>ERZ779869.3341-NODE-3341-length-12523-cov-2.939926_pt1 | contig 12523 bp, 9 predicted proteins | sample MGYA00511557_ERZ779869 | MGnify/ENA primary metagenome ERZ779869 (study PRJEB29588, sample SAMEA2154620) | human gut metagenome | biome: human gut; feature: human-associated habitat; material: faeces | place: Denmark | collected 2008/2010 ...
ACATCGTTTTTTATTGCGTACAATTTTCGGACAGATTGAAGCAGATGTGATGGATGCGGCTCAGATTTATTTTTTGATCTCGGCGATATCTTATCCGTTTCTCGGTGTGTATAACGCCGGGGCGGCACTTTTCCGAAGTATTGGAAACAGTAAGATCAGTATGTACACCAGCCTTGTCATGAATGTGATTAACATTGGCGGCAATGCGATCCTGATTTATGGTGCTGGAATCGGTGTAATGGGGGCAGCGCTTGCGACACTGATCGCAAGAATGGTGTCTGCACTTGTCATGGTCGTGTTATTATCGAAAAAAGATAATCCGCTCTGCATCACGACACCGGGCTGTATGCGTCCACAGAAAGATGTGATCGGAAAAATCTTAAAGATCGGTATTCCAAGCGGTATTGAAAATGGAATGTTTCAGATCGGTAAACTTCTGGTGTCAAGCCGCCCGCGATATTCACATAAGCATCGCAGGAAGACAGCGGAATCCCTGCACGTTTTTCCAGTACCGCCATCAAAAGATTCACACGGTTATAATCTGTCCCTACCGCCGTACGCCTTGGCATCGGGAAACTGGTCTGGCAGACGAGAGCCTGAACCTCCAAAAGAAATGGCCGGCTGCCTTCCATCGTACAGGCAACCACAGAACCGGCTTCATTTGGGAGACGTCCCTGCATCAGATATTCCGAAGGATTTGGCACCTCCACTAAGCCCTGATTCTGCATTTCAAAAACACCGACTTCGTTTGTCGAACCAAAACGGTTTTTGACACCCCGGAGCATCCGGTACATCGCCGTTTTATCACCCTCGAAATAAAGCACCGTATCCACCATATGCTCTAACATTCTCGGACCAGCCACATTTCCTTCTTTCGTCACATGACCGACAATAAAAATTGTAATATTTTGACTTTTTGCCAGCTGCAAAAGTATCGAAGTAATTTCGCGCACCTGGCTTACACTGCCGGGTGCCGCATCCACACTTTCCTCAAAAACGGTTTGAATCGAATCTACAATCAACACCTCCGGCTTCACCTCATCCACCGCCTGTAAAATGGTACCGATACATGTCTCTGAAAACAAATACAAATCATCCGTAAATTTGCCAATCCGCTCGGCACGGAGTTTAATCTGTCTTGCCGATTCCTCACCGGAGACATAAAGCACTTTCGTACCTTCAGCGGACACCAGACGGCACATCTGCAAAAGCAGAGTGGATTTTCCGATTCCCGGATCACCACCTACCAAAATCAAAGAGCCGGGTACGATACCACCGCCTAAAACCCGGTCCAATTCTTTCATACCGGTCGGTCGTCTGCACTCTTTCTGCGTCTCAATCTCATTCATTTTAGCAGGCTTTGCTGCCATCGGCACAGAGCGGCGTCCGCCACTTAAAGAAGTCCTTCCCCGCTTGCCATTAGCAGGTGCTTCCACCATCGTATTCCACTCATGGCATGCCGGGCACTGTCCAACCCACTTTGAGGACTCACAACCACATTCCTTACAAAAAAATACTGTCTTTTCTTTCGCCATAGTCACCTTTCCCACGATATAATGTGCAGAAGCACCGGCAAATTCTTGCCGGTGCCCAAAAATCACTTCATTTCCTTTTCCGAGGTATCCATACTTATCAGCACTTTACAATCTTAACACTGGATTTCGCGCCTTCGTTCAAAGATAAACTCGCATTGAGTTTGCCTCCGACATTTGTCGGGATTCTTCCTGCCGACACACCATCAACAACCAATTTATACTCGGTGGATGGTTCCATCTCAAGCGTGAAACTGATATCGCTTGGTGCTTCTACTTCAAACTCAACCACATCCGGATTACCCTTAAACTTTGTTACAGTAGAACCCGGTACCGATTCATACACTAACGTACCATTCTTCTCCAATTTGGTAATTTCCTTAAAGGTCTTGATTTTGTAGGTTGCACCCTCGAATGCAAAATCCGATTTTTTCGTCTTCGTATCCAGCAAATAATTGCCAAAGCTTAACGTCCCATCCGCATCTTTGCGAATCAATTCTTCTACTACGCCCATCTTGTGATTCCTCCTTCGTTCACTCGTTGACGCCTTTTCATTGCAGCATCTTTTTTATACTTCAAGTATACAATATTTCGACTTATTTTGCCATTACTTTTTTGTGATTTTTTCTTCACTTTTTCTCATCCGCAAAAGTCTTCTTTTTTACTACAATTTTCTTCTTTGTTCCTTCACAAGAAAGCGAAACATCCACCGTATCTCCGATAGAAATATCTTCCATAAGCACAGCCTCTGCCAAAACGTCCTCAAGTTCGGTCTGCAAAGCACGGCGGATTGGCCTTGCGCCGTAATCTTTATCAAAGCCTTTATCGGAAATAAAATCAACCACATCGTCTGCTATGCAAAGTTCCATATCCATCTGGTTTTTCACTCGTTTTGCAAACTGCTTTAACATAATCTTTGTAATATCTTTTATATTTTCCTTATTAAGGGCATGGAAAACAATCATTTCATCCACACGGTTAATGAACTCCGGCTTGAAGATATGTTTCACCTCTTCCATCACGCCTTCCTTCATCTTCTTGTATTCCTCCTCGCTCGTCTTCACCTGTCCAAAGCCAAGTGTTTTTGGAGAAATAATCCGGTTTGCGCCGGCATTTGATGTCATAATGATAATCGTATTTTTAAAATCCACCTTTTTGCCGTGGGCGTCCGTAATGTGACCATCCTCTAACACCTGCAAAAGCATATTAAAGACATCCGGATGTGCCTTTTCAATTTCGTCAAACAAAAGAACCGAATACGGCTTTCTGCGAACCTTTTCGCTGAGCTGTCCGCCCTCTTCATAACCAACATATCCCGGAACCAATCATTTTCGACACGCTCTGTTTCTCCATGTACTCCGACATGTCAACGCGAATCATATCTTTTTCCGAACCAAACACAGCTTCTGCCAAAGCCTTGCTAAGTTCTGTTTTTCCGACACCTGTAGGTCCTAAGAATAAAAATGAACCAATCGGACGTTTCGGGTCTTTTAAGCCCACGCGCCCCCTGCGAATTGCACGAGCCACAGCCTTAACAGCATCATTTTGTCCAACGACACGCTCATGCAAAATGGCATCCAGTTTTTTGAGTCTCTCTTTTTCCGCTTCCTCCATCTGCTCTACCGGAATGTGTGTCCACTTGGCAACCACCTGGGCAATGTGAGATGGCAGAATTTTATCTTTTTTCTGTCGCTGTTCCTGTTTTAATTCTTCTTCTTTTTCTATTTTCTTTTCTAACTTCTTTTCCGCAGCAAGCAGCTCTCTCACGCGCTCTAAGTCCCCGGCAATCAAGGCCTGCTCTTTCTGCTCATACAAATCTTCCCGCTCTTTTTCATATTCCTGCGTGCGGTCAGACTGTGCATAAACAGTCTGCAAATGGAATTTGGCAGATGCCTCATCAATCAAATCAATCGCCTTATCCGGCAGATAACGGTCATTCAGATAGCGCTCCGACAACTGGACTGCTGCCTCAATGGCTGCATCTGTAATTTCCACTTTGTGAAATTCCTCATAGCGGCTTCTAAGCCCCTTTAACATGCTAATCGTCTGAACAGCGGATGGTTCTTCAATGACAACCGGCTGGAAACGGCGTTCTAAGGCAGCATCTTTTTCAATATGCTTACGGTACTCTTCTCTCGTTGTCGCACCTATCACCTGAATCTCACCACGCGCCATCGCCGGTTTCAGAATATTTGATGCGTCAATTGCTCCTTCTGCGCCGCCGGCACCAATAACGGTATGCAGTTCGTCGATAAAAAGTAAAATATTCCCTGCCGCTTTCGTCTCGCGAAGGGCACGTTTAATCCGCTCCTCAAATTCGCCACGGTATTTCGAACCGGCAACCATGCCGGACAAATCCAATGTAAGAATTCTTTTTTGTTCCAATGTATCCGGCACCGCACCATCCACAATACGGGATGCCAGTCCTTCCACAATTGCCGTCTTACCAACACCTGGCTCACCAATCAAGCACGGATTATTTTTCATGCGCCGGCTGAGAATTCCAATCACACTCTCAATCTCATCGTCACGATTTAATACCGGATCCAGTTTTCCGTCCTTTGCATACTGCGTCAAATCTCTGGCATACTGGTCTAATGTCGGAGTACCCGAATTTTTCTTGTTGCGGGAACGGCTGGCAATCAGTTCATTTTTTGCCTGTACCATATCACCGCCGGTCGTGAGAATAATGTCTGTATAAAGCTTCTGAATCGGCGCACCTGACGCCAGCAAAATCTTATACGCCACACATGACGTGTCTTTTAAAATTGCTAACAGCATATGCTCCGTTCCAGTCTCTTTTAACTGCATTTTCCCGGCTTCCTCTGCCGCCGCCAGTAAAAGTGCCTCCAGTTTCGGCGAAGTCTCACCCCGCAAAGGCTCCATTTCGACAACATCCGACATGCCGCAGTATTCACGAACTTCTATATCTAACCGCTCTTTATCCATGCCATTTTCTTTTAAAACTTTTGCTGCCACACCAGGTGCCGCACTAAGACCGAACAAAAGATGTTCGCTTCCGACAATCCTCTGTCCCATACGAATGGCAAATTTAGCAGCTTTATTCAACGCTTTTTCTGCTTCCGTAGTAAACTGTCTACTCATAATGATTCTCCATTTCGATATCCTTCATATTGGTTATAAATTTCGTCCACTAACTTGTGTACATCTTCACGCGATACATTTTTACAAATCGCCTGTGCTAAAATCAAATCCATTGTCTGCGCCAGTTCCATGCGCGCTTTAATTTCATCCACATCAACCGCCACAATTGCACCGTGACGCCTGTCAAGCTGCAGATATCCTTCTTGTCTGAGCATCGCATATGCCTTATTTACCGTGTGCATATTAATCCCAACCGTCTCTGCCATATCACGGACGGAGGGAAGATTTTCCCCTTCTCTTAACTCTGCCTTTACAATCGCATAAATAATCTGATTTCTAAGTTGGAGATACAATGCTTCATCACTGTTAAAATCAATGGATATATACATTTTTATTTCCTCCTTTGTTCTATCCGCAGTATAACAGATAGCCTCTTAAAAATCAAGTTCCTTCCCCTTTTTATTCCGGCGCTTCATCGCCATCTTAAGCATGGCAATCAAAAGGCTCAATACCGTAACAATCAAAACAATAATCACTGCCATAAGAACTGTCGTAGAAATCGGAAATGAGCCGCCCTCTCCTGCCGTTTCGCCCTTATTCACACGTTCTACCATCGTTCCGGTATATTTCTGAATCGTCTGCTCCGTGCGGTCATACTGGTAAAGTGCCGCATCCCCGCCTTTTGGCTTCAGATACAAAAGCAGATAATTGTTATCCAAATCATGTTCCATCGTAAAAGCCGGCACCGTAACACCGGAAAGCACAACGGACGATTGAATATATCCTTCCGGCACCCGCTCTAAATCATCGGGATTTGCAACCTCAAATTCATAAGAATTTTTGATAATCTTTTTATCCCCTTTCTGCTCGACCACAAATCCAACAGACTGCGTTGTATCTGCCTCATCTTCCCGGCTCTCGGTCTCTTCCTTTGTTTCTTTCGTAACCATCACTTTATATTCTCTCACACTGCCATCTTCCGCCGTCACAACAAACGATACATCATTATTTCCCTCAGAAAGATTCTCGCCGCCACGCACCGAAACTCTCGCTTTCTCATCCTGAAGCGCATACGAATAATACAAAGAATCCGAATTAGCATCTACTGTCGCCTCATAAGCCGTAACTTCCGGCGAAAACTCCGGCGTCATCGAAACAGCGTCAAGTTTCAGCGTTTTCAGACGATTTTCTTTGGATTTTACCGGCGGTGCCGTCACTACCGGAACATTTGTTGCCTTCGGTGTAGTTTGTACCTCAGTATTTCCCGTCTTTTTCTTCTTTTTCACAACCGAAACCGCCACCTGGTTACTCCACATGGAAAATTTTTCGCCGCTTGCATTTGTCACCGATATATCTCCGTCTGCCCGGATTATCGTGGTTCCTTTTTTCTTTGCCTTGAATTGCAGGGAAAAGGTCTTTTTCGGCACTTCGGCCGTATTTCCCGTAGAGGCAATTTCCAGCATGCCATTTCCGCCGCTTACCTTTTTGCCACCGGAAAGAAAAGTTAAAATCGAATCATCATAGGAAAGACGGAACGAAACATCCGCAAAGGACTCGGCAGACGCCACCTGACATACTACCGTCACCTGACTTCCCTTGCTTACCGTCTCTGACAGTGCCGATAACTGCAGCGAACCGCTCGCCGCCTTTGCCGTAACCGGCAGACAAAATGCCATCATAAGTATCAAAATAATTCCTGCTGTCATTCTTTTTTTCATCGTATCGTCCCTTCCCTTTCTTGTCCTTTTTATTTGGGCATTGGGCTATTTGCCGCCGGCATATTTTCATAAACCGGAATTGAAAATACCAATGGAGATTTGTCCATCATACCGGCATATGCCTTTTTCGTCTTAATCGATTCTTCATACGCCGCTTCCACATTTGTCATGTACTGATGGGAATAGCGTTTATAACTTGTCACGTTAAATTTTTCAAGATAACACGTATTTTGCCCCTTGGCAATATAGCCGGAACTTATGTACTGCGCGCCGCCGACAATCGAACGGTATGGGTCGGTCCAAGGTCTTAAATAAGTACCCGCCTTTTTATCACTCGCCCACTTCAGTCCGTTTAACACCGGTGTACTGCTGCTAGTCGCACCAATATTATAAAAATTATAAATTCCCGGATAGGAAGATACCGTACCGGTAACTGCCGTACTCGTTGTTGTCGCACTTGTCACGACTTCCTGTTTGACACGGCTAGCCAGATGATAAGGACTTGCCTTGCTAATCTTCGCTGCCTCCATGAATGCAGTCACATAATACATCGTTTTCGCCGCACCGGTGTTGACATCCGTATAGGAAAACTTCTTGTTGTAAAATGGTGTGTTGGACAAAATTGTATTGACACCGGATTTTGTCTGATACTGCGACTGATATTCCAGTAACTCAAACATGTAAATACTTCGATCATTTAAATAGTTTCTGGGATCCATAAAATATGCCACCGCAGCTTTCGATGCAGCAACCCATGTGCTTCCGTCAAATACCTTCCACTTGCCGGTAGATGCATCGTATGCATCTTTTTCGGTTGACTTCCATGCCTTTGCTCTCGCATTGGAAATCAGGTTCACACCCGTTTTCGATTCCTCCGTTACAGCCGTATTCCAGTCAAGACCGGTTTTATAGGCTTTAAACTGCCAATACGGATATGCCGAATGAAGTGCACGTAAACTCTGTTTATACGATTCCGGAAATCCTTCATTTTTCATTGCCTGCTCAAACTGCGCATCGCTCATGGCAACTACCGCAACTTTTTTCGTCACCGGTTTCTTTGCAAGTTTTACATATTTCGCATTGGAATATCCGGTATAAGTCTTTCCCCTGTAGTTAAAACGGAGTTTATACCATCTGGTACTCTTTACTGCCACATCACTTACAATCGTAACTGCCGCTTTCTTGGCAATGGATACTTTTTTCCCGCCTACCTTTTTATATGCTGAACCGGTTCCTTTCTTTTTACGGATATTCGCCGCCTTTTTCACATTGAAAATCTGTGCATATATACCTTTTCCCACTGTCAGTTTCACATATTTATTCTGCAGATATGCCTTCCTTTTTTTCTTTTTATATGTAAAAGAAACATGGAACCATTTTTTCCCTTTCAGCGTCTTTTCACCAATTACTTTTATTTTCTTTCCCTTTGCAAGCGACATTTTTTTCCTGCCAACCTTATAAACACTCTTTCCATTTGCTTTGTAAAGCTTGGATTTTTTCAGCACCTTTGCACCCACTGAAACCGGCCGGTAGGATGTCTCATAGCGATAGGTAATTGTTGGTTCTGATGTAGATGCCGGCGTTACTGTCGGTGCAGGTACCGCAGTCGACGCCTGTTCAATCGCAATATAATTGGAACTGACAAAGCCTGTCAAAGTCGTGTTATCCTTTACAAAACTAACCTGATACCAGCCTGACAATTTCTCCAAAATAGTCACTTTATCTTCTTTCGCCAACAAAACATTGGCATTGTTATACTGTAAAATATCATAGGAAGTACCTGCCCCCGTGCGTACATTCAATGACGATGCCGTCACAATTCCCGTCTGGTTTGCCGCTAGTGAATTACCGCTGCGAAAAAACACCAGTCCACATAAAATTGTCATTCCTAAAATGGTGTAAAAGACTTTCCGGTTCATCGAATCTCTCCTTCTCATGCTTGTACAATTACATAAATGCGCTCGCTGGTTTCATTTGGCATCTGTTTCATATCTTCATCCAGAAAAGAAACCAACGCAAGCCCATTTTTCTCAATCAGTCGTTTTAATGTGTCCATATCATAGGCACGCTGGTAATGCGCTTCCTCCGTGCGCTCATACAGTTCGGAATCTGCCTGTTTTCTAAAAATTGTGAGCATATATTCGTTAATATCCTGATCTTCATAAAAATAGTTTTCCCAGATATAACTGACTTCCTCATCCTGCTCAACCCATGTCTGGTTGCCGATGATGTTTCGGTAACAGTACGCCGTCTTCAAATCGAAAATGAAATAACCGCCCGGTTTAACATACGTTTTCACCCGGCTAAAAAGTTTATTCATTTCCTCCTCATGAAGCAGATAATTCACGGAATCGCACACACTGAGCATCGCATCTACCGGGCCGTCCAATTCCATTTCTTCCATGTTCTGATGCAGATACAAAATATCGGAACCGCTCTCTTCCTGCTTCTGCTTCGCAATCGCAAGCATATCCACCGATTTATCCAGACCAATCATGTCATATCCGGCAGCCGCAAATTTCTCCGTCATTACGCCGGTACCGCATCCCAGTTCACAGATTCTTCCGTTCAAAACGCCCTTCTCATGCAAATACTGCAAAAGATTTTCAAACCATGTCTCATAGGGAATATGATTCATCATATGGTCATATACATTGGCAAATCCTTCATACATCATCTCAATATCCTCCTAACATTCAATTGTCTCACTCAGTGAGAAAGAATACAACAGGCATTTTACTACCTTTTTTCCTGTCATTTTTTCCAGTGCATCCCGGTATAACTCCATCTGTCTCCGATAACGCGATATAAGCACTTTTTCATCCCCGGGCTTAAGCGAATCGGTTTTGTAATCCATGAGCACAATTCCGTCATCGGTCTCATAATATCCATCAATGATTCCCTGAACCAAAACTGTCTCATCTTCCCCGCGTTCATCAAACAAATCACGTGCCGGATACCCCATAACAAACGGCTGCTCTCTGTGGAGACGTCCTTCCTTCTGTGCTTGTCGCATTTTTCTTCCTAACGTCGAGTCAAAAAAAGCTGACAGCCGTCTATAATTTAACACCTCGGTATCACTTTCGCAAAGTCTGCCGGTCTCAACTAACCGTTTTACTTCTTTACGAATCTGCGCCTCATCTTCCGTATTTACAAAATCAATTACCGCCATCACCTGATGCCAGATTGTTCCGTATAAAGCACCTCGGTTTGCCGATTTTTCTTTTGTCTCTGTCTGCATAAATGCAGGAACCGGCTTTTCTTCCTCCTTCTCCTCATGTGTGAGAATGGTAAAGTCTTCCATGTCCAGTTCTTCCATCGACTGAATTTTCAAATCGGATACCGACACTTTTACCGGCAGTGGTTCCGGCTCCGGCTCATCCGCCGCATCCATCCATTCATACATCTCCTGTAAAGGTTTATCATAGCAGATGGTTGTGTCAAAATTATAAAGGGCCTGCTCCTTTACCGTCTCTTGTACCATACCATGTTCCACCTGTAAAATCAAATCATCCGTCTCGACTTCTACCAGATGAAATAAATCCGTCCGGATATGTACCGCCGGCAAGACCATATCGAAAAAGGTCTTTATTTTCTGCCTGTTTTCCCCGGTTACCGCCGCTGAATCCGTATTCTTTGCACATCCCAATAAAATCAATTTTTCCTTTGCACGCGTCATCGCAACATAAAGTTTACGCATCGCTTCGCCAAGTTCATCCTGGGCGTTTACGTATTTGAGATAATGGGTATAAATCGTTTTCTTCTTTGTCCTTTTTTCATTATCCACAACCGGCATTACCATCGCAATATCCGGATGAATCGTAAGGATGCTTTTATCCGGAACATGAATTGCGTGCCCCATGCCGCCGATTATGCAGATTGGAAATTCAAGTCCCTTGCTTTTATGAATTGTCATAATCCGCACAACATTTTCTTCTTCTCCTGAGAGATTTACTTCGCCCATCTCCTCGGTCTGCTGTGAAATTTTTTCCAGATAACGAACAAACGAATACAATCCGTGATAGGTCGTCCCATCAAATTCCCAGGCAATCGCCATCAAACTGTCCATATTCGCATTTCGCTGCACACCATTTGGCATTAGGCGGACCGCCTCGTAAATTCCTGTATGGTCATAAATATCCTGCACAATTTCCCCGACGGCCGCATAAGACGCCTTCTTCCTAAAATATGAAAGTGTCTCGAGAAAGTGCTGCAATTTCTCATACAAAGCATCACTCTTGTCATAGGTTAAAATGGCATCATACAAATCTGCCGTGCGATTTTCCATACGGATAACAGCAAGTTCATCTTCAGTCAGGGAAAACATTGGTCCAAGTAACACTGCCGCCAAAGGAATATCCTGATGCGGATTGTCAATCACCTGAAGCATGGAAACCATAAGACCGATTTCTCTCGTATCAAAAAATCCTCTCTTTTTCTCCATCACTGCCGGAATTTCATAATCCTTCAGTGCATCGAAATACGCCTGTCCCTGTGAATTTGTCTGGACGATGATGACAACATCCCCATACTCAGCCTTTCGGTACCCTTCTTTATCCTTCACATAAAGCGGCGTTTCCCCCGATACCATTTCCTGAATTTTCAGTGCTGCAAGTGTGCCCTCCGCCTCCATATTCTGCTTTCCTAAAATCGCATAGACGTCCACATTTTTCGCAATTTTTTTTTCTGTATTTTCAAAATCACTTCCCAAATGCAGTTTGGCTTCATCGTCGTATTCCACACCGCCGATATCTGTATGCATCATACGGGAAAATACTTCATTCGTACTCTCTAACACAATTTCTCTGCTTCGGAAGTTCTTCTGCAAATCAATTCTGCGGTATAACGTTCCCTCTTTTTTATTGTAGGACAAAAGTTTTTCGGCAAACAATTCAGGACGTGCGCCACGGAACCGGTAAATACTCTGTTTGGCATCTCCTACCATAAAAATATTCGGCATTTCACCGGCAAGCCCATCTCTCGAAACCGCATGAAGAATCGTATCCTGCACATAGTTACTATCCTGGTACTCATCAATCATAATTTCAACAAATTCATTCGCCAGTTCCTTCGCTGCATCCGTTCGGACATATGCGCCGCTCTCCTCATCCTTTTGTAAAAGAATCGAAATCGTCAACTGCTCTAAGTCATTAAAGTCGAGAATCCCCCGCTCCCTTTTTTCTGCCACAAACAGTTCATGCAGCCTTCTGGTCAGGCGGAATAACGCCTTCATCTTCCGGCTCGTATCCTTTAAATCATTAAGATGTTCCTCTGCCTCTTTATCAAAATACTGTTCTTTCCATTCCACCATGCGTTTTTCAGCATCCTTGCAGCTTAAACGAACGGCTTCTTTATTTACCTTTTCCTCTCCCGTCAAGCCTCTTGGTGCACGGATTGTAAGTTTCGGAAGTCTGCCAAAATAAACGCGATACTCTTCATATCCTGAGTTCTCCGGCAAATCCGACAAAAATGCCAGCATCTCATCCAGATAAGGCTCATAAAACAGCGGTTGGTTCGGTCCATGGCAAATATCTTTCAGTGCCTTATATTCCTGAAGTATTCCCTGAAGAAATGTTTTCGTGGAAGCCAGTAAGTTTTTCATAAATCCTGAGTTTTCCCATTCGTCCACCGTTTGGGCATCATAAAATGCCTCCATCTCATCTAGAAATCGGAGCGGAAACGGCTGCCCCATCATTTGATTATAAATTCTTCCAATCAGATTTCCCATTTCATCATCATGGCGGTTAAACTCACTCATTCCCGCCAGTTCCAGAAAATCTTCTTCACCCTTTCCATACTCCTCCTCCAACAATTCATCCAAAACATCCTGCATAAGAAGTCTTGTCTCTGCCTCGGTTCCCATGCGGAAAGCCGGGTCAAGACCAATCCGGTGAAAATACCGCTTTACGATTTCACTGCAAAAACTATGTACGGTAGAAATGTGTGCAAGCGAAAGACGCCCCTCCTGCCGCAGCAAATGTTCATTTGACGGGTCTTCTGCCAGTGCTTCTTCAATACGTTCACGCAGGCGGTCTTTCATCTGGGCTGCCGCGAGTTTCGTAAATGTCACGACAACAAACTGATCCACATTTACCGGGGCTTTTTTGTGTATTATAGCAATTCAACTTTTTAATGCAACAGCAACAGCGTTGAATTGCATATCGCAAA
>ERZ779869.3352-NODE-3352-length-12478-cov-4.894470_pt1 | contig 12478 bp, 12 predicted proteins | sample MGYA00511557_ERZ779869 | MGnify/ENA primary metagenome ERZ779869 (study PRJEB29588, sample SAMEA2154620) | human gut metagenome | biome: human gut; feature: human-associated habitat; material: faeces | place: Denmark | collected 2008/2010 ...
TTATTATACACTCATTATTTTTTTTTCTTTTTCTGCTAATATTTTATCTATTTCTTTAACTTTTGTTATTTCTTTTTCACTACTTGGATCAATTGAAAATACAAAATCTCGATATATTTTTATTAAATTAGCCGTAAAATAATCTTCTTCAAAGTAATCAAAATTAATTATTTTATAGAAGTTTGGACAATTTTCAATTATTAGTTTATTTTTATTCATTTTATCATCTACTTTACATACCAAAATTATATTATATTTGGCATATTTTGTAAATGGCTTTTTCTTAATTCTAGAATATCTCAAAGTACATATTCTTTTATTTCACAATTTTTAAGTCCTCTATTTAAAAACTTACCATTTTGTATTCCTTCAAAATATCCGCTAAATGCTTTTGATACCCCACTATGAGCTACTATCAAAACTGTATCATAATCTTTATTCTTTAGTTCATTCAAAAAATCAAATACTCTATTAAAAAAGTTTTCTATACTTTCTTCTGTACCATAATTAATTTTAGTATAATAGTTCCAATATTCTTCTCTATTAGTAGCTGACAAACTAATTCCATTTAAACTACCAGGATTTCGTTCTGTTAACCTCTCGTCTATTAAAATATCAGTATTTTTAACATTAATTATATTAGCAGTATGTTTAGCTCTAATTAAAGGAGAAGAAATTATAATATCATAATCGATCTTTTTTATTTGCTCTTTTAATTTATTGGCTTGATTTATACCCTTTGAATTTAAATCTTCGTCCTCATTACTATAAATCTTCTTAAGATTATGATTAGTCTGTCCATGTCTAACAATATATATTTTCATTTTAATAATTCCTATTTCTATTAATGTCTTACTTTTCTAAATACTAAGTATAAAATTATACCTATCAAAGTAATCAAAGATATATAAATACATATCCTGTATGCTAAAGTCTTTTTAAAACTTAACTTATAAGTACCCTTATCTAAACTAGCTTCTACAAAACCATGTTCACTTTCTTTCAAAGAAATCTTCTTATTATCTTTATCAACTAACTCATAACCAAAGTAAAATATCCTAGGTAACTCATATCGTCCACTCTCAGTTATTTCAAATTCTATACTTGGATAATTGCCATAAGTTACCTCAACTTCACTCTTAGTATCCAAATTAATAACCTTATGACTTCTTTCATTATAATAAGCCATATCATCATTCATTAAACTAACTGGCATATATTCTCTTTGCCACCCTAGACCATAAGAATAATCATAAGGTTCTGTAACTACATCACTTGATGCAAAATGAATACTAAATAACCCCGATAACAAAATACATGCTAAACATAAAGCCTTAGTTGAAACTCTAGTATTTTCTAATGCCACCACTGCCATAATAGAAACGCCTAAAATAACTAAAGTAACTAAACGCCACCCAAATTGAATCATAAATAAACTATAAGGCATAAACTTCCAAGGTGAATATCTTGAAGACATAATAAAGCTTATCAAAGTAAATATACCTACTAACTTATATTTATCCTCTTTAAAAATAGCTTTTTTCTTTGTTAAAACTATACTCATCAGAACCAGTGTAGCCATTGAAAAATAGAAATAAATATCATCTATTCCTAAAGGTAAGATATACTCAATACCCCATAAAGTCTTATGCCAAACACCAAGCGACATAACCCATTTCTTATAAACCATATAATTTCCAAATAACTTATGTTCAAATAATGGTTCAAAAAAGAACGCCGTTAATAAAAGAACTAAAACACAAGCCTTAATAAAGGGTACAATAAACTCCTTCTTAAATATTTTCTTATACATAATAAGCATTACAATACCTAAAAACAACGTTACATAAATCATCATTGTAAAATGAGATAATATACCCCCAACATACCCAATTATAAAACAAGGATAAAACCACTTTTTATTACCTTCCAATAACTCTTTAAGTCCTAGAATAACTAATGGTAAGAAAACAAATAATAAACTCTCCGCCTGAGCATCTCTTACATAAATCTCATTAATATGATAACTACTTGCTAAATAAATAACACTCGATATAAAAGCCAAAGGCTTCTTTTTAGTAAAACGATAACTACATAAATACATCATACAACCAGATATGAAAAATGTTATCAAATATAATATCTTAACACTGGTAGTCAAACTAACATTAAAATTATCTAAAAAGTACGATAAATAAGCACACGCAGTATGAAATATAGGGGGATAAAACAACCTACTTCCATACCCAAAATTATTCCCTATATTAGGTAATATTTTTCCCGTAATACCAGAAAAAAAATCATTTCTAATTAAATCTTTAATACTAGCAATAGTAGTTATATGATACATTGTATCATCATTAATATGATATTCTTGTATAAATAACGGTAACATAATACCTAAAGATACTAAAAAGATCCCTACAATCATTACCCAATGTTTATCTAACTTTTTTAAAAATTTACTCATTAAATCACCACAACTATAATATAAAAGAATTACCCTAATATTTCAAGGATAACTCTTCTACTTGACAATCAAATTACCTCTAAATTTCTTCTTATACTCTCTTATAAAATCATCTAATAAATAATTATTTTTATTACTAGTAACTATATTTAGTACAATATTTTCAATATCATAATCTTCTAAAATATTAAACACTCTTTTCTTTAATTTATTTAATACATAATCATCTAAGTACTCATCTAAATTAACATACAACGTATTATCATTATAAAATATATTCAACTCTATCACCAAAACTAATATAACAAATAATAAAAAAATATCCTATATTTTCGACAAAATATGCCAAAAAATAATCTTTTATGGTAAAATAACTTCTAGGTGATGGATAATGAAAATATTTTTTCTTGTTTTAATTAATAAACTTGTTACTTTTTTTTGTAAGTTAATTGGTAAGAATGGTGGTCAATGGCCTGGGCATATTATTTATGACTGGTTAGATAAGAAAGCTCTAACGTATGTTAAATATCCTAAGTATGTTATTGCGGTAACTGGATCAGCCGGTAAAGGTAGTACTTGTAGTTTGATTAAACATACTCTAGATGATGCGGGCTACAAAGTAGCATTTAACGAAACTGGCGACAATGGTGTTTTAGGTGTTACAACCACAATCTTAAATCATTGCAAACTTAATGGCCACATGGACTGTGATGCTCTTTTATTAGAATGTGATGAAAGACATCTAAAATTAATATTTACCAAAAACAAGCCAACTCATTTGGTTATAACTAACCTAACTAGAGACCAACCTACTCGTAACGGTAATCCAATAATCGTTTTAAATGATATTAAAAAAATTATTACTGACGACATGGAATTAATTATCAATGTAGATGATCCTTTAGTAAATCGTTTTAAAGATATTCACCATGGTAAAATTACTACTTTTGGTATTGCTCATATCAGTGGTGATATTAAAAAACCTCGCCTTGAAAATGTCGACTTTGCTTACTGTCCTAAATGTCATAAAAAATTATCTTATGCATATTATCATTATGGACACCTAGGTTTATACTCTTGTAAAAATAATGACTTTGAAAGAGGAATACCTGATTTTGAAGCCAGTAAAGTTAATTTAAATAAAAAAGAATTAGTTATTGAAAATACTAAAATAAATTTAGATAAAAATGTTATTTATGCGGCTTATGCTGCCACTGCTGCATACACAACCCTTCGTACAATTGGCGTATCCAAAGAATCAATCGCTTACGCCTTAAACAAAGATACGAAAGAAGCTAAACGTGGCAAATCCCTAGAATATAAAAATCATATTATTACCATGTTAGAAACTAAAAACGAAAACAATCTAAGTTATTATCAAAGCTGCCGTTATATTAAAGAACAAAGTGGCATTAAAGGTGTTGTACTAGGTTTCGATTACGTCTCAAGGCGTTATAAAGAATCAGACCTCTCTTGGTTATATGATATTGACTTTGAACTACTAAATGATGACTCTATCGATAAAATATTCCTAATTGGCCGTTTTAAATATGACTTAGCAACAAGATTATCATATGCCAACATCGATCCTAAAAAAATAATCCTAGTTAATGATACTAAAGAGCTTTTAAACTACTTAAAAGAATATAAACATCAAAATATCTACACCATGGTCTGGACCGATGTTATTAAAGAATTAAAAACAATGATAAAGGATGAAGAAAATGAAAATTAAATTATTACATTTATATTATGATATCTTAAATATATATGGGGAAAATGGTAATATGCGTGCCTTAATCAAGGCCTTAGAATACCAAGGACTTAAAGTTAATGTTGATTTTAAAACTATTGATGATGAAATAAATTTTAATGATTATGATTTTATCTATGTTGGTTCTGGCTTAGACGAATCAATTGATATAACTTTCGAAGATTTAAAAAAATATCGTTCTGACCTTGAAAAATATATTAATGATGATAAATTTATTTTAGCCACCGGAAACTCTCTAGAACTATTTAGTAAACTAGGTATCTTAAATTATCAAACTAAAAGAATTGATTTTCGTATAGTTGGTGACCAAGTGTTTATTACTAATCTTATTAATGAACGTATCATTGGTTTTCAAAACCGTGAATGTATAATAACTAATAATAAAGAAAATAGTATTTTTGAAGTAATCAAAGGTTGTGGTTATGAACCTAATAATATAAAAGAAGGTATTAGAAAGAATAATTTCTATGGTACTTTCTTACTAGGGCCTATCCTTATTCGTAATCCTTATCTTTTAGAATACTTTGTTAAAGAAATACTAAAATCTAAAAATCTTAAATATAAAAAAATGAAACACGATGTTTCATTTAAAGCTTACGAAGAGTTCTTAAAGAACTTCGTTGACTAGTACTTTCTAAAGAGTACTTTTTTTAAACATATTTTTTAAGTTCAATGTTAAAGTTTTAGGTTCTTGGATTTTATAAAATTTCTTCCTACTTTGAATTTCTTTTAGTAATTTACTAACTTCTAAAGTTTTATTCTTACTTTTAATTACTAACTTTAAAAGCTTTTCCCCTACTGTATCATAACCCGAGCTAAAGCATTCTCTAGCTAAATTAAGATACATTATCAAACTTTGGTCTTCAGTTAAATTTAATTTTCTTGTGATTTCATCTAATGATAACCCTGAATTCAAAAGCTCTAATTCCATACTAAATAAATCATCACTCACATTATCTTGAAAATCATTCTCAGTTTGAAATTCAGTCGTTACCGGCTTCTTTTCATAGCTACTATCATCTTTATTTTGTAATCTAAATATTAAATTTGTGAAATCAAAAGTTGAACCAATTTCTTTATCTAATTCATTAGCGATTGTAAAAAATTCAATTGCTCTTTTTCTATCTAAGAATAATCCTAAATAAGCATAACCAAGACTAGCAAACACATGAGCAAATATATAACCACTACGAATTAATCTTACCGCTAACTCTAACTCCGTAGTAAAATCTTTGGTTTTACCAGCTATAATTAACTTTTGAACTAATTCTTTTCTAATCTCCTTGTCCGCATTTCTATCATAATCCGTTATAAATACAATCTTATCTTTACCTACCCCAGCAGAAGAACAAAGTGTATCTGGAAACTCTCTAGCTACCTTATACATCATTTGTCTTGAAGATTTATTTAATGGTTTAGTAACTACTACTAAATCATTCTTTATATTAGCTATTTTTCTTAAATACAAAGCCTTAGCATCTTCATAACTTAATGTTTTTTCTTGCTCTATTCTTTCTCTAACTTCTTTTTCTTTAGTTCTTCCTACTAAGTACTCAAGCAACATTTTAATAGTTTGTAAATTTAATTCTAACTCATAATTAACTTGGCCATACTTCTCATTAAATAATTTCAAAGCTTCTTCATAGTTCTTATTAATTATGGCTTCATCAATTGTTCTACTTACTCTAGAATAGTTAGGATATGTTTCTCTTAAAGTATCTCTAACTAAACTTAGTATCATTTTTTCTTCGTTAGATAACATTGCCCCCTTAGCTAAAACACTTTCAACTTCTTGATAATTACCCGCTTTAACTAGCGTATAAATATCTTTTTTCTTTTTTTCATTTTTTCTTGTTATATCAAATAGCATTTCTTTAACTATTTTATTATTTAAGTCTAATTCACTTTCTTTTTCCAACTCTTTCATTTGTTTTTTTGCTAAACCAAAGCGTTTGTTATAGCAAGATAAAATAATCTTCTTTTCTTTCTCATTCATTACACCATTATTTAAAATTGTTAAATCATCGATACTTAAATATTTTAACCATTCTTTATAATATGGTGGTATCTCTATAATATTACTAACTAAGTACAAATAACAAAGTCCCCTACTTTTATTCTTACTATTTAGAATATTATCTATATACTCTAAAATATTTTGATAGCCATTATTAACACTATCCCATATCATGTATAATATTGCATCCATGTTATTACTATCTAACTTAGCAGCTTCTTGCATGGCAACATATGCTAAATTAGGATAATTCTCTTGTAATAATTTCTTGGCATACTTATACATTAGATGACTACTAGGTACATAGCCACTACCTTGTTTAACTATTACCTTATCTTCTAACAAAGTATCTATCTCTTCCTTAGATACTCCAAGTGATAATAACACACTATCATCAATTAACTTTTTATCAATATATAACTCACAAATTTTAAATATACTATCCATATTATCCCCCATAAATCAAGTTAGTACCTATCTTACCACATAATCTTTTAAATGCCTATTATTTTTTTATTTATGCATTTAATTTTCTTTTAGCATACCTTGACAAAATGTAATTTATTTGTTAAGATGTATGTGAATGAAGGAAACTTCATATAATAAAAAAAGGAAATACTCAATCTAGCATGTTGGGTGTTGCCTATAAAGTATAGTATACACCTAACAGTAGTTAGGTGCATTTTTTTTGTTGTTTTAAATTTTAAATAAAAAAATCAAAGCAATTAGTATTAAAGTAATTGAAATCATTTTAAATAACGATATTACATCCCTATTAAAAGAATTATTATTTTTCATACTATTACCTCTTCCTTATGTCTAAAGACATATTTTGAGGCAACACACCAACTATTGAGTACTTCCACTAAAAGTATACCATGTATGCTCTTTAATAGCAATAGCAAAATATACATTTTGTTAACTTCTTGTCGGAATATATCTAATATGTATCGGATTTTGCTATTGCATTCTAGTATTAATTATGTTATCATATTCATGTATGAAGGAAACTTCATATAAATATTTAATCTGGCTGTTGGGTGTTGCCTATAAATTAGGGTACACCTAACAGTAGTTAGGTGTATTTTTTTGTTTAGATTTTGCAAAAACAGGAGTTTACAAACGCTCCTGTTTTTGTTTTCTCTTATCTCTATCTCTCTTGGAAAATACACACCCACAATAATCCTGACGATATAAATTATATTTCTTCGATAATTCAATACTCCTTAAATTACCATTATTCTTCTTAAAATCCGTATACAAGTACTTAGCACCCGTCATAACCTCTGCCGTATGCCCTAACCGATTTAAAACCTGGCTATTCTTATAAGGACTTAAAGTCAAAGTCGTACAAAAATAATCATACCCTAACTCATGAGCCTTATATCCCGTATACAGCATCCTCATCAAATAACACTTATGACATCTAACGCCGCCTTCTTCTAAATCTTCCAACCCACAAGTTAACTTTCTAAACTTATCATTATCATAATCACAGTCAATAATATCTAACTTGTGAATACTAGGATACTCCTTTATAAACCTAATCTCCTCATTCTTCCTCTTCAAATACTCCTCATATGGTTCAATATTAGGGTTATAATATAACACCGTAACATCAACATACTTCGTTAAATACTCAATACAAGCAGAACTACAAGGAGCACAACAAGAATGCAACAAAACCCTACTAGGCTTATCCAAATTCTTTAAAATATCCTCACCCATCTTAAAATAATTATTCTTTGGTAGTTTCTCCATCCGCAACCAATTCCCCTTTACTTATACTATCAAACGATTGGAAAGTATTATTGGTTGTCGCTGAATCAAAAAAGAAAACTCCTAAAACACTTCCCATACTATTATTCTTCGTCTCCAAAACTTCAAAATAATTATTAAGTTTATCAATATTCAAAGTATTAACCACAACTTCATTGCCATCATTCATACTTAATCTAAAGCGCTTATCATCGATAACAACCCCACTAGTAGAGGTCGTAGGTTCATAAGAAATCGTATTAATACAACTTAAAATATCTTTATCAACTTTATTTAAAGCCTTAACAAACTCTTCATAAACATCCTTCGAAACCAAAGTCGTAAGCTTAGGCACCCCAAGGTACCCCTTATCTTCGATTTCTCTATTCGAACTAGTAACCGCCATATGTGTTACGTCATTATAGAATAGCACACGATCCTCTACTATGTCTATACTTAATGTACCAAACATACTCTTAGTAACCCTTACCTTACTTACTAAATCAATAGTCTTTATCTTACTCTCAATATCCTTATTTAAAAAACTAAACATCTTCGGATAATCTTTTATTCCTGCAACCTCAATTATCTCTTTATCACTAATAAATTTTGTCCCCGATATCTTTATTCTTTTAATATGTAGATTACAAAAATACACTATTACTAAAATTATCCCAGTAAGTACTAATAAAGCTTTAAATACCCTTTTATAATTTAATCTTAGTTTCTTCTTTTTCCTTTTTACTCTTTGTTTTTTCATATTCTACTTCCATTCTAGTATCTCTTGTTCACATATTAAATCAACATTATCTTTTTCTTTAACCTTATTCTTTATTACTTTAATTAACTCTTTAATATCACAAGCCTTAGCATTATCTACATTAATTATAAAATTAGCATGTAACTTAGAAACCTCAGCGCCACCTATCCTATATCCTTTAAGACTAGCCTCTTCAATTAACTTACCAGCTGGCATTTCCTTCGAAGGATTTCTAAATACTGACCCTGCTGAAGGATAATTAAGTGGTTGACTTTTTAATCTTCTTTCTCTTCTATCTTGTATTAATTCTAAAGATTCTTGAACTGAGCCTTTTTCTAACTTTAATCTAGCTTTTAATATTATAATATCTTTATTATCTTTAAACTCTGTATAACGATACCCGTACTTTATATCTTCTTTTTTTACGATCTCTATCTTCCCATTTTTTAACACAGTTACATCAATTAAATAATCAAAGATACAAGAAAGATACGCTCCGGCATTACCTACTACTGAACCCCCTAAAGTCCCAGGTATCCCACTAGCCCATTCTAATCCTTTAAGACCATTACTTGTTGCAACATTACACACCTTAGGTAACATCGCCCCACATTCCGCTACTATTACATTATTATCTATCTTAATATCATTTATCTTCGTTAGAACAATAATAACCCCATCATATACACTATCTCCAATAATAACATTTGACCCATTACCTAGAATAATATACTTTATTTTTTCTTTATTTAAATACTCTAATAACCCTTTTAGTTCCTCTACCGAACTAGGTAGTGCTAAATACTTAGTCTTCGTATCTATTCTATAAGTATTATAATTTTTTAAGGAAACACCCTCTAATATCTCACATATTTCTTTCATTTTTAATTCACAAGCAGGATCACCACACCACATTGCTTTAACAAACCCTGGTTTTGTATTCATAATATCTTCAACTTCTTTTAAAAAGTGAGCTTCATAAGTTAAACTTTCAAGTCTTGCTTTTGCTTTATTAAATAAATTAGTTTGGATTTTCTCTAATAAGTTAGAAGTATAGCTTAAAATATCAATATCTTTATCTACAGTATATTTTTCATTTGTATCTCTTCTTACAAAAGTTATTTTATTTTCTTTTAAATCTCTTTCTCCAACTTCAATTCTTATAGGAATACCTAAAACTTCTGCTTCAGCAAATTTAAATCCTGGTGTTTTATCACTATTATCTATAATTACACTTATATTATTTGTTTTTAACTTTTCATATATTTTTTCTACTTCTTCTTTTACATCTCCAATTGGAATAATAACTACTTTAGTAGGCGCTATTTTTGGAGGAAGAACTAAACCATTATCATCACTATGAACCATAATTAGTGCTCCAAGCATTCTTGTAGAACTTCCCCATGATGTTTGGTATACATAACTTAAATTATTATTTCTATCAGCAAATTTTATATCATATGCTTTAGAAAATTTTTGACCGAAAAAGTGACTTGTCGCAGATTGAAGAGATATACCATTATACATTAAAGCTTCAACTGTTAAAGTATATTCTGCTCCCGCAAATTTTTCACTTTCTGTTTTTCTACCTGTTACAACAGGTATTGCTAAATATTCTTCAAAGAAAGTTTTATATATATTTAACATATCTTTTGTTTCTTTTTCTGCTTCTTTTTTTGTTTCATGAATTGTATGTCCTTCTTGCCATAAAAATTCTCTACTTCTTAAAAATGGTCTTGTTTCTTTTTCCCAACGAAGAACACTACACCACTGATTATATTTCATAGGTAAATCTTTATATGATTTTAAAACACTACTGTAATAATCACTAAATAATGTTTCACTAGTAGGTCTTATACACATTCTTTCATCTAACTTTTTACTTCCACCTTGTGTTACCCACGCAACTTCTGGTGCAAATCCATTAATTAAATCTTGTTCTTTATTCATTAAATTTTCTGGGATTAACATAGGCATATAAATATTTCTATGTCCTGTTTCTTTAAACATCTTATCTAATTCTTCTTGCATTCTTTCCCAAATTGCATAACCATTTGGCTCAATTACTATACATCCTTTTACTTTAGAATAACAAGCCAAATGAGCTTCATTTACAATATCTGTATACCATTTAGCAAAATCTACATCTCTTGATGTTATCTTTTCGTTTTTTTTCATATAATACTTCCTTTCATAAACTTAACACTATTTTACCATATTTTTTAAAAATTAAACATTATTAATTCAGGTTTTATAATAAGTAAAAGACCAATTACTATCATAAGTATTCCCCCAACTAAATGTGAATATTTGGCATATTTATTAGAAATACCTGTTAATTTAAGAGTTGTCATAGCTATTATAAAGATTAATAAATCATCTATTAAAAAGAAGAAAATATAAATAAAAACATACATTAAAGCATTTACACCTGTTATATTATTAATAGCTAAAACTTGCGTAAAGACAAGTGGCAATCCTGCACTACAAGCAAGTTCTACAACATTTACTCCAATTGCTAAAGTTATTACGCCTGCAAGAGCTAAAAACAAACTTTTTTCTTTTGTAAAATTTTTTATCTTATCAAAGACTTTTGTTCTTTTTTTATCATCTAATATCGTACAACCACTTGTATTTCTTGTTTTTATAAATGTTCTTAAATTAACAAGACCTCCGATAATAGCAATACAAGCAATAATATTTCTAACTAAAATACTTGTTGTTATATTGACAACTATTTCTAACCATCCAAGCATAATTACCATATACACTAAGGCCGAAGTTAATAAAAATGTAACTCCAATTATCCACATTCTTTTTCTATCTTTCATTCCAAGTAATGAACTTATTAAAAATAATAACACCCACATAGCACAGGGATTAAATCCATCTACAAGTCCAATAACTATTGTAATAAGAAGAACACTTACTTTTTTAATATCTACTTTCCCTATTATAGGAATATCGTATATTGTTTTACTATCTTCAGGGGGAGTTTTATCATCTTTAATTGTATTATTATTTAATACTTTTATTTTATCTTCTATTTGGGAAGATATTGTAGTATTAAACCCTAAAAAAGCATTATCTTCAACAACAGTATAAGGAACTCCTCTTCCTGTTGTATTATATTTTTCTTTTGTTTCATCTAAAAGTTTAGCATTTTCTTCATTATACCATGTTTCATATTTATTTATTTTTACATCATATTTTTTTTCAATTTCTTCTAAAAACTTTTCTTCTTTAGAACAAATAGGACATCCATTACCATAGAAAAAATCAATATTAATTTCTTTAGCATTAACATCACTTATAAAGAAAATAAGAAGAAAAAGGAAAAAACACTTTATTATTTTTTTCACTATCTTAACTCCTCAATTATTTTATTTAATTTTTTTTCACTTACTTCGCCATATGTTCTTTTAACTTCCTTACCATCTTTAAAAAACATAAATGCTGGTAAATTATCATTTACTTTAAACTCATTTATTATATCTCTATCAAGGTCATAATCAAGATTAATCACTTCGATATCATTCTTATCTTTCATTACCTTATCCCATACTTTACTCATATAAAGACAACTACTACACCAAATTGCTTGAACTCTTACGATTTTTAACATATTAACTTAACTCCTTTATTTTATTATTTAATACTTTTATAAACATATCTATTTCTTCTTTATAAGGAGCTTTG
>ERZ779869.3353-NODE-3353-length-12478-cov-2.480319_pt1 | contig 12478 bp, 10 predicted proteins | sample MGYA00511557_ERZ779869 | MGnify/ENA primary metagenome ERZ779869 (study PRJEB29588, sample SAMEA2154620) | human gut metagenome | biome: human gut; feature: human-associated habitat; material: faeces | place: Denmark | collected 2008/2010 ...
CTTGTTTTGTTATGGGGCGATACCGTGTTAAACTGGTATGTCCGTACTTTTGTATATTAACATTTGCCATTTTTAGAGGGCTTTTTTATAAAGCATTGTAAAAATGGCGAAAGGGATTATAGGAGGATGAATGAATGGCGAAAAAAGTAATTGTTGTACGAATTGGTACAAATGAAGTTCAGATTGTGCATATGGAACATACTGCAAATTATCCGACCGTATACGTTTTCCTACGCCGGAAAATGCAGTAAAAGACGGTATGATTATAGAGGTTGCTGAACTGGCAACCTGCATTCGGAAAGCATGTGCAGATAAAGGGATTCGCACGAAGGATGTTATTTTTACCGTAGCGAGCGGAAAAATTGCAAGCCGTGAGACCAGTGTTCCGATTGCTAAAAAGAAAATGAAAATCCAGCCGTTAGTTATGGCAAAAGTACCTGATTTGTTCCCGATTGATATAGAAAAGTATATTTTCTCTTATGTGCAGCAGGGGACGCCCAAAAAGACAGAAGAAGGTGGAATGCTTCAGGATGTCATGGTGTTTGCGGCACCGTCTGATTTGATTGATTCCTATTACACACTTGCTAATGCGGCAGGACTTCATATTGAATCAATTGATGCTGATGGAAACGCTGTTTTCCAGGTGATGCGCCGTCAGGTTAAAAGCAAAGAGGGCGTTACAATGTCGATTCAGATTAACCAGTCGGCAACGCTTGTTAATATTATCAGTGATAATAAACTTTTGCTGCAGCGAGTAGTTCCGTATGGAATTAACGTATTTACAGAGGTTCTCTTGCAAGAACCGGTATTTCAGGTGCAGACGGAAGAAGAAGCCTATACACTTCTGAAACGGAATCGTGTGATTTTACACAACTTAAATTCAGAAAATCCGGAGAATAATCCGTCATTGGATAAAAGAATTGAAGTGACAGATAATGCGTCTTATCTGATTGGCAATATTGGACGAGTAATTGAATATTATAATTCCAAATACAAAGACCGGCCGATACAGGAAATTATTTGCATGGGAAAAGGCTGTGCAGTAGCAGGAATTCATGAACTGTTGTCAAATGAACTGGGAATCCAGACGCATACGCCGGAAGAACTTGCAGGTGTTCGCTTTAACCGTAAAGTAAATATTAACGCTTACATTTTACAGTACATTAACTGTTTTGGAGCTGTATTTGATTCGGTTCATTTCATTTCAAATGCGGTGCGTCAGCGTGAGGAAAAGAAAGGCTCTCTGACAGCGGCTGTTTTGGTTTTTGCAGGATGTCTGCTGATTAGCATGTTACTCGGTGGATTTTCTGTTGTACGTTTGCTGCAGGAAAAAGAAACAAACCGTATGTGGACCAATCGTGTGCAGGCACTGGAACCAGTAGAATCTGAATTTTCTTCTTTGTTAGAGGAAGTGGTCAATCGCAAAATGTTAGATGTGTTTGACATATATTGTGATAATAAAAACAATCATTTTCATACTTTGTTAAAAAAGATGGAAGCGCAGTGCCCGAAATCCTTTAAAATACAGAGTATAACCAGTGATGAGGAAAAAGTTACAATCAATGCAATCAGTACGGATAAACTGTTGTCGTTGTCTGCTTTGCAGATTCAGCTTGAAAAAATTCATGGAATTTCCAGTGTGAAGATTGATTCAATTACTGAGACCAACGAAGCACTGACCAAGAAGAAACAGTATTCCTATACGATAACTTTTGCCTATGATAAAACAGAAGATGCTAATCAAAAGGCATCTGAGATTGAGGGCAATGATTCAGAGTAAAAAGAGAGCGGGGATGAAATGATGAAGAATGGATTGACAACCGTACAGAAGCGCCTCATATTAATTTTTGGCGGATTATTGATTATGCTGGGAGTGATTGTGTTTGTATTTCAGAAAAACATGAAGCAGGCGAATCGATTGGAAAACGATACGAATGAGAAAATAAATGAGGTCAATTATTTAAGTGATCTGCAGATTCGTGTGAATGAAATGAATGCTGATCAGGCAAAGACCCAGAAGGAAATTCAGCAGAAGTCACAGACCTATCCGTGCAAAATGACACAGCAAAAGGCAATTAGTAATATTTATAAAATGTCAGTGGCAAGTGGTGTTCGTCTGCGTGCAATACGTCCACAGGCAGATAAGACCTTTTTTAAGGATGGGAAGTTTATTGTGACAACAGGAACCGGTGATGATGCGGAGCAGTCTACAGAATCCGAAGAAACGACGTTGAGTGATGTGGAAAAGAATCCGGAGAAAAAAGTTTCTGTTATGAAGATGGTTGGAAAGGCTTCTCCTTATGAAATTGAGCTGACCGGCACGAAAAAACAGATTTTAAAGGCAATTGACTGGGTGGCAAAAAATGAAGAACCAATGTCGGTTGTATCGATTAACCTTACATTTGATAACAGTACCGGAAAATTAAGTGGAACGATTTTAGTTCACTTTTTCAGCTTGAATGGAAACGGAAAGGCATATGTTGAGCCGGATATTTCAGGCATCATTCTTGGAAATGAAGATGTTTTTGGTACGTTTAAAAAATAAGGTATATATATAAGTTGTATGTGAGTGAAGGGAAGTGAGAGAATGAAAAGACAGGTACAAGGGTTTTCGCTGATTGAAGTGTTGATTGCGATTGCCATTTTGGGTGTCGCTTCATTGGCTCTACTTTCCTTTTTTTCGAGTGCAAATTTTTATTCATCAACCGGTAAGAGCACGCAGGAAGCAGATCTTGTGGCACAATCGGTATTAGAAGAGGTAGACTCCTGCAAGACACTTACGGATATTGACAGTCAGTTGATGGCGGCGACAGGCAGTGCGTGGACGCTTGTGAAAAAAAAGAACAAGCAGATGACGTTGTCTAAAAAAGTCACATTAAATGGCTCTGATTATCAGGCGCGCGTGTTATTTGATTATGATTATGACACAACGGATTCTGAGGGAAACCAGGTGGAATCCAAATATAATAATTATGAGCAGCCAAAGCTGCAGGAAATTTATTCAGCAAACAATGCTGTTATTGTTGAATCTGACCAGCTGCAGGCGGCGGTAAGTCATTTTTACTACAAAAATCCGAGTGTCAACAAAAGCACAATTGAAAATGGACTTTCAAGAGATATTGTGATTGATATTCAGAATGATACGGAACAGGAAGGCATTTACCGGATTGATGTTTCCTACCGTTATTCATACAATGGGTCTGAGTTTAGCGCGGTAGTAAAAAACCAGAAAGCGGAAAAAGAGACATTAGAAAATATATACATTTTATATAATCTTCTTCATGACAATGCATTGACGGATTCGGTTGAAGTGAATCTGGGAGATTTATCAATTGACGAAGCAAAACAGTTGAAGTTTTATTTCATATGCCAGAAAGGAGATGCAGCACCAGCGGCCGGCTATAAAATTATGCTTAGTGGTTCCGGAAATTTCTTACAGCCTGTTTATTATACAAACGGGGCGTCTCTTTCTGCCGGAAGTTTTCAGACGGATTTTGTTACCCATGAAAAGCAGGAGAGAATCGCCGGTGTTACGGTAGATGTTTATGAAGCGTCAGAAACGAATTATTCAGAGGATAATCGAATTGTCCGTCTGCAATCATCGAAGGGGGCGTGAAAAGGATGCGAAATACGATAAAAAATATTTGGCATAGAGAAAGAGAGGGTTCCTCATTGGTTACCGTAATCATTGGGATTCTTTTTATTGCTGCCATTGGAACGATTCTTTTGACGATTGCAAGCCGTTATTTGATTTCGGTAAATGTTGACCACAACGCATCGGATAATTTTTACCAGACCGAAGGAATTCTTGAGGAAGTAAAGACCGGACTTTTGGAGTATGCCGGGGATGCCGGAGAGGAAGCTTATAAAGATGTGGTAGAGCATTACACAAAGACAAAAGACAGTATGCACAAAACTTTTTCTGAAAAATATATTAGTTTGCTGGCATCAAAACTGATGGGCTATTCGTATGCATGGGATGAAAGCAAAGTGGGAACAGAGCAGAACTGTGACCTTTCCATTTTGAAAAAATTATCGAAAGTTCCGGATGCCGTTACGACTCAGAAGGGAACGAACTTAGCATTTGTGATTGATGTGGATGCGGATAATCAGTATTCGCTGACCATTAAAAATATGATGATTGACTATACGGACGCTGCGGATTACCGCTCGACAATTCGCACCGATATTTGCATGAAGGTGCCGGATTACAAATTTGAGGGGGATTCTACGTTAGAGGAGATTAAGGATTACATTGTAATTTCGGATTCTTCTTTGGCGGTTGCGAATAATGATAATAACAAAGGTGTCACTTTCCGGGGAAATATTTATACCGGGGATAAATATGCCGGCATAAAAGTAGAGAGCCAGAATGCAGCCTATTTTTACAGCCCGACCATTATCAGCAGAGGAAGCCTTGATTTGCTTGGCGGTGCGACGGTTTCTTTACAGGGTGAAAAAGCAGCGGGAAATCTGTGGGTACAGAACATCCGCCTGAAATCACACGGGATGGATTCGGAGTCAACACTGCAGACAAAATTGGATTTGAATGAAAATGCTTATGTGGCAAATGATTTGGATATTGAGGCAAACAATTCGATTGTTACCCTTTCCGGAAAGTATTATGGCTACAGTTATAATGAGCAGAATACAAAGACAACATCGACGGCGCGCTCTGATTACAGCAGTGCGATTTTGGTGAATGGATTAAATACAACGTTGAAAGCAAAAAATCTGGATAAGCTGATTCTTGCCGGAAGAACTTTTGTTTCGAGAAACGATGAGAGCGGAAATGCTAGGGTTTCCGATATTATGATGGGTGAGTCCATCGCAGTAAAGAGTAATCAGATTGCCTATCTTTTGCCGGATGAGTATATTATTCCGGAAGATGGAAGAGATGCACAGGATACGCACAATCCGGTGATTCGAGGAGAAAAAGTTACGATTGATAAAACAGCACTTTTAAATTCGGATATTGGAAAATATCTAGACTCTGCCGAGCCATATACGGCGAACTATAGTAACTCCGGCGGCTATGTATTTTATTATTTGAAATTTAAAGATGAGAAGAATGCAAATGAATATTTCAGAAATTACTATCAAGGTTCAAAAGAGGAAGATGGAGAAACTGTATCCAATAAAGATCAGCTTGATGAGCGGGCAAAACCGTATGTATCTACGGTGGATGATACGAATATGAAATTTTCTTCGGAACTGTTTTTGGTTGCCGGTAATGTGATTCAGAATTATTATGCGGCGGGTGGAAGCAGTATGCAGTCCGATAATTATTTTAATAATGCCGGAAATCCAAATGAAGAATTGTTAGCGGATGGCAGAAAGCAGGGTCAGGATTACGTGGGGTATCAGTTATCCCTTCTTGCCTCCGGAGCAACGGGAGGTATGCGTTTGCCGGAAAATGCAAATGCACTGGTAGCAGACCGGCTGATTGATTTTTCTAAATTAACGACGGTTATGACAAAGAATGATGAAAAAAATTCCGGTGTAATTTATGCGACGCCGGGAGATTATGTTGTAGATGGTTCGATGAAAAAGGGAATTATTATTGCCGGTGGTGAGGTCGAAGTACAGAGTGATTTCGAGGGACTTATTTTAGCCAAAGGGAAAGTGACAACGACAAGAAGTAATTTGAACTTAAAATCCAATATGGTTTTGGTTGGAAAACTTTTGGAAACGGCAAAAAATGACGATAAATTGAAAGAACTGTTTTATGGATATACCGGACGTGGTGTACAGAATGCAACGGATTTTTCATCCTGTATTTCGTATGAAAACTGGGAGAAAAACTCTTATTAAGCGGAAAACACATTGGAAAGGAGGCAGCGGACATGGAAAAAGTAAAAGAAAGAGATGGATTTTCTTTGGTCGAAATGATAATTATTATTGCCATTGTGGGAATACTTACCGGCGGCATTGCAATTTCTTATAATTTGGTCCGTTCTGCCGATGTAAAGGGGATGGCTTATGATATTGATTCGAGCCTGACAAACTTAAAATCCAAAAATATGGGAAGCAATAAGCAGTTATTTATGCATTTGTATAAACAGTCAGGAAATTATTTTATTGATTATACCAAAGAGGAAAGTTACACTCCGTCAGGGGAAGGAGAGTCAGTTGGCGAATCCGGCATTTCCCTCAAATATGATGGAAAAGAATTGACGGACGGAGAGGTCATCACGATAGGAATTCAGAAAAAGGATGGCGCATTTTCCGTTGGACCTGAAGAAATTGAAGTTTATGACGATAATGTAAATGATTACATGGTGTATCTGGTAAAAGATACCGGTAAACACTATGTGGAAGAATTACAGTAAAGAGTTGATTGTGGAAGGTGATTGTATGAAAGGAAAAGTACGAGCGGGATATTCGCTGATTGAATTAATGATAGCCATGGCGATTTCAGCTATTGTTCTTACGGCAATCATTGGTCTGATTGGTTTTGCAACGAGGAACATGAGAATTACACAGACCTCGGTGGATTTGCAGAATCAGGCAAAAGAGACATTAAACCACATGACGACTTATGTGATGGAAGGAAGCCATGTCGAATGGGATGACAATAAAAAACAGCTTACAATAACAAAGGATAAAATTGGTGCAGATCATAAGCCGGAGAGTTCACTTGCAAGTTATTACTGGCAGGATGGCAATGCCGTTTATTTTGCAAAGGACACCGAGACGAAGAAGGCGGTTTTGACATCGGATAAAAAACATCTTTTATTAGACCATGTAAAAGATTTTACATGTGAGAAAAAAGAAGATAAAGAGAAAAAGCAAAAAGATATTCTTCATATTTCGCTACAGTTGAAGAATGAAGATATGGCAGAGTTTACCTGTGATAAAGAAGTTGTAATGAGAAATCAGTAAAGGAGGCGGTTTTTTTGAGAACAAGAAAGAAAATATGTTTTTTATATAGTTTGATTCCAATTGTAATCGCCATTGTTGTAGGTATCGGCGTTTATACAAGAGCATTTGGTATGTTTAGTCCGAAAGAACCGTATGTGAAAGGGAAATCGGACTCAATTGCTTTGGATTCTGTGACGGATGAAGGAAAGAACTGGATTGGCGAAATGGGTACCGGAGCGAAACCGGCAACCTTGGATGTGCCGACCTGTGAAGGGAAAAAAGGAACAAAAGATAATCCGTTTGTGATTTTGGAGATTGTTGCAGACAAGGCGCAGCAGCAGATGGGGTATCTTGCGATGGATGAAAATGAGACGAAACCGCTGGATGTTTTACAGTACGGCATTGATACCGCCGCAGAGCAAAAACGTTCTTATGTTCCGGGCAGTTCCTCTATTATGGGGCAGGATAATTTGAAAGAAATCGGACAGTGGTTTTGTAACTGGGATTATTCGGTCTATAAAATTGGGAAAAAGGCAGAAAAAGAATCGATTCCTTATACAGAGATTGCGAAGTTATATCAAGTTGAGATTACATCGAAAGATTTAGAAAAAGCTGGTGTGTCAACAGAGGCATTTGACGAGCAGTTACAGAAAGGAAAAACACAGAAATTCAGCAGAGAAGTTTATGATGTTCCGGCATTAATCAAAAAATATCCGGATTTTTTTGAGAAAGACAGCTATAAAAATACCATCCGTAAACCGGCAAAAGAGGATATTAATAACTGGTCGGTGAAAAAGAAAACGGAAGTTGTGAAGGAAGCAGAAGAAGAGATTTATAAGAAAACCGGATATCTTGTGGCAGTAGAGCCGGGTAAAGGTGAGTTTGGTTTTGCCAGCGAGAGTGATGCTTCAAATTTCATTTTCACGAAAATGGGAACGGATGCAGACCGCTGGATTTACGTTGAGAAGGAAGAGGATTTGCCGGAGGGGGTACTGGAGAGGTATACAAACCGGACGGCACAAATTGGGCAGTATGGATTTTGGAATAACGAAACGAATATTGGCTGGACGGATTCAACATCTGAGTTATATAACTATGATAATAATCAAAATGGAAAAGAGGCTTCGGCGTTGACTGGAATGATGCTGAAATTATCCGGTAACAGCAATTTGACCAGCAAATATGTGAAGTCCCCGCAGGAGACAAAGGAAGTTTATACCTTTTCTTATTATGGATTGAAAAATAATAACGTGTTAAAACGTCAGTTGTTCCATTTTACAACGCAGGAAGCATACGATGATTTTCACATGCAGGTTATCTGCATGACACCTTCGGAGCTGAATGCGATTGGGAAAAAGGATACCAAAGAAAAGGTGGATATGATAGAGCGCGCGGATATGTTCTATCTGGGCAGTTACGATTCAGAAACAAATAATATTGCGAATGTATATAAGTTATATTATAAATACGTGGAAAATCAGAAGGATTATCAGTACGATTCGTCCAAAGTAGCAGAATTTATGGACGAAGATTTGGATTGGAATTTGTGCTTTAAATTGATATATCGTTTGTGTAATAACAAAAATCTGCCATTAGTCATGACAAACCGTCTTGGCAATCTTGAAAAATATGGAACGGCAGATGTTAAGATGTATCAATCGAAAAAGACGCCGAATGTGACGAGAAAAGCGACGCTTAATAATTTGGCAAAACTTTATATCATCGCGTCACAGTTTGATTTGACGGCGAAAAAAGAAGAGGATGAATCGTATATCCGAACTTTTTATGATGACATTTTGATGACGGGAAAATTAGAGCAGATAGCTTTAAATGAGACGGCGAAAACAGATGCAAAAACGCCGGCAGATAACACCGGTTATTATGTCAGACCAAAGACAATTGAAACCGATGATTTGACCGAAAAGCAAAAGTGTTATTATCTGTGGAATCCGCTTACCTTCTATCCGGAAGCGGATGAGATGGATGCGCTCTGGAGTACAGACAGCCAATGTAATATTAACGTAGATAAATTTGTTTTCTATGGCTATAATCGTTCTTATTTTGATGTGAATGATGCGAGTAATATTTTTACATCATCAAAGATGGGAATGAAAGCCAAGGGCAGTGACGGCGAACATGGTAATGTGGCAATTCCGCAAAATGCAAACAATGAAAATTACTCGACCTTACTTGGTAACACGGAGAATGCAGATGTTTTAAACGTTGCGATGGATACGGCATTTCAGATTATGAATAATCGTCCGGAAACCGTAAATAATTTGGTTGTAAAGGCATTAAAACAGGCAAAGAAATATGTGAAATTAGCCGATGATTCGGTCTTGATTGATTATTCGTCCGACCGTTCGTATACCAGCGAAACCTCGTATCTGAAAGTTCAGATTCACGATAATAACAATACTGAAGATGGTTTGGTGACAAAGATATCGCTAAAGAACGAGAGCGGTGAAACGGCACCCGGCTCAAATCTTATTCTGTATACGACAAAGGATATGACGACAGCTTGCGAGAAAACTACCTATAGTGGTAAGACCGGTTATCAGGTAAAAACATCGGCGCCTTTGACTGCGTATATCCCATATTCAATTAAGGATTGGGCAAAGGGATATAACATCATCGAGTTTGAAACCGTAGGAAGAACGTACAGCGAGCGCAAGAAAAAGACGATTATGGGCAGCCCTGTGACCTCTCAGATTACGATTGGTGAGCGGACGCTGTTTAGTCTGGAATAAGAAACGGAAGTGGAATTATGCAGAGTATTAAAGATATAAAGCAATTGTTTGAACAGGCGGAAAAAGAGCAGTGGAATGCTCTTTTTCCGCAGTATAAAACGGATGAACGCACAGGTGTGCAAAAACTTATTACACAGTATGAGAATAAGCTCTTGAAACACAAAAAGGAGCAGGAAAGACTGTATCGAATGCTAGAGTTCGAACGCAAATACGGGGATGAATTTTCCTGTATCTGCGGTATTGATGAGGCAGGGCGCGGACCGTTTGCGGGACCTGTTGTTGCAGGGGCAGTCATTCTGCCAAAAGGACTTACGATTGAAGGGCTAAACGATTCAAAACAGGTGAGTGCAAAAAAGCGTGAGGAATTGTATGATGAAATTAAGGAAAAGGCTGTGAGTGTCGGCATTGGCATGAGTTCACCGGCAAGAATTGATGAGATCAATATTTTACAGGCGACTTATGAAGCCATGAGGCATGCAGTCGAGGATTTGGATGTTGTTCCGGATTTGTTATTAAACGATGCAGTTACGATTCCTTTGATTCCGATTCGTCAGGTCGGTATTGTAAAAGGAGATGCAAGAAGTTTATCCATAGCGGCTGCCAGCATTATGGCAAAGGTTACGAGGGACCGCATGATGGTCGAATACGCAGAACTTTATCCGGAATATGGCTTTGAAAAAAATAAAGGATATGGTTCGGCAGAGCACCGTGAGGCACTGAAAAAATACGGACCGTGTCCGATTCACAGGAGCACATTTATTCATAACTGGATTTCTTAAGGAGGGAATAAGTATGGCATATGAAAAGGAAAAAAAGACGGCGGTTGCGCTTGAATATACGCCGGGTGAGCAGGCGCCAAAGGTCATTGCCAGTGGACGCGGTTATCTGGCGGATAAAATTATAGATGTGGCAAAAGAGGAAAATGTGCCAATTCATAAAGACGAAAAACTTGCCCGCTCGCTGTCGGTTCTTGATATTGGAGAGTACATTCCGCAGGAGCTGTACTCAATTGTGGCAGAGGTGTTAGTTTTTGTGGATGATATGGACAAAATTCAAAGTAAGGGGAAGAAAAAATAATGAATCAACGAGAAGTGGGAGCAAAAAAAGAAGAGCAGGCGGGAGAATATTTGAAATCCTGCGGCTATGAACTGGAAGCAAAAAATTATCACTGCCGGTTTGGCGAGATTGACATTATTGCCAGAGAAGGAAAGTATCTTTGCTTTGTCGAGGTTAAATATCGGAAAAATGAAAAATACGGTGCGCCGGAAGGTGCTATTTCGCCTACGAAAATAAAACGGATTTGCAAAACGAGTCAGTTTTATTTATGGGAGCATAAATTGCCGGAGGATACACCGGTGCGGTATGATGTCGTGTTTATAATCGGGGATGAATGTCGTCTTGTGAGGGATGCTTTTTCATTTTTCGGATGAAAGAAAGTAGAACGTTTACTTGCTTTTTGTTCCTAAAAGCAATATAATAGGATAGATTGGCAGAAATGGAGGATGAGCATGGGAAAAGCAATATTGGCTATTGTTGGACGGCCGAATGTTGGAAAGTCAACATTATTTAATACATTAGCCGGGGAAAAGATTTCGATTGTAGAAGACCATCCCGGTGTTACAAGAGACCGTATTTATGCAGATGTTACATGGCTGAATCATTCCTTTTCGATGATTGATACCGGCGGTATTGAGATGGATTCAAAGGATAAGATGTTAAAGCACATGAGAGAACAGGCAGACATTGCAATTGACACTGCGGATGTGATTTTGTTTCTCGTGGATGTGAGACAGGGACTTGTAGATGCGGATTTTAAAGTGGCAGATATGCTGAGAAAATCCGGGAAACCGGTGATTTTAGTTGTAAATAAAGTCGACAATTTTGAAAAATATATGCCGGATGTGTATGAGTTTTACAATTTGGGTATTGGAGACCCGCATCCGATTTCCGCAGCATCTAAACTTGGTATTGGTGATATGTTGGATGCGGTTTTGGAATTGTTTGATTTGGAAAAAATTGAAGAAGAAGAGGATGACAGACCTAAGATTGCCATCGTCGGCAAACCAAATGCCGGAAAGTCTTCTTTAATTAATAATCTGTTAGGTGAAAATCGTGTTATTGTTTCGGATGTTGCCGGAACAACAAGAGATGCGATTGACACGGAAATTGTTTACAATGGCACGGAATATGTGTTTATTGATACTGCCGGACTCAGACGGAAGAGTAAAATTAAGGAAAATATTGAACGCTACAGTATTATTCGCACGGTTGCAGCAATTGAGCGCTCGGATGTGGTCATTCTGATGATTGATGCCACGGAAGGCGTGTCTGAGCAGGATGCAAAAATTGCGGGAATTGCCCACGACAGAGGCCGTGGATTGATCATTGCGGTCAACAAATGGGATGCAATCGAAAAAGACAATCATACGGTGAAAGAATATACGAAAAAAGTACGGGATATTTTGTCTTTTGTTCCGTATGCGGAAATTATTTTTATTTCTGCCCTGACCGGACAGCGTACAAAGAAAATTTTTGATATGCTTGAAACAGTTATTGAGAATCACGCAATGCGTATCCAGACCGGTGTGCTCAATGAGATCCTTTCTGAGGCAGTTGCTCTCCAGCAGCCTCCGTCCGACCGTGGTAGAAGGCTGAAGATCTTCTACATGACACAGGTTGCGGTAAAACCGCCGACCTTTGTTATCTTCGTAAACGATAAGGAGTTAATGCATTTCTCCTACACGAGATACCTGGAAAACAAGATCCGTGAGGCCTTTGGCTTCCGCGGAACATCCCTGAAATTCATCATCCGTGAGAGGAAGGAGAAGGATTAAGCGATGGGCAGAGTGCTTTGTCTTGTTATA
>ERZ779869.3356-NODE-3356-length-12465-cov-2.657937_pt1 | contig 12465 bp, 9 predicted proteins | sample MGYA00511557_ERZ779869 | MGnify/ENA primary metagenome ERZ779869 (study PRJEB29588, sample SAMEA2154620) | human gut metagenome | biome: human gut; feature: human-associated habitat; material: faeces | place: Denmark | collected 2008/2010 ...
TACACGCAGCTGGTGGAGCATTTGTTAGAAGGTATAGAAGTACGTCTGAATACAGATTATCTGGAGCAGAAGGAGGCACTGGACAGACTGGCGGAAACAGTCGTCTATACCGGCCCCATCGATGCGTATTTCGGATATTCACTGGGAGCATTGGAATATCGATCTGTAAGATTCGAGACAGAGGTGCTGGATATTCCGAACTTCCAGGGCAATGCGGCAGTGAACTACACAGACCGTGAGACTCCCTGGACCCGGATCATTGAACATAAATGGTTCGAGTTCGGCAAGGACGAACAGGGACAGGATCTCCCGAAGACGGTCATCAGCAGAGAGTACAGTTCCGAGTGGAAACCGGGAGATGAACCTTATTATCCGGTAAATGATGAGAAAAACGGTGCTCTATATGCAGAGTATAAGAAGCTGGCAGATGCCGAGCAGAATGTGATCTTCGGAGGAAGACTGGCGGAATACCGCTATTATGATATGGATGCGGTCATTGCTTCCGCATTGAAAAAGAGTGAAGAAGTACTGTGATCATTCAGACCAAAACGGTGAGCATACCAGGTGTGAATCATAAAAAATGCAACGGTGAATTTGCCGTTGCATTTTTTGTCTCAAGAAATTCAATTCCTTAACCGATCTGCGGTTTTGCTTTTCTCTTGTTGCGGAACTCTCTGACTGCGATCAGCAGGTCGTAACGATATACCAGGGTGTACATCGCAGCCGCCATAACGAAAGCGGTGAGCACATCGAAGACGGAGTGCTGTTTGATGAACATGGTTGCCATGATGATCGAAGAAGCCAAAATCAGGGATCCGATGCGGATGCCCTTTTTCTTCTCGAAGCATTTACTGCGGATGATCGCAAAATGTGCACCCAGGGAATTATATACATGAATGCTGGGCCACAGGTTGGTAGGTGTGTCTGTCCGGTACAGAGCGGCTACCATGCGGGTGAAGATATTGTCTCTGGGCATCACCGCGGGACGAAGGTGCTGTCCGTTGGGCCACAGAGTGGATACGATCAGGAAGATCGTCATGCCTGTAAAGAGGAAAATACAGGTGCGGTAGTAATCCTCTTTATTTTTGAAGAAAAAGTAGATGACCACTGCCGATACATAGGCAAACCATAAAAAGTAAGGAATGACGAACACCTCACAGAAAGGAATGTAATCATCCGCCGCCATATGTATGATCCGGTAGTGTCCGGTGATGTTCTTCTCCAGCCAGGCGAACCATGTCATATAAATAATGGCATATATAATAAGAGGAACGGCATGTTTATATTTTAAATAGAAGATCTTAAGCTTTTCCATAAAAACCTCATTTCTCTACCAAACCTATGCTTCAAAATCAATTTTAGTATAATCACCGGAAGAAAAAAATCAAGGTTTTTTTGGAATACTTAAGCATTCTTAAGAAAATCTTTAGAGTGTGTTTATTTCACTTCGGGAGTGATCATGCGAATGGCGCCGGGAAGACATTCCACCCGGAATCCACAGCTTTTCCTGGTTACTTCGCCGTCCGTATGTACCCATAGGGGAGCGGAGGCAGTGATAGACATCTGTGTGGCAGTGTAAGCATCGATCCCCTTTACGAAATAGTGTTTACCGAAAAAAGCGGTGGGAAGAGCCAGCAGGACCAGTACTTTGGAAATATTGCCAACGCAGCACAGATCCAATATGCCGTCATTATCCGTGGCGGGAGGACAGAACATGAATCCGCCGCCTTCATAGCGATGACTCATACAGGTTACAAACAAAAAGCGGGGGAGCTGGAATGCGGTCTGCTTTCCGTTTACTGCGTTTTCGATGGTCAGGGTACAGGAGACCTTGCGTGCGGTGATCAGCTGCTTTAAGGCGATTCCTAAATACGTCAGCTTGCCAAGACCGATCCGGTTCATGGTATCCTTGATGGGGGAATGCATGGCTTCTGCACAGACAGCTGCGTCAAAGCCGATTCCACAGCTGACAGCGAACAGCCGGGATTCTTCCGGCTGATCCTCATCGAGATAAGTAAGTCTTCCTAAGTCCATGACTCTGGGAGCAGCATTCCGAAGGATCAGATCAAGGGCTGCTTTCGGCTCTTTGGGGATGCCGAGATCCCTGGCCAGATCGTTGCTGGAGCCGGTGGGAATGTAACCCAGGATTACTTTGGAGGGATCAGCGATTCCCTGCAGGGCTTCGTTCACCGTGCCATCTCCACCTAGGACAATGAGCTTTAAATCAGGATCGTCTTTATATTTTGCGGTGATCTGTGCAGCCAGATGCTTTACTTCTCCGGCTTTTTGGGAAAAATAGGTCTGATATACGGCATCGCTTTTTTTCAGAGCAGGTTCGATCTGTTCAGACCAGATCTTCGCACCTCTGCCGGAGCGGGAGGCTGGATTGATAATAATATGATACATGAGGATACCTCATCTTTCGTAAGGATGTAACTAAAGTTTATTCTAACACACTCAGGGGCTTCTGCCAACATTGTTCATTTTCCATCTTTGCAATTAAAAAGTTCTATGCTATACTAAACCATAAGTTTAGCGAATTAACGTAACATAAGGAGGAATGAGGCATGTATTCATTGGATGAAGTAAAAAAAGTTGATCCCGAGGTGGCACAGGCCATTATCGACGAGGAGAATCGTCAGAACAGTCATATTGAACTGATCGCTTCCGAGAACTGGGTAAGCAAGGCAGTCATGGCGGCTATGGGCAGTCCCTTGACCAATAAATATGCGGAAGGTTACCCCGGCAAGAGATATTACGGCGGATGTGAGTGCGTGGATGTCATCGAAAATCTGGCAATCGAACGTGCCAAGAAGCTGTTCGGCTGTGATTATGCCAATGTACAGCCCCATTCCGGAGCACAGGCGAATATGGCAGTGCAGTTTGCCGTACTGAAACCGGGTGATACGATCATGGGCATGAACCTGGATCACGGCGGACATCTGACCCATGGTTCACCGGTAAATATGTCCGGTAAATATTTTCATGTAGTACCTTACGGTGTAGATGACAACGGATTCTTAGATTACGACAGAATGAGAGAACTGGCACTGGAATGCAAGCCTAAGATGATCATTGCCGGTGCTTCTGCGTATGCCAGAACCATTGATTTCAAGAAGTTCCGTGAAGTAGCAGACGAAGTGGGTGCCGTACTGATGGTAGATATGGCACATATCGCAGGACTGGTAGCAACAGGACTTCATCCAAGTCCGATCCCGTATGCCCACGTAACGACGACGACAACGCATAAGACACTTCGTGGTCCAAGAGGCGGAATGATTATGTGCAGTGAGGAGATGAACAAAAAGTTCAACTTCAATAAGGCTGTATTCCCAGGCATCCAGGGTGGTCCGCTGATGCATGTGATTGCAGGAAAGGCAGTATGCTTCAAAGAAGCACTTCAGCCGGAATATAAGACTTATATGGAGCAGGTTGTCAGGAATGCAAAGGCTCTTTGCAATGGCTTAAAGAGCAGAGGAGTTAAGATCGTATCAGGTGATACAGATAACCATCTGATGCTGGTAGATCTGTCCGGTACAGATATCAGCGGAAAAGAGCTGGAGAAGCGTCTGGATGATGCTCATGTGACAGCCAATAAGAATACAATCCCGAATGATCCACGTTCTCCGTTTGTGACAAGTGGTGTGAGACTGGGAACTCCGGCTGTTACGACCCGTGGCATGAAGGAAGAGGATATGGATAAGATCGCAGAGATCATCGCTATGGTGATCGAGAGCGAAGATAATGTAGAAAAAGCGAAAGCTATGGTAGCTGAGCTTACAGCAAAATATCCGCTCTGTTAAGAACAAATAAAAGAGAATAAAAAGAATGCGGAGGTAGCAGTTTGAAGTTGATTCATTTATCCGATCTGCATATTGGAAAAAGAGTGAACGAGTTTTCCATGCTGGAAGATCAGAGATATATTTTAGATCAGATTACCTCCATCATAGAGAAGGAAGCACCGGATGCAGTATTGATCTGCGGTGACATTTATGATAAACCCGTTCCGCCCTCAGATGCAGTGAGGGTTCTGGACGGGTTTTTGCCTTCTCTGGCACAGAAAAAAGTGCCGGTTTTTCTGATCAGTGGAAATCATGATTCGGCAGAAAGACTGGCATTTGGTTCGCAGCTAATGATGGAAAGCCAGGTAATCTTTTCACCGGTCTATGATGGAGAACCGGTGAAATATTGTATGAAAGATGAATATGGGGAAGTGTGGATCCATCTTCTTCCATTTTTGAAGCCGGCAGTGGTACGTCATGTATTTCCTGAGGAAGAGATTACTTCTTATCAGGATGCGGTTTCCTGTGCGGTGAAGCATATGCAGATTGATCCGACAAAGAGAAACGTGCTTCTTGCACATCAGTTTGTAACCGGTGCGGCAAGATGCGATTCTGAAGAAGTTTCGGTCGGAGGTGTAGATCAGATCGCAGCAGAGACATTTCAGGCGTTTGACTATACAGCACTGGGACATATCCACAGTCCGCAGAATTTTAAAAATGGAAAAATGCGATATTGCGGAACACCACTGAAATATTCTTTTTCCGAGTGTGGACAGAAAAAGTCAGTGACGGTTGTGGAACTGAAAGAAAAAGGAACAACAGAGATCCGGGAGATCGGTCTTTTACCGCTCCGGGATCTGAGGAGTATCAGGGGGAGTTATCTGGAAGTTTCTTCCAGGGAATTTTATGAAGATACCAATACAGAAGATTATGTCAGGATGATTCTTACGGATGAAGATGATGTTGTCGATGGAATGCAGAAGTTGCGGACGATCTATCCAAACCTCATGCAATTAGAATATGATAATCAGAGGACAAGAGAAGCAAAAGAGATCACAGAGGCACAGGTGGCAGAAGAGAAAAGTGAGCTGGAATACTTTGAAGAATTTTTTGAACTTCAGAATAACCATCCCATGTTACAGGAACAGAGAGAGTTTGTCAGTGGACTGATCGGGAAACTGAAAGAGAATGAACTATGAAAGGAGAGATCAGATGAAACCTGAGAAACTGGTCATCAGTGCATTTGGACCATATGCAGACAGGACAGAGATTGATTTTACAAAGCTCGGGGGACAGGGAATCTATCTGATCACCGGGGATACAGGGGCAGGAAAAACGACAATTTTTGATGCGATCACCTTTGCCCTGTACGGGGAGGCAAGTGGTCAGGTCAGAGATTCAGCCATGTTCCGCAGTAAGTATGCTGCGGAAGAGATAGAAACGTATGTGGAGTTTCTTTTCTCGTGGCGTGGAAAATCTTATCAGGTGATACGAAATCCTGAATATCTGGCACGAAAAAAGAGGGGAACGGGTTATACGGTAAGAAAATCCGATGCCACGCTGGTGTACCCGGATGAACGCCAGCCGGTAACGAAAGCGAAAGAAGTCACCAGGGCAGTCACGGAACTTCTGGGACTGGATTACAGGCAGTTCACGCAGATCGCCATGATCGCACAGGGAGATTTCCAGAAGCTTCTGCTGGCAGGAACAGCACAGCGTGGAGAGATCTTCCGGCAGTTGTTCCATACAGAATTATATCAGAGCCTTCAGTTGAAGCTGAAAGATGCGGTGAAAATGCAATGGAAGCAGTATGATGAGCTGAGAAGAAGTATCAGCCAGTATCTGAACGGAATCCGTTACGGACAGGAGGCAGAAGAACTCACAGAGAAACTGGAAGAGATGAAAAAGTCCGGGTTTGATGGAAGAGTTGTGGAAGGACTGGAGCTGTTACTGGAACTGACGGAGAGAGAAAAAGAATTTCTGATGCAGCTTGAACAGAAAGAAAAAGTGCTGGAAGAAAGCATTTCAGAGTCAGAAAAGAGACTACAGAAATGTATGCAGAAGCAGGAACTGGAGTCTTCTCTGCGATTGCAGGAAGAGCAGAGAGAACCGCTCCTGCAGGCAGCCGGGAAAGCGGAAGAAGAGCGGAAAAAGAATCCGGAACTGCAAAGGAAGGCGGAAGAGCTGGAAGGAGAAATCCGTAAAATCCGGGAACGGATGGAAAGAATCCTGAGGATTGAAACGCTGGGGCAGAAAGCGGAAAAGCTGGGAGAAGAACTGGAAAAAGTGCAGAAAAAGTGTCAGGAGCATACTGCACAAAAAGAGCAGCTTCAAAGAGAACTGGATCGTTTTGGAGCTTTGGAGGCAGTGAGAGAGAAATATTGCGGACAGCTTGCAAATCTGCAGGAACAGGCAGACCGGCTGGAATCTGCAAAAGATGCATATGGCACGAGGATGAAAAAAGAAGCTGCACTGACAGAAAAAATGAGGCAGTTGCAGGAAGAACTGGATAACCGGAAGGAAATGCTCAAAAAAATGGGAGAGGAGATAGAAAAATCCGGGGATGCCGGGGAGATCCGTCTGAGTCTGTATCAGAAAAAGAATAATCTGACTGTACAGTTAAACCAGGCAGAACGGCTGATCGAGGCGAAAGAAGAACAAAGCTCGTTGCAGAAAAAGCTGGAATTTACAACCGGACGTTATTTGAAAGCAAGAGAAAACTATCTTCCGGTAAAAGAAGCATACGAAAGAGAGTTCCGTCTGTTCCTGGATACGCAGGCAGGAATTCTTGCAGAAGGGCTGAAAGAAGGAATGGCATGTCCGGTCTGTGGTTCAGTTCATCATCCGGTTCTTGCAGAAAAATGTAGCGAGGAAATTTCCAAAGAAAGCGTAGATCAGAAGAAGGCGGCAGCGGATGAGGCAGAAAAAAATGTCAGAAATTACAGTGCAATGGCAGGCAGCCTGAAAGAACAACTGGAGCGACTGAAGAAAAAAGCAGAGCAGATGGAAAAAGATGCAGGCTATCATTTGGAAGATGCAGAGCGGGTAAAAGAACGGCTGCAGAAAGAAATCAGAACCTGTGGAGAGGAACTGAAAAAAGCAGAGGAGACACTTGTTCAGAGAGAGAAGCTTGTAAAGGCAGAAGAACAGAAAAAAGCAGAACAGCTTCAGGTGGAGCAGTTACTTCATGAGCAGGAAAAAAAGATGGCAGAAGCCCAGGCACAAAAGAGCAGTGCAAGAGAAATTCTCTGTCAGATTCTCGGGAAAATGGAGAAAGATGAAAAGAGAAAATCTGACTCTCTGAAAGATAGTGAAGTTCAGGAACTGACTGTATCGGCAATGAAACGGTTAAAATCCTGCACCGGAGAAATCTCAGAAAAAAAATCTGCTGTAGAACAGGAAATCCAAAGACGGGAGGAGCTGAGAAGGGCGACTCCGGGCAATCGTGGAGCAGGAGAAAGAAAAGACTGTGCAGCTTCAGGCAGAGAAAAAATCTGTAGAAGAACGGATCAAAGAAGAGCAGGAAAAGAATGGGGCTGAGAGTGAAAGAGAGGAAATCTTAAAGGAGCAGATCCTACAGAAGCAGGAAGAACAGAAAAAGCTGAAAGCTCTACAGCAGAAAAACCAGCAGGAATATGAGCAGATTCTGCAGAAAAAAGCAGAAAATGAGGCCACGATTCAGACAATCCGGGTACAGCTTGAACAACTGGAAGATGTAAATGAAGAAGAAATCCTGAAAGAGAAAAGCCGGATGACAGAAGAAAAAAGCCAGATGGCAGAAGAAAAAAAAGAACTTTATGTCAGGTATTCAGGAAACCGGGAAATCTATGATAAAGTTAATGTACAGAGAGATCTGCTGGAAGAAGTAGAAAAGAAGTATGTATGGATGAAGTCACTTGCCGATACGGCAGGCGGCAATCTGAATGGCAAGCAGAAAGTAGAACTGGAGACCTATATTCAGATGGCATATTTTGACCGGATTTTACGACGTGCAAATCTGCGTTTCATGACAATGAGCAGTGGACAGTATGAGTTAAAAAGACAGAAAGCACCGGAAGATAAAAAAGGAAAATCCGGTCTGGAATTAAATGTGATCGATCACTACAACGGCAGTGAGCGGAGTGTTAAAACCCTGTCCGGTGGAGAGTCATTCCAGGCATCTCTGTCGCTGGCACTGGGGCTGTCAGATGAAATCCAGGCCAATGCGGGAGGAATCTGCCTGGAGGCAATGTTCGTGGATGAAGGTTTCGGTTCTCTGGATGAGGAAGCACTGGAGCAGGCAATCAAGGCATTGGGAAATCTGACGCAGGGAAACCGCAGTGTGGGGATCATTTCTCATGTGGCTGAACTGAAAGAACGGATCGAAAATAAGATAATCGTGACGAAAGAGCGGGGCGGAGAAAAATTAGGCAGCAGGATTGAAATTATATAATTTCATGCTTTAACTCGGAAAAGTATTATGATATACTTAAGAGAAGCGAATGCTTAAAAAGGAGGTACAAAGGAATGATATGGGCAAAGGAAGAAACTCTGCCAAGAGAAGAGATCGAAAAGATCCAGTTAGATAAGCTGAAGACGACTGTCAGCTATATTTACGACAGAGTAAAACCTTATCGTGATAAGATGGATGCAGCCGGAGTGAAACCGGAAGATATTCAGACGCTGGAAGACCTGAAAAAGCTGCCTTTTACATATAAAGCAGATTTTCGAGATCATTATCCGGATGGACTTTTTGCGGTAGATAAAAAGGAAATCGTGCGTTATCATGCAAGTTCAGGAACAACCGGCAAGCCAACTGTGGTCGGATATACAAGAAATGATCTGGATATCTGGCTGAATAATGTGGCAAGACTGGCCTGTATGGGCGGTGCCACTGCGGATGATGTGGCACAGATCTCATTTGGATACGGTACATTTACAGGAGCACTGGGGCTTCATGGTGGACTGGAAAAGATCGGAGCGGCGGTGATCCCGATGTCTTCGGGCAATACAAATAAGCAGATCATGTTCCTTCAGGATATGGGGGTGACCCTTCTTGTGGCAACGCCATCGTATGCACTGCATTTAGGAGAAGAACTGCGTCACCGGGGAATTGATCCTTCTAAGGATCTGAAGATCCATATCGGTTTGTTCGGCGGGGAAGGCATGACAGAGCCGATGCGTGATGAGATGCATAAAGTCTGGGGCGATCAGTTTGTCTGTACCCAGAATTATGGTATGAGTGAGCTTTGCGGACCGGGAGTTGCAGGGGAATGTACGGAGCTTTGTGGTATGCATATTAACGAAGACTGGTTTATCCCGGAAGTCATTGATCCTGAGACTGAGGAGGTTCTTCCACCGGGAGAACTTGGGGAACTGGTAGTGACCTGCCTTGGAAAAGAAGCACTTCCGCTTGTAAGATACCGCACAGGAGATCTGACAAGACTGATGTACGAACCGTGTAAATGTGGAAGAACGACAGTCAGGATGGAGAATCTTTCAGGACGTGCCGATGATATGCTTGTGATCCGCGGTGTGAATGTATTCCCGGGACAGATCGAGGAAGTTCTGTTCAAGATTGATGAGATCGGACCACATTATGAAATTCTGGTAGAGCGTAAGAACCGTCTGGATGTGATGACTATCACGGTAGAACTGATCGATGACCGTCTTCTGGACAGTTATGGACAGTTGAGTGAACTGGAGAACCGGATTAAGACAAGATTAAAGTCCCAGCTTGGACTTGCAACACAGATCCGGCTGGTTGCACCGAACTCTCTGCAGCGGTTTGAGGGAAAAGCAAAACGTGTGACAGATTTACGAAAGGATGGACTGTAAAATGGCAGAAAAAGTAATTATGCTCGGAAATGAAGCGATTGCCCGCGGAGCATACGAGGCGGGAGTAAAAGTTTCTTCCGCATATCCGGGAACTCCGAGTACTGAGATCAGTGAATACCTTGTCCAGTACAGGGATGATGTATATGAAGAATGGGCACCGAACGAGAAGGTTGCTACAGAGGTAGCGGTAGGTGCAAGCATCGCAGGTGTGCGTTCCATGGCCTGTATGAAGCATGTAGGACTGAATGTGGCAGCAGATCCGCTCTATTCAGTATCTTATATGGGAGTAAACGGTGGACTTGTTCTTGTTGTTGCGGATGATCCGGGACTTTACAGCTCTCAGAACGAGCAGGATACAAGAATGGTTGCAAGGGCAGCACAGATCCCGGTTATCGAACCTTCGGACAGTGCAGAGGCAAAAGATTTCTTTAAGGCAGCTTTTGAACTCAGTGAGAAATTCGACCGTCCGTTTATTTTCAGAACGACAACGAGACTGGCACATTCACAAGGACTGGTTGAGCTTTGTGAGCGTGAAAATATAGAAGATAAGGAATATATAAAGAATATTCAGAAAAATGTCATGATGCCGGGAAATGCAAAGCAGAGACATATTGAGATCGAACGTCTGAACAGGGAACTGGCAGAGGCAGCTAATACCCTTCCGATCAACAGAGTTGAGATGAACGATACCAAGATCGGAGTTATTACCAGTGGAATCCCATATCAGTATGTAAAAGAAGCATTGCCGGAGGCGTCTGTACTGAAGCTGGGAATGGTGAATCCGCTTCCAAGAAAGCTGATCGAAGATTTTGCAGAAAAAGTCGATACACTCTATATTGTAGAGGAACTGGATCCGGTGATCGAGACGCAGGTAAAATCCTGGGGAATCCAGGCGATTGGCAAGGAAATCTTCACAGTACAGGGAGAATACAGTGCCAATATGCTCCGTAAAGCGATTCTGAAGCAGGAACTGGAACTGAAAGAGCCTGCAAAAGCACCGGGAAGACCGCCAATCCTCTGTCCGGGATGTCCGCACAGAAGTGTATTCTTTGTCCTGAACCGTCTGAAAATGCATGCAGCAGGTGATATCGGATGTTATACATTAGGTGCAGTTGCACCGCTGAGTGTCATCGATACAACGATGTGTATGGGATCAAGTATTTCGACACTCCACGGAATGGAAAAGGCAAAGGGAAAAGAGTATATCAAGAACTGGGTTGCCGTGATCGGTGATTCTACTTTCATGCATACAGGTGTTAATTCACTGATGAATATGGTTTACAACAAAGCGACCGGAACCGTGATCATCATGGATAATTCTACAACAGGAATGACCGGACATCAGGATCACTCCGCAACCGGAAAAACATTGCAGGGAGATCCGACTTATGCCATTGATATTCCGGAATTATGTCATGCAGTCGGAGTGAAGCATGTTCATGTGGTAAATGCGTTTGATATCGAACTGCTTCAGAAGACGATCAAAGAAGAAGTGGCAAGAGATGAAGTTTCCGTCATCATCACAAAGACTCCTTGTGTTCTGCTTGACAAGAGAAAGAAGCCATTGTATCTGGCACATGAAGATCAGTGTAAGAAATGCGGTCTCTGTATGAAGCCGGGGTGTCCGGCCATGACAAAGAATGCAGACGGAAGTGTTCATATTGATGATACGATGTGTACCGGATGCGGGCTGTGCGAGAAACTGTGTAAATTCAATGTGATAGAACTTGTGAAGGAGGGCGAATAAGATGGCAGTAAAAAATATTATGATCGTCGGTGTCGGTGGACAGGGAACCCTTCTCACGAGCAGAATCCTCGGAGGTCTGACGATCGCAGGTGGCTATGACGTCAAACTTTCGGAAGTACACGGTATGGCACAGAGAGGCGGAAGTGTTGTAACATTTGTCCGTTATGGCGACAAGGTCGCAGAGCCGATCGTAGAAGAGGGACAGGCAGATGTTCTGATCGCATTTGAGAGACTGGAGGCACTCCGTTATGCACATTTCCTGAAAAAGGATGGTGTGCTGATTGTGAATGACTGGAGGATTGATCCGATGCCGGTGGTGATCGGAAATGCAGAATATCCGGATCATATCATTGAGGATCTGGAAAAGGAATACAAAGTTTATAAAGTAGATGCCACAGAAGAATCCAGAAAGCTGGGTAATCCTCGTGTCTTTAATCTGATCGTCCTTGGAATTGCCGCACAGCATATGGATTTCACAAAAGAACAGTGGTATGAAGTAATTGAAAAGACTGTACCTCCGAAGACGATTGAGATCAATAAAAAAGCATTTGAGGTTGGATTTAATCTTTAAATATATATGCAGGGAAAGGAGAAAAAAAGATGATCAGACAGCTTTCAGTATTTGTGGAAAACGAGCCGGGGAGTATGATGAGAGTGACTTCTGTACTGACAGAAAGCCATATTAATATCCGTGCGATCTCCACATTTGATACACCGGAATTTGGGATCATGCGTCTGGTAGTAGATGAGCCGGAGTGTGCAAAAGAAAGTCTGACAGCAAAAGGGTTTGTTACAAGGATCACGGAAGTAGTCGGGGCTGAGCTTAAGGATGAAAAAGGCAACCTGAACCGGATGCTTACGATCCTTGCAGATGGAGAGATCAATGTAAATTATATTTATTCGTTTGTGATCCGCGAGGGAAAAGCACCGGTGATCGTATTCCATACGGATGATTTTGACAAGGCACAGAAAGTCCTGGAGAAGGCAGATGTGAAACTGGTAGAGGAAGAAGATTTATAGAAAAAGGAGAAGCGAAGATGGCGGCAGTATCATTAGAAAATTGGGAAGAACGGATCCGGGATCCCAAAGTGGAATGTATGAGCAGTGACGAGATGGCAG
>ERZ779869.3357-NODE-3357-length-12463-cov-10.776676_pt1 | contig 12463 bp, 8 predicted proteins | sample MGYA00511557_ERZ779869 | MGnify/ENA primary metagenome ERZ779869 (study PRJEB29588, sample SAMEA2154620) | human gut metagenome | biome: human gut; feature: human-associated habitat; material: faeces | place: Denmark | collected 2008/2010 ...
CAGAAACAGGGCGCAGATGCGCTCTGGCTGCCGCCCCTCGGCGGCAAGCAGTTCAAATTCCGGCAGATTTTCCGGAATCTTTTGAATTACGACCTGCAAGGTGATCCCTCCTTATACTGTAAAGTGGCGTGCCTCCGTATCGGGCCTCCCGAGAGATGCGCGGCGGTCGTCCCGCCGCGCGTTCCCTCGTTCAGGAAGCCATTGCGCGGTAGATAAAGGTGACGATCTGCGCGCGCGTGCACCTTTCGTTCGGACTGAAGGTCGTGGGGGTGGTGCCGTTTGTAATGCCTTCCTTGACTGCCCAGAAAACGGCATCCATGTAGTAGTCCGATGCGATGTCCGTGAACGGGTTATTGCTATCGCTGGCATACGGCTCGCCCTTACTGCGCCAAAGGAAGGTGACGATCTGCGCGCGGGTGCAGGTACCGGTGGGGTCGAAATGACCGTTACCCACGCCGGTGGTAATGCCGTTCTCCACGGCCCAAGCCACGGCCTGCGCGTAATAGCTGTCAGTGGGAACATCGGTGAAGTTCGCCGTACCACCCGCCGTGGGCTGGCCCACGGCCCGCCACAGCATCGTCACCATCTGGGCGCGGTTGATGGCGGCGTTGTGGTTCGCGCCGTCGGAAACGCCCTTGTCCTTGGCCCAGTTCTGTGCCTTTTCGTACCAGGTGTTACCGCCGTTCAAGTCCGCGCCGTTCTGCCGCGCAAGGATCGTCCAAAGCTGGGCGCGGGTGGTGGAGGCGTTGGGCGCGTAGATCGTGGCGCTCATGCCGTTCACCAGTCCGCGGGCGCTCACGAAGTCGATCTCGTCCTTGGCCCAGTGGTCTTGCGTATCGATGAAGCCCTTGGAGTTGTCAACGATCTTCACCGTCGCGCTGCCGTCCACGGTCAACTGGATACCGTCCTCGGTGGGAATGGAATCCTTCAAAATTTCCTCCGTGCCGTCGGGGTGGACGAGCACCGCCACCGTACCGGGGGTCACGTTGGAAACAGGAATTTCCACCTTGGTCTCGCCCGCGCCCTTGGGAAGCTCGATGCTCACCGTGGGGGCGGTGCTGCTGTTCTGGGTGGCCTCGACCTCCACAGGAACCTTGACCGCCTCGCCGTTCTTCTTCGCGTCCTCAACAGCCTTGCCGCTGACCTTGGCCGCCGCCTCGGTCTGGCCGTTTTTGTCGATTTTCACCGTGCCGGTGGAGCCGTCAGCGGCCTTGTTCTCGGTGACGGAACTGCCGTCCTTCTTCGTCTCGGCCTTGGTCACGGAGCCGTCCTTGCCGGTGGTGGTTTGGGTCACAGAGCCGTCTCTCCGGGTCTCGGTCTTGGTGGTAGAGCCGTCGGTATTGTTCTTCGTCTCCGTTTTAATGACCGGATTGCTGTCATGGCTGTCCCGGTCGGAGGAAGATCCGCCGGAACTGCCGCCCGTAGAGCTGCCGGGCTGAGAGGGCGTAGTGCCGCCGATCACGGTGACCGTGCAGGTGGCGGATTTGCCCGAACCGTCCGCCGCGGTGGCGGTGATCGTCGCGGCACCTGCCTTGACCGCCGTCACGGTGCCGTCAGGGGCTACCGTGGCAACATCCTCGTCAGAGGACGCCCACTTCAAAGCCTTGTTGGCGGCGTTCTCGGGCGTGACCGTGGCGGTCAGCGTTTCGCTGTTTCCAACAGAAATCGAAGTTTCCGCCTTGTTAAGCGTGATTTGGGAAACAGGGACGATCTCGGGTGTGACGGTGCGGACATAGCCGCAGACGTTGCAGGTGGTGTCTGCATCATCGTCGTAGATGTGCGCCGCTTTGTCCTTGATGCTTTCGGACTGATTCGGGCACGCCGCATCGGTACATTCGTGCCAGTGGTTCGTACCGTCCTTGCTCCAATCGCCATAGCGGTGCTCATGGGCGGGCGGCGTGATCGTGCGCTCGTAGCCGCAGGTGTCGCAGGTCGTATCCGCGTCATCGGTGTAGACGTGCGCCTCTTTGTCCTTGATGCTTTCGGACTGTTCCGGGCAGTCCGCGTCGGTACATTCGTGCCAGTGGTTCGTACCGTCCTTGCTCCAATCGCCGTAGCGGTGTTCATGCGCGGGCGGCGTCACGGTGCGGACATAGCCGCAGATGTTGCAGGTAGTGTCCGCATCATCGGTGTAGACGTGCGCCTCTTTGTCCTTGATACTTTCGGACTGATTCGGGCACGCCGCATCGGTGCATTCGTGCCAATGGCTCGTGCCGTCCTTGCTCCAATCGCCGTAGCGGTGTTCATGCGCGGGCGGCGTGGTATCGCCGGTAACGGTGACCTTGCAGACCGCGGATTTGCCCGAACCGTCCGCCGCGGTGGCGGTGATCGTCGCGGCACCTGCCTTGACCGCCGTCACGGTGCCGTCAGGGGCTACCGTGGCAACATCCTCGTCAGAGGACGCCCACTTCAAAGCCTTGTTGGCGGCGTTCTCGGGCGTGACCGTGGCGGTCAGCGTTTCGCTGTTTCCAACAGAAATCGAAGTTTCCGCCTTGTTAAGCGTGATTTGGGAAACAGGGACGATCTCGGGTGTGACGGTGCGGACATAGCCGCAGACGTTGCAGGTGGTGTCTGCATCATCGTCGTAGATGTGCGCCGCTTTGTCCTTGATGCTTTCGGACTGATTCGGGCACGCCGCATCGGTACATTCGTGCCAGTGGTTCGTACCGTCCTTGCTCCAATCGCCATAGCGGTGCTCATGGGCGGGCGGCGTGATCGTGCGCTCGTAGCCGCAGGTGTCGCAGGTCGTATCCGCGTCATCGGTGTAGACGTGCGCCTCTTTGTCCTTGATGCTTTCGGACTGTTCCGGGCAGTCCGCGTCGGTACATTCGTGCCAGTGATTCGTACCGTCCTTGCTCCAATCGCCGTAGCGGTGCTCATGCGCGGGCGGCGTCACGGTGAGCGTCGCGGGCTCGGAGTATACGGGAGGCGTGCTCACGCGGTCACTGCCCGTATGGTTGTTCGTGTTCCAGAGCACACAGCGGAACAGCTGGCCGCTCTGTGCCGCCGTGACGGACGGGATCGTATAGCTGGGCGTGTAGTTCCAGAAGTCCGCCGTACTTTTGCCGCCGGCGCCTTCGATGTCCGTCCAGTTTTGGCCGCCGTCGGTGCTGCTCTGCCACTGATACTCCAGCGTGTTGAGATATTGATCGATCAGCTTGGCGGAGAATGTCACCGAATCACCCGCAGCCGCGGACACGCTCTGCGGCTGCTCCGTGACCACGGGCGTGACGCACACATTGAGCCGCCAGTAACCGGTCACGGTTTTGACCGTATTGTCGGGATAGGTCAGCGTGACATGGAAGCAAACACTCTGATAGTCCATCTCATCCGTGATGGTGATGGGATAGGATTCGCCCGCGTGTGGGATCGCAGCCCACTCCTCTTCCGTTGGCATAACGTTTCTGCAGTACTTCCAGCGGTATTCCGCTGTGACGCCCGTCAGAGAGCTTACGGGATACCAGGTACTATTGTCGTATAAACCGGCGGTAATGGTCGCGATCTCGCCCTGAATGAATTCGCCGTTTCCCCGCATGGGCGAGGCCGCGCCGCGCAGATATGCGGGACAGTAGTAGGCGGTAAATGTATGGGAATATGTCGTGCCATCCTTATTCGTCGCCGCGCAGCGGAACTTTGCGCCGTGCAGGGACAGGGGCAGGAGCGCCTGATAGGTGGCTTTAGTCGCGCCCTCGATGTTCTCCCAGGTCTTGCCGCCGTCCCGGCTGACCTGCCATTGCAGTGCGGGCGCGGGCGTGCCGACAACTTCCACGGTCAGGGTCATGTATTCATTGCTTTCGACCACGCAGCTGACATCCTCCGTCGGGCTGGTGAACTCCGGCACATCGCCGATGGTCATGCTGCCGTCCGACTTGGGATAGTACTTATTCCCGCCGACGGTCACAGTTACCACCTCCGCATCCTTGGGGATCCAGAGGTAGAGCTTTCCGCTGCCGTCGGAGATGATATGGCTGTCGTCAAATGCCGCATTGGCCGGAAGCCCGGAAAGGGTGACGTCCTCCACGGCGGCGTTCTTTTCAGAAAGGGTCAGGGTGACCTTTTTCAGCTCATTGCCGCCGGAATCTTTCACGACTGTGTTCACTGGAACATCCAGATCGACACTGCCGCCGTTGATGACAATGTCGGCGCAGTTGACCGTACCCAGGCCGAGGACGGTGCTGTTTGAGATGGTAAGTTTCCCAAGCGACGTTTCCGGCTTGTTCGTGCAGTTGTTGATGAGCGTGATGCCATCGAATGTCAGGGAGGCGCCGGTGCTGCCGTCCATGGCGTGACCGCCGCGGAGCGTCAGCTTTTCACCGCCGGACTGCCCCTTGATGGTCAGACCGCCCGAACCCTTGAGCGTCCAGACCGCGTCGGTGCTGCCATGATTGGACTCCATGGCGCTCTCAGTGTTTTCCATCAGCACGATGGAAAGCTTCGAGCGGTCATCCAGCTCCACGCGCTTGTTCGGGCCGCTCAGGTCCAGTCCGTTGAGCTTGACCTCCGCCTCGCCGCCTGTAAGCATACGGATGCCGAAGTCTGTGATAAACTTCCAATCCGCCTGGAGCTTGACGTCTTTTTCCGGGTGATAGCCGATCCAGGTGTCCTTTGCAGAGTCCCCCAGATAGCCCGCACAGAGCGCGGTGTTGTCTCCGCCGGGTGTGCCGCGGAAGGCGAGCACGCCCGAGGCGAGGAGCAGGCTGAGCAGGATCATCTTGCCGCTGGCGCTGTTGTCGGCGGTGGTGATGATGGGCGCGTCTTTCTGCGGATCATGGATGAAGCCGACCGGCGAGCTGCCGTCGTCCTGAAAGCCCTCCACACTCATGATCCTTGTACCGTTCGGAAGCCAGAGGTAGACAGTGTTGTCGCCGACGAGCATGGTGAGATCCTTAATAATGTCATCGTTGACAGTGTTGGGGATATTCACGCGCAGTTGTGTGACCAACGGGTAAAAAGTCGACTGCATGGTGCCGCTGGTAGCGTTGGTGCGGTAGGCGATCATCATGAGGTTCCGGCTCTGGTTCATGTCCTCCAGCTCGACCTTTGTCCGGTAAACAGGATTGCCGCTGTGATCCGTGACACCGGTGACCGCCTTGCCGGAGGCATCCGTCAGGTTGGCGTTGCTCCTACGGTCGATCTTCACCGTGCCGCCGGAGTGCTCCCCCTCCAGTGTGCTGCGCGTGACGCGCAGATTTCCGGCAAAGCCGGCGCTGATCCAGCAGTTTTCAACGGATACGTTGGCTCCCGTTCCGCCGATGGTCTTACCTGCGGCGTAAACGGCGCAGTCCTTGAAATTCACAGTTGCGCCGCTTGCCGCCGAAAGACCGCCCATGAGCGCCAGTGAGGACTGCGCCATGCCCCCGCCGATGAGGTTCAGCGTGCCGCCCTGTTCCACATAGATGGTGGGTGCGCTGCCGCTTTTCAGATAGCTCTTGCCTGTGAGCTTCAGGTTCAGCGTCGCGCCGCTGCGCACGGTAAGAAAGGTGTGATCGCGCACGATTGCAAGACCATCGAGCACGACGGTATGCTCACCCTCCCGCACATCGATGCCGTAGTAATTATTGTAGTCCGATGCAAGGACCCTGCTAAAGCCCTCTTTGAGGTTCAGCTCCTGCTGCGTGCTGCCGGAGCTGTAAACATTCTGCTTGACGGAATCTGTATCCCCGGGGCGGTCGGCGTTGCGATAGTACCAGGTTTTTCCCTTGTTGTTTTGGTCCTCATTGTAGCTGAGCACCAGCACGGCATTTCGGATGCCGCTGATCTCCACCTCTTTTTCAGGGCTTACGGTTGTTTCGAGGATCACATTCTTGTAGATGCTGCCGTTCACCGGCTTTGTTATGACGGCCTTTGTGTATGCCGTGTCCCCATTGGTCCCGGAAAGATCCCAGCGGCCGTTGACCTTCAGCGCGCCGTTTTCATTCTCGTTTGAAAGCATCGGGTTCTGTGTTTTCGCGTACAGATAGCCGCCGAGGTCGACCGTCAGGTTCGAGGAAACGTAAATAGCTTCCTTGCCGTCGTATCGGTTGGTCTTCGTACTGTAGCCGTTGGAATAGGCGCGGACGGTTCCGCCACCGCCGATTTCCAGTGCATTGGCCTTGATGCCGTAGCCCTGACAGCCGTCATTGCCGTTCCGACCGTCGCTCGTGGCGGTCACCTGACCGCCGACGACGCGCAGTGTTCCGCCCACAAGCAGGGCGACGGGATAGTCATTTTGGTATACACAACCCTTGGTGGTCGCATTAAGCGTGCCGTTCACTGTCAGATCGTTCTTGACATTGAGCGCGTAGAAGTCCAGATTGTTTCCCTTTGTCTCCGCAGTGACGCTCGTCCCGGCGCCAACGGCCATGCTCCGCGTCACGGTTCCATTCATGTAGCTGCGCAGTGTCAGATCCACGCTCCCGCTTGTCTCAATGCCGCCGGACTGAATGGGGAAGGTCTGGGCTTCAATGGTCAGGCTCCCGCTGCCGGAGAAGCGGACGGTATTGCCCCAGATGCCGAGATAGCGCGGCGTATTCAGATCGGAACCGGCGGACATATACTTTAGGCTGCCGGAATTACCAATGTAATTGCTGCCCTCAAGCACGATGTTCAGCGTCCCGACATTCCGGCTGTCGAGAAAGACGTTATAGTATTTGAATATGCCGGGCAATTGCTCGGACGAGACCTTTGTATAAGTGTCGATCTTGCAGTTTCGCAGCGTCAGCGTCTTCGTGACGGCGTCATACTTGAAGCCGCCGGTCGTATCGTAAGTGCTGCTTATAGAGCTTTGTGTGATGTCGAGAACGGTGCTGCCGAGGGTAATCGTGCCATTCGCCGCCCGCGCACTGATGCCATTGGCCGCCCGCATTGCGACAGGGCTTGCTTTGGCGGCAACGACATCACTGCCAAGTTCATCATCCGCTGGCGCGGATGATCCCTCGTCCTCCGCGATGGCGTTCGGCTGCTCCTTACCGAGCTTCGACTCTTCCGTGCAGGCTGTTTCGCAGATGCTTGGGGAAACATCTTCTCCCCTTTTCTCGTCATCTGCGAATGCTGTTGTGGGGATCAGGGTCAAGCACAGAGCAAACGCGGTAAGCAAGCTAAGAAATCTTCTTTTCATCGTGATTCCTCCATGATAAAAGAATTTTGGCTTCTCCAAGGGGATATCCCCTTGCAAAAATTTCATTTTTCCGTCAGGGCCTCAAAGCCCTTTTCCGCCTGCCGGACGGTCTTTTGGATGATGCCCAAAGCCATTGTGTGAAGGTCCATCTGCAAGACTGCCGCCGTGATCGCCGCCCGTTTCTCCTTCGGCACGTCATAGAGCTTGAGCGAGCAGTCCAGAAAGCGGGAGATCTTGGCGTCCATCGTGAAATACACGTCGCAGGGAACCGACATGAAGCCCCGCATGATACTGGCGGACGCGATCTCCATTTCGTAGAAGTCCTTGGGCTGTGCCTCCGGCAGATAAGGCCCGAAGATGACTTGCAGCCGCTTCGTTGTGCTTTTGTAAAGATATGCCGCGATGGTGGGCAGAGAGTATGCCATCACATACAACTCCCGCAGCGGCTCGGTCAGCTCGGCGATGTGGAGCTGGAGGGCCGTTTCCACGGCGTACAGGAGCACAGGGTCTTGTTCCCCGCTGTGCTGTCCCGCCAGCGCGAATTGCCCGCTGAACATCCGCTGTACCAGCTCCAGCAGCAGCGCCTCCTTACTGGGAAAAACATGGAAGAACGAGCTCTGCCCAATGCCTGCCGCCTTCGCGATCTCTCCGGTTGTAGTTCTGGTGTAGCCCTTTTCCAGGAACAACGCCACCGCCGCTCGTAATACCTTCTGCTGCGTCACCAGACCGTTTAACAGTTTTCCTCTTGGCAAGTCAGCACCCCCTTTATAACTTTTCTTGCGATTGCACTTTTATAATACCATGAGCCATTCCATCACGCAAGAAAAATTTGGGGCGCCATGCCAGAAAAATTGGAGTCCCCTGTTCCTGACCCAGTTTTGACCCAGAATGGATAGCGGAAACCGTCAGACAGCACGTGAGAGGATATTTCCCATGGTTTGCGCCGCCTTGAGCTGAGCGTCAGTGGTGACGTGGGCGTAGGTGTCCAGCGTGAACCCCGCCGAGTAGTGGCCCAGCATATCCAGCATCCGGTGGCTGAGCTTGATCTGCTCGGAACGCTCCACCATGCCCTGGGCAGGCAGCAGGCCTTTGAAAATATGGTCGATCATGGCGTGGGCTTTCTGCCTGTTTGTATCATTTGTATTCATCTGTGGATTTCCCCTATCATGATAAAAAGTATTTTTGTCATTCGTTTCACCGTATTTGCAGCTCGCGCCCCGGTGGATAAAGGGAACAGTACGGACAGAAGGCGGCTACCTTCTCACGGGCGTATTCCTGGGGTCTCTACTGCTTTCAACCCCAGGGCAGCCCAGCCTCATCATGCTGGCCAGTGCTTTGTGTCTCATTATCAGCCCGGACAGAGTCAATGCCGACCGGCCTTGCCATAAGCCAGCCTGTCACAGGTTTTATCGCTCGCCGGAGAGATCTCCTCCGGGTCATGGCACACACTGCGCGAACGCTCATCCGTCCGGGCGGTTACCCGTACTGCTGGCATGCACTTTTCAAGGAACAGCAAGGGATCTTTTGGGTCCCTCACTGTCCTCCCGAAAAAGCCCTCGGGTGAATACCCTTAATTTGAAAAATTCTCAAAACATTTCTTCAGATCCCGCAGAATACGGTCCCGGCGTTTGATGACCGCCCTCTGGGTAATTCCGATCCGCGCCGCATAGTCTCTGGTGGATGCGCCGTCAAAGAACAATGCGTTGATCAATTCCCGATCCACGTCATTCAGAGACAGCATGGCCAGCAGCAACATCTCCTTTCGTTCCGCAAGGCTCTGTGCCTGCTCTCGTTCCAGCGCTTCTTCCTCCGCGCTTGGGGCTGCTTCCGCGCCGACATAGTCCGAAAGCAGGTCGTCCTCCGCCATCTGCTCCAGCGAGAGAATCTTCCCAGAAAACTGTTCCTCCCGCACATACCGCTCCCGGCGGTCCGCCTGGGAGTAGGCCAGATACACATCCTCCGCCACTTCCACATCCACACCATCCACGGTGATGATATTGGCGATCACTTCACCGGCTTCGTTGTAAATGCGTCTATAATTGCGTTCTTCCTGCCATTTTTTCATTTTTCATGACTCCAATCTCAGATTTTTTTGAAAGTTCTGAGATCGGGTCACGGATATTTGGCGACATAGGTCTGCCAACGCTGGAGCATACAAGTCCTTTCCGCCATTCAACAATGCGAAAAGGGCGCAAAAAAAAAGAGCCTTACGCATAGCTGAAAAGCTACTTGTAAGGCTCCTAACTCAATACTTCCCGCTTACGTCTGATTCGACGCTGGGTGGTTGGTGCGCTTGACGAAGTTATATATTGTTTTGTTTTTTCTTAATTCAGGCCCATGCCGTATCCCTACAGAGAGTGGGCACGATGATCGGCGGCTCAGTCCTGTGCCGCACGGTGATCCCCACCTGCATACCGCACCTTGGACACTTTGCGATAATATCAGCTGGTTCATTTCCTACCATGGCAAACAGCCGATATTGGGAAAGGGCCGCCCCCGCTGGGGCATCCGCGATCCGTCCCTTCTCGCAGATAGGACAGCGAAGGATCTTGCGTATTTCTTGTTCCATGGCGCCTCGCTTTCTCTGTTCTCTTTTTTGAGAACAGCTTCCTAAAATTTTTTCACAGCAGATGATGATTCTCCAGCCGGATACGCATGGCTTGCTTGGAGACCCGAAAAATGTCGGCCATATCCGCGACTAATTGCTGACGGTCCCTGCCAGGTTGGAGCTGGTAAAAGCATCGCTTTACTTGGGGCAGCGGCATCAGAAGGATGGACCCCAGCAGATTCGCCTGCATTTCCAATGCGCTGTTCTGCGCTCTGACGATGTTTGTTCCTGTCATCATGGCTGCACCCTCGCCGGTTTCGCTGTACAGTCTCTTATGCAGCAGCCAGTGTGCCAGTTCATGAGCGCAGGTAAAGCGCAGTCGGCCTGTGGAGGCATCCTCTCTGCAGAGGGAGCTATCGATGAGTATGGTGCCGCCCTTGACCGCAATGACGGTATATCCTGGGATATCGTAATCATAGATAATGGCGCCGCCATCATCAAAAATCGTTTCGCCCAAGACACACCCGGTTTTCCGCAGGCACTGATACTCCAGCGTGATCCCCTGTGCCTCGATGATATCCTCGATAGGGATCATTCTGGGAACGCCATAGTAGAGATTCGGATCATAGGCGGTGATGACTTCGCGGGCGATCCCCTCCAGAGCCTGTTCCCTGTAATATGGTGTTCTCATGCCTTGGTATCACTGTCCTCTCCGGATGATCTCATGCGCCGGTTGATCCGGTCGATAAAGTCCTGCCACTCCTGGTCTGTGGCGTCTGCCTCCTTCGCCGTGCGGAGCGCGGCCCGGACGATCTCCCGATCCATGATGTAGTCCGGCAGGTCTGCGGATACCCGATTTTGCTTGGATTTTGCTGCAAGGTCAAGCAACCATTCCCGTTCTGGCTTATCCAACTGCAGCAGCATGGCCATCCGTTCCAGATATTCCTGCGAAGGAGCCGCACGGCGGTCATTCTCAATGTTGCTCATATAGACCGGCGACAGGTCCAGCTTTGCCGCCATGCCTCGGAGCGTCAGGCCGCGCGCTATACGCTTCTCCCGAAGGAAGCTGCCAAAGGTCTGTTCCACACGTTTCACCTCCTCGTGTGTTCTCTCGATTGGGAACACCGTCAGTATAGCAAACATTTGTTCGATTTACAAGATGAGAAAACAGAGGTGTCCCCCGCAAGGAACACCTCTGCTGAATCATTGCAGCCATGCGGCCATACCGCGCATTTCGTCCAGCACCTCTTCGGGGCCGAGGATTCGGATCTTGCCGCAGAAGGTGAACACCCATGCAAAAAATGGTGGACTGGGCGCTACCTCCACGATGGCCTTGAAGTGGCTGTCATCTGCTGTCACCGTTGAGACTTCTTCGCCAAAGCGGTCTATTACGCTGCGCATGACCTCGTTCTCGCACAGCAGCTCCACCGTACACAGATCGTCCGGGTACATTCCGAATATTTTCCGCACATACTCAGCCGGGTCGAAGTCCGGCATACAAACAGCCGCCTGGTCGGATGATTCCACAGCCACCATTCGATTCACTCGGAACTGTGCCAGCTTCCCGTGCTTTTCCGACCAGCCCACTGCGTAATAACAATCCCGGCTCCAGATAAGGGCATACGGGCTGAACTGATAGCGGTAGCCGTTATGCTTGAGTATCTTTTCTTTCTGCGGGGTGTATTCGTAATACTGAAAGGTGATCTGCCGTTTTTCCTGAATGGCGTTATGGATCTCATCCACGCTGTAATAGATGCACTCATTCTCCGGTTTGGTGGTACCTTCCATATAAATATGCCGCTCCAACTGGCGGGCACGAGATTCACTGGTGAGCTTACCCAGCTTTTCAATAAGCCGTTCGCTTTTCTTGGCCGTAATGAAGCGGGAGGATTCCACCGCGTCCACCAGCAATTTTAACTCCGGCAGTTCAAATAACCGTTCTCCTACGAAGTATCGGTTCTGGGTGCTTTTGACACAGACGATGTCCATGCCGTTGCTTTGCAAGACTTCAATAGCGGAATATACGCTCTTGCGCCCTGCCTGAATGCCATGCTCCTGCCAGAAGGTGAGAATATCCGCCACAGAGACCGGATGCTGGTCATCCGTATGCTCATACAGATACCGCTGTAATAGCAGCAGACCATATTGGGATTCATTTTTCATACCGCTTTCCTTTTCTGTTTCCACATTTTTAGGAACAATTCGTTACAGTACTTCTTTATAGCTATCCCTTTCGGGTGATATACAAGCCCTCGCGGTGATTAAGTCATGACTTTTTTCTGCTCACATTTTCGCGGCAAATCTCCAAGGCTGGGAGCGGCAATCATAATCGTACAACCGGAACAGCGCCGCGCCGATTTTTTCAAATTATGTGACGCCGTCACAGTAGAACCGCCTGTCATGCGGTATACTATACCCAAACAAAGGAAAGGAGCTGACAGATATGGCAGCTATGAATATGAATCAGGAGCAGTTTAAGCAGTTGATCCGGGAGGAAAAGCCTGTTTTGGTGGATTTCTGGGCGCCCTGGTGCGGCTATTGCCGGAGGATCGGCCCTGCGTATGAGAAGATCGGAGAGGAATACGCGGACAGCCTTGCCGTCGGCAAGATCAATATTGACGAGGAGCCGCAGCTGGCGGGGGCCGAGGGGATCAAGGTCATCCCAACTCTGGTGCTGTTCCGGAACGGAAAGGCCGTGGGTTCCATCACCGCGCCCGGCTCAAAGGCAGAGATCGACCGTTTCATTCAGGAAGCCTTGGCGAAATAACGGAGGGTTCAGATATGAACAACAATCATGTTTATGATATGCTCGTGGTGGG
>ERZ779869.3363-NODE-3363-length-12441-cov-2.424350_pt1 | contig 12441 bp, 8 predicted proteins | sample MGYA00511557_ERZ779869 | MGnify/ENA primary metagenome ERZ779869 (study PRJEB29588, sample SAMEA2154620) | human gut metagenome | biome: human gut; feature: human-associated habitat; material: faeces | place: Denmark | collected 2008/2010 ...
CCGCGGCTGTGCCTGCCTGTATGGCAACTACCGGCCGGATCCTTCCGATCTGCTGAATGCCAGTATCGGGGCTTTGACGCAGGATGAATCTCTCAATCCGGTGGCAGTCGGTTGTGATTGTAGAAACGGTTGCAGATATTTTAAATAATAGATAGAACCTCCCCTAAAAAGCAATGGATATAAATAATTGGCTATGAAAAGAATATGCGCTTTTATTTTCGTTTGGTCGATAATTGCCGTGGCATGTACCGATACGCGGTCCAATTGTCCGACGGTCATCAAAGACCCGCAGGTTGTAAACTCGCTGGAAAGTGATCTTGTGACGCCCGATTCGGTAATCTCTGTGCTTGATTGGAAATTGACGGACCGATATATTGTCATATATACGTCTCAAGCCGATGGTGTCCTCCAATTGTGGAGCCTTCCGGAGTTGAAATACCACGGAAGTTATATCCGGAAAGGACGGGGGCCGGGTGAGCTGATTGCGGCAAACTGGGGACAGACCGTTGAACGTAATGCGGTAATACTCTACGATATTCCGGCAGGGAAATTGACACGCTATCTCGTACGGAATGATTCATTGGAGACCGAATGTGTATTGGATATAATCGGTCGCCAAACCCAAGACAAGTCACTTTTCAAACCGTATGTCGATATTTTGCAGATGAACGATTCATTCTATGCGATGCGGGCCTCTGACCGCCAAAAAGATGAATTGTCGATCGTGAACCTGCGACATGGCAATGTCGTATCTTATGCGGAAGAACTTTTACAACGCGATCCGGAGAAAGATCAATATTTGGAGTACGACTATCTTCTTGCAACGGATGGCCGTCATCTCGTTAAAGCCTATATGGAGTCCGATCGAATCGAAATCTTCGAACTCTTGGGGACGGATCTGCTGCCCCGATGCGTGATAACCGGTCCGGAAAATTCTGTGTCGTCCGGTTATAACGATATTATCTGTATGGGCGATCGGTTTGTTTGTCTGTTTGCGAGCGATGGATCCGGAGAAGGAAACATATTGGAGGTTTACGGATACGATGGCAGCCAGTTGGACCGGATTGCTCTTTCGCATCCGCTGACCCATATTCTCTACGATGAAAAGAATAAAATATTCTATGGATACAACGCCTGTTCTGAGAAGAATAACTTTTATCTGTTCCGTTATCCGAAATGAATCTCGCGGATAAGTTTTCCCCGTGAAGGGATACTGTAGATTGCAACGTTCTGAATAATAAAGAATGGCTATTAGAAACGACTTCGAATCCGTGTGGAAGGAATTGATATCGTTCTGAAAAACAGCTTCCTAATACTTTATTTGTAGGTAGTCGCCAATAATATAAACGGATCGGCCTCTGAATGCGTATTAAGACAAACGGGGTTTTGTTGATGAATTCATTTTGTCTGCGTATCTTTATCCGGCGAACCCCATGCAGATTCTGACCGCTTATGAAAACGGTAGGGAAGGAAATTATCGATGGACTTAATCGGGGCAGCGAATCGGCGTTCGCCGCCTTGTATGACTCCTATTTTTCCTATCTGTGTGCCTGCGCGGCGACCTATGTCCCCGATCCTGTGAGCGCCGAGGAACTTGTTAACGACGTCTTTGTCAATATCTGGGAACATCGCGGCCGTTATCGGGCCCCTTTGCACGGATATCTCGTCAACAGCGTCCGGAACGCCTGTATCAGCCATATCCGCTCGCAGTTGTTCCGCCGTCGGCTGCGGGAAGGCTACGAACGGGAGTTGTTGCTGTTTGCCGAGCAACGATGTCTCACCGACGCTCATCCGCTCGAGGTTCTGTCCGCACAAGAGGTGGAGACACGTATCCGGGCTGTCGTCGAAACGCTTCCTGAGCGCTGCCGGGCCGTCTTCGAACAATACTTCTACCGGGGAGAATCCGCCCGGGAGATCGCCGAGAACCTGCGGATCGACCCCGTCACGGTACGAGTTCACATCAAAAACGCTCTCGACCGCCTTCGTGTCGAATTAGGACCGTTACTGACTGCCTATCTTTTCACGGCCTTTTTCAAACCCTGATTATCCGTCCAAACAAAAAAACGGCGGGTCCTGCTAAACGATGCAGGACCCGCATGCGTAATTTATTATGCATGCAAAACTGGACAAGATGGAAAAATATTTTGAAGAGCTGATTATCGACTACCTGACCGGGAACCTGTCGGACCCGGATATCGCCCGGTTTCTCGAGTTCGTACAAAGTGACGAACGATACCGCAGGCGTTTCGAGGAGCTGAGCCGCCTATATGCCCAGTCGCTCATTCCCCGTTTCGAAACTGACAAAAAGGCTCGGTACCGGGAGGCGGAGCGGCGGATCGCCGCATCCCGCCGCAGGCCGTCGCTTTGGCGGATTGCCGGTTGGATGCGTGTCGCAGCCGCTCTCTTGGTCGGTATCGTCGTGGGAGCCGCCTCGCTTTTCGTACTCCGGCTTGATGCGGAGCCCGGCCTTTGCGAAGTGACGGTTCCGGCAGGCGCCCGTTCGCAGATCATGCTGCCCGACAGCTCCCTGGTATGGCTCAATGCCGGTTCTAAACTTATATATGACAGCGATTTCGGTCGTAAGGACCGTCAGGTGCGGCTCGAAGGCGAAGGCTATTTCGAGGTTGCGCGTAATGTCGGATGCCCTTTTACCGTCCGGACTGACGTGCTGGATGTCACGGTGCTGGGAACCTCCTTTAATGTGCAGGCTTACGCCGATGCCCGGACCGTCGAGGTCGATCTGCTCAAAGGTCGCGTGGAGGTAGCCGCAGCCGATGGACGCCGCCTTTCGCTCCTTCCTGACCGGCAGGCACGATTCGACCGTACCTCAGGGCAGTTCGAATCTCACCCGGCCGTAACCGCGCTGGCGGCAGATTGGATCAACGGACGCCTGTCGTTCGTCAACACGCCGTTCCGGGAGATTCTGGACAAGTTGCAACGCCATTTTAACGTACGAATTGAGGTCAGCAGCGAAAAAGCCGCTCATGAGTCCTTCTCGGGAAGCATCGACCTGCGCCTCTCGCTCGACGAAATACTCCGCTACATCGACGTGGACCGGAAATATACCTGGACAACGACCGACGGGACACTGCGACTCTCGGACCGGAATTGATAACGCACCACAACCTAAACCAACCTGAATACGATGAACAAACTCTACCTGAACCTGAGAAACTCCCTGTTCCGGTATCTGCTGCCGGTCGGGTGCCTGCTGTTCTGGGGGCTGCCGGCCGCGGCGCAATCCGGGTCCAACGCCCGGATTACGATCCATGCCGATGAGCAACCGGTTATCCGGATACTCAACCGGATCGGTGAACAGAGCGGCTGTTCGATCATCCTGCGCGACAACGATGTCGATCCGGACCTGAAGGTCTCCCTGCACGTTGACAATGCGACGCTCGGGACGGCCCTGCGACAATTACTGTCAGGGACCGACCTGACTTACCAGATCGACGGACGGAAGATTTCCGTCTTCCGTCCCCGGCGATCCGTTCCCGCTCTTCCCGGAACGCGGAAAGTCCAGGGTGTCGTGATCGACGAACAGAAACGCCCTGTCACCGGAGCAACGATCGTGCTGCCGCAGTTCCCGACAGTGGGAACCACCTCCGCCTCTGACGGCAGTTTCTGCCTGCAACTGCCTGTCGGTGCCGACCGGCTCGAGATCTCCTGTATAGGCTATGAGAAACAGCAGGTAACTCTCCCGGCCGATGCGGGCCGGACGTTGGAGATCGTCCTGCAAGACGATGTCCAGACGTTGGAGAATGTGGTGGTGGTCGGTTACGGCGTTCAGCGTAAAAGCGTCGTCACGGCGGCCATCAGCAGCGTGAAGGGCGACGACCTGAGACGTGTGACGGGCACTCGCATCGACAATGTGCTGAAAGGCATGGTGTCGGGTGTGAACATCACGCAGAGCTCCGGCCAGCCCGGTTCCGGAGTTCGTGTACGCATCCGCGGCGTGGGGACCATCAACGACAGCAATCCGCTCTACATTGTCGATGGGATGCCCGTCAGCAGCAATATCGACTATCTTAATCCGGCCGACATTCTCTCGGTCGAAGTGCTCAAGGACGCCGCGTCGGCTGCCATTTACGGTGCCCGCGGTGCGAATGGCGTCATTCTGGTCACGACCCGTCAGGGCAACAAGGGCCGCACGTCGGTCGATTACTCGTTCTCCTACGGATGGCAGAGCCCCTGGCGCACGAAGGACGTGCTCAACGCCCATGAATACGCTGTGATGATGAATGAGATGAATATGAACAGCGGCCTGTCCCCGATCTACGAGAACCCGGCGGCGCTGGGCAAGGGCACGAACTGGCAGAAGGAGCTCTTCAACTACAATGCGCCTGTCGTGGAGCATCAGGCCAGCGTCAGCGGCGGCAACGATAAGGTAAATTACTATCTGTCGTTCGGTTATCTGTATAACGAAGGTATCATCGGCGGCGATGTCAATCGGTCGAATTATGACCGTTATAGCGTCCGGGCCAATACGAACTATACGCTTTTCGAGAAATCCGAGCAGCGCTTTTTCCGTTCGGCGCGCGCTGGTGTCAATATGGCCTATTCGCGTACCGTGTCGCGTAGCATCGGTGAGAACAGCGAACGCGGCAGTGTGCTGGGCAGTGCCGTTTCGATGTCCCCGATCATGGGAGTCTATGCCGGCAACCCCGAGGAGGTCCTCAACGAACATCCCACGGCCGTGACTGACTTTTCGGGCCGGGTTTTCGCCATCGCAGGCGACAATTTCGGCAACATGGTCAACCCGATCGCTCAACTGCACCTGCCGGGCGACAAGTCCGCCGCCGACAAGCTGATCGGCAATATCTGGGGCGAGATCGAGCTCTATAAAGGACTGAAATTTAAATCATCCTATGGCACGGAACTGGTCTTCAGCAGCAACGACGGCTATCAGATGCCCTATTATCTGGGGCGTTACACTTATGCCGACCGCTCGTCGGTCTGGTCGAGTATGGAACGGCTCTTCACGTGGCAGGTCGAGAACACGCTGACCTACGACTGTACGCTGGGCGAACGGCATCAGCTTACAATTCTGCTGGGACAGTCGGCACAGTCCTCGCACTCGCAGAACGTCGGCGGTTCGAGCTACGACATCAGCGACCCTTCGCAGCCGTGGATCGACACGACCGAGTCCGATGACAATTCGCGCAGCGCCTGGGGAGCACCTTCGCCCGACCACCGGCTGCTGTCGTATTTCGGCCGTGTGAGCTATAATTACGACGAACGTTACATGGCCGAGTTCACACTTCGCCGCGATGGATCATCGAATTTCGGTCCGGCGCACAAGTGGGCTACCTTTCCGTCGGTTTCTGTGGGATGGAACCTCACCAATGAACCTTTCATGGCAAACCGCCCGAAGGCACTCTCTTCGCTGAAACTCCGTGCCAGCTGGGGCCTGAACGGCAACGAGTCGATCGGTTCTTTCCACTATATTTCGACCGTGACCGGTGGCGCGGATTACATACTCGGTCCCGAAGGGCTGAATACGTTGGTCCCTGGTGCTACGCCGAGCGGCTATCCGAACGACGGTCTGAAATGGGAAGAATCCGAGCAGTTCGACGTAGGTATCGACGCGTCGTTCTTCGGAAACCGACTTTCGCTGACGGTGGATTATTTCAACAAGCGCACCAACGGTATGCTGATGACCGTTCCGTTGCCGCAGTATATCGGTAATTCCCGGCCTTACGGCAACGTGGGCGACATGAAAAACAGCGGTGTGGAGATAGACCTCCGTTACCTCTTCCAGGTGTCGGACGTCTCGTTCGATATCGGCGGCAACGCTACCTATATCAGCAACCGGCTGATACGCCTGGGTAATCAAAACGGCTGGGCCAATTACGATACGGTGTTGGGTAATATCGGCACCATCACCCGCGCCGAGAACGGTGAACCGTTCCCTTTCTTCTACGGTATGCGCACGGCAGGCATCTTCCAGACGGTCGACGAGGTCGCCGACTATGTCAATTCCCGGGGTGAAATGCTCCAGCCCGATGCGCGCCCGGGCGACGTGAGGTTCGTCGATTGCAACGGCGACGGAACGATCGACGATGCCGACCGTGTGAAGATCGGCAAAGGTGCACCCGACTGGACTTTAGGTTTCAACCTCGCAGTGGCTTGGAAGGGCATCGACCTCGGGGCCTTTTTCAATGCCACGATCGGCAACGATATCTTCGATGCCTCCTATCGGTCGGACTATCCTTACCTCAACATGCCGCGTCACATGCTCGATCGCTGGACGGGGCCCGGCTCCTCGAACCGTATTCCGCGCCTCTCCCGCAATGTCGACGCCGCCAACTGGCAGTCGTCGGACCTTTACGTGCACGACGGTTCCTTCCTTCGCCTGCGCAGTCTCCAACTGGGCTATTCGTTCCCTGCGGCGTTGCTCCGCAAGGTCCATATCGAGCGGCTGCGCCTCTGGGTCGGAGCCGAGAATCTCTGGACCCTGACTTCGTACGAAGGTTTCGATCCGGAAATCTCCTCCGGCGGGACCTCGCTGGGTGTTGATCGCGGCGTTTATCCTACGGCGCGCATCTTTACCATCGGAGCCAACATCACCTTCTAACCTCAAAACGACGATGAACATGAAATGCATACGGATTATATTGGCGGCATTGGCCCTTTCGGTGTCCGTCTCCTGCACATCGGATTTCCTCGACGTGGACCCCACGACGGAGATTCCCGAAAAAGATTATTACGATGATTATGAAACTCTGCTGAAAGGACTGATGGCGGCCTATGCGCCCCTTCAGTGGCCGGATTTCGTCTTCGGGGAATACGGTCCGCTGGCATTCGTCTCCGACGTCATGTCGGACGACGTACGCGTCGGCGGGGCCAACGAAACCGACATTCCCTACCTGCAACTCATGCGTAAATTCTCCGCGACGCCCAACCATACGCCGTCGGTCCTCTGGGTCGTCCTTTATTCGGGCGTCTACCGTGCCAATACCGTGCTGCAGTACGTCGATACGGCGGAAGGCGTGTCGGGTGCGACCCGCAGCCGAATCAAGGCCGAGGCCTACGCCCTGCGTGCCTACTATTATACCTGGCTGTGGAAACTTTTCGGAAATGTCCCCTACTACGACCGCAATCCGACGGGGCCCGATTACCTGATCGACCAACTTACGGCAGACGGGGTTTATGCCAAGATCATCGGCGATCTGGATGCCGCGCTGACCGGCAGCGGGCTTCCCAAGGTCGTGAAATCCGCCGAACTGGGTCGCTTCACGCGTGCAGCCGCACAGATGCTTCGCGCCAACGTGGTGATGTACCAGCAGGATGCCTCCCGCTACGCAACGGTGCTGACCGATATGCGCGAGATCATCGGCTCCGGACTTTATTCTCTCCGGAGCGATTTCGCCGGCCTCTGGACCGACAGCGGCGAATGGGGGACGGAATCGATTTTCGAGATCAACTATACCGATTCTCCCAGCAGCCGCACCTGGGAGAATCCGACGAAAGCCGGCGGTACGGTCTTCCCGACGCTCATCGGAATCAACGGTTATTCAGGCCCCGAATGGGATACGGGCGGCTATGGTTTCGAACCCGTCGAGGAGGCGCTCTACAACGCCTATGAAGGTGGCGACACGCGCCGGGACGCCACGATCCTGAATTTCGCCAAATACCGGCAGCAGCATCCCGAGGCGACCTACACGCCCCGTTACGACGATACGGGCTACTTCAACCGCAAATATTTGGGTCGCGCCGACGGCCACGACAAATATACGGGCAACGCCCCGGAGATGAATTTCCGTAACAACTACCGCGTATGGCGTTATGCCGAAACGTTGCTGATCGCGTCGGAGTTGATCGTGCGCACGAACGGCGACCGGGACGAGGCCGACGAATACCTCAATCAGGTCCGCGCACGGGCTTTCGGCATGAAGCCCGGCGATGCGGCCTTTGCAGCCAAACGGCGCACTGCGACGCTCGACAACCTGCTGCTGGAAAATCGGCTGGAGTTCGCGCTCGAAGGTCATCGTTTCTGGGATCTCGTGCGTTACGGGAAAGCCGAAGAAGTACTCGGCAGCCGCGGTTACACCGATGCCAAGAAACACCTGCCGATCCCGCAGGCGGAGCTCGACCAGGCACACGGCACCTTGAAACAAAATCCCTATTAACCGGCTTCCACCATGAAAAAACTACTGATATTACTGTCGTTCACCGCCCTGTGCCTGGCGTGCAGCAAGGCGGAATACAGTCTGGGAGACATTCCTTCGAATGAGAATACCGATTATTCGGTTACCCCGGAAAAAGAGCATCCCAATATGATCCGGTTCCGGTTCAACGAGCAGGGAGTTTCTCCCTTCTGGAAGGTCCGCAAACCCGACGGCTCCTATGTCGAATCGAGCAGCCGCGATTTCACGCTCCGCTATTATATGAAGGGCGAATACGACGGAACGCTGCAGGTTTACGGCGGCGGCGGAGTCAGCGAACCCATTGCCTTCACATTCCGCGTGACGGAAAACGACCCGATTGTCGCCCTGTTGACGGGTTCGGGCGAACAGAAAGTTTGGGAGTGGAATTATTCCGTTGATAACCACTTCGGCGAAGGTTCCAGTTCGACCCGTGTTCCGGACTGGTGGCCCGTGAAAGCCAACGAACTGAAGGATATGAAGATGTATGATGACGAACTGTCGTTCGTTACCGACACCTGGCAGTATGTGCTCGATGCCAAAGGTTATGTCTATGCCGACGGTTCGGTTCTCTCCGACCTTGATCCGCAAAATTATCCCGAAGGGGGTACCTACAATTCTGCGACGATCGCTTACAACCAGCCCGAAGGTCAGAAATGGGCCCTTTACGCAGACGAGACCGGGACACTGTGGCTGAGCTTCACCGGAGGCGGATTCCCTTCGTATGCTCCTTATCCCGATGGGCTGGGCGGTGCCTACGAGGTAATGGAACTGACGGAGGAGACGCTGGCGCTGCGGTTCGATACCGGATCGGACAAATACGGCGCCTGGTATTACCGCTTCGTAGTGAAAGGTTCGCAGCCCGATGCCGACCTGCTGGCGCTCGAACAACTGCTGACGACGAAGAGTGACGGAACGCAGAAGGTCTGGACCTGGGATTATACCCGGGACGGACATTTCGGCGAGGGAGATCTGGCCTCCCGCGAGCCTGATTGGTGGCCGGCCGGTGCCAATGAAATGCATAACTACTCGATGTACGACGACGAGCTCTCGTTCCTCGCCGCAGGCAAAGCGTATGAACTGGCGGCGAACGGCTACGTTTACTGCGATGCCAGCGCACGTGCTGCCATGGGCCTCGAAGACGGTCCTACGGGCGATGTTGCCTATACGCAGCCCGAGGGACAGACCTGGAAAATCGAAATGCGCGAGGGCGTACCCTATCTGAAATTCTCGGAGATGGCATTCCCGAGTGCCGTTTGCCATCCGTCGGCGCTGGGCGGCAGTTTCGAAATTCTCTCACTAACGGCCGATGAACTCTATCTGCGTTTGGCGACCGATGTGGATGCGTGGTATTTCCGTTTCGTCCCGAAGCCCGAAGCGGAGCCCGAGCCCGAACCCTCCGAACCGGAAAAACTGCTGACAACCTCAGCGGACGGTTCGCAGAAGGTCTGGGTCTGGGATTACGCCCGGGACGGTTATTTCGGTGAGGGCGATCTTTCGGCCCGTGATCCGAACTGGTGGGCTCCTTCCATGGACGAAATGAGCGTTTATTCGATGTTCGACGACGAACTGATCTTCCGTTTCGAGGGCAATGCCTACGAACTGTCGGCGCATGGGGCGGTCTATTGCGATGCGAGCGCCCGTGAGGCCATGGGTCTCGAAGCGGGCAAGACAGGCGACATAGATTACACCCAACCCGAGGGACAAACCTGGAAGATCGAGGATCGCAGCGGTACACCCTACCTGGTATTTTCCGAGATGGCATTCCCCAGCGCGATCTGTCATCCGTCGGCGCTGGGCGGCAGTTTCGAGATTATGGCCTTGACGGCCGACGAACTCTATCTGCGCTTGGCGACCGATGTAGATGCCTGGTATTTCCGCTTTACCGTGAAAAAATAACCGATAACGACCTGAAACGATGAAAAAGATGATTTGGATGATAAGTCTGCTGTGCATGGCCACGGCAACAGGATGCATGCAGGACGACCCGACCTATTTCCGGAAACCCGGCTGGTGGGTTGACGGCGAACAGGACGAGGAAGGCGACGGCGAATACCGCCTGGTCTGGTCCGAGGAGTTCGATGAGGAACCCGCCGCCGGAGCGGAATATGCCCAGCCGGGTGAGAAATGGCGGTTCGAAACAGGCGGTTCGGGCTGGGGCAACAACGAGGAACAGTATTATGTTGACCGCGTACACGGGGATTATGCCGTGACCAAAGTCCGCGACGGAATGCTGACCATCACGGCTTACAAGCCGGAAACGCCTGTCGGAGGCAAGAAGTATATCTCGGCCCGTATGAGCAGCCGTCAGTCGTGGACCTATGGCAAAGTCGAGATGAGGGCCAAGCTTCCGGCGGGTCGGGGCGTATGGCCGGCGTTCTGGATGCTGCCTGTCACCCATTCCGACGACAACCTGCTCGACGGAGAGATCGATATCATGGAATACGTAGGCTACGAACCCGGTATCGTGTGGTTCTCGGTACACAATAAAAAGGACCGCACGGAGGACGGCAAGAATGAATTGACGACGAGTTATGCGCCGGAATCCCCCGAAACGGAATTCCATGTTTATGGTATGGAGTGGACGCCGGATTATATCCAGGCCTACATCGACGGCGTGCCTTACTACACATTCCGCAACGACGGCTCGGGCCGTGCTGAGAGCTGGCCTTTCGACAAGGCGTTCTACCTGAAGCTCAACATTGCCGTCGGCGGTGACTGGGGCGGCTACGAGGGGATCGACGATTCGATCTTTCCGGCGGAATATGTTATCGATTATGTACGGGTCTATCAACGGTAAGCGATGAAAATAGACAGGCGCTCCGGCATTATAATGCACGGATCGCTGCGGTCGAGATGCCGCGGCGCGTAAATTTCCGGGTTTCATCGCCGGGTCTGAGACGGCAGGACGGGATTCTGCGGGCCAATTCGGCCGAGCCCGGTGCGACAATCCGCCATACGCCCGACGGCAGCGAACCGACCGAGGCATCCGACCGATGAACCCCGCTCCATTTGCCTGTAAGTTGCTGGACCGGGCGCCTTCACGGCCTATGCGGATACTGTGTCGGACGATATTCGCGGTATAGCAGGGATCGAGTTGAAAGCTATTTCGACTCGATCCCTTTCCGGATAATTATACATGCCGCCGCAGCGCCCGGACTGGGTAGATGATTCTCGGCGTTTCAGCCGAAAGGCGGTCGCAATTCATCGAATCATGGGCTTCAGAATGGAACCGTCTGCGGCTGACAATACTATGAGAAGTATCGGGCTGACAACCGACGGATGATGAAGCCTCGATCGGATAATACCGCCATGAATCCGTTCCCGGATAAAAACAGCGCAACAAAACGTTTTCTGTCCGGTAATCGACGGGCCGCTCCTCTCGGAATTGCAATTAAATCGGGGGGAGTTTCATTATTTTATCGATCATTTTCTATATTTGTGTGTTCGAGTCCGGCCGGCGACTGCCCCGGACGCCGTTGAATGGATAGTTCATACGACAGCAAATCAATAGACGAAAAGGCTGCGAAAAAGATGGCTAACAGTTTATTTGCGATTCGGTCGTCGGATGCGATTTTCGGAATTTCCATGCACGGACGGATAACTGCGGAGCATTGGAGATAATACGTTTTTGGACGATGCGCTCATTACATTCGGATAAAATACAGACGGATTCTTCGGATGAAACTCTCCCGTTCGTTCCGGAAGAGGGGGACTTCGGCCGTTTCGATCGCATCTATCACGAATATGCGGCCCGCCTGATCGTATTCGCCCGCCGTTTCGTCACGGAGAAATTTGCAGAGGATATCGTGCAGGACGTATTCGTGCGGGTTTGGCAGCAGGGGCGTTTCCGTCTGCCGTCCGAGGAGTTGAGCCGTTATCTTTACCGCAGCGTATTGAATGCCTGCCGGAATTCCATTCGGCATGAACTGGTCGTCAGCCGGTATGTCCGCACCTCGCTTGCAGAGCTGCGGCTCGGAGAGGTGGAATACGAACTGCGGATTCTCGATGAACCGCGGAACGAACGCGAGGATGTCCTGCGGGCGTTGATCGAGCAGTTGCCGGAACGCTGCCGCGAGGTTTTCCGGATGAGCCGCTTCGAAGGGCTGAAAAACCGCGAAATCGCCGCGCGGCTGGGCATCTCCGAGACGGCCGTCGAGAAACACCTGGCCCGTGCCGTCGGCCGGTTGGGCGAGCATCTGCGGCGAAGCTGTTCGTTCGAACTTTCGGTGGCCGTGCTTTCGTGCCTGCTGGCGAATTACCTGTAAAATCGGATAGACGATCATTGACCCGG
>ERZ779869.3368-NODE-3368-length-12427-cov-11.660120_pt1 | contig 12427 bp, 5 predicted proteins | sample MGYA00511557_ERZ779869 | MGnify/ENA primary metagenome ERZ779869 (study PRJEB29588, sample SAMEA2154620) | human gut metagenome | biome: human gut; feature: human-associated habitat; material: faeces | place: Denmark | collected 2008/2010 ...
AGCCGCCGGAGCGGTGCTTAAGCCGTCAGGCGGGAATTGTGCGGTATTGCCTTAGGTTTGCGGCAAGGAACCACCCCTCAGGCCGCTTCGCGTCCAGCTCCCCTCCAGGGGAGCCACCGCAATCATAAGGTAAGATACTGGCTCCCCTTAGAGGGGAGCTCCGGCGAAAGCCGGTGAGGGGTGGTTCCTCGCGCAGAGCCTGATAAATGAGATTTGTGACTGGGCTCATCCGGCGGCCAATGGGCTGGCCGCCCTACCGTACAGTTACCAACAAAAGGCCTGTAATTTATACGCTCCTCCGGGGCGTCGGGGACGCCGCCCCCTACGGCATAGCAAGGTATATTGCAATTTTTAAATTGTGTATTGTTCCCAGTATTTCTGCAGGGTGGGGTCCCCCGCCCTACTGGCCTGGCAAATATTTCACCGAACCTATGCCCACAAATACAAAAATGCCGCAGCAGACTGTTACATCTGCTGCGGCATTTCTATTTAGGGGTTAATGGGCTGGGTTACAGCTCATTGTTCCGGCTGTGGGATTACTGCCGAACGCCGGTGTTCTTATCGAAATGATAAGTGCGGCCATCGATGACTGCATCGCCCTTAGCCATGGTGCCATAAATCGGGTCGAAGTAGTAACGCTTGTCAGCGCTCCAGCCCTTGATCATGTGGCCCTGTGCATCGTAACGAACCCACTTGCCGGTGCCATCGGCGCGGTCAGCCCACTGGCCAGCTTCGGATTCCTGATAGACATCCTTGCTGGTGGCTTTCTTGCCCTGGTCAACGGCATCCAGCCAGTACCAAGCGTCGGAAGCCGGGTCATAGATTTCCTTGCCGCGGCCATCCAGGCCCTGGCGAACGCCCTTTTCGTACCAGAAGTCAGCGCCTTTGATGGTCAGCCACTGGCCGTCCAGAGCGATACCGGTGTACTCGTCAAATGCGCAAGGTACACCGTCAATATCGCCTGCGCCCTTAGCCATAGCGCCGGTGATCAGGTCAAAGTAGTAGGTGCCCTTATCGGTCGTCTGCCAGCCCTTGACCATGTGGCCGTTCTCATCGTAACGGACCCACTTGCCGGTGCCATCGGGCTTATCAGCCCACTGGCCGGCGGCGGATTCCTGGTAAACGTCCTTGCTGACGGTCATTGCGCCGCCCTGGACAGCATCCAGCCAGTACCAGGCGTCGGAATCGGGATCATAGATCTCTTTGCCGCGGCCGGTGGTACCCTGCTTCACGCCCTTTTCGTACCAGTACTTCTTGCCGTTTTCTTCAACCCAGCCGTTCTTCTCGCCGTACTTGGCGGTGTAGTCCTTGCCGTTGAAGGTGACAGCAGCGGTGGTAACGCCGCTGGTCTGCTTTACAGTTGCATCCACGAACTGTGCACTTGCGCAGTTCTTATCGGTGCAGGTAAAGACAGCCATTGCGGTAATGGTGGTCTTTTCAGCGGCACCATGAGCGGTGCGCTCCTCGGCCTCAAGAGCCTCGGTTTCGGTGTTGTCGCCGCCGTTCTCATCCGGAGTGGTGGGTTCGGTGGGCTCAGTAGGTTCAGTAGGCTGAACAGCAGTGAAGGTTGCTTCGATCTTCACATAGTTTTCAGGCATAGTGAAGGTGTAAGTGTTGCTAGCTTCCTTAACCTTGGCTGTAATGTCTGTAGGTTTGTTGCCTCCCTGATAAGAAGCACTAGCCAGCTCATATCCAGCCTCTGCGGTAAAGGTAGCAGTAACATTCTCGCCAACCTTGAAGTACTTCTTGCCGCCCTCAAAGGTAACAGAACCATGTTCAGTCGGTGCAACCTCAACACCATATGCAACGATTTCAAACGTTGCGGTGACAGTTACGTTGTCAGCAGGCATGGTGAAGGTGTAAGTGCCGTCAGCACCAGCGGTGCATGCAACTGCAGCACCCTTGCTGTCAGCAACTTTCAGGCCGTCCTCAGCCAGCACAGCCTGAGAGTACATAGTCTCGTCTGCCTTAACAGTCAGGGTAACGGTATCACCTGCTGCGGCGGTTTCCTTATCAGCGGTTACAGTGCCGTTGGTAGCTTTGTTCACTGTCACAGTGTAGGCTTCCGGTTTCTTTTCGACATACTCTGCAGTGACATTGACATCAGCTGCGGGCATCTTAAAGGTAGCCTTGCCTTCTGCGTTCGGGGTCAGCTTTTCGGTCTTGGTATCTTCGCCGCTCTTGTAGCTGTAGGTCAGGCTGTCAGCCTTGAGCTGGTAGTTATCAGCTGCCTTAACGGTAACGGTAACTTCGGTGCCCTCAACAGCTGCGGTTGCGCTCACCTTGGTTTCGCCGTTCTTGTTCGCAGTGTCTGCCACAGTAACCTTGTATTCCTTAGCAAACTCTGCGCTGACGTTGACAGGGTACGCAGGCATTGCAAAGGTGTAAACATTGGCGTCTTTTTCGTCAACGGTTGCCTTTACGGTCTGTTCGTTGTTGTCAGCGTCTTTGTAGGTAACCTTCACGCTGCCAGCCTTCAGGGCATAGCCGGTCGCGGGCTTAGCAGTCAGGGTTACGGTTTCTTTCTCAGCTGCTTCTTTAGCGGAAGCAGTGATCTCACCATTGGTCAGGGCAGCAACATTAACCGCATAAGTCTTAGCGTTCTTTGCAACGCTGATGGTCACATCGCCGTCCGGCATGGTGAAGGTGTAAACCGTCTTCGCCTTTTCGGTGGTAGCCTGGGCTGCGGCTTCGTCCTGCGCTGCTTCCTGAACTTCATTCAGAGCAACTTCGGTATCGCCGCTCTTTGCGGTAACGGTAACGATATCGGTGCCAGTCTTTTCTACGGTCAGGGTAACGGTATCGTCCTTGATGTAGGTTTTGCTGGTGGTGCCCAGGGTCAGGGTAACGCCTTCAACTGGATCGGGCAGGGTAACGGTGTGGGGGGTGCTTTCGGTTGCGGTATGGCAATCAGAGCACAGGTACACATTGTTGCCAACGGACTTGGTTTCCAGCTCGTCCAGAGCCCAGGTATGGCCCTTGGGCAGTGCGTTGTCAGCGTACACCTTTTTACCCTTGGTCAGGCCGTACTTGTTGGTGCGGTCCTGGGTGTAAGCGGGGGTATCGCACCATGCTTCAACGGAAACATTGGTGGTTGCGCCGCTGCTCAGGTCGCTGACCATGTCGGACATCGGCATGGTTTCAACCAGGTTAGCGCACCACATGAACTCTTCGTTCTTGTTCTTCTCGTCAGAGCTGCCCATGTTCTGGTTGTAACTCGGGTTGTAGTTCCAGGACTCGGTCTTGTAGCTCTTACGGTTTGCATAAGAAGTGCCGGAGGCATCGGTCTTGACTTCTGCCTTGCCGTCCACCAGTTCCTTATAGGTGTTGGACAGGTTGGTGCCGACAGAAACGACCAGCTGATCCTTGGTGGTGTTGATGCCGGTGATCACAGTCTGGCCCTGCTGGGTGGTGGTAGCAAAGCTGTAGCTATCACGCAGGGTCAGGCCAGCCAGAGGATGGTTCATGAAGGTGTTCAGATACTTCACACTGTCGGTATCCTGGGGGCTGTCCATGATAACCATGCTCATGCCGGTAAAGTGGGTATCGGGAACCATGTTGCCGTCCTTATCCTTGGTCAGCTTAATGCCGCCATAGACGGTGTTGTATTCCTTCACTTCTTCCACTGCGCCGGTGGTCGGGTCCATACGGTAGATGGCGTTGTTGACGTTGAAGTACAGCTTGCCATCATACAGTGCGGTAGAGTGTACCAGTGCGGGGTAGATCCGCTTTGCAGCAGCGTCTGCCAGGCACTCGGTGTTCAGGTTGTTTTCAACCTTGGTATGCTTATCTTTTGCACTGGTATCGATCTTATAGATGGTGCCAGCTTCGGCCAGGACCTTGGCATTGCTGTCGTCATCATTGAAGTTGCTGCTGGTTTCCTTCAGATCGTTGTAGTACATCAGGATGATATCAAACGGGTCATCCGTCTTGGTAAAGCTGCTCATGCTGAAGCCGCCGGGTCTGCTGCTGGAATCCTCTTTGCGGATATAGTAGTTCGCATTACGCGGACGTGCTTCCAGAGTATCGGGGCCCTGGTTCTGCATCTTCTTCATGAACTGCTGCATCTGGGAGTTGTTACCAGAGCTGCCGGAACCAGAGTTGCCGTTGTTGCCGTTCTCGGACTGCTGGCGGCGCATGTTGTTATACAGGTTCTGGTTGGTCGTGGTATCAACGTAATAGAAGTAATTATTGTCGAAGTAGATGGGGCTGCAGATAGAGGTGAACCAAGTATCCTCGTAGCAGGTATCGGTGTAACGGGTCTCGTTCTTGTTCTCCGCCTTGGTGTAAGAGTAATGCGGCTTGCCGTTGTTCAACACAACATTGCCGTCATCATCCACATCGGGATTCTTGTTCTTGGTGTAGGTGTAGCCATCGTACAGCGAGTCAATGTAATCATAGTACTTGCTGTAACGGCCTTCCAGACCGGAGGGAGAAACCAGGAAGTTGACATGGCGCATGTCGCCTGCGTTCTCAACGCGGGTCTGGGCCATGCACTCGGTGTTCACGTCGTCATAGCAGACGTCAACATAGTACCAGTTCTTGTTGGCTTCGCCGGTGGTCATCGTAGCAGAGTTGCTGTCGCCCTGCAGCTTGTTGACCTTGACTGCGTTAAAGTAGTGGACGTTGTTGAACATGCCGCCGCCGAACGCATTACCGGCAACACTGGTATCAGAAGTATTGCAGTAATACAGGATCTGGGCAAAGTCAACAACAGCGTTATCGCCTACTTCATCGGGGGTCTTCCAGGTGCCGTCTTCATTCTTATAGATGCTCTTGTTGTCAGGCAAATTCTGGACCATGTAGTTAAATGCAGCTGCATAGCCCAGGCAGATGCAGCCATACTCAACGCCCTTAGCGCCGATCTCGCCGCCCAGCAGGGCGCCGAAAGCAGTCGTCTGGATGGGGTCGTTGTTGCCGCCGCCGGTGATATCGCCCATGGAGCCCATATCGAATTCTGCAACCTGGGAGATCCAGTCGTGCAGGACCAGCAGCTTGGTGACATAGTCAGCGCTGTCACCCAGCTTGGCAACCTGTGCCAAGCCTGCATCACGGATGGCTTTCAGAGCTTCGCCATAGTTCATGACGTAAGACATGAACGCCTGCGGCAGCATGTTCAGCATGAATGCCATGGTGGTCGGCGGGACATCATCGTTCGGATCAATGCTGCACAATATCTTGATTGCGCCCATGGTGCCGGTGATGCTGCCATCCTCGCCCTGCTTCTGAACGCCCTTGGAGGTCCAGAACGGGGCAACCACGCCGAAGTACTCTGCTTCGTCCTGGTTGAACTGCGACAGCTGGAAGTAGTAGTAGTTCATCTGCGCAGTGGAGACATCGTAAGTATTGGTGACCTGGTTGCCCTGGTCGTCCACATACACGGCAGTCTTCTGGCTGTCGTACAGCAGCAGGCTGTTCTTGCCCTTGTTGTCGCCGCTCTGATAGGTGAAGTTCACCTTGCTTGCGTCAACCGGGTTGTTCTGCATATCGTACCAGTTGCCGTCCTTCATTGCGGACACCAGGGTAACGCCGGTGCCGCCGGAGGTGGTATCCAGGGTCGGGGTGCCGCCCACATTGATGTAGACGGAATTGTCATTCTGGTCTACCACAACGCTGACCGGCATGGTCATTACCGGCTGGGTTTTGATTTCTTCGCCGCAGACAGCGCACTTGAAGGTGACGCTGGTGCATTCCCAGTCAATGGTAACGGGAGCGCCGGCAGAAATTTTGCCGGTTTCGCTGTCATAGAACAGCTGGGCGTTGCTGTAGTCAGCGGCCAGCTCGCCCTCGACCTTCTTCATTTCCCAGTTGAAGGTAGCAACAAAGTTGCCATCTGCATCCTTGGACACAACATGGCTCTGGCAGGGCAGGGCGGCAATGTCGTCGGTGCGGGTGGTGGGTTCCTTGTATTCCTTCTTAACCGGGCTCTTGTCAGCGGGCACGCTGGCAGAGTAAACGGTCTTGCCGGCAACGCCGGGCTTCGCCTCGGTGGTATCCTTGGTTACGGTGCCTTCTACCTTCTGGTAGGCATCGTCCTTTTCACAGGTATACACAGCGGTGTAAGCCCAGCCGTCATCGGTCTTGGTCCAGTAACCATCGGGGGTTTCCTTCCAGGTATGGGTGTGGCCATCCTCCGGGTTGGTGTCATTCCAGTACCATTTCGGCTCGCCATAGGTATGGCCGTCTGCAGCGGCGCTGGCAGCAAAGGTATCGGAGTTTTCAGCAACGTAAGCCTGTGCGTAGCTGTCAGCCTGCTGCGCAATCACTTCATCATCGCTGTTGGTCATGGACTCCATCGCAGAGGTCATGCCGGAGCTGCCGGTAAAGGTAACGGCGGTCACAACGCCTGCGGCGTTCGTCTCATAGCCCAGGTCGGTAACGGCGCTGGACAGATGATACGTTTTGATGGTGGCAGCCATCACCGATGCCATCTCGTCCTTGTTCAGGCCATAGGCTTCGGTGTTGATCTTGCCGGCTGCGGCGTTGGCGTACATGGCATCGGCCAGTGCATTTTCCAGCGCTGCAAGGCTCATGCCCGCCTTGCTCTGTGCAGTCGCTTCCAGCTTGGCATCGTCCTGCTCCAGTTCATGCACTTCGCCCTGGGCAGCCAGCGTTTGGGCTGTCTGCTTGATCAGGTCTGCGGTGCTGGTGAACTTGGGCAGGGACTGCACAGCGCTGGCCGCGCTTGCTGCGCTAGCTGCAACAGACTGCGCTACCGAAGAATCAATCTTGGTAGTTTCGGCTGCTGCGGGAAGCGCCACGCTCTGGGCAACCATGGCTGCTGCCAGCACGGATGCACCAAAACGCTGAAGGTTTTTCTTCATAGTTTTATCCTCCCTTAAGTGTTACTACTTTCCCCTTTTGTGTGAAAAGTGGTACGGCAGATGTGCGGCACTTTGCAGGTGTTGATTGCAAAACGCCTGGTTGTGCTCCCCTCGGTCTGGCGATCCCCTGCCGGGCTGCGGCCTGCTTTTGGGGCTTTTGGCCCCGGCACAGCGGCTGACAAAACGTTGTACCGGCTGCATGCCTTGATCCCGCAAATGATAACCATTCCGACACATCTAGGTATATACATTATATCACAGTTGCCAGAATTTGCATAGTTAATTAGAGCGGTTTCTAGGTAAATTTTTGTCCTTGAATCAACTGAAACCTGTTTTTCGCACATTATTTGCGCTGCGGTGCGGTGACTCTTTGGCGGTATTTATTAACATTTTTGAATGGTTTATTCCTGATTTTATCAAATGATTAAACATTTACCCCGATAATGTTCTTTGCAATCTCTTAATCCAATCACCCGGTATTGCGATCGCGCATTTTTTGCCATTTCGGTTTGGCTTGTTGTTGAGAGATTTGGCAGAGATTGGAGGAAACTTGAAGGGAAAATTGGAGGTTGAGAATTGCCCATTATAAATTGTACTGTAGAGAGCGTTCCTGACCGTTCCGAAAACTTAGGGATAGATCAACCCTTGCCCCTTAACCGCGACCTGAAATACACCTTCCCAAGGTAGGGCGGTGTGAGTGCCCCCTCCTGCTCCACTTTTTTAAAGTTCCGAATGGTGTCCTCTCCCCTATCTACAATTCCTGATGTTTTCATGATGCCTTCCTTGGTCTTCCACACCCGGCCTTTGCCCCCTCCCCGTCCCATAAGTCGTACACAACAAAAAGGCCCCTGCCTTAACAGCAGGAGCCTTGAAAGCTATATCACAAGCCGAAAATTACTTCTCGATCTTGGAAACAACGCCGGAACCAACAGTGTGGCCGCCTTCGCGGATAGCGAAACGCATGCCTTCTTCCATGGCAACCGGGGTGATCAGCTCAACGTGCATATCAACGTTGTCGCCGGGCATGCACATCTCAGTGCCTTCGGGCAGGGTGATGATGCCGGTAACGTCGGTGGTACGGAAGTAGAACTGAGGACGATAGTTGTTGAAGAACGGGGTATGACGGCCGCCTTCTTCCTTCTTCAGGACGTAAACATGGCCATCAAAAGTGGTGTGGGGATGAACAGAGCCGGGAACAGCCAGAACCTGGCCACGCTCGATCTGGTCACGGTCAATACCACGCAGCAGAGCGCCGATGTTGTCGCCAGCCTGAGCGAACTCGAGGCTCTTGCGGAACATTTCCAGACCAGTGATGGTGGTGGTCAGCTTCTCTTCCTTCAGACCAACGATTTCCATCTGATCGCCGACATGAGCAGTACCACGCTCAACACGACCGGTAGCAACGGTGCCACGGCCGGAGATGGTCATAACGTCCTCAACGGGCATCAGGAACGGCTTATCAGCAGCACGATCCGGGGTCGGGATGTAGCTGTCAACAGCGTCCATCAGCTCCCAAATGCACTTGTATTCCGGAGCATCGGGATCCTTGGAAGTGCTCTCCAGAGCCTTCAGAGCGGAGCCACGGATGATCGGGGTGTTGTCGCCGTCGAAATCCTGGCTGTCCAGCAGTTCGCGAACTTCCATTTCGACCAGGTCGAGCAGCTCTTCGTCGTCAACCATATCGCACTTGTTCAGGAACACAACGATCTTGGGCACGCCAACCTGACGAGCCAGCAGGATGTGCTCACGGGTCTGCGGCATCGGGCCATCGGTTGCAGCAACAACCAGGATAGCGCCGTCCATCTGAGCAGCACCGGTGATCATGTTCTTGATGTAGTCAGCATGGCCCGGGCAGTCAACGTGGGCATAGTGACGCTTCGCGGTGTGGTACTCAACGTGAGCGGTGTTGATCGTGATACCACGAGCCTTCTCTTCAGGAGCCTTATCGATGCTGGAGTAATCCATGAAATCGGCGTCGCCCTTCAGAGCCAGAACCTTGGTGATAGCGGCAGTCAGAGTGGTCTTGCCGTGGTCAACGTGACCGATGGTACCGATGTTGACATGCTCCAAAGAGCGGTCAAATTTTTCCTTTTCAGCCATTGGAAGTATCCTCCTTTAATTCAAACAGATAAAATAGCCTGTTGTAAGGCTATCATACTAGATTTTTCAAGAAAAATCAAGTATTTTGCGCGAATTTGTGCAGAATCAGCCCTTATTGCGCTCGGTCATGATCTTATCTGCAACACTCTTGGGAACCTGCTGGTAATCAGCCGGCTCCATGGAGTACTGGCCACGGCCCTGGGTCTTGGAACGCAGGTCAGTAGCGTAACCGAACATCTCGGACAGAGGAACCATAGCGGTGACACGGGCAGTGCCATCGGTGGATTCCTGGTTCTGGATCGCGCCGCGGCGGCTGTTCAAGTCGCCAATGACGTTGCCCATATACTCGTCAGGAACAACAACGTCAACCTTCATGATGGGCTCCATAATGACGGGATCAGCCTTCTTCATAGCATCCTTGAATGCCATGGAGCCGGCGATGGAGAACGCCATTTCAGAGGAGTCAACTTCATGATAGGAGCCGTCCCACAGAGTGACCTTGACATCCACGACGGGATAGCCAGCCAGAATGCCGGACTTCATCGCGCCCTGGATACCGTTGTCAACAGCGGGGATGTATTCCTTCGGGATAGCGCCGCCAACAATACCGTTGACAAACTCATAACCCTTACCCGGGTTGGGCTCAATCTTGATCTTAACGTGACCATACTGGCCCTTACCACCGGACTGACGTGCGTACTTGGTTTCCTGGTTAGCATCCTTGCGGATGGTTTCACGGTAGGCAACCTGAGGTGCGCCAACGTTAGCTTCGACCTTAAACTCGCGGAGCAGACGGTCCACGATGATTTCCAGGTGGAGCTCGCCCATGCCGGCGATGATGGTCTGACCGGTTTCTTCATCGGTCCAAGTACGGAAAGTCGGGTCCTCTTCAGCCAGCTTAGACAGGGCAATACCCATCTTCTCGCTGCCAGCCTTGGTCTTGGGCTCGATGGCAACGCGGATAACCGGCTCGGGGAAGTTCATGGACTCGAGGATGATGGGATGCTTCTCATCGCACAGGGTATCACCAGTGGTGGTGTTCTTCAGACCAACAGCAGCGGCGATATCGCCAGCGTAGCAGATGTCGATATCCTTACGGTTGTTTGCATGCATCTGCAGGATACGGCCGATACGCTCGTCCTGATCCTTAACAGAGTTGTAAACAGTGGTGCCAGCCTCAACGGTACCAGAGTACACGCGGAAGAAGCACAGCTTACCGACATACGGGTCAGTCATAATCTTGAATGCCAGTGCAGAGAACGGCTGATCATCGGAAGAAGTGCGATCTTCTTCCTCGCCAGTCTCCGGGTTGGTGCCCTTGATGGCCGCAACGTCGGTCGGAGCGGGCATATAATCAACGATTGCATCCAACAGTTTCTGAACGCCACGGTTCTTGTAAGAAGAGCCGCAGACAACAGGAACGATCTCGTTGGAAATAGTAGCCTTACGCAGAGCAGCCTTGATTTCTCCCTTGGTCAGCTCTTCGCCGTCCAGGTACTTCATCATCAGCTCTTCGTCGGTCTCAGCAACAGCTTCGATCAGCTTGTCATGATATTCCTGAGCCTGTTCTTTCAGGTCTTCAGGAATTTCCTCAACGCGCACATCATTGCCCATATCATCATAGTAGATATCGGCTTTCATGTCGATCAGATCGATGATGCCGCGGAAAGTGTCTTCCTGGCCGACAGGCAGCTGGATAGGCACACCGTTGGCATGCAGACGATCATGCATCATCTGTACGCAGCGGAAGAAGTCAGCACCCATGGTATCCATCTTGTTGACGTAAACCATGCGGGGAACCTTGTACTCGTCAGCCTGACGCCAAACGGTTTCAGACTGAGGCTCAACGCCACCCTTTGCGGCCAGAACGGTAACAGAACCGTCCAGAACACGCAGAGAACGCTGAACTTCAACAGTAAAGTCAACGTGGCCCGGGGTGTCGATGATGTTGATACGATGACGGTTCTTTTTGAACAGAGCCGGATCGTGCTGGGTCTCGGTGTGGCTCCAGTAGCAGGTGGTTGCAGCGGAAGTGATGGTAATACCACGTTCCTGTTCCTGCTCCATCCAGTCCATCGTAGCAGCGCCGTCATGAACTTCGCCGATCTTATGGTTAATACCGGTGTAGTACAGAATGCGCTCGGTGGTGGTGGTCTTGCCTGCGTCGATGTGGGCCATGATACCGATATTTCGGGTCATTTGCAGGGATACGTCTCTCGGCGTTGCCATGGCTTAAACCTCCTCAGTAAGCAGATCAATAACGGTAATGCGCGAAAGCCTTGTTGGCTTCTGCCATCTTGTGGGTATCTTCGCGCTTCTTGACAGCGCCGCCAACGTTGTTGGTAGCGTCGATGATCTCGGCGGCCAGGCGAGCGGACATGGTCTTTTCACCACGGCTGCGGCTGTACAGAGTCAGCCAGCGCAGGCCGAGGGTCTCGCGGCGGGCGGGGCTGACCTCCAGGGGAACCTGGTAGGTGGAGCCACCGACACGGCGGGCCTTAACTTCGAGGCTGGGCATGATGTTTTCCATGGCCTTCTCGAACATTTCGAGAGGATCGTTGCCGGTCTTCTCTTTGACAGTCTCAAAAGCTTCGTAAACGATCTTCTGAGCGACGCCCTTCTTGCCATCCAGCATGATGCTGTTGACCAGACGGGTGACGAGCTTGGAATTGTAAATAGGATCAGCCAGAACTTCGCGCTTTGCGATTTTACCTCTTCTGGGCATCTTTCTTCCCTCCTTCACATTAATGATATCATCGGTACTCGAAAGTTAAAGAAAACTCCCGTTATGCCACAAAAGGGTCAGCTGACCATTTTATGGCGAAAAGATGTTTCCTTACTTCTTGGCACCGGCCTTGGGACGCTTTGCGCCGTATTTGCTGCGAGCCTGGTTACGGTTTGCAACACCCTGAGTATCCAGAGTACCACGGATGATGTGGTAACGGACACCGGGCAGGTCCTTAACACGACCGCCACGGATCAGGACAACGCTGTGCTCCTGCAGGTTATGGCCGATACCAGGAATGTAGGAGGTGACCTCGATACCATTCGTCAGGCGGACACGGGCAACTTTACGCAGAGCAGAGTTGGGCTTTTTGGGGGTCATGGTACGAACAGCGGTGCAAACACCACGCTTCTGGGGGCTGTTCATGGTGGTGTACTGCTTCTTCTGGGAGTTGTAGCTCTTCTGAAGGGCAGGAGCAGTGCTCTTGGTTACCAGGACCTCACGGCCTTTGCGTACGAGCTGGTTAAAAGTAGGCATTTCTTTTCTCCTTTCTTGATTATTCCGCGCAGTTTTTTGCGGGGGTTGTGCTTCCATTTTGGCCGCACTTGACCCCTTAACTCACGCATTTATTATAATAGCGGATAAACCACGCTCTGTCAAGAGTATTCACAAAAAATATTTCAAATAATCGTGCAAGATGCTGATTTTCTGCACTGGGGGTTCTAAGGCAATACCGCACAATTCCCGCCTAACGGCTCAAGCACCGCTCCGGCGGCTG
>ERZ779869.3369-NODE-3369-length-12426-cov-7.600922_pt1 | contig 12426 bp, 6 predicted proteins | sample MGYA00511557_ERZ779869 | MGnify/ENA primary metagenome ERZ779869 (study PRJEB29588, sample SAMEA2154620) | human gut metagenome | biome: human gut; feature: human-associated habitat; material: faeces | place: Denmark | collected 2008/2010 ...
ATTCCCTGCGCAGTTTCTTCTTTAGCGCGGAAATAAGTGTCGATTTCGGCACTTGCTTGAATGCCCGGAAAACGAACCAAGAGCCTCTGTCGATGCCCGTTTTGGGTGTCGGCAGAGGCTCTTTTTTGATACGGCTATCCATACCTGAAGGTAGACTTTTGTAGGCGAACAAAAGATATGGTACACTCATGCGTTAACAGAGACAGACAATTCTCCCCCAAAGTTGTTCGTCGAAAAACGGCTGTCTCCAAGGATTAGTTCCTTCTCTATTTGGTACTCAAAAGGATAGAAAAAAACAGCGTTGCTCAATTCTGCAAAGGAGTAATATCCGCTATCGCCTATAAGCATCATAGCATATATCATAAAGACAGAGACTCTATTGTTTCGAACCGCATGCTTTACAATTTTATATTTACCAGGACGATCACTGCTGAGCACATTCAGTTCCTTTAGCGTAGAGATCAACTTATCAATAGAATGATAAAGAGTAGTCCTCTCACCCCATTCGTCATATAGTCTCTGCTTAATTTGACTTAATGAAATTTCGTCCTGAAATTCTGATAGCCTGCCAATCAGCTTGCACATATCCACGAATACAGGATAAGATGCCATCATCATACACCAGTGTACTACCAGCGCATATTCCGGCATATCTTGAATGATACTGATAGCCTCATCTCTCAGCTTACTGTTAACTTCGTTCTCATAAACCCATATATTCATCAGAATTTCTCTGGTCTTACGAATATTTGTTTGACTGGAGATTTCAAAACTTAAATACTCATTTAGTTGATCTTTTATTTCTTGTTCTGTAAGTTCTCCCAAAGCGAGTTCCACGACCTTATTAAGCCACTGGAGCTTCAAGTTTCGAGATAAACCAACCATTTTAGCCATTGTTCTGCACCGCCTTTATTTTGATAAATGGAACAACGACTTCATCGATTGTCATCCCTCCATGTGTCATTACCTGTTCACCGGGATTATCAAGAGATACACCCGTGTCACAGATTAAATAGTCATATTCTTTGGGAAGATAGTATTTCGGATACTCGATCAGCCCAAACTTATCTGCTATTTTTTTCTTGTCGGCAAAATCCTTCAGCACCACCATACGGTGGCTTTTTGTTTCGATATCCACTCCGGCTCCAACAAATTTTCCTATTCCGGTGCATAACGTGTTGCCATGATCTGCCGTAATATATACGTCAAAGCCTTTTAATCGCAAACGATCGGTCAACCGTCGTAGTTTGCCTTCATCAGAAAGAACAGAAATATCATTATACATTCCAAGTCGCCCCTGCTGCTGCGCGTGTACCATTTCATCTACATCATTGATGATAACAGCTCCACAACGGACGGCACTGTCAAAATCAGTGTCATAACCGCGAGAGTATCCGATTTGATTTGCGGAATACCCTAGTAATTTAGCACACTCTGCAAATTCCGACTTTTCTTTGCTTTGAGTCCATGGTGAGACCAACTGACTTGGAAACTTATTCGACAGTAGGCATTGCCGTGAAATTGAAGTAGTGCTTGGAATCATGGCGAACACTGCTGCCTGTTCGTATCCGACATCAGCAAATGATTGAGAGATAATGCTCCAATCAAATTCTGACATACCATCCATGACGATAATTGCAAACTTCTCGCTTTGTTCGTGTATGTACTCCATCGCATGGCTGACCAGCACAGGCGTACCTCTATCGATCTTAGTAGATAATGTACCGAATGCCTTGAGCACATAGTTTTGAAATAGTCTGTTGATTTCGCTTGTATCAATGTTCAGTCCATACTGGACAGAATATCGGTCAATTATCGCCTTTTGCTCAGCGATGCGGCACCATTCATGGTAGTGAAAAGCGCTCGCCGCTTTTTGGAGTATACCTTCCAGTTTCAACCGAAAATAGAGCAATAGGTTATCTCTGCCGTAAACGACAGTGTCGAAGAATTGGTTCGTCTGCTCCGGCTTAGTAAGATCATCAAAATTGTTTGCGGCTACCATAGCCAGCAAGTCCAAATCTATCCTTGATTTATGATGCAAAACGTCCGCGTTCAACTTTGAAAAAAGAGTTCTCAGCGACACTGTGTACAGTGCAAACTGTTTTATAATGTCGTATGGAATATACGCTTTGTTAAAGTTCAGAACAACCAATTTTTCATTTCCGGCTTTTATTTTCTGTTCATATCCGATTCGGAGGCTAAGATCGTCACGATACTCGATCACATCAAATCCATGCTGCTCGAAAACATCGCTGTATGACGTGATTCGATTTAGATAATCCACATCATTTATCCATATGAGGTTTGCATAGGATGCAGGGGAGTTCCCAAACACATACTCTCCAAACATTGTTTATGCCTCCAATCGAATTAGCATCATCAAGCGAAAATCTGGTAGGACGGTGCCGCTGCGCTTATACTCCGCCTCAATATCATTCTCTTCGCGTACAAGTTTCGCAATTCTTGAACGCCGAATGTTCTCTATGCCAATGTGCTCCGCAGCTTCTTTGCGTAGAGATAGAGCGTACTTGTACTTCTCATATTGCTCGGAGCTTCGCTTTGCATGTTTTTCTTTCAGCTCAACAAATGTATTATACGCGAAGTCCATACAGATTTCCTGCATACGCTGATAATCTTCTTCAGGAAGATTATATACCATATGGCAATTCAATTTGCTGGTCTCATCAAGGAACACATTCATAATTCTGCTTCCAGCCATAGGACGTAGTACATATGACTCATTTACGAAAATTGGGATGATGCGTTTGTCCCGCATGTCATCTGAGACGGAGAGTTCCCATAGCATAAAATATCCCGCTTCATTTGGAAAGTTCTGTATTCCGACTGACAAGAGACATCCATTATGGTCTTGTAAAATGCTGTCACAGAGATGTTTTGTAATCATCTCGTCGTTAATGCTAATTCTGTCAAGCAGTGTTAAATCGTTGCCTTTCCATGACTCGTAGTATGCTAACATATGTCGCAACGCACTGTCTACGTCGAAATTTGATTCCTTTCCAACCAGCTTCGTCAGGTCCTTCTCTTCATGAAGAATATCCTTGTACTTTATAGCGTTTGCTGCCTGCTGGCGCATTTCTTTTTCAACGGATACAATGTTCTGTTCAATACGAGAAGCATGTCCGATAGAGTTCATATAAGCATCAGTGAAATCACATTCTGCCACTTCGCTGTCCAACACGTCGGAGTATTTATCAACGCCGAGTTCTTTCATTATGACAGATAGCTTTTCCTCCAATACTTCACGAACGCGGCTTTCAACCGTGTCTCTGACTATCATATTGTAAATGTGAACATCACGCTGCTGACCGATGCGATCTGCTCGACCACAGCGTTGCTCAATTTTCATCGGATTCCACGGCAAATCATAATTGATTATGATATTAGCGAATTGTAAGTTCAAGCCCTCTCCGCCTGCATCGGTTGAAATAAAGATGCTTGTGTTTGTTTTAAACTCATTCAATGCGTTATTGCGCTCTTCGATATCCATGCTGCCATTCAAGATACTGACAGAGTATCCTCTTGATTCAAGAAGCTCTTTTAAGTATGCTTGGGTTCCCACGAATTCAGTGAACAGGATAATTTTTTGCACAGGATCCTCGCTTTGGAGAGCGTCAATCGTGTCAAAAAGCGCATCCACTTTGACGTCATGGTGTTGGAATTCCGCTTGCTTTGCCGTGGAGATAATCATTTTCAGCTCTTCAATTTCGGCAGTACGATCAAGGGATATTGCTTCCATAGCATCCACATCGCCGTCTTCAATATCGCGCTCATCCAAATCAGTTTCACTCATAGTATTTGCTCGTGTCTCTTCTTCGAGGAGCACATGCAGACGTCGTTCCAAACTTTGGCGTACCGCAGCCGTGCTGCTTGTCACCATGCGCTGCATGATAATCATGAGGAAGATAAGGCACATGTTCTTCTTGCGATTTCGACGTGCCTTATCATAGGTTTTGGAGACATAGGAGCTTACCATTTCGTACAGCTGTCGCTGAAGTGAATGACGCTCGTCCCAATGAAGCTCCACCAAATGCGTATATCTCTTCTTAAAAAGCAGTTTTCCGTTATTGTCGATTGCTTCACGCTTTTCGGAACGAATCAGATAAGGAGCAACCTGTTCCTTGACAATAGACTTGTAGTTGGGGAATGCCTGCTCGTCCAGTAGACGGATCAAACGGAGAAATGGCTCTGTTTTGCCGTTGTGCGGTGTGGCTGTCAGCAAAAGCAAATATGGGCTTGCCTGTGAAAGTAAATATCCCAGTTTATATCGTGCTACATCACTTGAAGAGCCAGCTACACGGTGCGCCTCGTCGATGATTATCAAATCCCATCCACTATTGATGATAGCTTCTATGCGCTCTTGATTATATTTTTCAACCCGCTCGTCCGACCAACCGACATGCTTTTCCAGTGGCTTGATGGAATCCATGGGGGAAATGACCTGATCGAATTGACCATACACATCCTCGTTATCGGTAAGGCGGCGTATAGTATCGAAATCTGATGGCAGGATTACCTGAAACTTCTCGTGGAACTTTTCCTGCATTTCCACAGACCACTGGCTTACAAGTCCGGTAGGGCAGACGACAAGGATTCGCTCGATTAAGCCACGAGTTTTCAGCTCTTTGATGATCATACCGGCTTCGATGGTTTTGCCAAGACCGACTTCGTCCGCTAGAATATAACGAATACTGCGCGTTTCCAACGCTCTATCAAGTACATGCAGCTGATGCGGCAATGGTATGATGCCGCTTGAAAGGGAAGAGAGGACACCGGCAGATGTCTCGTTTTTGATTTTGGAGAGCAACATAACATAGCGCAGATAGTTTTCGTCCAGCTGTGCTTCATTGCCTCCCATCTTTAATTGTTCGCCAGTCGCCTTGTACACACTACCATTGGCAGGATTGAACACCTTATAGGACGTATAGCCCCAGAGTTCAATCCGCTCCATGACTTGTACATTTGCTCCGGTTGCAGTATCAAAAACGAAATCACCGATATTGTACATAATTAAAATACCCCTTTATTCAACATACCATCGCTCCGAAATCTTTGCATTCTCACTGTCAGGTTTGGGAGATGCTTCCTCGAACTTCGTAAGTGTTGGTAGGTTAATTGCTGTGCCGAAAACAAGTGCATGACCAGTCTGAAGGTATGTCAAGCGGTCTATCATGCCTTGATTGACATAGGGAACCATCCTCGAAATATATTGAATGTCATCTGGGTTTTGTACCCTGTGAATAATAAAATTACTGCATTGTGAAACCACGGTTTTCGACAATTCACTCGGACGTTGAGACGATATTCCCAAAAGCAAGCCGTATTTTCGTCCTTCTTTTGCAATCCTCTCGAAGATATTATATCCAAGAGGACCATAGTTATTTTCATTTCGTATGAAGCGATGAGCCTCTTCAATTACAAAGTTTATTGGCATATCTGCTTTCTTCTCACGACGTTTTAGATAATCCAATAGAAGCTTTGCAAAAACCTTGGTTACAACTTCTGCCGACGTATCATCAAGAAAGCTGACATCAATATTAACTATTTGGTTTTGACCAAGAATATCGGAAATATAATCGTCGATATTTTTGAAGCTCGTTTTCACAAGGATTTTTCCTTGTATTCCGTCTTGCAATGCTTGGAGCCTTGTAACTAAAGTTGATGTGTATTCTTGGATTCTCTGAGAACTTATACTTCCCTCATAGAGGGTAGCAAACTGAACAGCCTCATAGAAATCTTTTATTGAGTAACATACCGGCGTTATTTGTGGAACACTATCAACTATATCGGTCTTTACATACTGCCGAAGAAACTCAATTGTTTTTTCTTCATTAGCAAAATTGCCATAGCTTATCTTAATTGCATCCCGTAGTCGAATAGTACCTTTGTCGGTTTCAATAGACGTGTCAAGCTTAATGGCATCCGTTCCAAACATCGTTATTATGCCGGTTATTTTATCCGATTTTGATGCTGAAGTATCGGAACTACCGAATATGCCAAGAATGACGCTTGCTAAAATATGATTTTTCACTGCATCGTCTGAGTTGTTTTTGTCAAAGAAAATTTTTGCAATATCCACTGCGCGCTTTAAGATAGGCACTTGCGTTTTCTCGGTAGCATGAAGCAGGATTGCCCAATCATCAGCAGTTAAAGCCCATGCCGGTATCTCCAAATGGTGTGGATTATCTGTGTCGTCTGTCGCAACAAAGCTTTTCACAGATAGCACATGGTTTGTCGTGCTAATTTCACTAAAAGCTTGTTCATATTCGCCGTTGGAGTCTATAAATACAAATTTAGCGCCTTTGGCTGCATAGTTTTTCTTGCGGAATATCTCCTGCATAATTGTGGCTATGGTATTCGATTTTCCGGCTCCAGTGTTTCCGAACACAGCGAAATGAAAGCCGAAGAACTTATCTACATTTACCTTAACAGAATAGTCAGGGAAAATGACCGATGTGCCGAGCTTCAACAATTTTGCGCGAGTTTTGCCATTTTCTTGATCTACAACAGTTTCGTCGTCTGTAACCTCAAGCATTATTCTAAGATCATTTTGCGAAATAATGTTGACATCAGAGAACACTAACGGCATTTTTGACACGCCGAAATAAAATCGTTCTGAAACGATCTCTCCAACAAGGTTGATTGTAGCCAATCGACTGCTGTTTGGCTTATTTAGTTCATCATTTTTGAACTGCGGTTTTTCCTCAACACCCGTTATTTCACCAATTATGGTGCGATTGACGTCGTAGATAGAAACATATGATCCTACCTCGCCGACAAATCGAACCCCATCGTTTGTGCTAATATAGTTTCCTAATCCAGAGTAGATTTCGGCGATAATTCCACGCTGGCTCACAGATGTTAGCTTTCCAATGCTTCGACTATTCATTAAGCTTCATCCTCTCAAATTCTGTAATGCTTGCAGAGGCAGGCTTCAGCTTCAATTCTTCATTAACATCCGGATGGATGGGTGGCAGAGCTTTTTCAACAAAATTGTTGAAGTAGTGTATCCTATCGTCGGAATTGTAGACGGTAATGCGAGAGTCCCCAAGTTTGGTTAGTTGGGTTATATTTTTGCCGGACCCGAACACAACCAGGCGAAAGGATGGTACTGCCAAGCCATTCAAAATGATACGATTGATATGATCGTCACCAAAGCTATATCCAATAACAACGAGAACACTGTTCTTCTGAACAATACGGTTTTCCATTGTTCGGAATAGGTCAGAATACGGTTCCATAAGAGTCGAGCGATCTTTCATCGGGGTAGGATAGATCATTACCGTCTCACTGTCTTGAATATCCGAATAATGTCGCTCCCATATCTCATTATCCTTGCATAGCCATGAAATGGAGCCATGGAGTTTTACGAGATTGAAAAAAGAAGATACACGCTCCCAAACATCTCTGGTAAGATTCATGTTTTCAACATACATATAGTTGTAGCTAACAGGGTTGAACTTTCGCCTAAACGAACCAGAAAAGCCATTGTTATATGGGAAGCCAAGCTCATCTAAGGCAATCTCGTTGAACAAATCATAATTCGTAGTGAATATGCTAATGGGATTTTTTCTTGATCGTTGCGTGATTTTGGCATAAAACGATCTATAAATCTCCTTGACTTCTTGGCTATCAAGCCCGGATTTTATCTTGTCGCGTATAAAATCTCTGACAGATTTTATCTTTGCATCAATATCTGGTTCAATTTCTTTAACTTGATTTGCAACAGCTACTGCGCCCATAGTTTCAAGCATTTTTTCCAAATTGTGGTCATATTTGCCGTTGAACTTAACACCTGCAACTTCAAAATCAGGATTTCCTTCAAAGAAAGAATCGTAAAGACCTTTCATAAGCGGAATACCAGTTTCTTTCCCTGCAACAATATTGCTTGAGCAGCCGGCTCCCACTAAAAAGCTGAGGTTATCTATCTGGAGATAAGTCGCCATATCTGCTTGAAGCGTTTCCAGCGTTATCTCTTTTTCTTCACTACCCATGTAGCACTTGATATTTGCTTCAGACATAAATTACCACACTTTCTATGTCACACTCTTCCCAAGCTGATATCGTAGTACATGAGCAGATTCGGGTCTTCCTGAATGGTGGACTCCGGCAGGCGCTCGGCGATATCTACGATTGCCTGATAGTTCTTGTCCTTCCACAGGCGAGAGAAGCCGACACGGATTGCTTCAGAACGGAAGGATTTGAGCTTGCCTTTGCTGTTCAGGTAGCCTTCAAACTCTTTCCAGAGTTTCTTTTCGCGCAGCTTGGCAACATCGCCTTCCTTAGTGACATCAGGTATGTACCAGCGTCCCTTATCGTCCTGAAGGAAGTTTTCCTCAAGCAGCACAGCCAACTCCGGCATAGCCTCGTAACGATCAACGCTCTTGACTTCCTGCATGAATTTCGGCTGAATCTCGGCGTAGGTCTGCGGACCGTCTCCCTGCTCGTCCAGCTGCTGATACAGCCAGGAAATTGCGGTTTTCTCATTGGTCACGAACAGCGAGAACTGAATCTGTTCTACTTCAGTCTTGATGCGGGCAGTATCATATTCATTGACCTGATCCGGCAGGAAATACATGTTGTCGCGCTTGAGGAAACGCTCGTCCAATCCTTTGTAGAAATCGGTGGCATCCAGCGGCACAGGAATGCCTTGCATGATGTGGTATGCAACCATGCGATCGAAGAGCAGATAGGCTTGGCGCTCGGCAACAATTTCAATCCTTTCATTGCTAATGACAACTACAGGAATATTCGACAAGTGCTGTCGAACAAAATCCCACGCAGTCTCCTCTGAACCCGCTTTTTCTAAAAATTCTCGATGAAAGCTGTTCTTAGGCTTATAAGCGGATATGACCAAGTCTTGTTTGACTGCTCCATTGGTTTTTATTTGTTTGAAACTGTCTTGTTTTTTATCCAAAGTCCGAACATCAGCAACAATGAATCCTGCCTTTTGAACACCCTCTTGAATCGCATTCCATACGGCGTTTTGCGAGTTATGAAATTCGATGGTGATCCATCTGTTCGGTTTTAGCACACGATAAAACTCAGAAAAACATTTTGTCATGAGTTCCTGATAATCGTTCAGTTCTTTGGATTGGGCTTTGTTAATCACAGCCTCAGTGCCTTGGTTAGTCATTACCTTGAGCCAAGCTTCCCATATGAAACTAAGCTCTGAGTAATTCAGGTTGCTTCCAAATGGTGGGTCGGTAAAAATATAATCTATCGAATTATCTGAAAGTGGAAGTTGTGTTGCACTTCCGCAGCTTATAATGCTGCCAGTAGTGTTTTTTCTGGCGCTAAAATCTTTCATTTTTCGGCGGGCAGCTTGGAAAATGTTGTTTTCTTGATACAGTGAAGGTATATATAATGTTCCTGACAGAGCACCACCTTTTCCATTAGTTCTGTATCTATAAGTCTTGGTACAATTCATCATTACACTTGTGAAAACAACTTTGCACAGGTGCAACCTTTTATCCGTAAAAATTTCAGAGAAAATCTGAAGATTTCGTGGTGTCATAAAATGGTGAGTATGAGTAATGCCGCTAATATCGTTGCGTCTGCTTTCGGACCCTTCACACATACGCAGCTTAGGAAACCATGTCGATATATTAGAGTATTGGATTGAGTCCACCTTTGAGATATCCTCAGCATCAGGTTCTTTTTCGTATCGTTTTCCAGCATAAGTATAGTTAATCCTGACCGGAATTTGTTTTGCGAAATCAACAATATTGCCAGTTGCATCAAGCATTCTAATTACCGCCCTACTGCAAGAAGCCTTCTTCACTGAGACGCCACACTGTGAGCAGATGAAGTCGCTGTCTATCTTTTTGCTGTCGGTGTCCACAGCGGCATTCCAGAAAACGATTTCTTTGCCACAGTGTGGGCAAAGAAACACATCAGACCATATGACATAATTTATCTCACCGTATCCGCTCCCCAAAAGAGACGGTTCTCCTGCGGTATGTTTCGTTCTGTATAGGTCTCCATATTTTTTTTCGCAGTCGCCAACTATAGCTTCAAATTCCTGATGGAAAGCACTCTCACTGAATGGCGTGTTATACCCATTGGCAATAAAGGTGGCAGCAGGTGAAAGATCGTTCAACACCGCATATCTTTTTCCCCAAACCGACTTATCGTGATTACCACCTGTCATCTCAGCTTCTAAAATGCCGTCGTTACTACCGCACATCTGTGCTGCGACACCAGTCATTCCAGTTCCACAAAAGCCATCAAAAACGATATCACCGGGTTTTGTATAGTGAAGGATATATCTCATAATTGCCTTGTAAGGAACTTTTGTATGATAGGTGTGAGCCATGTATATGGGGTCATTCTTTCCTTCACTGACATCCGCAGCAAACGGCTCACGATGATAATCGTCCGTTGCTTCATCATAAGGCGTACCGTTCTCCTTGATGAATTCCTCGATAAACGGGTTCGGGCAGGCAGTATAGTACGGCGCATCAGACAACGCGATAATGTCCTCATCGGTGCCGATGGGGAAGCCTTCAATATTGCGTACCTTATCGATATCCTCTTTGGTCAGCTTTCTCGGTTCCATGGCTGTATCCTCACTTTCGATCTCTTCTGAAAATCTCCGTGAGAATTGTGCAGACGGTATCTGCACAATTCCCGTCAGAGCAATGATTTATTTCTTCACGATAATTCGCAGCTTGCCCGCATCCTTGTCCCTTGTATATCCGGAAATCAGTTCGCTAACTTTGCTGCGGAATGTCTGCTCATCCAGCGGCGGAAGCTTTGTCAGCTTTTCCACCAGATCGTCCGCATTCACGACCACAGGTTCAAATCCTTTGAGCAGTGCCTGAATTGCCTTCACAAAGAAGTCATCCACGCGCTTAGGCAATTCCTTCGTCTCAATGAAATCGTCAATGGCTTTCTGCTGCGCCTCGCTCAGGTATTCCTTCTGGCTCTCAACAATAGGATCGGAAATCGTATCGAGCAAGGATTTTGTCCATTCTTCAAGCAAGGAATCCAGACGCATCTCTATGTTGTCCAGTTTGCCGAAAACCGGCTTCACGTTATCATCCAGATGGAAGTGACAGTGCGGGCATACCGACGAGGATTTCAATTCTTCCGGCGTCAGCTCATAGCAGACCTTCAGATCAGAAAGCTCGTTTTCTAAATCGGTCAGCTTCGCAACAGAAAGAATTTCAATGCCGCGCAGCTTTTTCAGGGTCAGGAGTGTCCGACTTTCCTGAATTTTGCCGCGTTTCTGCGCATCGGTTATATCCAGTCTCTTTTTCTTGTGCTCCGAGTAGTAAAGGTCGATATACTTATCCTTGACCTTACCAAGCTCTGCCTCCGCTTTCTGCACAGCTACCTCGCCGGATTCGCCGTTCCAGATGCTGTCGCGGATCTCACGGAAAGCGTCCTTAGCGGTTTCCATATCATGCTTGAGCGCATCACCGAGTTCAACGGTTTCAATGTTGGTCATATAGGACACAATCGCCGTACAGCCGTTCTTAAAGACAAGGTATTCACTGACCTTTTTGATTGCTGAAATATCCTCTGCCAGCTTGTCAATCTGCTCCATGGTGAGACTGAAATTGTTCAGCTTTGCCGGTGTATTGAAGCGTGCCTGATAGTTGCTGAACTCATCACGGACATTCTGGCAAGCCTTTCTCAGCTGTTCCACTCTTGCGGGCGGCACCAGAGCTTCACCCCAAAGAGTGAAATCCTGACTGAGTTTCGTGCCAGCGATCACCGCAGAATTGCTCATTGCCTGCGCTTGCTTCAAAAGCTCTTCTACGCCCTTTGTTCGCGTAGCCTGATTATCCAGCAACGCCGGATTGATATCTAGCACATTGAAAAGTGCTTTCAGTTCCGCCATTGCCATTTCGGAAGGTCTGGAAAGGTACTTGAACTCATAAAGGTCGAGCACACTTGTTTTCGGAACTTCGTCCAGATTAGAAGCCGTCAAAGCTTTGCCGTTCTTCAGCGTCATAACGGCATATCCATCGTAAACCATGGAGAGGAAGATGATCGGAGTAAAGATGAAACTCAGCTTGAAGCGTTTATCTACATACTGCCCCATAAACTTCTCTTCAAAGATATCCGAGTAGTTGATAACACCCTGAGGCGGCAGCTCTTTCAGTTTGCCGATATAGTAAGCGGCATACTTGGAGTTTTTGGTGGAAACCTTATCTCCATCTAAAACGCCAAAGCTTTGCAGCATACTTGCAGAAAGCTGAGACTTTCTGCCTGCAAAATGGTCAAATGCCGCGCGTACTGCGTCAGCCATGTTTTTGCGAGTGATTTTAGTCTTCATTACGGGATATTCCGGATAAATCTCGCAGAAGTAAGCATCCAAACATATTGAAGCAGCAAGGTCGATAGTATCCTTAAAGGTCATGTCACGGTTATAGCGTCCCTTCAGGACTTCGATGA
>ERZ779869.3374-NODE-3374-length-12411-cov-5.953949_pt1 | contig 12411 bp, 7 predicted proteins | sample MGYA00511557_ERZ779869 | MGnify/ENA primary metagenome ERZ779869 (study PRJEB29588, sample SAMEA2154620) | human gut metagenome | biome: human gut; feature: human-associated habitat; material: faeces | place: Denmark | collected 2008/2010 ...
GAGGACATTATTCTTGCAACGGAAGAAATGAACCTCACCCCTGCACAGGTGCGGGCGCTGCTGAAATCTCCCGCGCCGCTGGCGGATGTGTATAAGGATTTTTCCAAGCTGGAAACCGATTATATGAGCATTGTGGCTCAGTGCGTGGAAGACCGTGCAGATGACTTGCTGAAAAAGGAGCAGCAGCAGAACCCACCCAAAGTATATCGACAGTCCGTCACTTATGCCCGCGAACACGGCGAATTGCAGCAGTACCATGCGTCTTGCCACTTGAATGAAAGGTGTCGGGACGAGATTGACGCAGCGCTTGCACAGCGCTTTGATGGTTTGCGGCTGGGCGCTGGCGCTGTTGAACAGGTAGTGGCGGAATATGGTTTGGAGCGCACAAAATATGTGTTGGCAGCGGCCATTCAAACCCGTGATGGAGATGGTCGTATTTCTCACACAAATAGAGAATGGGCAGATTCCATTCGCACGATCAAAGATATGGATCGCCGTGGATTTGACCGTTCCTGTTACTACGCTGACCTACAAGCGCATACCTGCCTATTGGACGGTTTTGTAAACCAAGTGCGAAAATTTGAAAAAGCCAAAGCCCAGCCCGCCCAGGATACCCCCGAAAGATAACCGCAGCGTCTGCATTTTGCAGGCGCTTTTTTTCGTGAAAAAATCTCTGTTTTGAAAGGATTTCACAATGAAAGAAACACATTATAAATTGAAGCATCGCGTTACCGCGCTGTTTGCGGCGGCGGTAATGCTCTGCTCCATGCTGCCCGGTGCAGCGTTTGCGGAGGAACCCACACCGCAGCCCACCGAGGAAACCGTGCAGATGGAGCAGCAGACCGAGCCGTCTGAAACAGACAACGGCCAGACCGATGAGAGCAGCCCCGACCCCGGCGAAGATGTAACCGAAGCCACCCCGGAAACGGCAGAAGAGCAGCCCGCTGAAGAAGAAATCTCTGCTGCCGTTGTCGGCGCGGAACTGTACACTGACTTGCCCGATGCACCCATCGGCTCCTATATCGGCAGCGAGGGTCTGCCGGTTGCCACCGGTGAAACTAAAATCGGCATTTCCGAGTGGCCCGAAAGCCAACTGGAAGAAACCAGCGACAGCTATCTGACCGCCGCTGCACTGGACAATGACGGTCTTACCATGGCCGCGCCCCTGCTGGACGGCGCAGACTATGCCATTGTTCCCGTTATGGCACAGGTCGAATATCCCGCAGACGGCAGCAGCACCGACATGATCCTGCCGGATGGCGTGACCTTGCTGGACTTTTACGGCGAACCCGCCACTGATGCCGATGCCTTGCTGCACAATAGCTACCACGAAACATCCGCTGCCGTTATGGGCGTCTATGTACAGGCCGCTGCCGATTTTACCGCACAGCTTGTCTACACCGGCCCGGACGGCAACACGCAGACTAAAACGCTGTATGTCACCATTGACCGTGAACACACGGTGGCGTCTCCGTTTGCTGATGCCGGTATTGCTGCCTACGGCGAACGCCCTATCCCCGACGTAACAAGTGGCAAAATTACTAAGGTGCAGAAAGTCAACGGCACTTGGCTGATCTGGTTCAACGGCGAACCCGCCTACTGCTGCACACCAGGCGCAGACGGCCAGCCCAAGAACTGCCCAACGTACACTTACGTCGATACTTCTATGGTTGGCGCAGACCAGTATGTACCCGGCGACCACTACGGCAACCAGTTCAGAATTTGGGGCGGTTTGACCCAGCTTTCTCTCGGTATGCAGGAGCTCCCTCCGGTTGCGCTCTCCGCAGAAGCGCCGAGTTTGCTGGATTCCTGCCGCACGGTCTATACAGATGCGCAGATGCAGATTATCGAGAATTACCCCGACAGCACCGCCGCTAAAATTCTTATGGGATCCGCACAGGCGCTGTTGGAAGGCACAGACGCCTACGCATCCGCCCGTGGCTACTACACCTATATTTATCAGCCGGGCCGTGCGGGCTGGCAGACTGTGGCTGTGATTGGCCCCGAAATCTCCGATGACGAACCGAACCCCAAACCCATCGTGCAGGAAATTTACGCCAACTGGGAAGCCCCTGCCCAGACCGCAAGCGGCAGCTTTGATTTTGACTACGGTATCATCACCGACAAGGTGCAGCTTAAAACCACCGAGAAAGTGGACGGCGCGACCATCGAGATTGAACCCATCACCAAAAGCGGTACCGTTGACGGCGGCACATGGAATATTTCTCCCGCAGATAAACAGACCGTCACCACCGGCGGCCACACCAACGATGACAATTTTCAAAACAATGGCGGTGCTGCATCTGCAAGTTGGACGCTGCACTACTCCGTAAGCAAAACCACCGACAGCCGCAGCGGACGTGTCGGCCCCTACACCACGCAGGACGAAGCCGATGCAGCCGCCGACAACGCCCGCGATGCTGCGATTGCCGAGTTGCAGGGCGAGGCCCAGCGCATGATTGACAATGCGGTTGCATCTGCAAAGGCAGAACTGGCGAACATCAAATTCCGCTATGAGGAAGTGGGTGTTCCTCACGGTTTTGAAATGTATTGGGGCAGCAATGGCAGCAAACAGACTATTTCTGTACCGGCCAATTCAAACAATGCCTATCTGATGAAAAACGATGAATGGTCCTTGCAGGTCAACATCAAGAAAACCGACAGCGAAACCGGCAATCAGATTGCTGCCGACGCGCAATATGAGATTTTCCAGTGGGATACTGTAACAGGCAAATACCAGCCCACCGGCGGCTACAACACTTACAGTGTGCAGCGTCAGAATGACGGCACTTATGCGGTCATCAACAGTGCGGCCTATGCAACCACGGATTCCATGCGGCATACCCTTTACTACACCCAGCGTAATACGGGCAAGTTTATCATCGTGGAAAGCAAAGCGCCCACAGGCTATTTTGGCGATTGGACAGACATCAATCATCCCGGCATGGCCAACACTCCGCTGGGCAAGCGCGGTTACTATATCGAAATCACCGAGGACAGCGACAATTCTGTAATCTGGCTGGACAACGCTGACTATAATGCCGATATTGCCGCTACCGACAAAGGCGGCACCAAACTTGTCACCAGTACAGGCGTAGAAACCACCGTTACCATCTACGACACTGCCAAAGACCCCAGCCGCACTTATAACACCGACAATAGCGGCAAGGCGGCCAATGAGGACAGCTACACAATCACGCCCTCAGACGGCGTTATGAAAAATGACCGCACCTTGGGCGAAATCAGCATCTCCAAGGTTGACCTTGATGCCGTGCGGTATGTGGGCGGCAGCGCCGCCCACGGCACAGCCCTTGCCAGCGGGCAAGCTCACGGCGATGCCGCGCTGGACGGCGCGGTGTACGACCTTTACGCCGCCGAAGATATTACGCACCCCGATGGCGTGACCGGCGTGGTGGACTACTCCAAAATCGTGGATGCAGACGGCAATCCCATCTGGCACACCACAATCCGCGACAACAGCGGGCAGTGGGTGTCTGATTATTTACCCGTTCTGAAAAAAGACCACCTTGTAGCCAGCGCTAAAATCGAGAATGGCTGGCTGTGCTTCAGCAATTTGTACCTCGGCAAATATTATGTCGTAGAGCGCTCCACCGGCGTGGTTATCCCGCTGCGTGACGGCGCTCTTGTTGTTTCCGGCACCTATCCCACCGTGGACAGTCGCACCAAGGCAGCCACCGGGCAGACCGCCGCGCTTGCCAAGAACGGCAGCGGGCAGTACACGGATTGGGTGTACAAGAACCAGTTTTCTACAGTCTCTAAAGGTAAAGCGTTGGATGGCTCTTGGACTTACGATGCCTATTACCTGTCCTTTGCAGACGGCTATCTTGTCGATGAGCATAACTACTACATCACGCCTGCCTATTCTGATGAGGGTTGGTATGTAGAAAAGACCACCTTTGCCGACAACCGACAGGCAGCCGGTGAACAGATCGACAAGACCAGTTACAGCGCCAATTACCACATCCATGCTGACAATGCGCTGGCCGAGAGCCAAGACCAAGCGGCAAAAGGCAATGTGGAAATCAGCAAAATCGTATCCTCCAGCGGCCAAAGCAACGGACTGGAACTGGAGGGCGCGGGCTTTACATTCTTCCTTGTGTCCGACCTGTCCAAACTGAAGCAGTTTGAGCAGACCCGCAGCGGCAGCTACACCCTGCAAAGCATTTTGGATGCCTACATTGATAAGACCTACGATAACGAGCATCCGAAGTGGGATTTTTCTGCGGAAACGCAGGCCATCGCAAAGACCTATGAGGTCAACGCTGACGAAATTGCCGCGTACAACAAAACGTTGACTGCCGCAGGAGAAAACAAGAACGGTAAGGGCGATGGCTGGCAGCCCACCGGCAGCGCCAACGAATACCAGCTTTCCGAAATCTTCAGCAATGACACCGGGAATATTCGTGTGCAGGGTTTACCCTATGGAACATATCTCGTTGTCGAAACAACTGTGCCGCACGACCTGTTCCAAGCTGAGCCTTTTATTGTCACCGTTGACCCCGAACAGGATAACAACCCGTGGGGCGCTATGGCCACCCCCAAGGACAGCGTAATGACAGGCTCTGACAGTTATCAGAAATTCACCGTACTGGACGAGGAAATCGAAGTTTATCTCCGCATCACCAAAGTTGACGAGGAAACCGGCAAACCGGTACTGCTGCCCGACACCGCTTTCCAAATCTATTGGCTGGACGAGCAGGGGCATTACCGTTATGACAGCAACGGCAACCCGAAACTCGTCACGATGACCGATACCGTCAACGGCCATCTGACAAAAGATGTAGACACTTTCTACACCAACAGCGAGGGCATCTTGACGCTGCCTGAAAAATTGCCGCTGGGTAAATATCGCATTGTGGAAGTCACCGGCCCGAACGGATTCTACAACGAATGGCTGGATTCTGCCGGATATGAAAACGGCATTTTGACCGACGATGCAGATGGCATCTACTATGTGGATTTTGAAATCACCACAGACCGCATTTATGCAGCCACCGGCGATAAAAACGAGAACGGCATGGATACCCTTGTGATTGGTGAAAACTACTCTAACCATGAGACGCTGGGCAAATTGACGATCCGCAAAACAGGCGAGGTCTTAGCTGGCTGGAAAACAGAAGCTGGCGCACTTGACCCGTGGATGACCGGCGAGGCCGAGGACGGCAATTTTGTGTATGAAACCCGCCCGCTGGCCGGTGCGGAATACACCATCACCGCCGCCGAGGATATTTATACGCAGGATCGGCAGACCGACAATTATGGCAACCGCACGCTCTGGTATGCCAAGGGCGATGTAGTCGCCGTAGTCACTACCGGCAACGGCAGCGCGGATATTGCCACCTTTGCCCCGGCCCGCACTAAGGCCACCTACGATTTCCTGTCTGTAATCCATGACGGCACGATTGGCGAAGTCAGCGTGACCCTGCCGCTGGGCAGCTACCATATCGAGGAAACCAAACCGCCTTACGGCTATGTCGGCACTTCTGACAGCTATGATGTCACTTTCGTTTGGGATGCCCAGTTGAACGATGTGGTTATGGCCACGAGCATTGCCAAATATGATGGCGCTGCATCTTCCCAGAGTTTTGAGGTCGTGCGCAGCAAGGATGCCAACGCCGATTTCATCGAGCAGCAGACCTTGAAATTCTACAATGACCGCGAAAAAGCCAAAGTCGGCGTTTACAAGGTTGACCGCGAAACCGGCAAATACCTTGCCGGTGCAGTATTCAACCTGTACACGGCTGATGATATTTACAGCGTTGACGGCAAACTGCTGTTTGCAGCGGGCGAACTGGTCGCCACCAGCCCCGAAACCGGCGCAGACGGCTACACCTATTTTGACTGCGATATTCCCATTCGCGGCGAGTATTACGGCAGCAGCATCCGCAAGGACGCCACCACCAACAGCGGTAATTACATCGTCAAGGAACTCCGCGCCCCTCTCGGCTATTATGTCAACGAGGAGCCGATGGAGGTTACTTTCACCTATGACGGACAAGCTATTATGGTGCTGGATAACACTTGTTCCAATAAGCCTACGGAAATGTGGGTAAGCAAGCGCGACCTTACCAACGATGAAGAACTGCCCGGCGCTACACTTGCTATCAAGGACATGGATGGCAACATCGTAACCACATGGGTGTCCACCGATGAACCGCATCGCGTGACCGGGCTGCATTTCGGTGAATCTTACACACTGACGGAGATCCGCGCCGCCGATGGGTACGCACTGGCCGATAATATTACGTTCCGCCTGATTCAGAAAACTGACGAGGGCGGCAATCCTTTGGAGGAGTGCGAAGTTTACTATCTGACCACCAAGAACATTTTGTTCTGGAAGTGGGATGGCTGGAGACTGCTGGACGATGCCACCGTTATTATGCGGGATGATATTACCAAGGTGCAGATTTCCAAGAAAGACCTTACCACCAAGGAAGAACTTCCCGGCGCAGAACTTACGCTTACCGATGAAAAAGGCAACGAAATTGACCGCTGGGTTTCTACCGATGCACCGCACTACATGGAAAGGCTGCCTGCTGGCAAGTATACTTTGACCGAGGTGACTGCCCCGGACGGTTATGCCATTGCGGAGCGCATGGAGTTTGAGGTGCTGCCCAACGGTGAGGTGCAGACCTTTGAAATGTTTGATGATACCATCAAGGTAAAAATTTCCAAGGTAGACATCACCACCAACGAAGAACTTCCCGGCGCAGAACTGGTTATCAAGGACAAGGACGGCACCGAGATTGACCGTTGGATTTCCACAAACGGACCACATTATGTGGAAAAGATGCCAGCAGGAGATTATACACTGACGGAAATCACCGCACCCAACGGCTACAAGGTTGCAGAAAGTATCGACTTTACCGTTCTGCCCACCGGCGAGATTCAGACCGTGGTAATGAAAGATGCTCGCGAGGACACCCCGACACCTACCCCCGACAACACGCCGACCCCGAACCATACCCCGCAGCCAACGCCGAACACGACCCCAGCGCCCGCTGCACCCACTGCACCCCCCACGCCGCTGCTGACGATTCCTAAGACCGGCGATAATTCTCCGCTGGGGTTGCTGCTGGCGATTGCGGGAATCTCTCTTGTAGGGTTGGCAATTTTGATCTATAAGAGTGCCCGCAGCAAGGAATTGGCTCCCCGCACCGATGAGGATAATGACACCGAGGAATAAGCAAAAATGAAGTACACTTATCAGACGGACGGTCCACGCGGACCGCCCGCTTTTTATTGGAGAAAAAACATGAAACATATTTTAAGTTGCAGTTTCGGAAAAGACAGTATCGCCACCGCGCTGCTGGCCTTGCAGCATGGTGAACCGCTGGACGAACTTGTGTATTGCGAGGTCATGTTCAGCGAGGAAATATCCGGCGAGCTGCCCGAACACAACCGATTTATCCACGAAACGGCAATCCCGTATTTTGAACAGCGCGGCATCCCAACACGGGTTTTGCGCTCCGAAAAGACCTATCTATCCTGCTTTTACCATGTTGTCACACGAGGAAAAACCAAGGGGATGCTTTCGGGATTCCCTCTGAGTGGGCGCTGTACAATTCAGCGGGATTGCAAGCTGCCGCCGATCAAGGCATATCAGAAGGCATTGCCCCCGGACACGGTGCAGTACATCGGCATCGCCGCAGATGAACCCAAGCGACTGGCACGATTAAAGCCCGGTCAGATTTCTTTGCTAGACAAGTACCATGTGGCCGAACCCGAAGCGAGGTCTATGTGCGCAGCTGATGAGCTGCTGTCCCCGCTGTATGACTTCACTAAACGCGGGGGTTGTTGGTTTTGCCCGAACGCATCAATCAGCGAACTGCGGCATCTCTACAGATACCACCCCGAACTCTGGCAGCTTTTGCTTGAATTACAGGACGTGCCGAATAAACCCACCGAACGTTTTAGTTGGCGGCGCACTTTTCGTGAGATAGACGAACGCTTTCTGCAGGAGGGCGAACAACTAAGTTTTTATGAGGAACGGTGAACAATGGACGAACAGAAAAGACCCCGCGCGTGGGTGTACGCGAGAATTCCCGGCGACTACGATGGCACAATGAACAGCTATAAAGTTTGCTCAATGCAGGCGCTGCATGACGGCTGTGATATTGTCGGTGGGAGCATCGACGAACGCGGCGGCTGGCTGCTGCGTCCCGGCTACCGTGATATGCTGCGGCAAATTAAGGCCGGAAAAGTTGACCGGGTTTACATCTGCCGTATGCGTCAGGTCAGCGGCAAGGAGCGCCACTTGTACTCTTTTTTCAAGCGGCTTATGCAGCACGGTGTACAGGTCACGGCGATGGAATACAGCCTGCGTGACCGGGTTAATATGTTTCGGCTGGCTCGTCGTGTCGAACGTTATGCGACCCGAAAGAGGCGGCAACTGCCGTGGTGATTTTCAGCAGGCGGCGTACTGTGCCTATGGCACAGTACGAGCAAGCATGTCATTTTGCTGTCATGACAGCAAAACGACCACTTGTTAGGGGGAAAGCCCCCTAAGACCCCATGAAATTTGCCGCCACATTTTACAAAAAGAGGAGGTGCGCGATTATCGCAATACGAAAAAAGCAGTTGACTGTCCGCTTTACTGAAGAAGAATATGCAGCCTTAAAAGGAAAGTGCGAAATTGCGGGCATGAAAATGGAGCCGTTTGTCCGTGCGTTGGTGGATGGGTGCAGAATCAAACCCGCACCACCCGACAGCTACAACAAACTGCGCCAGCAGTTGTCGGCCATCGGCAACAATTTGAATCAGTTGACCCACGTTGCAAATGCGACAGGCCGAGTAAGTGCTTCGCAGTTGGACAGAGCGCAAAGCCTACTGGAAGATATGTGGCGCTGTGTGAGGGATAGTCTTTGATATGGCATATACCAAAATTATTAAGGTGAAGTCGAACTTGAATCTGTGTTTAGACTACACAAGCAATCCAATGAAAACCGAGCGCCGGAGTGCGGAGGACTTGAACAAGCTGCTTAACTACACTCAAAACAATGACAAAACCGAACACCAACTATATGTAAGCGGATTTAACTGTATACCGCAAAACGCCTATGAAATTATGATGGAAACCAAAACACGCTGGCGCAAGCCTGTAAAAGACGGCAACATTTTGGCCTATCATATTATACAAAGTTTTGCGCCCGGCGAAGCCACGCCCGACCAAGTGCATCAAATCGGCTGCGAGTTTGTGCAGCGCTTTCTCGCAGATCGATTTGAATGTACTGTATCAACCCACCTTGACCGAGGGCATCTGCATAATCATATTGTAGTAAATTCTGTATCCTACGCTGATGGCAGAATGTTCCGAAGCGATTTCAATACCTATTATAAAGGAATCCGCGAAACTTCCGATGAACTTTGCCGAGAAAATCGGCTGTCCGTAATCGAAACGGACGGCAAGGGAAAATCTTATGACGAGTGGCTAAGCGGTCAGGCCGGCAAGCCTACCATCCGAGGTATGGTTCGTAAAGATGTGGAACAGGCTATTGCTGCCGCCGACAGCTTTGATGGCTTTATCACGGAATTGCAGAACATGGGCTACACGGTCAAATACGGCCCGCGTGTGGAACACATGGCGGTGCGCCATAAAGACGCTCAACGAAATATCCGCATTGACCGGCTCGACCCGCGCTTTTCCGAGACAGCGCTGCGGGAGTATTACCGCCAACTGCACCGTATGCCCACCGAAATGCAGCAGGAATACCGGCAGGAAAACGCCCCGGCAAAACCGAAATGGCAGCCCACAGAATTACAGCCCACTGTGCGGCGAGCGCGGTATCTCGGCAAGCTGCCGCGCCGGTATCCCAAAGTGTCCGGCTTTATGGCTTGCTACTATCACTACTGCGCCCTGCTGCGGAAAGCCTACCACGGCAAGAGCACAAAGCGCTGCTACTTTTTGCTGCGTGAGGATTTTCTGCTGTTCAGCCGATACCAGCAGCAGACAAAATTCCTATGGGAAAACCATATTGAAACTATGGATGAATTGCTGGCCTACAAGGAAAATGCAGAAGTCCAAATCCAACAGCTTGCCCGCCAGCGCAAAGTTCTGTATCGCCAAAAACGTGAGCCGGAACGTGCCGCGCGGGAAGAAAAAATCAAATCACTGACCCAGCAAATGAAAGCCCTGCGCCATGAGGTTTACATCTGTTCCGACATCGAAACAGATGCTGCCGAGGTGCAGGAAAAACTACGGCAAGCAGAACTTGCCGCACAGGAAGAACGAAATGAGGTGAAACAAGATGAACAACGGAGGCGAAGCAGCCGATCAGATGGTGCGGGAAGCCTTACAGGTTACCGAAGTAGCCATTAAGCTGTCTGCGCTGGGCATTAAAAACGCACTGGCCTTATCGCTGGCCTACGCCAAGGAAAATCCTAAAGTGAAAGGCAAAACCAGCCTTGACCGTCTGTTGCGGGAGGGCAAGGAACTAAAAATTATTGCCCTGCAAAGCAAAGACGTGGGACAGTTTAAGGAATTGGCCAAGCAGTACGGCGTTTTATTCGCGGTCATCAAGGATAAGGCACAGAACGAAAAAGTTGACGTCATGTTCAAAGCTGAAGATGTCGCCAAACTGAACCGCATCTATGAGCAGTTGGGATATGCCATTCCCAAGGTCACTACGGCAGACCGAAAAAAAGACCCAACCCGCCGTCAATCCGACAGCAGCTTGTTGACGCGCGGGAAGAATCCTTTGGATATTGACCCGCGCCCATCTGTACGGGCCACAATTATGGCACTGAAAAATGCAGCGCGGAAGGCAGAACAGGTGCAGGAAAAAGTGCAGGATATTACTGCGAAGGAGGAACGATAAATGTACGAACAGCGATTGCCCATCGAGGAGTGGAAATTCCAAAAGCAAAAGGAACGCAATGACACTATTGCCGCGCAGAAAAAAGTATTGCAGGAAGTTGTGCAGGATGGCCAGCGCCTTGCCGACTATCTGTACGGCAGGGGGCGGCTTGGTAGTCATATCACATCCGGCAATGCAGCACTTGTGCTGCAAACCCTGCCGCAAGCGCGGGCCGTATTGACCGCCAAAGACTGGGATAAATTCGGGCGGCGCGTAAACAAAGGGGCAAAAGGCATCCCGCAGCTTGTGCGCGTCAATGGTTATTATAATGTCGGCTCAATTTTCGATGTGTCCATGACCTACGGCAATAAGCCGTATCCGATTCCTGAAATTAAGCCAGAGCAGATGGACAAGGCCATCAAGGAACTGGAGCGCCTTTCTCCGGTCAACATCATATTTCAAAATGAGGGCGTTGTCGGGTACGATGCCGAGCAACACGCGATTGTGTTCCCAACGGCCATGCCGCAGCGTGAAGTGCTGGCACGACTGCCCGCCGAAATCGTCATTGCAACCGCAGAGCAGCACACGCCGGGTATCTCCCAAGCGCCTTATCTGCGAAAAACAGCAATGGCCGTTTCGGTGGAGTTTTGCGGGCGGTTTTCCCTGCCGATGCCCGATACCGCTGCCGCTACACTGGACGGGATGGACACCCACATTCCACCCGGTGAGGAACGCAAAACACTGGAAGAAATTCGGGAACTGTCTGTGACTATTGGAGACACTGTGGAAAAGGCACTCGGTTTGCAGCGCGGCCAAAGCTCACCGCAGCGGGACGAGGCCCGCTAAACATCATGCGCCCGAATAAAGACCGCCGCACAGAAATTATTCTGTACGGGCTGTTGCTGATACCGCTGCTGTTTGCTGCCGCAGCGCTGGCACAGGCAACTGAACAGGCGCAGGGGCTGGCAGAAATCACCGTTGTACTAAGCTCTATTCTCAACAATCCTATGGCATTGAAATGGTGCGCCAGCACTCCAAAATTTCTGCTGGCGGTGCTGGTGCTTTATCCGTTGGCCGTCTACTGCTATATGCTCGACCAAGCAGACCGCCACCCCGGCGCAGAGCACGGCACGGCCAAGTGGGGCAGCACCCACACACTTAACCTAAAATATCGGAACACAAAGCAACCGGCAGAAAACTACATCTTGACCGAGAATGTACGCTTCAGCACCGACAGCCACGCGCATAAACATAATCTCAACATTATCGTAATCGGCGGATCCGGCAGCGGCAAGACACGCTTTTATGTGAAGCCCAACGCGCTGCAACTAATTGGCTCTTATCTTTTTCTGGACCCCAAAGGGGAGTTGACACGCACCCTCGGCAGAATCATGGAAATGAAAGGTATCAGCGTGACAGTGCTTGACCTTGTGCATTTTCAAGGCCATTACAATCCGATGGCCTATCTCGAAACCGATGAGGACGCCATCAAGCTGGCGTTCGCCATTGTCAACAACACCAAACCCAAGGATGCCCCCAGCGGCGGTGATAAGTTTTGGGATGATTCTTCTGTGCTGCTGATCTCTGCATTGAT
>ERZ779869.3376-NODE-3376-length-12408-cov-4.074881_pt1 | contig 12408 bp, 11 predicted proteins | sample MGYA00511557_ERZ779869 | MGnify/ENA primary metagenome ERZ779869 (study PRJEB29588, sample SAMEA2154620) | human gut metagenome | biome: human gut; feature: human-associated habitat; material: faeces | place: Denmark | collected 2008/2010 ...
GCAAAGGAACTTGAAGTGCCCATTATTTCGCTTTCGCAGCTTTCCCGTGGTGTTGAGTCGCGTACCGACAAGCGCCCGATGCTTTCCGACCTTCGCGAATCGGGCTCCATCGAACAGGACGCCGACATTGTTATGTTCATCGACCGAAGCACCACAGAAGCTGAGGCCGAATCGGACAGCCGCCCTGACTGGGGCATGGCAGAGCTTATTGTGGCGAAGAATCGTAGTGGCCCGACGCGCGATATTCCCCTTACATTCATCCCTGAATTCACCAAGTTCACCAATCATTTCGACGATTCGCGTTACTAGTCTTACGAGAGGCAGGCTGGGTTGAGCACGATTACGTTCATACATGCAGCCGACTTGCATTTGGGGGCGCCGTTCAAGGGGCTCCGCGCAAGCTCGCCCTTGTGGGCCGACGTGCTGCTGAAGGCAATCCCAGATGCGTATCGGCGCATTGTCGACACCGCCATAGAAAAGCAGGTCGATTTTGTGGGTCTGCGCAAAAAGTTCCTGGTCTTTTCCTCCTGCCTGATGGCAGCCATCGTGCTGTGTGCTGTGGTGTTCGGTGTCCATCTGGACACCGAGTTCACCGGCGGTGCCATGATCACCCTGAGCTACGAGGGCAGCTTTACCATGTCGGATGTGCAGAAGGTTGCATCCTCTGCATTGGAGAATAACGGCCTGACCCTGCAGACCGGCGAGAATGTTGCTACCGGTGACCAGACCCTGAAAATCTCGATGCCCGGTACCGAAACAGTGACTACCGAGCAGGTGGCCAAGCTGCTGGACAGCCTGAACGAAAGCTGCCCGGACAACAATTTTGAACAGCTGTCGCTAAGCAACGTCAGCGCTGCCATGGGCACCAAGTTCCTGCAGAAGAGTCTGGTTGCCGTGGTGTTTGCGCTGGTGCTCATCCTGCTGTACATTGCCCTGCGCTTCAAGAACATCGGCGGCCTGACCGGCGGCATGATGGCAGTGCTGGCATTGGTGAACGACCTGATGGTGGTGTTTGGCACCTTTGTGCTGCTGCGCACCCCGCTGGACGGCAACTTTATTGCCGCCATGCTGACCATTCTGGGCTACTCGATCAACGATACGGTCGTGGTCTATGACCGCATCCGCGAGAACCGTGCCCTGATGGGGAAAAAGACCCCCTTCGAGGAGCTGGTCAACCACTCGGTCAACCAGTCTGCCCGCCGTACCATCATCACTACGGTGACCACTGTAATGGCACTGGGTGTGATGTGCGTGGTCTCCAAGCTGTACGGTCTGGACAGCATCTTTACCTTTGCCTTCCCGCTGATGATGGGTATGCTGAGCGGCGTGTATACCTCGCTCTGTGTTTCCACCTCCGCCTGGGTGCTGTGGAACGACCGCAAGAGCAAAAAGGCTGAAACCAAAAAAGCCTGACCGTGTTTTGCCCGACAGGCCAAGAACCAACATCAGGAGGAACGATTTATGAAATGTCCCTATTGCGGCGATGAGGAATCCAAGGTCATCGATTCCCGCCCGACCGAAGACGGTGAGCGGATCCGCCGCCGCCGTGAGTGTCTGCGCTGCCGCATGCGGTTTACGACCTATGAAGTAGTGGAGACCGTCCCGCTGATCGTTATCAAAAAGGATAACTCCCGCGAGCCTTTTGATCGTCAGAAGCTGCTCAACGCAATGCTGCGAGCCTGCGCCAAGCGTCCGGTGAGCTACGATGCACTGGAACGGGCTGTCAGCAGCATTGAGCAAAGCCTGATGAGCTCCTATGACCGCGAGGTATCCAGTGTGCGCATTGGTGAACTGACCATGCAGGAGCTGAAAAAGATCGATGAAGTGGCCTATGTCCGCTTTGCTTCGGTTTATCAGCAGTTTGCCGATGTTGAGAGCTTTTTCACGGAGCTGAAAAAGCTGATGGGCGACCGCAAAGAGAAAAAATAAGGTTCCAGCGTTAAAAGCCAGACTTTTTCGTGAACTTCACGAGAAAGTCTGGCTTTTTGTTGTGCTCACCTCAACTGTTCAGCTTAGTACAAATACCCTCAGAGAATACGATGGGAAAGCCAAGCCAGGGTCTCTACCTGAACCTGCGCCCGGCGCAGTTCCCCGAAGGCTTCCTCGGGTGCATTCAGTTCCAGATGGCCATCGGCGGCGCGCAGGGCGGCTTCCAGCTCCGTGAAGTCCTGCGTGCGGAGCAGGTGGTTCATGCCCTCCCGCATGGTGTCGCAGAGCTCGGCTCCTTCGGCCAGTGCCTGCCGCGCACCGGTCAGATCGCTGTTCCGGATATCCTCCATGGCGGTGTCGATGTCATCGGAGATATCCTCGGCGAATTGCTGTACCCGGAAGCTGCTGTAAAAGGCTGCCGCCAGCAGCAGGACTACGATGCCAATGCAGACATAAATACGTTTCATGCCGCACCCCCTTGCCGGAACCCTGCCGTTTGACGAGGCTCCTTTTTCAGCAGAAAATAATCCTCGGTATCGTTGCCCGCCAGGATCAGGATCTCTTCCAGAAGCAGGCTGTTAGCCTGTGCGGTGCGTTCCAGCCAGGCAGCATCCTTGCCGCAGGTGGTCAGGTTTTCGGCAAGCACCTGCCCGTCCAGCACAAAGGGAATGGTGGCCTGTGCCCGCTGTACCCTTGCCCCAAGGTCGGCGAGGGTGGCCGGTTCCTTTTCCGGACGCAAAGCCACCGAGAGACTGCCGTTGGTCTCCACGACCGCATAGGAGACGTCCCGGGGGTCGAACACATCTTTGCCGCGCAGCGCCTCCATCAGATCGGCGGCAGTCAGCCGCAGGGTGCGCAGGGCGTTCTGATCGATCTCACCGTTCAGGATGACCGTTTTGGGCCGCCCGGACATCAGGTTGAAAAAGCGCTGGCTCCTGAAGCTGAGGATCGATCCCAGCAGCTCCAGCGCTGCAATGAGAAAGAGGGGAATCAGACTGGCTGTGACCGGCACTTCTTCAGATTCAATGGAGATGGAAGCAAGATTGGAGATGAGGATGGTGGACACCAGTTCCTCAGGCTGCAGTTCCCCCAGCTGACGTTTGCCCATCAGCCGCATGGCAAACAGGACGCAGAGATAGATCAGGATGGTACGGAAGATCAAGAGTTTCAAACCGGAACACCTCCCAGCGTATAACCGCCGCCCCGGCGGACAAGCTACCAGAAAGGGGGCGGCAAAATGGAACAGCTTTCCAGCCATCTGGCGGCAAACCTTGCGGAGCTCAACGCTAGGTTTGGCCGATCGGCAGATTTTTATGCGAAGGAGCTTGAGCTTTACCACTGCAAAGGAGCCATCGTTCTGTTTGATGGGATGGCCAGCCTGAAAGGGCTGTGGCAGCTGCTGCTGGATGCCGCCAGCCGCCGCACACCGCCCGGCCCGGCAGAACAGCTGACCGGGGAACAGGTGTTTGCGCTGTTGTTTGAGCACTCCGCACTGCCCGCAGAGCCTGCCCCTGTGGAGAACTGGGATGCCCTGATCCGGCGGCTGACGGCGGGCATGGCAGTGCTTTTGCTGGACGGATGCGCAAAAGGCATCGCCTTTTCGGTGCAAAGCCTGAACGCCCGCTCGGTGGATGAACCGGCAGGAGAGGGAAATCTCCGCGGCTCCCGGGAAGGCTTTGCGGATCTGCTCCGGGTGAATACCAGCCTGCTGCGGCGGTGCTTCCGCAATGATGCTCTGGTCATTGAGATCAATCAAGCCGATTGTGAGATGAAAACGGAGTATGCTCTTTGTTACTGCCGGGATACGGCAGACCCAAAAGCGGTGCAAAAGGTGCGGCAGACCTTGCAGCGGGCCAGGCCGCAGCTGCTTTTGGATTCCAGCTACTTTGTGCCATGGCTCTTTCCCTGTAAGATCCGCACCTTTGCTCCTGTGCGCTATACCGAACGGCCTATTGTGGCAGCGGCAAAGCTTCGGGAGGGGAAATTCGTCATTCTGGTCAATGGCAGCCCCTCAGCGCTGATCCTGCCCACCCTGTTCTGCGAAAACTTTGAATGCCTGGATGACTATGCAGGAACGGCCTATTTTGCATCTGCTGAAATATATCTCGTTTTACCTGAGCATTTTCCTACCGGGCGTGTTCGTCTGCTGGGCGGTCTACCTGCCGGAACTCCTGCCGCCCCAGCTGCTGTTCAAAATCGAGGCCGCCGAGCAGGCTACGCCGCTGCCGTTGTTCGGAGAAATGCTTCTGGTGATCCTGATGCTGGAGATCATCCGGGAGGCTGGCCTGCGGATGCCCCAGACCCTGGGGCACTCTGTCAGCCTGATCGCGGCCCTCATCATCGGGGATGCCGCCATTGCCGCCGGACTGATGAGCACACCGGTCATCCTGACCGCCGCTGCCGCGTCCATTGCGGTGTTCGTCACGCCCTCGCTGTATGAGGTGGCAACCGTTCTGCGGCTGGTGGTGCTGCTGGCAGCAGGGGTGGCTGGCCCGGTGGGACTTGCCGCCTGCGCACTGGGCGTGTTATTTGGGCTGACCCGGGTCTCGGCGCTGGGTGTGCCCTACCTGCGGGATGCCATCTTCCCCGAGGTGCCGCTCTCACCGGACGGTGTGACCCGGCGCAGCTACCCAAAGCTTTCCCGGCGGCCCTTTACCATTTGGCAAAAACGAGGTGGTTGAAGTTGGAACGATCCTGTTTCTCTGAAAAAACACTGACTCTGAGTGTGCTCACTGCGGAGTTCGCTCGGTGTGTGTTACAGACGGGTGCGCCTGTAACAACCCGCAGTTTTCTGCTGCGCGGCCTGCCCATGACACTGGCGCTGGTTCTGATCACCGCCCTGACAGCCGGGGCAGAACAGCGTGCAGACAGTTTTTTGGGTACAGACTTGCGTTCCCGGATAGTCTGCGGCGGGCTGGGACTCTGGTTTGTCTGGGAGGCTGTGGAGACCTTCCGTCAGGCGCAGGAGCTTTGCTGGGGGAATTTTTCTTCCATGGCCATGCTGGGGCTTCTCCCACTGCTGCTCTGGGCAGGATGGAAGTTGGAACCTGCCGTACTGGTCCGCTGTGCGTCGATCCTGTGCTGGGCGGCGGCGCTGGCGGGTTTGCTCTGCCTGCTGGGGCTGAATGGCCAGTTCCACTGGGAAAGTCTGATGATGCAAGCTGATGCTCAACCGATTATCCTGCCTCTGTATCCGGAATACTTCGCCCTACCGCTGTTCTGCCCGGCAAAGCAGGTGCGGGGCGCTGTCTGGCTTCCGGTGAAAGCTTTTATACTGGCTGGCAGCTTTGTGCTCTGCACGGAACTGGTGTTTGGGGCGGGGAATGCCCTGCCAGGCATCGAGCTTTTGCGGGCGGGCAGGCTGGGCAGCATCTCTCGGTTTGATGCCCTTGTGCTGCTGGTCTGGTTGGCAGCGGCAATGTTCCGGTTCTGCGTGCTGGTGCAGGTGGTGCGTCAATTGGCCGGGCGGCTGTGGGGCAGGGCTACGCCTGCGGAGGAAAACGCATGACGGGCCAATGGCGTGCCCTCCGGTGGCTGGCGGCAGGGGTGCTGGTGCTCTGGTGCGGGGGATTTTTGCGGGCAGAGAATACCGAGAAAAGCATGGTGCGTGCCTTGATTCTGACCCCGCCCACAGTGGCGGCACAGAATTGGACGGTGAGCCTGCTCTACCAGTTTCCGGAAGCTGCTGCCGATGCCTCTGATGCCGCCGCACAGGTGCAGCTCTGCACCGGGCAGGGAAACACCCTACAAACGGCTCTGACTGAAGCCGAGCGTGGCCTGCCCCGTAAAGCAAGCTACCGGCTGTGCGAGTATCTGCTTTTGAATCCCGAAACAACTTTAAAAACCATTCGACAGGCGGAGGCCGTGTTGAAAGAGGAGCCGGTGCAGGGCTTGTCTGCCCGGGTCCTCTGCATGGATCTTTCAGGAGAAGAACTGGCCGCAGCAGACGGGGAAAACGAACTGCTCCCGGAACAGCTTTTGCAGGTCGTGAAAGAAGCTGCACCGCAGGCTCCGCACCTATACGAGAGCCGGAACGCTCTTTTGGCTCCGGTGCTTATCTTGACGGATGGTGCCATTGAGAATGCGGAGGAAATGCTTCTGCTCACCGAAACAGGAAACACCCGGCTCACCCCGGCAGAGAGCCAGATGGCACAATTGCTGCTGGGTCAGAGCGGAGAACACACTTTTCCGCTGGGTAGCGGGCAGGTGACTTTCCGGCGCTGTATGGTATCGGTGGAAGCTGTAGAAGATGGCTTTGCCGTGACCCTGACCGGCCAGCGCAGGGCGGGCACCGCTCTGCCCACAGCAGCACAGTGTGCGGCGCTGGAGCTGCTCTGCGTGCGGACCGTTCAGCGCTGCTGGGAAAACGGGTATGATCTGCTCTCTCTGGGTGAAGTCCGGGCGTTGAAGCAGGGAACAAAGCGAGAAATGCTTACAACAAAAAACGCCTGCCCGCAGGTGCAGGCAGACGTGAGCTTTTTGCAGTTTTAGTGGGCGGTCTCAAAAACGACGGTGATGGTGGTGCCAACATTTACTTCGCTTTCCAGCTTGATGCGGGCGTTGTGGATGCGGGCAATGTGCTTGACAATAGCCAGCCCCAGACCGGTGCCGCCGGTGGCCTTGCTCCGGCTCTTATCCACCCGGTAGAAGCGTTCGAACACGCTGGATTGCGCATCTTTCGGGATACCGATGCCGTTGTCCTTGACGGTCAGGGTACAATGGCCGTCCCGGGTGCAGGAGGTGATGAGCTGGACCTTGCCGCCGGGTCGATTGTAGCGGATGGCGTTGTCGCACAGGTTCTGGCACAGCTCATCCAGCTGATCCCGGTTGCCAAGCACTCTGGCACTCTCGCCCAGATAGGTCAGGGAGATGAAGGAGCGCTGCGCGTTCAGCTTCTGGCGTTCCACACAATCCTTGGCCACGTCCAGCAGATCGACCGTTTCCATGTCGGGCTGTGCATGGGTCTCGCTGACGCTGTCCAGGTGCGACAGCTGCAGGATATCGTTCACCAGCTGGATCATCCGGCTGGCTTCTACATGGATCTTCCGGCCAAACTCGGGCACATCGGCGGGTTTGGCAATGCCGGTCTCAATGAGTTCCGCATAGCCGGAAATACTGGTCAGCGGCGTTTTCAGCTCGTGGCTGACGTTGGCCGTGAAATCCTGCCGCATCTTCTCGTTGTTTTCCCGGAGCAGCCGATCAGAGTGGATGCTCTCAGCAAAGGGGATGAGTTCCCGGTAGGGAACGTTTTCCTGAATGTGCTCGAGATCATCCGTCATTTTCAGAATGGGCTGGACAAGACTGCGGGTCAGCAGCCCGGCGATCAGCGCTGCAGCACCCATCATCAGGATGCAGCTCAGGATGATGGCAGGCAGGGCCGCGTCGTAGATCGACCAGATGGTCTCAGAATCCTGGGCCACACGCAGGATATCGCCGCCGGGCAGCAGCATGGCGTAATAGTAGGTCTCGTACCCCATGGTCTGGGAATCGCGGCAGTTACGGCCTACACCCTCCCGCATGGCCTGCTGGATCTCCGGGCGGGACAGGTGATTTTCCATCTGCTGGTCAGTGGCGGATTCGAACACCACACTGCCATCTGCCGCGATCAGGGTAATGCGCAGGTCTCCGTTGACGAACACGGAGAGCTGATCCGGAGAGGAAAGCTGCTCGTATCCGGCGGAAACCAGATCAGCCTGATGCTCCAGCGAGGTCCATGCCTGTTCCCGGAACGCTTTGTGAAAGACGAAGAGACAGAGCACGGCGGTGCAGACCAGACCGACGAAGCCCATGAAAAACAGCCGGTAACTGATTTTTTCTTCCATGCTCTGCGGTTTCATTCTTCCTCGCCCTCCTCATTGTCGGCCAGCTTGTAGCCGACCTTGCGCACGGTGCAGATATATCTGCCCGCGTCCCCCAGCTTTTTGCGCAGGGTGCGGATGTGCATATCCACGGTGCGGCTCTCAACAGAAATATCGGTGCCCCATACCACCTGCAGAATGGTCTCGCGGGTCACAACAAGGTTCGTGTTTTCCAGCAGCAGGCGCAGCAAACTGTATTCCTTGTAAGTCAGGTCAATATGGGTGCCGTTCACAGTCACGCTGTGGCGGGCATTGTCCAGCAGGATCTCATGGAAGGCATAAACATTCTGCTTTTCCTCGGGGGCAGAGCGGCGCAGGGCGGCCCGCACCCGGCTCAGAAATTCCATGATGCCAAAGGGCTTGGTGATGTAATCATCTGCACCGCAGTCCAGCCCGCGCACGGTATCCAGCTCACTGGATTTTGCTGTGACCATGATGATGGGCAGGCGGCGCAGGGCAGGGGTATTGCGGAGCTTTTTCAGGATGGAGAAACCGTCCTCACCGGGCAGCATCACATCCAGGATGACCAGCTCAGGCTCCGCGGCGCGCATGGCCTGCCAGAAAGGCTCAGAGGTTTCAAAGCTCTGCACTTCGTATCCGCTGGATTGCAGTGCATATTGTTCCAGCTCGCGGATGGCGGCATCGTCTTCTACAATGTAGATCATTTGTTGGGTTCCTCCTTTGCGTCTGCGGGTGCAGTGTCGCTGTCAGGGAAGAGATAGCGCTCACGGTAACGATCCAGACGGCGCTGGAACTGTTCGCTTTCCTTGGTCTCGTTGCCGTAGCGCAGGTCATTCAGATAAGCATGGGTATCAAAGCTGTCCTGTGCCACCTCGATCTGGGCAACAGCCACATTGCTGCAGTGGTCGCAGACACGCTCGTAGTTGGTCAGCAGATCTTCCAGAACAAAACCATATTCAATGGAACAGCTGCCGGTCTGCAGGCGGGCCACATGGCGGGCCTTGATGGCACGCACCAGTTCATCCACAACGGTCTCCAGCGGCTCGACCTTGCCGGCCAGGTGCAAATCGCCTTTGCGGAATGCGTCGGTGGTGCGGCTCAGCACATCCTGCACGGCCCCCTCCAGCACCTGCAGCTCCTCCTGTGCATCCTTGGAAAACGCAATGCTCTTGGCGTGGATCTCTTCGGCGGAGCTCAGAACATTTACAGAGTGATCGCTGATGCGCTCAAAATCGCTGATGGTGTGGAGCAGGGTGTTCACACTCTGGCTGTCGGCATGGCTCATTTCACGGCTGGACAGCTTGACGAGATAGGTGCCCAGTGCATCCTCATATTTGTCCACCTTTTCCTCTTCCTCCCGCACCTTCTGGGCAAGGGAATCGTCCCACTTGTGGGTCAGGCTCATGGCCTGCACCACGCCCACACGGGCCAGCTCGGCCATGTCTGCAGTGGCGGCGCGGGCACGCTCCACAGCCACGGCGGGAGTGTTCAGCAGACGCTCATCCAGCAGAGCAAAGCTCTCTTTTTCGGCATCGTCCGGAATGGTGAGGATGGCCAGCTTTTCCAGCCCATTTGCAAAGGGCAGCAGAACAGCGGTGGCCGTCAGGTTGAAGATGGAGTGGACCACGGCAATGCCCCAGGCAGTGACTGTCTCATTGACAAAGGCAAAGTCAAGCAGCAGGTTTGCACCATAGAAAATAGCCAGGAACAGGGTAACACCGATGATGTTGAAGTACAGGTGCACCATGGCGGCGCGGCGCGCATTCTTGTTGGCACCCACAGAGGAGATCAGCGCGGTGACGCAGGTGCCGATGTTCTGGCCCATGATGATGGGGATCGCCGCCGCGTAGCTGACCGCGCCCGTCATGGTCAGCGCCTGCAAAATGCCGACGGAGGCGGAGCTGGACTGGATGATGCCGGTGAGCACCGCGCCGACAAGCACGCCGAGAATCGGGTTTTGAAACATCAGGAACAGGTTCTGAAACGCCGGGATATCCGACAGGCCGGAGACCGCAGCGGACATTGTATCCATCCCGAACATCAGAACCGCGAAGCCCAGCAGGATCGTGCCCGTGTCCTTCTTTTTATCGGATTTGGAAAACATGAGAAACACGGTGCCGACAAGCGCCAGGACCGGCGTAAAGGAGGTCGGCTTCAGCAGCATCATAAACGGATTGTCGCTTGAAATGCCGCCAAGGCTCAAAATCCAAGCGGTCACAGTTGTGCCGATGTTCGCCCCCATGATCACGCCGATGGACTGCCGGAGGGTCATGATGCCCGAATTGACAAAGCCCACCACCATCACAGTCGTCGCCGAGGAGCTCTGAATCACAGCCGTTACGCCCAGACCCGTTAAAAATCCCTTGATCCTGCTGTTTGTCAGCTTACCGAGCAGGGCCTTTAGCCCGTTTCCGGCTCGTCTTTCCAGCCCATCGCCCATTACATTCATGCCGAACAGGAAAAGGCAGAGGCCGCCGACCAGCGTCAACGCATCAAAAATCGTCATCCGAACTTCCTCCGATGTTATCTTTTTGAAGGCTTTGCGCAAAATGGAATCATAATCTTCACCATTATATATAATTTTAATTGTCAAATATAAAATATAAATGTCTTAATTTGTAAATTTTTAACCCACTTCCGTTTGTATACGCCTGCTTCGCCGCGGAGCACACGGCCTTCACCTGCCCGGCAAATCAACTGGCTTTTCCATATAAAGAACACATAACATTGCATTGGGCGGCAATGTATACAAAGTACACGCCGTTTGCCCTTTACGTCTCACCCGTGCTTGATTAGGCAATGCAGATATTCGATGGTGCTGCTTCTCCGATGACTGCGATTTCTTTCCCTATCCGCCTTAAATCGGCGGTAATCGGTAAAAAACATCTCATATGCACCGTATCGCCGCATAATGGCCTGAATTTCTTCAAGCGGTATAAGCCCCTCGTTATTATAGCTGAGGAAAATATACTGAAATCGCGCATGCCGAAGCACGTCGTCCAACACATCCGCTGCGGTGTGGGACGAGCAATAAGCGCTTCGCTGCTCTCCAGACGCGCGCAGGCCGGTCTTCCCCGAGAGCGACGGATTGTCATACCGCGCGATTGTCTCGAGCACGTGATAGTTGGAACAATATTGGCGCGCGTTATATGGCGGATCAAGATAGAGAATGTCCCCCTCCACACGGCGAATCAGCGCGTTGATATCCTCGTTGTACACCTCGCAGCCGTCAACGCCGTCTATAACGGGCAGCAGCTCCAGCTGAAAATCCCGTTCGGCAGATTTCTTGATATGCTTGAGGAACGCGCCATAGACAGACGCGGTGTTGGCATATTTATCAATGGATTGGATCAGACTGGCAAGCAGATAAAAATACTGCGCGTCGTTGATTTCGCCGGCATTTCGCAGCCGCTCCAATTCGAGGCGGACGGCATCACAACGCCTGCCGTTGCCGTCGGTAAAATAGTTGCGTCCGCTGCCGCTGCCCGCGCAGTAATGGCGATAAACGAAGCCGTCCACACCGGACAACTCGTTCAGATAGAAAAAGCGCGATACGTCCAGCGAAGGCCGGTTGCCGATCAGATGGCGGTTGAGCACATAGCTGTAATACTGGAGGTCGTTGGAAATCACACGGTACCCCTTCGCCTTAAAGGTCTTGCCGACCACACCGGTGCCGGCAAACAGGTCGGCAAAGGTACGGTCCGGCGCATCACCCGAGACAAGCTCGATTGTCCGCGTCAGGAAATCCGTTAATGTATGCTTTGAGCCGATATAGTTCACGCCTGTCCCCCTATTCTGATACTGTCATTATATCATATTCAGCAGCATAAAAAAAGAGGAATCAGCCTTTTTCTATTGATATTATTTGATAAAAATGTCGAAACATTTTCATCCGTTATTTGCACAAGCAAAGGACGCTCCGGCCAAAGCCCGGAGTCATACGCCGTACAATATCTGTTTCTTGGCGGCATTTGCCGCAGATAACAAACCGTTTTGTCAAAAAACCATATTATCGAAAAAGACTTTCAAAGCAGCGCGCATGAAAAAGCCTGTGTTCAAGTCCAATGATGTATGGGCGGCTGCAGGGAATCGCCTGAAATGTGCAGAAGGACGGCCTTTCCAATATCCGGCTGCCTCCGTGCCTTATCCGGCCTGCTCTCCCGATCGGTCCGAAGCCTTTGCCGCACTGCGATTCCACGCAGAAGCACTGAATTGCAGAAAATCGGATATTTTTTCAAAAACCTATTGACTTTCCGGCCCGGGAATATATAATGCCTATATACACATATCCGTGTATCTATCCGCTATCCGATAGAAGCGACGGGGGAGTTCCGCCGCACTGAGCCAAAGAGAGAAAAGGAGGCGCCGCGGGATCAGAGAGGCGCCCGCGGAAACTGCGCACTTATGGAAACACAGACGAAAGCGTTGACAAACCGTCCGCTGCCGGACGGTACGGAAGAACGGCTGCGAAGCCGTCTGGAAAACGGCGAACGCCTGCTGTTCACTGTGGTCTGCGACCTGTCGCCCACAGGCGGCTACAGCGATTCGGTGCTGGCCGTCACCGACATACACGTGCTGTACACCGAGGAGGACGGCAGCTTTACGGCGCTGCCGTATACAGATATTGCGGAAGCGGCGGTCAAGCGTATGTACGGCAATG
>ERZ779869.3384-NODE-3384-length-12389-cov-4.454921_pt1 | contig 12389 bp, 9 predicted proteins | sample MGYA00511557_ERZ779869 | MGnify/ENA primary metagenome ERZ779869 (study PRJEB29588, sample SAMEA2154620) | human gut metagenome | biome: human gut; feature: human-associated habitat; material: faeces | place: Denmark | collected 2008/2010 ...
CTCGGGAGCGTTTTCTGCACAACCGCCACTCTCCCGGAGTTCTTCCTTGCGGAAGCAGCGGCCCTGCTGGCGCTGGTTCTGTTTCGTTACCGGGGAACTTGACAGGCTCCGGTTGCGGGAGTATGTTATCCCGTATGGAACGATTCCGAACAAAACTGCGGTTCCTGTTCCCGGCAGTCCGGAGCGGATGCGCCGGGGGTATGTTGTGCGCACTCCTCGCGAGCTGCGCTCCCTCCCCGGTGGAAATCACCCCCCGCCCCGCGGCAACTGAAATGCCGCGGCAGAGTTTCACCGTCGTAAGCTACAACATTCAGGCGCGTCCGCTGCTCGACGACTGCGCCTGGAAGAGTCCGCTGATCGGAGAAAGACTGCGTCCCTATGATCTGGCGGGGGTGCAGGAGAGCTTCCACCGCAGCCGGATGCTTTTTGACCAGAACGCACTTCACACCGTTGTCCATTTCGCCCGACGCCGCCATCCGGCCAAACTGGTCGGCTCCGGATTGGCGGTGCTCTCCCGCTTTCCGGTCACCGGAGCGGAAGCGGAATATTTCGAGGACGAGGGCTCGTTGGAGAACCGGGCCGCCTCCAAGGGAGTGCTGCTGGCGAGAATCGAACTGAATCACCGGAAACTCGATTTTTACACCACCCACCTCGCGGCGGGCACTCCGGCGGTTTCCGGGGAGGCACGACGGAACCAGCTGAAACAGTTCGCCGAATTCATCCGGCGCAATTCACCGCCGGATCACGCGGTCATCGCCTGCGGAGATTTCAATCTTCAGTGACCGTCTCCCCGGCTTTGCTCTGCCGCGTTTCAGGGGGTTTCCAAAATCGGCAGTTTCCACTCTGGACGTTTCCGGAAGGAAGTCTGGAAGCGCCGGGTCAGTTTCCGGGCTTTTTCCAGGTGAATGTAGCAGGCGGTGTCGCAGGCGCGCCCGCAGATGCTCGCCCAGTAGCTGTGCTTGATCGGGGGGTAATAGATGATCTGTTCAATCACCTCTTTTGCCCGTTCCGGAGAAAGTTCCGCCGCGCCGCTGATGACGGCGAGCCGTTCCGGATCGTCGGCGAATGCCTCCGGCGGCATGAAGGGGTTCCGGGTCATGTTGGCCCCGATGTAGTAGGCGGAACATTGCCAGGAGTTCCGTTTTCCCTCCCGGCTCAGGGCGTGTCCGGGACAGGCTCCGGCACATTCGCCGCAGCGGTCGCAGAGATGCGGCGTCACAATCGGATCCGGTTCGAGCTCCGCATCGGTCAGCAAAAAGACGTAACGCTGGCAGGGACCGAATTCGTCGGTCAGAATCGAACCGGAGAGGCCCCGTTCGCCGAGACCGCAATCGACCGCGCACTGTTCAAAATCCAGCTGGTTTTCCGCCTTCCTCCCCCGGTAGATCTCCCGGTAATCCACTTCGAAGTTGGTTTCGTCCTCTTCCTGCATCACGGTCTGATTGCGTCGCTGCGGGAGCGCCTCGAACCCCTGTTTCTCCAGAAACGCCGAGACGCGGAGCAGGGCGATCGGCATCACATTCTCCTCCAGAACCTCGACGGCGTTGGTGGTGTATTGATAGTAGGTGGAGCCTTCCTCAATTCCCCGGCGGGCGCCGCGCAGCTGCCGGAAGGCGGCGCAGATCACGCTTTTCGCCTCCGGCATCAGCAGACGGACCTTCGGATCCCGGCAGCGTTCCGCGTTTCCGATCCGGACCAAGTCGGCGCCGAAGCGGCGGAACTCCCGGATCACCTCCTCTTTCAGCGTATTCATAACCGGTTTTTCTCCTTCAGATGGTTGTAGCAGGCGAGGTCGCATTTTTTCCCGCAGAGACACGGCGCATACCCCGTGGCCCGGGATGGGAGGAAGTCCAGTTTCGGATAGAGCGCCCGCGCACTCTCCCGGTTGAACCGGAAATCCCCGTCCAGAATCTTCTCCCGGTTTGGATCTCCTTTCAGGAACTCCTCCGTCAGGAACGGATTGGAACGGTGCGCCCCCCGGTAGTAGACCGCGCACTGCCAGGTGTCGAGGCCGTTTTCCAGATCGATCGCGTGTCCGGGACAGGCCCGGGCGCATTCGCCGCACCGGTCGCAGAGATTTCCTTCGAACGGCTGGTCGCACTCCAGGGGGGCGTTGGTCACGATGAATACGAATCGGACGAACGGGCCCAGTTCCGGGGCGAGGGGAGTCCCCTTGCAGCTGACCGAGGCCAGTCCGCAGATCCGCGCGGCCTCCGGGAAGTCCATGATGATGTCCGGGACGGCTTTCCCGGGGGCGACGGGCTCGGCGTGTTCGAGTTCGTAGGTGTCGACCAGTTCCGGATTGGTGGAGTGGTCCTCCTTGATTTTCAGGTTGGAGACGTTGCGCTGCAGACAGGCGTCGTACCCCTCGTTTTCAATCAGCGCCCCCATCTTCAGCAGGAAGACCTCCGCAAGTTCCTCGTCGATCACTTTGACGCCGAGCTGCGTGTAGTTGAAAAACTGCACCTGCGCTTCCATGGTCCGGAAGAGCGCCCGCGGCACCCGGAAGCCGAAGCCGATCACACAGGTCGCATCCGGCAGAATGCTGCGGGGATCCCGCTGCGGATGCGTTCCTTCGAAATAACGGATGTCGCCGATGCCGACCAGGTCGGCCCCATACTCCAGCGCTTTTTTTCTGATCACTTCTGCGGTCAGCATTTTCTTCTCCTATCGATCCATGACCCATGCCTTGCCGGTGCGCAGCGGACGGTGAAAACGGTGCTCCATGCAGCCGCCCTTCTTCTCCAGCATGCTGACGCAGGCGCGGATGCATCCGCCGCACTTGGCCATATTGTACCCGACCCAGGACGGGAAATACTTTTCCAGAGCGCCGTAGACCTTCATGATCTCCGCCTCGCTGGCGGCGCACTTGCCTTCGAGCAGATTCAGGTCGCCGTTTTCGTTGGCGTCCCAGACTTCGCGCGGGACGAAGGGGTTGAATTTGCGTCCTCCGTGTGTGTAGAAGGCGTAGCATTTCCACTCGTCCAGTTTGCCCCACTCACATTTCTTGCCGCCGACGTAGACGGTGATGCTCTCATCCCGGCTCAGACACTGGCCCGGACACTCCCGGACGCATGCCATGCACCTGCGGCAGATCGGCGGACCGGAGTAGAGCGGATCCGGTTCCAGCGGCGCATCCGTGAAGAGGAAGGCGAGCCGTTGAAGCGGTCCGAATTGCGGAGTGAGGAACATCTTGCTCCACCCCATTTCACCGAGGCCGCACGCCACTCCCGCCAGGCGGAAGTGGAACTGGAGATCCGGTGCGACGCCACCCTCCCGCACCGGCCGGGTGAACTGCACCGAGCGGTGGTGAGCGGTCTTGGTCTTCGCCTGCTCGTTGATCTCGATCTGCTCCTCGGGCGACAGGGTGTTGCCGGGCGAACCATCCATGTCGGAGACGACGCCCCGGGCGCCGGTGTTCCGGTAGACCATCGCTTCGTAACCGTGGTCTTCGATGAGTTTCCCGACGTGGTAAAGGACGGCCGGCGCGAAGATTTCATTGATTCCGCCATAAGCCATCGAGGGGTACTGGTAGAACTGGGTCCCCTGCTCGATGCCCTGCTGGACTCCCCGCGGAATCCGGAAGACCATTCCCACCACCCGTTTCGCTTCGGGAAAGAGGCAGCGGGGATCCATCTCCGCCGGAGCTCCTTCGAAACGGGCCATGTCTCCGATTCCGACCAGGTCGGCTCCCGCGGCGAGCGCGGCTTCTTTGACCATTTCACTTGTGAGCATATATCATCTCCTTGTCTCGTGCCGCCGGTTCCAGGCTTCGACGTCGACCAGGGCGCCGGCGAGGGCGTCCCGGCAGCGGGAGCAGTTCGGGCAGTCGTGATCGCAGTTGAGCACGTGTTCTCCGAAATTCTCCGGCAGCAGTTTGTTTTCCAGAATTTCCGGGAGGAAGAGGTCTGCGTGGTCGGGTTCGAGAAGGTCCAGCAGGTTCCCGGAATAGGTTCCGTCCAGATAGGCCTTCGCGACTTTCACCGGATCGGGATTGACCCGGGTCGCCAGTTTGACGGCGTCGAAATACCCCTCGTAGAGGCGGACGTCCTCCGGGCGGATGAAGTTGCTGACCTCCAGAAAGCGTTCCCGCTTCTCTTTTCGTGCGAGCCACTCCCGGCAGACGCCTCGAAAATCGTAGGCGTTGTCCATCGCCCGGATCTCATCCTCGTGCGCGACCAGGTTGTCGTGAAAGTTGTGGGCCGAACACTCGTTCAGGCAGCCGCTGTTCGCCAGCGCGTACAGTTTTCTGCGGTTCTGCCGGCACCAGGCGTGGATCTCCTCGATTTTCTTCCGGTTGCGGTTCCACTCCCGGCGCAGGTAGTAGCCGTCGAAGTACTCCGCCAGGTAATCCATTCCCTCCCGGCTGCCGATCTCCATGTTGACCGAGGTGCGCCGTTCGAGTTCCGGGAAATTCTGTTTCAGAAATTTGGCGATGACCGGTGATGATGTGGTTATCGAAGACAGAATGATGTGGGTGCGGAGATAGTCGACCACCCCTCCGATTTTCTCATAGAAAACCCGTGCCAGGCTCTCCCGCCCGTAGCAGTGGCCGTTCAGGAGGAGGTTGCAGGCGATTCCTCCCCGGCTGAGACGCTGCAGATCGGAGAGGAGCTTGTTCTGCAGCTCATTCGTCAACAAGGAGTCCCCTCTGCCGGAGGACCCCCGGCCGGAGGCGAAGCCGGGCCAGGCGAAGTAGACCTCCGAAACCGCCTCCCGGCGTTCCAGAATCAGGTCGAGAAGCGCATCGTCCGGCAGCATCTGATAGCCGATCATGAACCGCATGTTTTTTCTCCGGTTGCTGATTGAAAACGGTATTAACTGTCTTCGATATAAGTTATGTGAGAAAATAAAAAAGTCAACCCGCTTCGGCCGGAAAAACAATTTTTCTGAAATTTCGCAGTCAGAAGGAGAAGAGGTGCTGGAACGAGAGATCCTTCACCGGAATTTCGTGGAAGTTCTCGCGGGGGTAGAAACGGGATTGCAGTGTGATGGCGCAGGGGGGATTGTCCTGTTCGATCTGCCCGATCAGCTCCCGGACCGCCAGCCGGATCTGCTTTTCCGACTGCAGCAAGATCGCGCCGGTGAGCGTCTCCGGGTGTTCCGGCCAGTTCCATTCGTCGTAAATTCCGGTTACGAAGGGGGCGTAGTCCGCCCGGCCCCGGATCCGGTGGAAAAAGTGTTTGAGACAGTAGGGGGCGTCGCAGATCAGCGCGGGGGGTTCGGCATCCGCAAGACTCTCCATGTCCGCCAGGGAGCGGGGGCGGTGGAGACGGGGGATCAGCCGGAACTTCCGGCACGCATTCATGAACAGGTCGATGAAAATCTCATCCTGCGGCGTCCGGCTGTCCCAGGCCGAGAGCGTGATTTCGCGGACGCCCCGCCGGGCGAGGTCACCGACCGCCGGCGGCAGCGAAACCGAGTGGTCCCTCCCGACGGAGGCGATTCCTCCGGGATTGGGGTAGAGCATGATGATCGGAACTCCGGCGCTGCGCAGCTTTTCCAGCGCCGGACGCTCTTCCGGGAAGTAGCCGGAGGCGTAAAAGATTCCGTCCACCCGGGAACGCTGCAGATGCTCCATGGAGCTGATGCTTTTCTCCGCGTTGCCGCGCGTCAGCTCCAGGATCATCCGGTAGCCGCACGCCTCCGCCTCTTCCAGAACCGTCTCCGCCAGCGATGCGAAGTAGCGGTTGGTGATGCTGCCGACCATCAGCCCGATCGTCCGGGTTTTTCCCTTGCGCAGGGCGCGGGCGATCGCGGAGGGCTGGTAGCCGAGTTCCGCGGCAGCCTTCCGGACCCGCTCCAGCCGCTCCCGGGCGGCGCGCCGTTTCCCTTGCGTGACGCCGGAGAGCGCCCGCATCGCGGTTTTTTCCGGGACACCGGCGCGCATTGCAACATCTCTGATCGTAACCATGTTTCTGACTCTCTTTGCGGAATGGAACACGGTCCATGTGATCCATTCCGACGTTCCCCGCCGGAATTGCCGGCGAACCCGTTTCCCCGGGAAAGAATATACCACCGGGAATCTCTTTCTGCAATCCGGCTTCGCGGATTTCCATTCCGCCCGCCTCATCGACTCTCCGGCGGCGGGATCTCCGGCTCCGGCTGGACCGCGGTCACTCCCGGACCGCCGCTTCCAGACACCAGGAGACCGGACCGGGTTCCGCGGTACGCAGGGTAAGTTCAACCAACTCTCCCTCGCGGACAAACGGATGGTCGGAGCGCACTTCCTTCCCCTGGTCGGGCAGCAGAAGCGTCACCGAAACCGCCTCCTCCGCGGGACAGAGGATTGTTCCGGAAATCCGGGTTGCCGTGACGGTCAGCTCCGTCAGTTCATATCCTCCCTGCGTCAGATGGCGGGAGACGGAAATCAGCGCCGGCCGCCCGGCCTCCAGCGGCGTGATTCGGAGCACCCGCGTGTCGAACGGTTCCAGTTCGATCTCGCAACGTTCCGAGGCGACGCCGAGAAAACGGCGGTTCCAGTAATCATAAACGGCGTACCGTCCGGTCTCCAGATCCAGGTCTTTGCGGAAGTCGATCTGCACCGTCTGCTTCTCCGGGGTCAGGTTGGCGATTCCGGCCACGTTCCAGTTGCCGAACGGACGTGCGACGGCAAGATTGGTGATCTGAATCCGGCGGCCGTGCCGTTTGGAATCCAGTTCGGTGGGGTGGATGTCCGTGACCGGCATGATCCGGCGCAGCATCTGGACCCGCTCCGGATCGAGTTGGGAGAGTGCATCGCCGAGCGTCACCGGCAGTCCGGCGAGTCCGTAAAAGGAGACGCGGGTCCGCGCCTGTTCCGGATTGCTGAATTCCGGTCGGAGAATCAGGTTGTCCGCGTCCGCGTAGAGGACCGTATTGTGCCACGGATATGCGTGAAGCACCCGGTTGATCCCCTGTTCCAGAAAGTCGTCCCAGCTGAAGATGTCTCCTCCGATTCTGGCGGCGTTGAAAAAGTCCATCGCGCCGCAGATGTCCCGTTCCGAATCCCCGGCGCACGAGAGCAGGTAGACCCGTTCGCCGAGGGTCTCCCGGGCCGCCCGGACAAGGTTCCGGAATGCCCGGGCCGGAGTTTGCGAGCGGTCGTGAAAACGGTCGTGCATCTCCGAGCACGCTTGCAGGGTCGCGGGAAGGCAGTCCCACTTCACCACCTGAAATCCCCACTCCAGGATCTGCCGGAAAATGGAGGGGATGTACTCCGAGAGCACCCCCGGATGGCTGGGGTCGATCCACCACTGGCCGCACCAGAGGACCATTTTCCCGAGGACCCACTCCGGATGCTTTTTCAGACTCTCATTCAAACGGCCCTCGTTTGTGGCTCCGATCCAGAGCGCCGGAATCAGCCCGAGTGCGCGCAGCCGGTCTGAGAGCGCCTTCAATCCGCCGGGATACGCCGCCCGGCGCGGATGAAAGATGTCACACCCCGCTTCTCCCTGTCCGTCCCAGTTGCGGTGGCACCACTCCCAGTCGACCCACAGGACGGCCTTGTCCACATATCGGCCGAAGAGTTCGTTGAATTTTCCGGCATTCTCAAGGACCGTTTTTTCCGAGGTGTCGAACTGGAGGGCGTACCATGTCATCCAGCCGACCGGCGGGGTCTGAAAACCGTGTTCCTTCCGGATCGGGGCGTAGGGGATGTGGAATTTTTCCGCGCAGTAGTTCCGCCGGATCCGGAAGTCCAGCTCCCGTCCGTAGTCGCACCCGTTGACGTAGTCGAACACGTAACTCCGGCTTTTCCAGTCGAACCGGGTGCGGATTTCTCCTGCCGTGGAGTAGATCAGCAGCCGGTCCGTCAGCCGGTCGAACAGGCCGTCGTCCCCGTGGAACACGGCGGGACCGGATGCCGTGCGCAGAACCGGCGTCTGCGCGTTCAGACGGATGCTGAACGTGGAGTGTTCCGGATCTTCCCCCCAGCGGAACCGCCCGGTCACGGAGATGAAGGCGCGGCCGTTGCAGAAGAAACGGACCCCGTCGGAGCGGAGGCGGAACCCGATGGTCAGTGTGGGTGTCGCAAGAGGACCGCCGGAGTAGGTGCGTCGCCAGGTCAGCGATTCCAGTTCGAGAGTCGTTTCGTCCCGGTATGAGGAAAATGCTTCCGGCTGCAGCGGTTTGTCTTCCAGCGTCCTGAAACGGATTGCGGCATGTTCCACAAAAACGCCGGTTCCCGGATCCCCGCAGAGGATCGAGAACAGCTGCAGATCGGGATCGTAGTCGACCGCGTATTCGGAAAAGTTGAAATACATACCCTGCGTCTCCCCTGGAAAATCTTCTGACTGCCGGGATAATATAACCGGGATTTGAGGCGTGTCAAACCGGCTCTTGCAAATTCCGGGGGAGGGTGGTACATTAATCGGCGGACTCCATTTTGATTCGCGTTTCCGGGTTTTCGAAAACAGGCCGATTGAAATTCCCAGCAGGAGGAGGTCATGGATTTTATTTCGCTTCAGGAGCAGATTCCGGTTCGGCAGAAAGAGTATGATCTGATTGTGGCCGGAGGCGGAGTCGCCGGCGTTGCCGCGGCATTGACTGCGCACCGGGCGGGGAAGCGGGTGCTGCTGATTGAGAAGAGCACGATGCTGGGCGGTCTCGCCACGCTCGGATTGATCAACCTCTTCGTCCCGATGTGCAACGGTCGGGGAAAGCAGATCATCTTCGGGCTGGCGGAGGAGTTCCTCCGCTTCTCGCTGAAATACGGCTGGGCGACGATTCCGAAGGAGTGGGAGCACGGCGAACCGGCGGAGCCGACCACGGTCCGTTACATCGCCCGCTTCTCCCAGAACATTTTCGCCATCGCGGTTCTGGATTTCCTTGCGGGAACCGGGGTGGAGATTCTCTTCGACACCATTGTCTCGTCTTCGGTCATGAAGGGCGGACACTGTGAAGGGGTGATTATCGAGGGAAAATCGGGCCGTGAATTCATCCGGGGCAAGATCGTCGTGGATGCCACCGGCGATGCCGATGTCCTCCGGCGGAGCGGAGTTCCGACCGTCACCGGCGGCAACTATTTTACCTACTGCTGCAAAGGAATCTCCGTCGAGTCCTGCCGGAAGGCCGCGGAGAGCGGAAACATTGCGGACGCTTACATCGGTTTCAGCGGCGGAAGCGTCAACCTTTACGGGAAGGACCAGCCTCCGGAGATTCCGCTTTGCGACGCCACCTCCACCGACCAGGTTTCCCAGTTCCTGATCCGGAACCAGCGGGAACTGTTCCGGAAGATCAAAGACCAGGAGCCGAAGAGCAGGGAGATCGTGACTCTGCCGGGAATGGCGCAGTTTCGAACCTCCTGCCGCATCGACGGCGACTACACGCTCCGGGTGAGCGACAGCTATCGCCATTTTGAGGATTCCATCGGCGCCATCTGCGATTTTGAACGGCGTGACTTCCTGTTCGAAATGCCCTATCGGCTTCAGATCCGGACCGGTTTTGACAATTTGATCGCGGCGGGCCGGACCACCTCCGGGGAGGGGTACGCCTGGGACGTCATCCGGGTCATTCCTCCCGCGATCATTTCGGGACAGGCGGCGGGAAATGCCGCGGTGCTGGCGATCGACAGCGGCCGGGGGGTGGACCGGCTTGACGTCGGGCAGCTTCAGAAGATGCAGGCGGAACAGAATGTTATGATCCACTTTGACGACGCGCTCGTTCCGGCGGGCCGGGCGGACGCCGGAGAGAAGGGCGAGGATTTCGGTCACATCTGATCGATCCCGCTCCCGTGGGGCGGAGGCTCTTTTCCCGATGAAATCGGTTCGGGCTTCCCTCCGTTCAAGGTGCCGGAGCGGAATTTTTCAGTTGCTTCCTGCCCCCTGGAGCTGCGTTCCGTTTCCACGGCGGAGGGAGTGCCGGGAGCGTTGTCCAGCCGTATTTCGGCGAAAAACAGAGAAATTCCGGAGCAAGTTTCATGATGAATTCTTTCCGGAAAAATGCGGCGGCATTTCTGCTTCCGAGCCGTGAGATTCCGCTCCGTGCAAGTCGCTGAACCGCTGTTCGATTTCGACCGTTCCCCGAGTGCGGCTGGAGTGGAGAAATGAAAAGACGGAATTTCAGCAGGACTCAATGGCCGTGTCTAAAATTCCGTATCCCCTGTACAGAGCCACACCTCGCGCGGTGTTTTGGAGATGGCATGCCGTTCCGGAAAAACATGATCTCTTTCCCGGAAACGGAATTGCCGATGGACGCTTAATCTTTTTTCGGAGAATCTTCCTCTTTGCGGAGCGAAATCACCACTTTTTTAATCGCTCCGTCCCCTTCGGATTCCGTCATGATTTCCGGGTCGTCCTGCAGCGTCACATGAATGATGCGCCGATCATGGGCATTCATTGCCGGCATCGTCACCGACTCCCCCCAGCGTTTGACCTCTTTGGCCGCATCGATCGCCTGCTGCCGGAGCTGGTCCTCGTTATTGCGTTCGCCGCCTTCGCCGCCTTCGCCGCGCCGGGAACGACGTTCCCGGCGCTCTCTGGCGGGCCGTTCGCTGCGGGGCGGAAGATCCGACGCCTCCATGCTTTCCGCCGGTTCTCCCTCATCCCGGGCCGCACGTTCCCCGCGGGCGTAACCGTCGATGTCGAGCATGACGTGCGGAAACTCCTCGTTGTCTTTGAACATGATCCGGTTCAGCAACAGCTGCAGGCTGTCGAGCGTCTGCCCCTTCCGGCCGATGATTCGACCGGCGTCGGGAGAGGTGATTTTCACCGCAAGTTTGGCTCCCTTCGCTTCGACGCGAAGGGAAGCGTCGAGTCCGAGATAATCGAACATGGTTCCCAGGGTTTTTACAATCTTGCTTTCCTGTTCCTCAAACTTCTCTGCCATGGTTCATCTTCCTTCTTCGTTAGGCTGTCTCAGGGGAGGCGGAGCCTTACCGGGCCGTTTTCGCGCAGTTCGCCGTCCCCGCGGTGTTGGTGTTGCGGCGCTGAAGCCACAACTGAATGATACTGAATATATTGCTGACCGTCCAGTAGAGCGTCAATCCCGAGGGAAGATCGTAGAGGAACAGCAGCATTACAATCGGCATGGCCATCATCATCTTCTTCTGGATCGGATCCATCGCCATCGGCGTCATCCGCTGCTGGATCACCATCAGTGCGGTCATCGCCAGAACCAGCGGATTGATCGGCAGCGAGAAGAAATAAAGCGGAATCCTTGCGACAGTGTCGGCGGCGGCGAGGTCATGGGCCCAGAGAAACGGCACCTGGCGCAGTTCCACCGCTCCGTCCAGGGTCGCATAGAGCGCGAAGAATACCGGAATCTGCAGCAGAATCGGCAGGCAGCCGCCGAGCGGATTGATTCCCTCGGTCCGGTAGAGTTCCATCATCTTGGTGTTCATGACCTGCGGATCGTCCTTGTATTTCTCGCGCAGTTCTTTGATCTTGGGCTGTACCGCCTGCATCTTCTTCATCGAGTGGTTGGCGCGGGCGGTCGCGGGATAGAACAGAATCCGGACCAGCAGCGTCAGCACAATGATGCTGATTCCGTAAGAACCGATCAGAGCGTGCAGCTTGACCAGAATCCAGAGCAGCAGCCGCGCCAGATAGTCGAGCGGTCCCCACGCCAGGTGCATGACCCGTCCGGTGGAAGGATCGAAGTTGTCGAGCAGACTGATGACCTTGGGACCGGTGTAGTAGCGGAGCTCCAGGGTTTTGCTCTCCCCTCCGGCAAGCTGGAATCCGGGGAAGGCCGCCCCCATGGTCAGGATTTCGTACCGTTCGCCGTCCTGATGGTAGTAGGCCCGCCCCTGATGCAGCTGGAACGGCGCCGCAGCGGTCATGATGGTGGCGAAATATTTGTTGCCGACCGCCGCCCATTTGACCTGCGGCGGAGGCTGAACGAAGTAATCCTCGTCATCTTCCGTCGATTTGATGTCGACGAACTTGTCATTGCTGGTCAGATAGTCGAGGCGGTGCGAGGGAATCCTGACCTTGTCGCCGGAGAGCAGCGCCCAGGGAGCCACATCTCCGCCGTTGACGACCAGCCAGCGGAATTGCAACGCCCCGGCATCCGGATTGCGGAACGTGACGCGGCAGTTGACCTGATAACCGGGGAGCAGCGTCCACTCCTGCGTCAACAGGAACGATTGTTTCCCCGTGAGGATCCGCCGGGTCAGGGTATAACGGTTTTCGCGGAGGCTGTTCTCCAGCACTTCGAGGACTTTCCAGTCATTGCCGGCGTCGAAGACCGACAGTGCGCCATGGCCGACGATCGACTGATCCAGTTCGACCGGGGCGGTCCGGCCCGCATTCAAATACTCCTCGAGGGTGACTTTTTCAATCGCTCCATCCAGAGGATTGAAGGTGAGGGCGAGCTGCTTGTCCCGGAGAGTGACGGCCGGAAGCGGCGCGAGATCGGGCACCTCCGCCGCGGTCAATTCCGGTTCGGCCGGGGGGGCCGGAGACGGT
>ERZ779869.3387-NODE-3387-length-12386-cov-3.804152_pt1 | contig 12386 bp, 11 predicted proteins | sample MGYA00511557_ERZ779869 | MGnify/ENA primary metagenome ERZ779869 (study PRJEB29588, sample SAMEA2154620) | human gut metagenome | biome: human gut; feature: human-associated habitat; material: faeces | place: Denmark | collected 2008/2010 ...
TTTTTTTACCCCAGTTATCTTGGGTAAAATTATATCAGCAATGGCAGAAGCAAATTATGAAGTTGCCATAAATTATGCTTGGTTATACTTTGCTTTAGAGTGCTTAAATCTTGCATTCAGCCTATTAAAAACCCCATTTTTCAAAATTCTTGAAAACCGAGTTAAGTTAGATGTTAAATTAGATGTAATTAACAATACTTTTAATATTAACATTGGCCAATATGAAAAAATGGGCAACGGCGTGTTTATAACCAGACTTACCAGCGACCTTAATTCCCTAAGCAACTCTTTTAAACAAATATCTGAAACAATTGTATCATTTGTATCAAAAATTGGCTTTTTAGTATACATATTCATAATGAACTTTTGGCTAGGAATATTTTTACTTGGATTTGTAATAATTCGCTACTATGTTTACCAAGTAAGAATTTACTACTTTTCTATTCTAAAACCAGTTGTACACAAAAAAAGTGAAACAGTAAACAGCACTGTCGGTGAAACGATTCGTGGCATAAAAGACATAAAAACACTAGACTTGCAAAATAGTTTACTACATCAAATAGAAGAACAACAAACCGATTATATGCATGCCGATAACAAAGAATGGTATGTCGGAACAGCACTTAGCAGTTTTGCTTCGTTTGTAAGCATTGTCTGCAACTTACTATTTGTAATGCTTTGTGCTTCACTTATGCAAAAAGGTCAACTTGCCGTTGCAATTTTCTACACCGCATACAGCTATAAAGCAAACATAATGTCTTTTGCTGTTCACCTTGGAAACCTGCAAAATTACTTTAAAGAAATTGAAGTTTCTGCTTGGCGTGTCTTTGACCTTAAAGATGGTGTAAAATATCAATTTAACAAATACGGTACCGATGACTTCGCTGACTATAAAGGTAATATAGAATTTGAAGATGTTCACTTTGGATATACAAGCGATAAAGATGTTTTAAATGGCGTTAACTTCAAAATTAGACGAAATACGCATGTAGCATTTGTTGGAGAAAGTGGTTGCGGAAAGAGCACCATTGTTGGCTTAATTTGCAAGTTATACACTCCTAACCAAGGAAAAATTAAATTTGATAACAAAAATAGTGAAACATTAAGTAGAGATTTCTACAAAAATGTTACAATGGTTAACCAATTCCCTTACTTGTTTAATATGACTATACGAGAAAATATGCAACTAGTTAAACCCGATGTCACCGATGAAGAAATTTATGAAGCACTTAAACTTAGCAACGCATACGAATTTGTTTCAAATTTGCCACAAGGACTAGATAGTTTTCTTGGCGAAGGCGGAACTAGACTTTCAGGCGGACAAAAACAAAGAATTTGCATAGCAAGAGCATTGTTAAAAGATGCAAAAGTATTAATTTTCGATGAAGCAACCAGCTCGCTAGACAATATCTCTCAAGAAAAGGTAATAGAAAGCATTGAAACACTAAGAGCAAATAAAACAATAATAACAATAGCCCACAGACTATCAACCATCGAAAATTGCGATGAAATTTTCTTCTTAGATGGCGGAAAAATTGTTGCACAAGGCAAACACGAAGACCTTATGAATGAGAATAAAACATATCGAGCCCTTTATAACAAACAAAAAAAGGAACTTAAACAAGCCGAAGAAAATTAACCAATACTAAGTAAAGCACCAACAAACGTTGGTGCTTTTTATTTTTTTTAACTTTCTTATTACTAAAAACTTCTAAAGAACAATTATTTTTCGAAGAATGCCACAGCAACTACACCCGGACCAACATGAGTTCCAACGGTGCTCCCAATCATATGCCTTGGTACAGTTCCTGCACTTTTTTGCCATATATTCTTACTATCTTCAATATATTTATCAAGCAAAGTTGTTTCTGCACCAGTAAAAGCTGTTGAATAAGGCATGCCAAAATCTATTCCAGCAGTTTTACCAATTAGTTCATTTAAAAAAATATTTCCTTTTCTAGACCCAATCGCCTTTCCTGCCATCTTTATTTCACCCTCATCAACCATAATAATAGGCTTAATATTAAGCATTGTTCCTGCCATTGCAACTAAAGGCGAAATTCTTCCACCCTTTTTCAAATATTTTAATGTTGCCAAAACTGCAAATACTTTAATTTTAGTTTTCTTCTCATTTAACAAATCCACTATTTCATTTGGCATAAGATTTTTATCAATAAGTTCCATAGCGTAATTAATTAAAATTCTCTCACCTACCGATGCATTTAAACTATCCACAACATAAACATTGGCAAATTGCTTACTTGCATCAACTGCCTGGTTATAAGAACCAGATAATTTTGATGACAAACAAATTGCAATAACGCTATCTCCATTTTTTGTCATTTCTGCAAACTTTTCTTCATACCTAAATTTTGTTATTTGACTAGTTTTAGGAAACTCTGTGCTCTGTTCAAGTTTTTTAAAAAATTCCACATGAGAAAGATTAACACCATCAAAATAAACTTCCCCATCAATCATTATTTCCATAGGAATCATATCAATTCCCATACTATTTGCTTCTTCCTGTTCAATATCGCAAGAAGAATCTACTAAAAGTTTAATTGCCATAATTATTCCTTTATTCTTTATCGCTTATAATTTTCAAATTATCGTAAATTTTATTAAAAGTATTATAAAAAGACTTTAATTCTTCATCTGAGATATAATTTTTATCATAATTTATAATATCATTAATTTTCCCCGAAATAAATTCAGCAACTTCTTCACCTTTTGGTGTAAGTTTTAAATTAGAATTATATTTTTTCTTATTTTCATCTGATTTACATTCTACATAACCCTTTTCTTCAAGGTCTTTAAGAGCTCTTGATACACCAGCCTTGTCTTCTTCACATAAATTGCAAAGTTCGGTTGCGGTCATGCCATCTTCATTACCATATAAATAAAATATACAATTCACTTGCGAACCTTTTAAGCCAAACTTACTCATTTCATAATTTTTAATTTTATTTATCACCCTTCCAATATTAGAAAGCAACACGGTAAATTCCCTAAACCTTAAATTCATAACATCTCCCCTATACTTTTATTTGCTAACATAATCAATAATAGCACAGACTTGTTGTTTTGTCAACAAGTTGTTTTTGTTTGTTAAATTAAAACACATAATAAAATTGACTAATTAACGATTAATTTTTATAATAATTGCGTAGAAATAAATAATTTGCTTTTATGTCAGAACCAAAAATTAATCTTTATAATTCAGGAGGAAATCAATTATGGACAAAATATGTCAAAGTTGTGGTATGCCTATCACCAATAAAGAACAATTAGGCACAAACGCAGACGGAACTGTTAACAACGATTATTGTAAATATTGCTATATTAATGGCGAGTTTATACATAAAGTAACTATGGAAGAATATATTCAAATGTGTTCCAAATTCGGAAAACAAGCAGGAATGACCAACAAACAAATGAAAGCACACTGCGAAAAATTATTCCCAACACTTAAAAGATGGAATAAAAAAAATTAATATATTTCAAAAAATCACTTGACTCTCCCCCTACTGGAGCATTTACCATATAATTAAACAAGGAGAAATGTATGTTAAAAATTGGTGAATTTTCTAAACTTGCGAAAACAACTATAAAAACTTTGCGATACTATGATTATGTAAATTTATTAAAACCTGTGTTTGTAGATGATAATGGTTATAGATACTACGAAATAGAACAACTAAACGACCTTATTATGATAGTAGAGCTTAGAAAACTTGATGTTCCAATTATAGAAATTAAAAAGTTCCTTAGTTGTCAAGAAAAAGATAAATTTTTAGAAACGCATTTACAAGTTTTAGAAAAAGAATTTAAAAGAAAACAAAATCAAATCTCCTTAATTAAAAATTATATCGCAAAAGCGAAAAAAGGAGATTTTATGGAAAAATATATTGCAAAAGAAATTATTGTGCCAGAAAACAAAGTTTATTTTAAGCATGGCACTATTGCTTCAATGAATGACTTATTTAATTTTGTGCTTCAAGCAGGAACCGAAGCAAAAGAAACTAACCCAACTCTTAAATGCACCAATTATTGTTACGTTACTTATACCGCCAAAGAGTACAAAGAAAAAAATGTAGAACTTGAGTACGTTGAAGCAGTAAAAGACTTTGGAAAAGAAAGTAAAAATATTAAGTTTAGAGTTGACCCACAAATTACCGCAATTTCAGTTGAACACAAAGGCCCATATACAAATTTATCCAAGGCCTATGCTTTTGCATTAAACTTTGTTAAGGATAAAGGATATAAAATTGCAGGTCCAATCCGTGAAGTATATATTCACGGCTGTTGGGACGAAGAGAACGAAGATAATTATTTAACCGAAATACAAATTCCTATTCAATAGCCTAAATCACACACAGCGAGAACATCTATTAAGCTTTATAGTAAATTATACATTAAAAAAAAATTAAATAAAAAACAACACTATTCTTTATTAAAATAAAATGAACCTTGATAAATTTTCATCAAGGTTCATTTTATTAATTACTGGTGCCGAAGGCGGGACTTGAACCCGCACATTGTTGCCAATACTGGATTTTGAGTCCAGCGCGTCTGCCAATTCCACCACTTCGGCAAAAAACAAAAAGTGCCAAATAAATTTTTTACATTGGCACTTATTATATTAACACTTTTTTACTAATATTGCAAGTCTTTTGTTGTTTTTTATCTTTATTATTTATTCATACAAAGTTCCCTTACGTTTTGTAATATATTTAAAAGCAGTCGTACTTGCAATTGCTCCATCGCCAGTTGCACACACAATTTGCCTTAGTGGTGTATTCCTTATATCTCCCGCAACAAACACACCTTCAATATTTGTTTTCATTTCTCCATCACCAACAATAAAACCATTATCATTTCTGTCAATTGCAGAGTCAATATAATCGGTATCTGCTCCACGCCCAATTGCAACAAACAAACAATCTAAATCAAATTGTTGCGTTTTTGCCGTTATCACATCTTCAATTATTGCCCCTGTTAACTTTTCTCCATTCCCAATAATCTTTTTAACTTTACCAGTATACACTGGTTCAATTTTATCATTAGTTAAAACCTTGTCAACAAGAGCCTGCTCAGCTCTAAACCTATCTCTGCGATGCAATAAATATACTTTTTTTGCAAAACTTGTTAAATATAATGCTTCTTCAAGCGCGGTATTCCCTCCGCCAACAATCATCACTTCTTTGCCAGCACATTTTTCCGCATCACGGCGTACAGTGTAACTAACACCCTTTCCAAGGTACTCCTTTTCATTCTCTGCATCAAGTTTTCGCACACTTGTTCCAACTGCCACAATAACCGCCATTGCTTTATAAACAGCCTTAATTCCTTTAACAACTTTTGTTTCACCGCAAAGTTCACTATCTATTACTTCATCTAAAATTACTTGTACATTATTGGCTTCAAGTTGTTCTACCATTTTGCCGGCAAGATCCGGACCGCTTATTTTTGTATATCCAGTATAATTCAGCACTTCATATGTTAAATATACTTGTCCGCCTAAATAATCTTCTTTTTCAATAATAGCAACATCTAAACCAAGCCTTTTTGCGTAAATGCCCGCCGTAATACCTGCTGGACCACCGCCAATAATAAGCAAATCAAACACTTTGTCTTCCATTAATTTTCTCCTAATTACTAGTTTAATTATAACAAAATGCTATTAACTGTGGCAACAAATTTTTTATTTAAAGTGTAAATATTTAATTAATTGGCAAGACTAATAATAAAACAAAAAAGGAGCATATTTAAAATGACATTTAACCCATTTGAAGAAAAACCCGAAAAAATTGAAAAAGGTTTCAGCGATTTTGAAAAAATGTATCCCAAAGCCTACAAAAAGTCAGACATAGACCCTTATACAAAAACAAGGATAATATTAATGAACGGCACCGAGTTTGAATCCGTTTGGTGTGGGCACACTTTTTCAAGAAACTGTCCAGACAACGACTTAAGAAGAGAGCTTGCAACAATAAGAAGAGTTGAACAAATGCAACAAAAACGCATATCCGCTCTTAAACCAATTGATGAATCTATTTTAGAAACCACAATAAGCTATGAGCAACTTGCTGTAGACTTAACCGCAGTTATGGCACAAGAAGAAACCGACCCAGTTGTAAAAAAAGCACTGGACCTAGCACTTCTAGAAGACTTTGACCACCTTTATCGCTACGCAAATTTATATGAAATGGATGAGCATAAACATGCTGAAGAACTTGTTGGTGGCTACACCGAAATAATGCCAGGAAGACCAACCATAAGCGAGCATCGTCACCCAAACGATGATATTTGCTATTGGATTGATAATAAAAAAGCAGAACCATTAACAAAACTTCACGCAAGCATTATAACCGCTGCCGAACAACAAACTATGAACTATTATATGAATGTCGGTGCTTTTTATAAAAATGATTTAGGCAGAAAACTTTATAGCGAAATTGCATTAATTGAAGAACAGCACGTTTCAGAATACGGAAGCCTTAAAGACACAACTTGCACTTACCTTGAGAATATGTTAAATCACGAATATACTGAATGTTACTTATATTATTCTTGTATGCAAGATGAAACCGATGAGCATATCCGCAAAATTTGGGAATTGCACTTAAATCAAGAAATAAGCCATTTGCACAAAATTGCAAAACTATTAAAAAAATATGAAAAACGAGATGCCTGTGAAGTAATTAAAGATGGCACCTTCCCAACATTACTTCATCTTGGTCCTAACAAAAACTATATCCGCGAAATTATAAAATCTTCAGTGTATGCAACAAGAGAACGAGAAAATTATGTTGATGCAAATAAGTACACGGGCAAAGACTTTATAAACTACCAAGCCATAATAAACAAAAACCCAGAAAAAACCCCATCGCATGCGGTTATTGTTAAAAAACTTAAAGAAGACAATCAAGATTATCGTTTTACCGATCAGCCTTGCCCATGTGAAGAATTGCAAGACCGTACAACCGATAACATAACAGTTGGAAGAAACAAAGCAAATCTTAAAGAAGTTAAATCAAAATAACAAATAGACGCAATTTAGTTTGTAAAACAAAAAACTATGTCAAAAAAATGTCCATAAGGGCTATCCTGACATAGTTTTTTATATGTTTAAAATTGGAAATATACATTTAATCAATTAGCATTGAGATTGGCAAAACAAATACCACTCCCTTCGCATTAGATTTAAAATCTGCAATTGCATATATACTTTTAACAATAGGATAAACAAGTTTTTCTTCAACAACCATTAACACCACTTCTTTCTCAGGTGCAATATCTATTCCAAAAAACTTCTTTTTTTCGGTGCTAACACCTCTTCCATCTAAAATTACCGCACCTTTGCCACCATTATCATTCCCGCATTTAATTACTTGATAAGCATAACCCTTTTTTACAATAGTAATAACTAACTTACTAGCTGGATTGTTAACATAATCCAACGTGCTTGTAAGTGGTAAATTCATATCCACTTCTGTTTTTATTTCTTTTTCCTTTTCTGCCATATTTCTCTCCTTTAAACAAATAATCCTTTTGCGCCCAAATAACCATCAACATCAAGTGTGAACCCAAGCCCCATTCCTGGTAACGAAAAATTAAGCTCGGTATCAACTGCTACTAAAATATTATCGGCATCTTCCTTTCTTGCACATGCAATGACAACCAAAGTACTAGTTGTCTGAAGTCCAAGTCGTTTAGCAATTCCAGCACCAAACTCGGTTAAAACAACTCTTCCGCCATACTCGGCAATTTTATTAATAATAGCAGACTCTTTCTCTGGCGAAGAAAATATCATAATAATTTTCATTTCATCAATATCTGCCAAGTTAAATTTTTTAATTTTAGATTTAACTTTTTTTTCATTTTTACTCATACCTATCACCCCCAAACTCTCTTTCATGCTTTTCTCTTATTTTATCAATATTAGAATACTTATCATCGGTTCTAGATAATTTAAGTAATATCTTCCTCGTTTTGCGGTCATCAGACTTAACCATAATAGTAAATACCAAGCCAATAAGTTCCATAACAAGTGTAGGAAACATAACCATAATGCCCAATGTTCCAAAACTACTTGCGCCAGACCCACCAATACCAATCATAATAGGAAAAACAAATGCAACGGTCAATGTTCCAGTTGCAACACCACTACTATCAAAAGCAATTGCCGCAAACATTTTATTCACAAAAAATGATAAAATTAATACAAGCCCATAACAAACAACAAACAAAATCCAAATAGGAATATTAAAGTAAAGTTTTAAAACCATCATAATACTAGAAACTAAAACAGAAACACCAATGGCAACCAAAATTAACCAAGATCTAATATTCCTATTAGTAACATCTTCAATTTCTTTTGCAAATATTCTTATAGAAGGCTCAGCAAAAACCAGGGTAAAACTTAACAAACTACATATTAAAATTGAAACAATTACATTATCAAAATTATTTATCACCTTTCCAACTTCAACGCCCATTTCACTAAACCCAAGTTCTACACCAAATAAGAACATATAGAATCCAATAAAGGTTACAAGCGAGCCAAGCAACAATTTCTTTTTCTCTTGTTTAGATATTTTAATAAAAAAGAATTCAAAAATAAAGAAAACTGCAACAAGTGGTAACAATGATAGCGAAACATCTTTAAGTATTTCAAGCCACAGAGGTAATTCATTTACAGCGGTCGCACTAGCACCTGTTTTACCGCCGTTAAACACAACTGAAAGCAACAACACCAGTATTATTGGGCCAATAGAACTTATTCCAATTAAACCAAAGTTGTCTTCTTGCCCACTTTCCTTATGCGACACCATTTTTGCAACACCAATACCAAATGCCAAAAGGAATGGACTGGTAACCACACCTGTAGTGCTAGCAGCCATATCAAGCGACATAGCCAATTCTCCATCGCTTGTAAAAATCATAAAAACACCAACAATTGCAAATAGAATAATCATAATTAAGTTATATGGAATACTTTTTATAATTCTTACTAAGCCAAGTGCCAAGCAAAGCCCAACACCAGCACCAGCACCAAGCATAAGCCAAATTTTAGGAATACTAAATCCACCAAGAACAACTTTGGTGGAAAAAACTTGAAGGTCAGGTTCAGCAATTGTAGACACAATTCCAAAGACAACCGCAAAAATTATATAAATGTAAAAACGTTTCTGGTCACAAGCCGAGTTTCCAACATATTCGCCCATAGGCACAATACTACTATCAAGACCCGTTAAAAAAATCGCTTGGCCAATAACAAATATTACCGTTCCAACCAAAAAGTTTATTAAAACAGAGTTGTCAAATCTTTGCACTCCAAAGTGCAATATCAAAACAAACGCCACAATTGGCAATATTGAAAGGCTTAATTGTTTTATCCTTTTTAACATCGCTCTATCCTTTTAATCAAGGTTGAATAAACATAAAAATTCAGTTATATAATATCTCCGCCGTGTCCCCCAGAAATTATATCAATATCTATCGCTTTCTTCTTTTTTTTAACTATTTTGGGGTTTTGTACCTTTTTAACAGGTTCTATCTTGTCTTCTATTTCCTCATCAACCGGCTTATCAGCCGAACTTTCATTATCATCATCAAAAAACGAAAACAGATCATCTATTGAATCTAAATTTGGCCTCTTTTCTTCTTCATCATTATTTTTGTCTTCAATCACATCAAGCTTTTTTTCTTCTTGTTTTGGCTTAGATAGCGAACTTATGTCCACAACATCGGTAGTTGCCAATCTTTTACCAGTAGACACATACTTGTTTCTATAAACCAAATTTGTATTTCTACCAATAAAGTTCTTCTTGTCAGATGATACATATTCAGCACTTTCATTAAGTTCATTAAAATCAAAATTTGCACTATTTGAAGCACTAACCGTTTTATCTAGCTCATTAACTAAACTTTCCAGTTCTTTATTATAATCTACTGACATTGTAAAATTTACTCCTCAAATTAATACTTAATTTCAAGTGTAAGTGACTTGTTGTTTGCAAGTTTAATATTTTCAATAAATGGATTTTGTGGGTCAATGTTATAGCCTTTAACTTTCTTAGCTCCCTTAAACAGAACCAAATTAAAACAAGTATTTTTAATTGCTTTAATATTAACAATAGCATTACCACGCTTGTCGTCCCACGCAACATCAATAATTGCATTGTGTCTTGTTTCAACGCCTTCTATTTTACCAGATTTCCACGCAGTTGGCTTAGCACTCATAATTGAAATATTGTTGCCATAATCTAAAACGAAACAACTTGTAATAGCATTAAACAAAAGTTCATTTCCAGCAATGTTAAAATAGTTATCACCATCAACATAGGCACACATATTGTTTTTATCATAATTTAAGAAAATTAAATTTTTTGAAATAAAATTAGAAATCATATATCTTAAAATATTAAACGATGCATCACCCTGACCAAGCACCGCAGAAATTTCAGCTAGCCTGCCAAGTGAAATAATTGTTTGTGCAAATAGCCCTTTGTCAATTCTCTGCACAACGGCATTAAGATATGGGGCCACACTGCTAACATTAGAATTTGCCGTAATATCTCTAGAACCATAAACACTAAATAATTGCAAAAACCCACTACTAAGATTGCTGTTTTCATCATCATAATATTCAGCAATGGCACCTTTAATCGTTTTAATTTTAGGCAGTCCGTTTAAAAAGTTTTGGTAATCCACCATTTTATCAATGGTTATTGAATAGGTGTTAGAAAGTTGCATTATGCAATTTATTAGCGCTCTAATTACCACAATGTCACAGGTACAATTGGTATAAACCCCAACTTGTTTGTTTTCAAAATACTTAGACTTACCATACGGAGAAAAAGAAGGACAACAAACCATTTCCCCTATTCCATTTTCATAAAAATAATTAATATAAAAGTTTACAACTTCACACATAAACGGCAAGGCTTCATTCTTTAAAAACCTTAAATCTTTTGTAAGCATAAAATAATCATAAAATATAAAAGAAATAACAGCGCCAGAAGACACAACAGAAATATCACTTGCCTTTGTGCTTGCTGTAAGCCCCGTTCCTCTTGCAAGCTTGTTAGGAACCATATAACCCTTAGACTTATAAATGCGATAAGCATTTTTCTTAAGGTCATCTGCATACTTCAAAAAGTAATTAACAATTAGTCCATATTTTTCATCGTCATCAAGTGCCATGCAAGAAGAATAAAGCGCAGGAATAGAGCACGCACTATCAGGAAAAGCATTTGTGTTTGCATAGTGATATGACCAAAGACCAGTAAGATTAGCAGGAAAAACTTTTTTGCTTATTCCGCAAACATTTAAATACTTTGCAAAATGAAATAACTTTTCATAAAGAAGTGTACTATTTTCATTAAAAGCTGTTAAAAGGTTATCAATACTATTTTCTCTTTCATCTGAAATAGAAAGTTCACACCTTCCAAACTCTTTTGAATAAACAGCACTATGTTCTTTAAACATCTTTTCGTAATTAATTAACTTAATTGCAACTAGCTCATTTTTTGCCTGTTCAATTTCTTTTGTCTTAAGTTTTCCAACATAAGTTTTAATTAATACAAGAATTTTTTCCGCATTTTCAATTTTTAGTTTGTTATCGTTAACCTGAAATGTTGCTCTAGTATCTGTAATAACTCTTGCACAAACACCATAATTAACGCCATCTCTTTCCGAGTTAAAAGTCATAAACCCATTAAATATTTCACATTCCGTGGTAAGTGCAGGAGCCATCTCACCATTAAAAGCATTATATTTATAATCATGCGGAACAAGCGACAAGGTTGCAGTAATTAAATTATTGCCTTCCTTAGAAATTTCGTAAACCATTATGTTTGAAGCAAAAGACACAAAGCAGGAACGGTCTATTTTTGTTCCTAGGTCATTAAAAAATACAGTAGCTTCACCATTTTCCATATTAACTTGTCTAAAATAATTTGAAACATGTTTACCAGCAATAGCCTGTTCAACAACAAGATCTGCAATTGGCAACGGGCAACTAATGTGAGGATTGTATTTTTTTGCTTCAAATGCTTTTTCAATAGTTATCCCAGCCATAACTTGATTTTTAGAATCAACAAGTCGCCTTATTTCTTTAATCTTGTCTGAAACATCAGGAAGAACGCCAACAGCGCCTAGCCAGTTAGCCCTAGAATCAGATATCATAATTCGTTCATACCTAACACCACCCTGAATTAAGGCCCCAATTTCGCCATTACCAATAGGCAATGCACTTTCCCATGGCGAAAAAACCGATGCTGGCTTGGTGTATTTTAAAACAAATTTTGCGTTATTTATCTTTTGCATACAAATTTACTCCAAGTAAGACTTATTATAATATTATTATATAACAATAA
>ERZ779869.3397-NODE-3397-length-12370-cov-3.661632_pt1 | contig 12370 bp, 8 predicted proteins | sample MGYA00511557_ERZ779869 | MGnify/ENA primary metagenome ERZ779869 (study PRJEB29588, sample SAMEA2154620) | human gut metagenome | biome: human gut; feature: human-associated habitat; material: faeces | place: Denmark | collected 2008/2010 ...
GGCTAGGAGCTTTTGGGCCTTCAGCCCGTTCTTGAACCACATGCGAAAGTTCAGTTACTGATAGGTGAATTCAAACTTCTTGGCCTTTCCTTGGTTGAAGTTATCAGCCTTCAGCCAGAAGTATCCCTTGTCACCTTTTTGGGCATTCTTGCGTACATTCCTCAACTTAAAGGTATATGTATAGGTTCTGTCTCCCTCCTCCAGAAGAGTTCCTGAATTTCTCTTGATTACTTCAGCCTTATAGGTAAACCAGCTGCCTGTTTTGCAGTTGCCTTCCGTTTCGGCTTGAGTATCACCTATTTCTACCTTCCAGTCCTTTGGATTGATATCATTGGATGCGATTTTGAAATTCACTGGCAGCAGTCCGTCAGGGTAATCCTCAGGGATGGTGATGGTGAAATCTCCTTCGCTGTTCAATGTTGCACTTATATTATTGGCATTTTTGAAGTCATAATTAGCCTCACTCACACTATAGAGATAGATGCTTCTGTTGAGTCCATGCACTTTGTCGATGAGGTGTATGATGCCCTCTCGCCACGTCTTGTCTATCTTGTCCAGCCTATAGGTGATGATACCGGTACCGGTCTTTGTTGCTTCGTTATATTTATAGCTGGTAACCCTTGGGGCATCTGCAGTTGCGAATGACAGGTTCTCAGTCCATAAAGCCACGAAAGCCGTAGTATCCTTGTTGGCTGCATCATCGCCCTTATAAGTGAACTGTACCGTCTGCTCAGTATTTTCACCTGTATTTACAGTCTTATAAGTACCTCCGACGATAGCCAGTTCGTAATTTCCATCAGTAACGCCCGGTACAATCTGTTCTACTCTAATCCAAGGGTTGTTTGCCGGTGCACTTTTCAATGCTACCTCAGAATTAGAATTGCCATAGCTCTTATCCAGCTTATCAATGATGATTTTATATTCATAATTACGCTTGATGGCGTATGGCTTATTATTGCTGTCCTGTAAGTAAATCAGGTAATAGAGGCCATCATGCCATAAAATCACTTTAGCAGGATCTGTTGGCAGATTGTGCTCTTCGAAAGCACCTGTCGGGTTGAACATCTGACCAACATCACCTTTCAGTCTTCGGGTGTTGATGGCTGGGGTAACATAATTTACCTTCCATACCCACTCATCATCTCCTGTAGTAGGGTTGAATAACAGACTGTCTCTGTTGAAGGGAGCCAGCGTTCCGTAAGCCACACCATTGATGACTGTCATTTTAAAGTCGTTTCTTATACCACGATTTGCTTTCTTTACCGAATCGCTCCAGTCTGCAGAAATCTTCGCTCTGTCTCTGATGAGATGAATGATATAATCTTTCTTTTTGTTATCTGGTTTCAGATACTCTTTCAGTTCTTCTGGAGAGTCTTTCTTGATATATCCCCAATAGCGTATATAGGCAGCCTGGTTTTCACCATGTTCTGTTTCAAATGTAGTCATGAGCATATTCTCATGCATACCTACCCAATTTGCCTGGTTGCCCCAGTTGATGGTTTGGTATTGGCTTCCAGTGTTGGCAACCAGATGGATACGGGACGTTTGGTTTGGTATGGTTGCATAGAAATTATGTGGTTCTGTGCTTCCATTCGGATGAATGTCTCCATCATCATGAATTGTACCATAATTGTCTCTTGTGAATCCTTTGATTTCTTTAAATTCTGTAACCTTGCCGAAACCTATAAACTGACCTTCATTATCAAAGCAGAAGAGTTTCATGCTGTCTTTCTGAATTCCTTCATTCATGAACACGGTGCTTCGGGTTACCTGTTGTTCGAAGTTGGGGATGGATACATTGAAACTGGCTGTGTAGTAACCTTCTTCGGTTTCGTCTTTAGAAGGTTCGCTGTCGGCTATACTGTCAGAACAGCCTGTCAACATTGCTGTTAACAGGACTGCTATGATTCCGATATATAATTTTATTTCTTTCATGTCATTTACCTTCTTTACTTTTCACCTTGTTTCTCTATCAGTTCTATTTCTCCCGGAGTCAGGTCGTGGACGCAGCGAACGTAGGTACCGTACTGCGGATTATTGCCGTTCCTCTCGGTCTTGTCTCCATCCAGCGTCCAATAGGATTCGCCTCTCAGCAGCTGATTGCTTATAGCCTTATCTTCGTTGCCTAACTTATAGATTCTGTTGATTTCTTCCTTTGTAGGAAGTCGCCAACCATTCAGTTCGAGACTTTCCCCCTTATAAGTTGTAGCCTTTTCCTGATACTTTTTACAGTAATCTCTTGCTGCCTGATTATCCTCGACTTTTGTTTCACCCTTTGCGGTTGATGCAAGGATGTAAGCAGGAGAAACGGTGTTGTCGGCAGACATATTCTCATTGTTGACTACAGGTTTGGCAATGGTGTAATCTGTAGCATACTTGTTGCTGGAGAACTGTATCGTGTACAGATGATTCTTCTCTTCAAAATCATTTGTACCTTCGCTTCTTACATTCATTGAATAGACCGAAGGATACTTTCTTACGGCTATTTCCTGTTTTTTGTCTGCGTTTCTAACTTTGATGTTAAAATAGGAATATTGAATAGTACAGTATGATGGAGCTCCAGCATGTACGTCTATCCATCCTCTATAGCGATTTCCTGTAGACTCTTCGAAATTTGCCTTGATCTGTCCATCCTGTCCGGACTGCTTATTACCATATCTGTCAAAATAATAAGTAGTTGGATTCTCAATGTCACATTCATTAGATGCAAACCAACGCATGGTGTAATCTGTAAAATCATTGCTTTCACCACCTTTTATATCTATGGCAGTAGGAGATACCACCAGATAGCTTGCCCCATCCGCATTGACGTGGGTATCTTCACCTACGGTCCATTTGGTAATCGCCCATTGCAGATAGTCTTCCTTTCCGTTGTAATCAATATCTGTATTGGTATCCAGATACTTGATGACTGCATTGACGGTATAGATATAGTTGCGGTCTAACTTCTTTTCGCCTTGCGGATCACGGACAGGGATAACCAGATGCTTGGTAATGGTTGTTTTTGCATCCGTGTTTTTTTCGAAAGTTACATCTGCAACAAACTGTGGCATATCCTCTTTCCCGTTCCATGTTGTGGAATAGCTGTAAGTTGTTACCTTATAGATATTGTCTTTATCTGCTGTAGCATTATACTCCTGATTATCTTTTATGATATTGGGAGTAGCAGGTTGACCGGCAAAGATAGCTGTATTGGTATTGTAATTGATGAACTTCCACATTACTTTTGTTATTTTGTAATCCTTCACCGTAGAAGAGATGTTCAGCTTGATTTTGGCTGCCGCTCTCACCAGTTTTACCGGAATATCCTGTTCCGGATCTTGGGTGATGGTATACTTACCTTGGCTGCTCATCAGGAATTTCTTGTCGTTTACCATGGTAGCTGGCTTCCAGATGTCATCATCCTGCTGGGTACTGGCAAGGAGTTCTTTCAGATTCTTACCCTTGAGATTTTCCTTTGCATTGGCTACTGCATAGTAAGGATAAGTATTATTCACATCAAGATGGAGTGTCGATTTCCAGTCGCCCGAACCCAGTTCCTTTGCTTTGTTCTCTTCTACAGGGGTGTCGAACTGACGGTCTATTCTGAGTTCGCTGGATGTTGGTCCGAACATCTTAAAGTCAAGAGAAGACAGAGTTTTTTCATGAAGATTCTCTTCTTCCTTCACTCTTGTGGTCTGCAGGTCGTTGACCATGGGAGTCATGCTCAGCTGTTGTGTAGCCGAACCGTTTCCCAGTTCGTCTTCAGCTGAGCATCCTGCCATGAGCCATCCTGCCGTAAGAGCCAAGAGGCATTTTGCGAATCTTATGTCTATATATAACTTCTTCATGATGAATGTTATTTTCTGTTGTCTTTATAATACTTGTTCAAAGTGAATATCCTTACCGGCGAATTTGCCCTCCTTACATCCATTATATTTGAAACCTGGATTCAGGACAAACTTATCGTTTGGATATTTCGTCAGGAACACCTGCGCCTTTACATTATGTGGCTTTGCCAGATCCAGTCTGTTCTTTGGCACGACATAGAAGTAGAGTGTCTTCTTCTCACCACTTTGATTGATGATGAAATCCTCTATCTTGTAGGTATTTCCTACCGGATTCTTGCCATTGTTTTGGTCTGTAATGATTGGATCGTAAACCGGTTCTTCTTCTGGATAGTAGCCATTTTCGTCGCATTCTACGAATCCGAACATCGGATTGTCTGTCTGGAGAATCCAAGGCTTACCTTTGGTATCGATATCCTGGAGCGTAATCATCGGTCCGCGTTTTGGGAAACCGTAATATACCTTGTAGCCCCAGTCTGTCTGATCTCCGCCAGGGATAACCACGTTGGTTGAGGCATCGATGAAATCGAATGTTCCTCCATCCTGCCATTCCTGAATGGTAGGAGTAACGGTGAGCTTGCCCATCTGTCCGTTGAGGAAATAACCATAAACTACCAGTTCTCTGTTTCTGATGGCATTTCCTTCAGAAGGAATATTGAAGGTCTCGTGCTTCTCGGTTTTTCCTCCATCTAATGAATAGTAGATGGTGCCTCGGATGGCTTTGTTGGTCTCACGGAGATAACAGAGATCATGAGATTTGATTCCTTCCTTATTAAAAGCATCCAGATATTCCTGGGCAGACTGATTACTCGTTTTGATGAAACTCTTAGGATCCTCCACATCCTTGATATCCGTGTTCTCTACACCAGCCAGTTTCAGAGTGGTTGGTACGTAGGTTGTAGCCGAATTGTATTTCTGACTAGTAACGTCCTGGTTGTAACCATCCTCGTTATATGTCGCTTCGTCGGGAAAAACATAGCTGGCAGTAGGGATGGTGTTGCCTTCTACCTCTATTCTTGTTACCTTTACCTGACTGGTATTGGCATCAGTACCCTTTTTGCGGGCAAAGTAAAAATGGAGTTTCGAAACGGCGCGAACCAGAGGAATCTTGATGCCTTTGGTCTCTGCCTCAGCTTCGGTTGTTCCAACATGTTTCTCTACAGAAATGTTGGTGATGGCACGAGAGATAGGGAGACCTGTTTCAGGAACTTTTGTGTTCTGTGGATTACCATTTTCCTGAATGCCAAAAGTAGAGTCAAAGCTGATATTCTGCAACTCCTTGCGGGTGATGCTGCTGAAATCCTTACCGCTCAACTTGTCTTGTATGTTGGTACTTTCTGAATTAGCCAGGATATAGAGGTCGATATTTTCTACCTCTTTTCCTGCTATCTTTCTTAAGAAACGTAGCTGCAAATTGTAGCTGCCATTAATATCTTTCAATGCTTCTTCCTTATATGCGATAGGATTGGCATCTTCGTTTGTGCCAGATTGAAACACCCATACCTTGATGCTGTGAATGTCGCTCTCTGAGTTTGGGTCAGCTTTACTTTCATTATTTGCGAGCGCATCTTCCGTATGGCTTTCTCCGGCTCTGGTACTGTTTCCGGTGCCGGTAGAGAAACTGAGGCTCAGATAGGCATTGTCGCCTAGAGCAGTTTCTGTATTTTCATTCTCTGAACAGGATGCCATTGCGCCTACCATGAGCAAAGCAGCGAGTGCCATACACACTGGGCGTGTCATCTTGGTCAGAGTAGATTGATAGCGTTTCATGTTTTCTTTCTTTTACTTATACTTCTTTCTTTTCTTATTTTCCCAGGTCGGCATTCTGAAGATTCAGAACCCAGTTGTTTACCTTGATTCTTGCATCCATGCTGTAGGTAGAACTTGGAGCTGGCACGTAGAATACCAGGGTGTAATGGTCCTGACGGTCCAGATACTGCTGGTCGCTCCAGTCTTTGCCGTAGCGGTCGCTGGCACAGAGTGAGAGAAACCAAGGCAGGGAGTGGTTGAAGATGACTTTGTTGATGCGCTTGTCTGTGATGACGATGCGCTTGTCATCATATTGGCTGGATCCGTCGGCAGCGCGGCTCTTGTTGTCATCTTTGGTTTCGAACATACGTGATGATGACAGGTCGTAAACCAGCGCCTTTTCTACGTATTCGCCTTCTACCTCGGTCTTGCCGCTGTGGTTTTCTACCAGTTTCTTCTCATAAGGAAGATAGGTGATAGCCTTTGGCTTTACCTTGTCGCCCTTATAGTCGAGTAGGGCAGCGGAACCTTTGATTTCTACATCGAAGTTTTCGGCTGTGAATCCTTCCTGGTCGGGTTCGAATGGAAGCATCACCACGCGGTATGTCTTGGTACACTTCATCAGACTCAATTTTCCCTGCACATCGTTTTCTCCATCAAAGTTGAGGGTGTCCTGTGCGGTATAGAGGGCGGTGAAGTGCTTGTCGTTAACGGATTCTTCTGCGTTTTTTTTGCCCATTTCCTCTTGCAGGTCGTTGATGGTAGAGATACCTGGGGTAAGTTTAGTAAACCTAAACTCGGTCTCATCATCACCTTCGGCTCTTGTTCCCATTGCGGCAGGCTGCTTGTCACGAGCCAGGCAGACGAAGGTATACTTGCCTGCTTGCAGGTCTGTGATTTCCATCTTATGACCTGTTTCAAACTTGTCAGCCGACTCGGTATAGTTATCTACGAACTTACCGTTCTTGTCGAATACATAAACGTTGAGGTTCTTCACCTCAGCAGAGAAAGCATCAGCCTCTTTCACATTATAAGTATAGTCGAATTTGAGCGACAACTTAGCTGTAGGGCAGCCCGTGATATCATCTTTCATGCATGATGAAAGAGAAGTGAGTGCGATGGCTGAGATGCAAACCAGCTTGCAACATTTGTTGTTGAGGAAATGTGCCATATTCTTTATCTTTTATAATCTTTTACTTTTACTTATTTTATATAGAGAGTGCCGTAGGTAGCGAATATCTTTGCTTCATCAGCTCTCTGTTTCGTTGCCTTCGGCATCGTTATTATCTAAGGATGAAAAGTGCCAGTCTTTCGGGTTGGGGGTATGACGGCACGTCTTTGTATCTCCCGCCTTTTATACATGGGCGGCAATGTTAGTTATCTTTTAAGAATGTTTTCGTTCTTTTCAGAACGAACGTTTGGTTGATAAACTCTCGGAGGAGGATTGCTCCCCCGAGAGTATTGGTATATATATAAGTATTTATATTTTATCTTTCTGGTATGACGGAATATTACTTCAAATCAACGTCCTGGTTGTTGAGAACCCAAGGGTTAACAGAAACAGTAACATCAAGATAGAACAAACCTTCCTTGTCTGGTGTGCCGTTAGGAACCTGTGCACCAACGTTGAAGATATTGTTTACTGTCAAGCGATAGATGCTGTTACGCTGGATAGCATTCTCGTAAGTGAGGTACTGATCCTTGATAGCCTTCTTGTAGTATGTCTTACCGCAGTTGAATACCTCGATCTGATATGCCTTACGGAAGTTATCCAATTTGCTTTCTACAGTTGGATCACCCTCAGCAGTTGGTGCAGCCTTAGCTGCTGTCACCTCAGCCTTCATCTGTTCTTTAGTCTTACCACCGAAGAGTCCCTTTACATCATTGTAAGCTTTATAGATGTCAGCGAAGCTCTTGTAGATAACGTTGTTGTAACGGTAGAATGTACCATCCTCGAAGTCTGCGTCAGTCATATCCTTGAGCTTTACAGTATATTCGAAGTACATTGAAGTTGCTGCTTTATCATTGTTGTTCTCAAATACATAATCCTTATGAGTATTAGGAGCAGTTGCTTCAGTGAAGTAGTTTCCGTTCTCAAGCTTAGTAGCTGTACCGAACTCTGTTGTTGGCTGATAATATGTGATGCCTGAAGGAATGTTCAAAGTCTCGCCAGTCCAGTTCTGCATGATATAGCTCTTGTTTGCCAAGTTAGAGATAGCGTAGCCTGTCATCTTAATAGACTCTACTTTATCAACAGCATCTTTCATAGCCTTTTTCTCTGCAGGTGTTGCATCATCCTTTGTGTATGCTACAATCTTAGTAGCATTAGAAGTTGGCTCATCAATACGAGCTGTCAAACGCTCAATCTTGATTGGGCTTACAGCGTTGTCGTATTTAATCTGTGCAGCACTAGTCTCCTTCTTGTTGTCATCGGTAAATACTACAGTATAGCCATTGCCATTAACATCATTATCGTTCTGGTTGAACATTGCGAATTTATTGTTTGTATCGTATGGCTGAGCAAACTTATTTGTTGCAGTGAAGATATTCTCCCATGGCTTGGCATCTTCTGCGTTAGCCAAGAAATATACCTTATAGGTAGCACCTGCAACAACATCCTCAACAGCAATCTTGAGCTGTGTAGAACCTTCATTACCCTGAGTTGGCTTACCTGCTTTCCAGTCTGATTCTGTGATTGGCTTTTTGAAAACAACATTACCAGCAGCATCTACCAAGTAGATTGTACCGCTTGTTACATCTGATTCTTCTGCAGTTGCATCTGTAGGATTGTTAACTACAGTTCTGGTACCATCTGACTTTGGAGTCTGTACATTCAAAGTCATGTAGAAACCATCTACCTTAGCCTGACCTGCTTTGTCACCATCCAATTCATCATTACTGCTGCAGCTAGTGAAAGACAAAGCTGCGGCTGAAACCAAGCTCATTACGAGCAAATTCATTTTTTTCATAATCTTTTTACTTAATACAAAAAAGTTATACAATATATTAAATTAATTCTTATTCTCAAAATTAAGTTTCGCACATATTGGCACAATCCGCTGAAAACAGATCGTATTTTACATCATCTTTTATCTTATACTTATATAAATAGAAAGTAAATAGTTACTTTAAAGTGCCTGGTTAACTTTATCCAGGTTTTCCTGCGCCTCCTTCAAACCACCGGCAATAGCTTTCTCAAAGTATTGCTTGGCTGTCTGATAATCTTCCTTCATGGAAGCCAGACAACCGCGGGCATTGTTTGCCTCGGCGCTGTCGCCAGCTTTCAGGAGATATTTCTCTGCACTCACCTTGTCGCCACGTTCGATGGCTGCTGAGGCTGCATTGAGATTGGCAAGTTTATCTTCAGGGAACATTCTTACAGCTATGTCGAAAACATTGTTGAATTCGGCGCTACCCTTAGGATAAGTCTGGGCTACCAGATACATCTCCTGGAGAGAGAGCTTCTGAGGATGGGTCTTGATAACCTCTCTAGCCTTTTCTACATTGAATGCCTGAACATCATATTCTATCGTATAGTCGGTACGGCGAAGTGATGGCCATACATTCTGCAGGAGATAACGATAAGCCTGAGGTGCCTTCTTGAGCAATGCTTTCTCTTTGGCATCTGGCTGCATGTTGCTGTTGATGATCTCAAGTGCAGCTTCCTTCTGAGGAATATCATTCTCATTTACATACTTGATGGTTCCCGCCCAATCCTCTGCTGTAGCTGTGGCCGCAAACAGTTTTGAAGAAATAGGATAGGTCTTCAGGATATGCTTCAAAAGCGCCTGTGTACGGTTATGCGACAACTTGTTGTTGTTGGCATATCCGCCATCTGGTGATGCATAGCCGTGGAGGGTTATCTTGGTGATGGTAACATCCGAATCGTTCTTCACAAGGTCGAGAGTCTTGCGGATATTATCCAGTTCTCTGGCATTGTTGCCCAAATCGTACAGGATATCCCACTTGTTCACCTTGAAGTTCAAACGGGCAGAACCATTCTCCTTTCTTGCCTTTACGGCTTCTGCCTTAGGCTGTACATAAGCGTTGAAGAGATTCTTCGGAGTAGCGAATGCACGTCCTTCCGGATTCAGAATACCTTCGTCGAGAAGTTGCTGGTTGCAACCGCAGGCATCATTACTGATAGCGAAGTTTGAGTTCTTCATCCAGTCGCTGAACGGAGCGGCGTATTCATAATGAAGCGTCTGTGCAGTCTTGTTCTTACGGAGTGCCACGATGAGTGGGTTTACCGTAGCCGTTTTCTGGTTACGCTGATAGTAAATATATCTCTTTTTACCCATCACCTCAACGCTCGGCATGAAGAGTGTATCCTTTTCGTTGAGGATCATTGGGGTATAGATGAGACCTTTGTTGCTGGCAAGCTGAATTTGGTCGAGGTTCAAGTCCATAGCCACTTTCACCTGGTTGCCAACCTTTCTGATTGCCTTATTCTGGATTTTCAGATTCTTGTAAGCCTGCTGGGTACTATCGGCTGATATAGGAAGAGCGATAAGCAAGGCTCCGAACATACTACCTATTATATTATATGTATTCATCACTGATTCTTTTTAAAAAACATACACTAAGTTGAGGGCTGCTTTCGTCGGGCCCACATAGTTGTGTGCCTTGTCATCTTCAAGTTTATCTCCGCATTGAGCACAGTTAAACTTATCTGCCTTAGAGTAGATATAGCCTACACCAAGTTCAGCTTCCAGATTCCAATGTTTAGAGAGAGCCCAAGCGTAGCCGTAAGCTACACCTGCACCGATAAACCATCCTTCATACCGATAGTCTTTCAGCTTAGAGAAATCAGTGCCCAGGAACTTGAAGTCAAGATCCATGCCACCGATGTTGTGCGATCCACCCAAGGCATGGAAGCCGATGAATGAACCCATCATTTTGTTACAGAACCAGTATCTGGCCTCTGGCTGAACGAGCCAGTGTTTCCATTTCTTGTTCTTTGAAAACGTCCAAGGATTGTAGTTTCCGGATACGTCAAGTGTCCATTTTGGAGAAAGACCGAATTCAACACCCAAGTTCATGGTTGTCGTTGCATCATACAGCAAGTTGGTCTTTACCGCAGCTTCCTGCGCTAGAGCAGGACAGATAAGGCTGCCGAGTGCTACTAACGCAATTAAAATCCTTTTCTTCATACCTCAATTAAACTTTTCTTTTTTAAAAATACATTGAGTGATTTAGAATCACCTTTTACTTTCGTATACTCTTTTATATTTATAATGATCACCAATACCTGAATCTACTGAGAACTCATGTTTCCTAAAGTTTACTTTCAACTGTTCCTTTTCTCCTTTCAGTTTACTTTCAACTTACTTTTTAGTTCATCTGTATCTCATATCGTTGGATTTCGGGTGCAAAAGTAGAACGAATATTGGATACAACCAAATTTTTAAGCACTGAAAAATACTGAAAAATGCCATTTTTAGCAAAATAGTACACTGATTTATGCTTAAAATCGTTAAAGTTGTACGATTTTCGGATAATTGAACAAGGATTTCTGATATTATTTGTATTTTTGCAGCCGGAATCAATAAATCCCTAAAAAAATGGCAATTTCCAAGAAAAAGAGCCGTTTGACTTACGAAAGCATAAGCAAGATTTAAGAAAATAACCAAAACGAAATGAAACTGAAGAATGACATTGTAAACCTGATTGTGAGGGTAGAGTATCATTTATGCCCCCAATATTGTGGTGTGGTAGACCGCCGACGCGTTATCGCCTTTCTACTTCTGACGATAAGCGAGCTGATTATCATACCTTATCATATTATGCTCTTTCTGCTGGTGAAAGAACCTTATGGTTTAAGCCTCTGTGGCTTGCATACATTCGTGTTCTGCATCCTGCAGCTTCTGGTCTGGAAACGGAAGATAGCTTTCGTGAAGGGTATCTCTTCTTTTTACCTTCTGATGTTCGCCAAACTGGCTCTTGATAGCGTATTTTGCATCAATTTCGGTTTTGCTAATGATAATTTGAGCGTTATCTGCAACCTGTTTGTCGTCTTTATCCTGGCTATTACAGCGTTGAGCCAAACTTTGTATAAGACTTGCGCCATCATCACGGTAGGTACGATACCTATGTTGCTGATATACCTGTTCAGCACTCCGCTTATGCCAGCTCTTTTCAGTATGAAGGCTGTTTTCCTGGGTTTCATGATGCTGGTTTATGTGGCAGTATATAATATGAGTATTGTAACCAAGGGGTTGCGCCCGCCAAAACGGATGACTCGGGTTGAAAACAAGGCGTTGAATATGCTTGCCGATTTGAAGGATAATGAACCGGAAGCAGCAGAAAGCCTGATGAAGCGTCTGACTCCTGATGTCCGGCAGAAGATTATTACCCATGCTTCTGAACATCTGTTTAATGAAGAATTGAATAGAGTGGCATGGGATCAGGTTTGTGATGGGCTTACGTTCAGCGAAAAGGAAATATGCAAGCTGATTCTTCAGGGGCATACTTTAAAGGAAATTTGTGCAGAACTCAATAAGAGTGAATCAAATATCACCAGCCAGCGTTGCCATATTCGCAAAAAGTTGAATATGGACCGTCGCGATGATTTGAGGAGAACCTTGGAAGTAAGGTTCTATGATGCGCAGAAACAAGTAAAAAAGTCAGAAGCCGAAAACTCCTGACTTTTATGGTTATTCTTATTTTTTGATCATTACTGAACTTTCGCATGTGGTTCAAGTACGGGCTGAAGGCCCGAAAGTTCCAGAAGCAGCACGCCCTGAAAGGGCAGAAGCTCCAGAAGCAGCATGCCCTGAAGGCCCAAAAGTTCC
>ERZ779869.3399-NODE-3399-length-12366-cov-4.633174_pt1 | contig 12366 bp, 13 predicted proteins | sample MGYA00511557_ERZ779869 | MGnify/ENA primary metagenome ERZ779869 (study PRJEB29588, sample SAMEA2154620) | human gut metagenome | biome: human gut; feature: human-associated habitat; material: faeces | place: Denmark | collected 2008/2010 ...
TAAAAATATCTTGTTAAAATAAACTTATCATCAAATAAATTTTCTACATAATATCCAGCTTTTTTTATTAATGGATATATTATTATTGTTATTAATGTGTTAAACACAAGCTCAACAAGAAGTATTTTTGAAAATGCTAATATTTCAATTGTTCCTTCTGTTCTAAGCATTGTAAAAATATATAAAACTGTTTCATAGATAGCTGTTGTAATTATAACCATTAGTGTTACTATAAAACGACTATCTTTTGAAAAATTTTTACTCAATATCTCGCCAATTAGCCCGATTGCACCTAGTGCAAAAGCAGATATTCCAACGGTTTTGCCTAGTATTATATCTAAATATAGCCCAAATGCAAAACCGAATACCACTCCTAATTTTCTTTTCATGAACAAGCCCATAAATAGTACAAGAATTACGTATAGATTAGGCATTATGCCAGCTATGTTGAACCAAGTAAAAAAATTTGCTTGCAAAAAATATATTAGAAAAAATATTAATATTAAACATAGTATTGTAATTGTTTTTTTCATCGTTGTACGTTGAAAAATAATTACAATTTTGGCTACGTCAAATTTCATTCAAAACGCGGTTACATACAACAAGTATGCGCCCTTACCTTTTGAATTCATTTTCCTTGCCAAAATTTAATCCTTTTCCAACTCAGCTCCTTTCATAAAAATGCTTATCCTATTTAATAATTACTAAAACCGTCTCCAACTTATCAAAATTAACGGCAGGTTCTACTAAAATATATCTGTTAGTTAAATTTTTTGTTTCTATTATTTGTTTTACGGTTCCTATTGTAATTCCCTTTGGATAAATTCCACCTAACCCAGAGGTTTCAACCTTGTCACCTTCTAATAATGCCGCAGAAGTTGGTATATATGTTCCTTTTAGCATGTTTGAATTTTCTAGATTTCCTTTTATTATAACAGAATCTCTTGCAGTTCCAACTACACTACTTACCGCACTAGATGTATCTAATAAAGTTTGTACCTTTGCAGTTGTATCTGTAACAGAAATTATATGTCCGACTAATCCTGCATCGGCAATTACTGGCATTCCAACATCTACACCATCATTTTTACCAATGTTTATTACTATTATGTTGCTGTAGTTGCTTGTATTTTTATTAATTACATAGCCTGGAATAGTTGTGTATTCTGTATATTTATCTTTTAAATTTACATATTCTTTTAATGTTTCATTTTCAGACTTTATTACTTCTAATTCTCTTAAAGATTTTTCAAGTTCACTGTTACGTTCTTTTAAAGTTTTATTTTCTTCTTTTATAGTTGCAAGGTCTGAGAAAAATGTGCTGTTTCCACTAAATTTATTCTTTATGTAAGTAATTCCATTTTGAACTGGCATTACAAAAGAACTTAATGCTCCACCTATATGTGAAAAATCTTCAATTTTTATGTTTGAAATAATTACAATTACAACTAAAACTATAATAGTAATAATTACTCCTATTATGCCGGTTTTCTTGTTCCTATACATTTATAGTTAATGCCTCCTTCTGATAATTGAAAAATAATTACAATTTTGGCTATAGTTTATCTTCTTCTATTCCTAATTAACGCCGTTCTAAGCTTGTCCATATCTTCTATTGTTTTACCAGTTCCATTTGCAACACAATCAAGTGGTCTATCTGCTACATAAACTGGAATTTCTATTTTTTGAGAAATTAATGTATCTATTCCTTTTATTAAAGCTCCTCCACCTGTTAACACTATTCCACGCTCTATTATGTCTGATGCTAGCTCTGGTGGTGTTTTTTCAAGGGTTGCTTTAACTAAATCTATAATTTTTTCTATAGAAGGAGCCATTGCCTCTTGAACTTGCTCAGATGTTACAATTTTGTTTTCTGGTAATCCTGTTGTAAGCTCTCTACCTCTTATTTCCATAGATTTTTGTGTTACTAGCGTAATTGCACAACCAAGTTCGAGCTTAACTTGCTCTGCTGTTGTACTTCCTACTGCTAGATTTAAATTATTTTTTATATAATTAATAATCTCATCATCCATGGTATCACCTGCAACTCTTATAGAATCGCTTACAACTATTCCACCTAGAGATATTACAGCTACTTCAGTTGTTCCTCCGCCTATATCTACTACCATATTTCCTGTTGGTTCTGCCACGTCTATTCCTGCACCGATTGCTGCCGCCATAGGCTCTTCTATTAAATACACTTCTCTTGCTCCTGCTTGTGTTACAGCTTCTTCAACGGCTCTTTCTTCAACCTCGGTAATTCCAGATGGAACTCCTACTACAACTCTAGGCCTACCAGCATTATATCTTTTACAAACTTTTGTAATTACATTTTTAATCATCATCTGTGCTGCAGTAAAATCCGCAATAACACCATCTTTCATTGGTCTTACTGCTCTAATTTGTTCTGGAGTTCTGCCAAGCATCTCCTTTGCTTCATGCCCTGTTGCAACAATTTGGTTGTTTTGTCTATTTATTGCCACAACAGAAGGCTCGTTTAGAACTATTCCCTTTCCTTTTATTGTTAGCAAAATGTTAGATGTTCCTAAATCCATCCCTATGTCTTTCGATACAAATGTAAAAAAATTCATTGTTTACCTCAATCCTCCTATTGAAAATACGCTTGTATATCTTTCGTTTCCAATTATAATGTGGTCTAATAGCTCTATGCCTAATAATGTAGCTGCATTATATAATCTTTTGGTTGTTTCTATATCTTCTTTGCTCGGCGTTGGGTCTCCACTCGGATGATTATGTACCAAAATAATCTTCGGTGCTCCCATCTTTGTTGGTTCTGCTAATATATCCTTTGGCTCTATTATTGCTGAATTTGTGCCACCATATGACACATCTATAATCTTAATTAGCACATTTTTTGTATTTAAAACTAGTACTTTTACTTTTTCTCTTTTTTCGTATTTCATCTCATTCATTAACAAATTTGCCACTGATGCTGATGACCTTATTTGCACTTTGTTAGCATTTAGTGGTTTTGAAATTCTTTTTGCCATTTCGCATACAGCTTTTATCTGAATTGCCTTAACTATTCCTATTCCTTTAATTTTTGTTAGCTCTTCTAGTGAAATATCTTGCAAAAACTGAATATTTTCTTTATTTTTACTCTCTATTGATAAAATTTCTTGTGCGAGTTGTACTGATGTTTTTTCTTTTGTTCCTGTTTTTATTATTATTGCTAATAATTCTGAATTTGATAAATTTTCAATTCCATACATTTGTGCTTTTTCATATGGTCTTTCTGTTGATGGTAATTTTTTTATAGTCAATATAAATCCTTTCCACCACTATATATCTATAAAACCTATATTACATTACAATTGCTGTAGAAATAATTTCTATTTTTATAAAATAAACCTAAGTGCGCCCTTTGAGGAGTCCGAAGGAGCTCCGACCAAGCACGACGTGTGCAATTTTATAAAAATAAATTATTTCTGCAAAATGTAATTATAAAGCTTTTCTATATATAAAAATTGAAATTATTACGCCAATTATACTTGCAATGTTTATTTTAAACATTAGTGCGAATGTTACTTTTGCTATTCCTAAGTCAAGTACAAGTGGTGAATTTGCAGATAGTCCAAATTCTTGACCGTATGATAGCCACCATAGGAAGTCAACTCCTGATGTAAGTTGCCCTATTAAACCTCCTATAACAAGTCCTGCTAAAATGAATAGTATGCATATCCATGTATTTTTGTTTTTCATGTTTTTATCCTCCGTTTTTTATTGCGAATTAGTTTTATGTAAAGTCCTATCTTCTACGGATACAACGTTTTTCTAATTCAATTTTACATTTTGTATTATATCTTGAAATCGAGTTTTTTTCAATACTAAAAGTTAAATATATTTTTTCATTTTCGTCAAATTTCGCTTTATTTTTTGCTTTTTATGTGATATATTAAATATTACATTTATTAGATAACAGTAATATAATATATAAACACAATATTTCCATATTTTGTTCATTTAATTAGATATATTTTAGTAGTATAATATAAGTATATCTTAGGAGGTACTAAATGAAGTTTGAGAAAATTAATGATGATAAAATAAAAATAACATTAAGTAGTGCAGATTTAGAAGCAAATGACTTAGATTTACACTCTTTTATGTCAGACTCTAGTGAAACACAATCATTATTCTTATCTGTTCTAGATAAAGCAGAAAAAGATTATGGTTTTATTACAGATAACTATCAATTGAAGGTTGAAACATACGCTTTAGATAATGGAACATTTATGCTTACAATTACAAGAAGCCGTTCAAAGAATGAGCCAGAAAGGAAAAAATTTAAGGTATCTAGAAAAGTTCCTAATATGTCTACAGCTTCTCTAATATATAGGTTCAATACATTCGAGGATTTTTGCAATTTTGCAGAGTTCTTATCCACATCTGAGCTTGGAAATGTGGACAAAATTTCAAAATCTTCATTGTTATACTCGTATAATGATTACTACTATTTAATCTTTAACGACGTAAACGTGAAATATCCTAATTTAAGGTCATTTTACTCTGCAATAACAGAGTTTGGTACATATATTGAATATTCTGATGCATTAGCTGCTAAATTGCATGAAACAGCAACACTTATAATAAAAAATCATGTAGTAAAAGTTGCAACAAAGTACTTTGTAAAGTAGAAAAAAAACTTGGAGAATTTAACATTCTTCAAGTTTTTTATTATTTTAATATACGTAGTTTTGCGGATTTTGTGCTATTCCATTTACTCTTATTTCAAAGTGTAAATGGTTTCCTGTTGAGTTTCCTGTGCTTCCTACTGTTGCTATTGCTTGTCCTTGTGAAACGTATTCTCCAACATTTACTAGCAATGATGTACAGTGCCCATAAACTGTTTGAACGCCATTTCCATGCGACAACATTATATAATTACCATATCCTCCGCTGTACCCGTATTGTGATACTGTTACTGTTCCAGCAGCTGCTGCAACTATTTTGGTGCCTTTGCTTGCTCCTATATCTACACCTTTATGCGTTTTTCCCCATCTTGAGCCAAATCTTGATGTTAACGTTCCAGAAAGTGGTCTTATTAAGCTTATTCCTAAATTAACTTTTGCCCCTGTGTTTACTGATGAAGGCGGAATTGCTGAGCTACCTCTTGAAGCCACTCTTTTTACTACCACCTTTGGTTTTTCTTTGTATAAGCTTGCCACACAGGTTTCAACATCTGTGAATGTTGCTTCACTTGTATTATATTTTTCTAATATTGTTATTTTATCACTATTTGTACTCTCTTTATCTTTTAATTGTTTTACTATGTCTTCTGCATCTTCAAATTTAGATACATAATATTTTTCTTCGCCGTCTTCCAATATTGCATAATATCTGTAGTATGAAGTTCCTTGTCCAACTATTTTATTATAAATTTCATCATCATTTGTCTGCACATCTTTTTTTAATAAACATAATTTATATTCTGGCATTGAGTCAATTTGAATAAATGCTAAATTTGCTCCATCGCCTTTTTGAATTGCATCATTTATTTTTGCTTGTAGTTCGCTCTTATTCTGTGTATATCCTATAAACTCACCATTTAATGAAACTGAATATGTTGGTTTAAAAAAGTATACAATCATCATTCCAATTATTAATGCTGACAGTAAAATTAGTACTGCAAGCTTTATAGAACGCCTGATATGCATAAAAGATTTTTTTAATACGTTTATGATAAACAACTCCTTTTTTATTATTATCAGCAATATTCTATATTAAAATGGAGAAATTTTCAAGTACTTTTTTGAATTTATGTTAGACAACGAAAAAAACACATCCCTGTCTGCCCGATAGAGATGCGTTATGATTTTATTGCAATTCATTCTTTACTGTTAGTATTTCTGTTGGTGTTGCTGATTGTGCTGGTTTGTAGTAGCCTTTTGTTTGTGCTACTTTGAATAGTTCGTATTGAAAGCTTTCATCATTATTTCTTATTTGTTGTATTGTTTGTCTTAATTGCATATTTTCTGCTTCTGATATTACTCCTTGATAAGTTTTTAGACCAGATTTTACGCCTTCTAGTATATCGTTTACCATTGTTTTCTCATCCATTTTCGTATCCTCCATAACTTAAATATTTAAAAATGACATTAGTTTTTGCTTTGTGTTTAAAGCATCTTGTGCTGATTTTGTGAATATTTGCTTTATTTGTGGATCTACTGCTTGTGAAGCATATGTGTTTAATTTTTGATAATTTGTTTCATGTGCGCCTATCAAATGGCGTAAATTTTGTAATTCGATTTGAGTTAAATTTGCCATAATTAAAAACTTCCTTTCCTAAGGTTTATGTTTTTATTATGGCAAATTTTCATTTTTTTATTCATTTATTTTGTATATTTTTATTTTATTTGTATGTTTTGTTTTTTCTTGATTTTAGCAATTTATCCTATTATTTCCAAACCAGCAAATTTTGCCATTAATCTCTTGTGTCCAGCTTTATCGAATTCTAGGTCCACCTTTACATCATTGCCTTCTTGCTCTAATTTTGTTATTGTTCCTTCTCCGAATTTTTTATGGTAAACACGTTGTCCAACTTGATATTTTGATAAATCTACATCGTTTGTTTGATTGTTTTGTTTTATTGAATTTAAGAAGCTTTCTGCGGTTCTATATTGATATTCAGATTTTGTACCTTGTTCTCCAATTGTTTTTGCAACAGCAGATTTATCTTCTTCGCTCATTTTGAATGTTTTTACTGTTTGTCCTTTTCCATAGCTCCATCTATATCCATAGTCTTTAAATTCTTCCTTATCTACGGATTTTCTTTCTACAACTTCTGCGTATCCTTCTAGTAATTCTTCTGGAATTTCTTTTACAAATCTTGATACTTGATTGTAGCTGGTTGAGCCAAATATTGTTCTATGTTTTGCACACGTTAAATATAAGTATTGTTTTGCTCTTGTTATTCCAACATAGAATAGACGTCTTTCTTCTTCTAATGCCTGTGGCTCGCCTATAGTTTTGTAGCCAGGAAATATTCCTTCTTCCATTCCAACCAAAAATACAACTGGGAATTCAAGTCCTTTTGCACTGTGCAAGGTCATTAATGTTATTGAGTTATCTTGGTCTTCCATTCCATCTATATCACTTGAAAGTGTGATGTTTTCTAAGAATTCGGCTAATGTGTTGTCTGCTGATTCTTCTTCGAATTCTATTGCAACTGTTAAGAATTCTTCTAGGTTTTCTATTCTAGTTTCTGCTTCGACACTGTTTTCATTCTCCAATGCCTTTGTATATCCAGTTTTATTAAGTGTTTCTTTAATTAAATCTGATATTTTAAGCTCGTCCTTTTTAGACTTCAAATATTCAATTTGTTCTATAAAATCTCTAGAGTTTGAGAATACCCTTGTTAATCCATATTCTTGTGCATTTCTTATAATTTCATACATAGAGTTACCTGTTTTGTCTGAAATTTCTTGAATTTGGTCTATGCTTGTCTTTCCAATTCCACGTTTTGGCTCATTTATAATTCTCTTTAAAGATAGATTATCTGCAGAATTATGTATTAACCTTAAATATGCAATTATGTCTTTTATTTCTTTTCTTTCATAGAACTTTAAGCCACCAATAACCTTGTATGGAATGCCTTCTCTCATAAGAATATCTTCTATTGCTCTTGATTGAGCATTCATTCTATATAAAATTGTGAAATCAGAATTTTTGTAATATTCTTCTGTTTTTAAATGGTTTATTTGCTCTACAATGTATCTGCCCTCGTCGTATTCATCTTCTCCACAATATATGCAAGGCAAGTGTCCTTCTTCGTTTTCTGTCCATAGCTTCTTGTCATATTTGTTTTCATTGTGCTTTATTACTGCATTTGCAGCTTTTAATATATTTCCTGTACATCTGTAGTTTTGCTCTAGTTTGATAATTTTTGTTCCTGGGAAATCTCTTTCGAAGTTTAATATATTAGAAATATCTGCACCTCTAAAACTATAAATTCCCTGGTCATTATCACCAACAGCTGTAACATTTCCATACTTTGATGCCAATAATGATACAAGTGTAAATTGAGCCTTGTTTGTATCCTGATACTCATCAACTAAAATATACTTAAATTTCTCTGTGTAATAATCTAAAACATCTGGATTTTCACTTAGTATTTTTATAGTAAAGTTGATGATATCATCGAAATCTATTGCATTATTTTCTCTTAATCTTCTTTGATATAGCTCATATATTTCTGCAATTGTTTTCTTTCTAAAGTCTCCGGCATATTTTACACCATAAGCTTTTGGCTCAAGCATTTCATTTTTCCCATTACTAATTTCAGACAAAACTCCTCTGTCTGTAAATATTTTATCGTCTACTTTTAAAGTTTTTAAACACTCTTTTATTAATGTTTTTTGATCAGATGTATCGAAAATAACAAAGTCTGTTTTATATCCGATTCTATCTATATATCTTCTTAAAATACGCACACAAATAGAGTGGAATGTTCCCATCCATAAATCTTTTGCCGCATCTCCAATAAGCTTTTCTATTCTTTCCTTCATTTCATTTGCAGCTTTGTTTGTAAATGTAATTGCAAGTATATTCCATGGCTTAATTCCACTTTCTATATCATATGCAATCTTGTGTGTTAGTACTTTTGTTTTTCCACTTCCTGCACCAGCAATTACTAAGCATGGTCCATCTGTGGCAAGCACAGCCTCTTTTTGCTTGTCATTCAATCCATTTATTAATTCTTCTTTATTCATCTCTATACCTTCCCTTGATTTCTCATTACTAGAATAATTTATGCATTTGTAATTTTATCTACAATTAATTTTAAAGCATCATATATTTCTTTTGCACATTTTCTATATACATCAGCAGGATATCCCCATGGGTCATCTATGTCTTTATCTTGTACATCTGGTCCATATGCGTATTCTTTTATTGTAAATATTCTATGAGCAAGCTCTGGGTACATATACTCCAATGTAGTTAGATGTGCATGTGTAGCACACAAAATCAAATCCATATCTTTTATATTTGTATTTTTCACATTTACAGATTGATGATTTAATAAATTTACGTCATAGTCTTCTTTCATAACCATTATTGCTTCATCTGTTGAATATTCTCCAGTTGATGCACGAAGTCCAGAAGAACACACCTTTATATTTGTTATTCCTTTATCTGCTAACATTTTCTTCATTAAGCCTTCTGCCATAGCACTTCTACATGTGTTTCCAGTACATATAAACATTATATTTTTTATTTGTTCCATGTGTTGATTCCTCCAATATTTTTCTAACGATAGTATATAACATTTGGGTGGATTTAATCAAGGTTTATGCTTGATATATTTAATGAATTTTCACACACTGCTAATAATCACAATAGTTTTGCTAGTTTATTAACTAAACTTTTATAGTTTCATTTTTTAACTATATATTTACTGCAATTAGTCCTAATATAAATCCAATTATTGTTCCTATGGTACTTGCTTTTCCATCATAAATTTTATTAGATTCAGGTATTAATTCTCCTGAAACTATATACAGCATTGCTCCAGCCGCAAAGCTTAGGCACACAGCGATTACATCTTGCGATATTCCACCAATTATTTTTCCAATTAGTGCTCCTATCCCTGTTGTTACTCCAGAAAGGATTACATAATATAAGACTTTAGACGTTTTCATTCCTCCATTTTTCATCGGCACAGCCATTGAAATTCCTTCTGGTATATCATGTATGCATATCGCAATTGCAAGAGAATAACCTAACGTTAGTGAAGCTCCAAAGCCAGAACCTATTGCAAGTCCTTCCGGAAAATTATGTATTGCTAGGCCTATACTTGTTACAATTCCTGCTCTTAATAAATCTTTTTTATTTTCTTCTTTTATGCTTCTTAACATTTGAGAATTTTCGGTAAATTTTTTATCAACTAAATAATTGCAAATAATCATACAAAATATACCTAAAGCTATTCCTAAAATAACATTAGTTATAGATGCAATTTTTAAAGCTTCTGGAATTAAATCAAAACTTAATATAGAGGTCATTAGCCCTCCTGCTAATGACAGAATAAAACTTAATATTTTATTTGATGGATTTTGAAACCTTACACCTATTATTCCACCTAATGTTGTGCCAAATGTGCCAAAAAACAAACCAAGCATTGTAACTTTTAATAAATCGTACATTTTTTCTCCTATCTTTTTTGTACATTTTATTTGCTTAGTTTGTTTTTTATTCTAAAGTATTTATATTATTTCAATTTTTCCATCATCTGTTGTATACATTATAAAATTATTCTCTTCATTCTTCATAATAAGCCAATTCTCCTTATTTTTGTTAAACACATTATATCAAAAATTAAGTATTAATCAATTGTAATCTCATACAAAACAAAAGATGATGTAATTATAAAATTTCATCATCTTTTTCTGCGTTTTATACTATGTTTAATATTTTAAATTTTAGTTCTAATTATTCTTCATCATTTCCTTGTAATTTTTCTGCTCTATCTGCTGCAATTAAGTTATCTATCATTTCATCTAAGTCTCCATTTAAGAAGTTTTCCATTTGATATATGCTAAGTCCTATTCTGTGGTCTGTTATACGTCCTTGTGGATAGTTGTAAGTACGTATTTTTTCACTTCTATCTCCACTTCCTACTTGGCTCTTACGCTCATTTGCAAGTTCTGAATCACGTTTTTGCTTTTCTACTTCATATAATCTAGATTTTAAAAGTTTCATTGCATATTCTCTGTTTTGTGTTTGAGAACGTTCTGTTTGGCACTCTGCTACTATTCCTGTAGGAATGTGTATTAATCTTACTGCAGATGATGTTTTGTTTACGTGTTGTCCTCCGGCACCAGAAGCTCTAAATACTTCTAGTTTAATGTCTGCTGGATTTATTTCTATTTGAACATCTTCTACTACTGGTAATACCGCAACAGTTGCTGTTGAAGTATGAATTCTTCCACTTGCTTCTGTTTCTGGAACTCTTTGTACTCTGTGAACTCCACTTTCAAATTTTAGTCTACTATAAACTCCTTTTCCAGTAACCATAAATGATATTTCTTTATATCCTCCAAGTCCTGTCTCATTTTCATTTAAAACTTCTATTTTCCAGTGTTTTCTTTCTGCATACATTGAATACATTCTGTATAAAGTTCCAGCAAATAATGCTGCCTCGTCTCCACCGGCTCCAGCTCTGATTTCACAAATTATGTTTTTATCATCATCTGGATCCTTTGGTATAAGTAATATTTTTAGCTCTTCTTCTATCTTTGGAAGTTTTTCTTTATTTTCATACAACTCTTCTTCTGCTAATTCTCTCATTTCTGGGTCATTTAGCATTTCTTGAGCTTCTTCAATACTCTGTTGTACTTGTTTATATTCCTTATATTTTAATGCAACCTCTTCTATTTCTGCATGCTCTTTCATGAACTTTGTCCATTCGCTTGTATTTGCAATAACTTCTGGGTCACTAATCAATTTTGTTAATTCATCATATCTTTTTTCTACTAACTTTAATTTGTCAAACATCTAATAACATTCCTTTCCTACTCATATGGTAATATTTTACTACAAATACAACAAAAAATCAACTAATATTAATTAAATTATAATCAATCATATTTTTTCTTAATACTTTTTCTTCTCGATTCGTACAAGTAAAAATAAAAATTTGATTTTTCTCATTATTTTTAGTCATTGCCAATAAAAAATTTTCTAATCTTTCATCATCAAAATAAGCAAAAGCCTCATCAAGAATAATTGGTAAACTTTCATTTGACAATTCATTAATCATAGAAAGCCTTAGGGAAAGATACAATTGCTCTATTGTGCCAACACTTAATTTTCCAGCTGGAACATAATCTCCTTGCTCATTTTCAACTATTAAACCTATTTCATCATTAAAATTAACATTTGTGTATTTACCACCAGTTATTTCAGAAATATTTTGAGATAAATTCTGAGTAAATCTTGGAGCAACAGATCCTTTCATTAATTCATAACATTCACTTAAAACTGATTTAGCCAATTCAAAACTCATATTTAATTTTTCTAACTCATATTTATTCTGTTTTCGTAAAACATACTCCTCCTGAATACTAGACAACCTATCCAATTTAGGTTCGATATTGTTTTTATCTAGAATTAAACTATGCAAATTAATCTTAGCATTTGCAAGTTCTACTTGCAATTCTTGAATTTTTGATTGTATTTGTTCAATTTTTATAGTTTCATCAAATTTCATATTAGTCCCATATCTTTGAAAAACGAAATTTAATTTTTGGTTTTTCTCAGCATTTATCTCATTTTGCATACGCAAAATATTATCATCTACTTCCTTATTATTTACTTCTAAATTATATATTTAAACTATAAAAA
>ERZ779869.3400-NODE-3400-length-12363-cov-9.356760_pt1 | contig 12363 bp, 12 predicted proteins | sample MGYA00511557_ERZ779869 | MGnify/ENA primary metagenome ERZ779869 (study PRJEB29588, sample SAMEA2154620) | human gut metagenome | biome: human gut; feature: human-associated habitat; material: faeces | place: Denmark | collected 2008/2010 ...
CATCCGTAAGGCAGCAGAGCCGCCAACGGCTGCGCAACAGCGGATAATAGAAGCAACTCAAATCATATAGCAATGCTAACGCGGCAACGCCGCGCTATGGGCAGTGCAATCGGCAAGCATTGCAGCTCTTCGAGCTGCTCGCCTGCAATGTGAATTTTCTCTGGGAGGGTGTAAGGGAGGGGTATCTCTTTTCGAAAAAGAGATATCCCTCCCTTATCCGCGTCCCCACACCAGGTGGGAAAAAACCGGAACTTATTGTTCCAAAAGGAACCGTGCGATATTTTCTATTGCAACAGAAGCCTTTCTAATGGGAAACATCTGAAACACATGCCACATCCCCTCGCTGACCTGCAGGCGGCAGGGAACGTTTGCGCGCTTCATCGCCTGATAGAGTTGTTCTGAATCCGAATACAGGATCTCGTGGTCGCCGACCTGGATGAGCGTCGGCGGGAAGCCGGTGAAGTCGGCAAAAAGTGGCGACAGGTCGCTCGAACGGTAGTCTCTTCCTGCGGCGTAGGCGAGGCGCACGGCTTCGATGTACTCGGGCGTGAGCATCGGGTCGATCTCCGCACGCTCTGTATAGGACTGGCCGGACATCGTCATGTCGGTCCACGGGGACATCAGGATGAGCGTGCCGGGGAGCTTGCGGCCCGCCGTCTTGAGGCGGTTGCAGAGCACAAGGGCGAGGTTGCCGCCCGCGCTGTCGCCCGCGAGGACGATATCGCGCGCGCCGTAGCCTTGGAGCATCAGATAGTCCCACGCGCGCAGCGCGTCCTCGACGGCGGCGGGATAGGGGAACTCGGGCGCGAGGCGGTATTCAAAGCTCAGCACATCGTAGCCCGTCGCATGCGCGAGCTTGGACGACAGTACGCGCGAATAGCCGAGGTTGCCGCTCGTGTAGCCGCCGCCGTGGCAGTATAAAATCGCATGGCGGCTGCCGTGGGGGGCCTTGAGCCGCGTCCACGCCGCGCTCATGCCCGAGAGGGCAAATTCCTCGTAATCCATGCCCGTCATCGGCGCAGTCAGCTTGCCGAGGACCTCCTGACTGCGGCGCTGACGCTCAAGCTCTTCGGCGGTCATGCTTTCTGGCGCACCGGCGCTGTGCAGCGCCTTGAGCGCACGCATCAGCGGGTCGAGATGCGCGTTCTCGGCCTCGCTCTTCTTTTTGCGGATGATGCGGAGTTTGGGTTCCATAGCTCCTCCTGAAAAACAAAATTCTTTGAGAGCATGATATCATAATTTCGTGAAAATGCCAAGGAAAAGCGCATCTTTCTTGTAGCGCGCCCCGCTTTGTGCTATAATAAACCTCTCAAGACCACGCAGAGGGAAAGAGGGAACATCGGATGGCCAAGCCCAACAGCAAATGGTATAAGCTCGACTCCGCGGGCACGCTCTACTCCGCGCTGCAAAAGGAGGAGTATTCAGCCATCTACCGCTTTTCCGCTCTGATGGAAAAAGACGTCGCCCCCGCGGCGCTTCAGCGCGCCATCGACCGCTGCATGCCGCGCTTCCCGACCTTTGCCGTGCGCATCCGTAAGGGGGCGTTCTGGTACTATTTGGAGCACAACAGCGCGCCGGGGCCGTTTTTGAAAGAGGACGTGTCCGACCCCTGCCAGCCCGTGCGCTTCAAGGAAGACAACGGCTGGCTCGTGCGCTTTTACTATTACCGCAACCGCATTTCGATCGAGGTCTTCCACGCGCTTTCCGACGGCGGCGGAGCCATCGTCTTCTTCCGCACGCTGCTGGCCGAATACCTGCGCCAGACCGGCGTTGATATCCCTGCGGGGAACGGTGTGCTTGATTTGAACGAGCCGCCGCGCGAGGAGGAGATGGAGGACGCCTATGCCCGCTACGCAGGACACCACGCACTGGGCCTCCACCGCCAGCCGACGGCGTATCAGAATACCGGCACAAGCGAGCCGTTTTACACGTTCCATGTGACGATGGGGTTCGTGCCGCTCTCGAAGCTGCGCGAGGAGGCGAAAAAGTACGGCGCGTCGATCACCGAATACCTCTCCGCTGTGCTCATTTACGTCATTTTGGAAAAGCAGAAGCGCGAAAAGCCCTACCGCCTGCGCCCCGTGGCGCTGGCCATCCCCATCAATCTGCGCGGCTGGTTCCCGAGCGAGACGCTGCGAAACTTCATTACCACCGTCCGCCCGTATATCGACCCCGCGCTCGGCGACTACACGTTCCCCGAGATCGTCTCGCAGGTGCGGCATTTTATGAAGCTGCACATCAACCGGCAGGAATTGCAGGCGGCGTTCACGGGCAACGTTCGCTTTACGGAAAACTTTTTCCTGCGGCTCATTCCGGTCATTTTCAAAAATCCCGTCATGGCGCTCAATTACCGCCTGCACGGCGTGAGGCCCTATTCCTGCACATATACGAACCCAGGCGCGTTCACCGTGCCGCCCGAAATGGCTGAGCATATCCGCGGGGCGGAGGTCATTCTGGGACAGGCGACGGTGCCGCGCTGCCACTGCGCGTCCATCAGCTATGGCGACACGATGGAGATCACCTTTGCCGGCACGCAGGCGGAGACGGACACCGAGCGCGACTTTTTCCGCTTCCTCGTGCGCGCGGGAATCCCCGTGCGCGTAGAGAGCAACCGATGAATAGCAGATCGAAAGAAGGAATTTGATGTCATATTGTGTCAAATGCGGCGTGGAGCTGGACGAGGGCGCGGAGCGCTGCCCGCTCTGCGGCACGCCGGCGTGGAAGCCGGATGAGACCGAGCCGCGCTATTTCCCGACCAAGCCGGCCGAGGTGCCGAGAGCATCGCGCAGAGCCGCCGCCGCACTGCTAACGGCGATGCTCGCGTCCGTGTCGCTCTGCTGCGGGCTGCTGAATCTCATTTTGCCGACGGAGCACCCTTGGGCGCTCTACGTCGCGGGCGCGGCAGTGATGCTGTGGATCTGGTTCGCACTGCCGATGCTCGTGCGCGGCATCCCGATCTTCTTCCGACTGACGGCGGACGTCGCCGCCATCGGCGTTTACGTGTGGATCATCTCCGTTGCGCTGCACGGGGGGCGCTGGTTCCGCGGGCTCGTGCTGCCGATGCTCGGCTGGGCGTGCGTCGTCGTATTTCTGCTGAGCTTTCTGCTGCGCGACGGCAGGCGCTCGCGCCTTTCTTCCATCGCCATGTGCATCGGCGCGGTGGGCCTGATGGCGATGGGCGTCGAATACTGCCTTGACCGGTATTTTCTTGAGGTGTGGCAGCCGAGCTGGTCGCTCGTCGTGCTTGTCATCTGCATCGGGCTCATCATCCCGCTGCGCATCGTGCGCCGCGTCCCGTCGCTGCGCGAGGAAGCGCGCAGACGCTTCAATATGTGAAACCTGCTTCTGAAAATGGAAAACCCGCCCTGACGCTTTTGCGTCGGGGCGGGTTTTGTGATGTTTGCTTACAGCAGCAGCCAGCTGAGCACCATGCCGACGAGCAGTGTGATCCCGGCGGTGAGCAGGACGAGCAGAAGCTTCTGATAGGGCCGCTTGCCCGCTTCGACCTTTTGCTCGATCTCATCGAGCCGCTTCCCTTCGCTGAAGGCCAAGATATCCCTGTAGGACTGGACGTTATTTGCTTTTTTGATGCGCTCGAGGCGGAGGGCAAAGTACATCGCGCTGCCCCAGAGCAAAAGCTCCGGAATGAGGCCGTACAGGCCGAACCACTTGAGCAGCGGCGCGGGCAGAATGATCGTGGCGGCGAGCAGAATGGTGTAGATGATGCCGTCGCGGTTCATGGCCCTGACGTCGGCGGCGTTGACTTCCTGTTTCATGGTTTCCAAATCTCCTTTGATGAGTTGGTCGAGCGAAACATCGAAGAGGGCGCTGAGCAGGAGCAGGCTGTGGATATCGGGGTAGCTCTTGCCGGTTTCCCAGTTGGAAACGGTCTGGCGCGTGACGTAGACCTTTTCCGCCAGCTCCTCCTGCGAAAGCGAGAGCGCGGCGCGATGTGCCTTGATCTGATTACCGAGTTCCATAAGTGCCTCCTGTGCGTTTCGTTCGATCTGCCCCAAGGGTAGCCAAAACGGGAAAGTTTGTCGAGCAAAGCTGCTTTACATGAGGAAAAATTGCTTGTCAAAAGATTTTGGCAAGCGCCTTTTCGCCCCGATATCAGCGGCTTGCCAGCTTTTCGCGCAGCCTTGCGATGCTTCGCTGCGGGGCGTCGATGGCTTCGCCCTGCGTTTCGTGCCAGTCGGCCTTTTCGATGGCGATGACCTTTTCGTAGTAGGAGATCGCCGTTTCATAGTCACCACGAATTTCGCAGATCTGCGCGATGGCCTCGGCAGGGTCGACGAAGCGCGGGGGCGGCATGAGCGCCATCGCCTTTTCATAGTCCGCGATGGCCTCGTCGTAGTGAGCGAGCTTGGCGAGCTCGCTCGCGCGCATAACGTAGACCTCCCACGTGTCGGGATACTTTGCGCACATGGCCTCCCACTGCGCGAGCGCGTCGTCGGTGTGCCCCTCCTGCAAAAGGATACAGCCGAGGTAAAAGTCGTCGTTGTAGGTCGGCTTCAGGCGGTGCATTTTGTCCAAGACCTCGCGCGCCTCCGCGCAGCGGCGGTCGGCGATGAGAAGGTCCAGAAGCCACAGGTGCGCGCTGTGGTTCTCCGGATGCGCGGCGAGAAACTCCTGATAGAAGGCGATCGTGCGGTAGTGGTTCGTCGCGTTCCAGTCGAGGTACGCGCCGTGCTCGGCGTCGAAGATGGCGTTGTGCGCCTCCTTGCAGTCGAGATTCAGTGCGAGCGCCTGACGCGCGAGGGGAGAGGCGAGGTCATTGTATTCCCGTGCGCGCTTGCAGTAAAGCTCTGCGAGCAGCAGCGTCGCGCGCGGGCGTGTTTCCTCCTCGCGGCACTTTTCCTGCAAAAAGTGCTCTTCTTCGTCAAATTCCTGCTGTGTGAGAAAGCGCTTGTCCCAGAGCATATTGTCGATGCGGGCAAAGCGGCTCTCGTCCGTGAGGGAGAAGAGCGAGTCGATGCTCGTTCCCAGCGTGACGGACAGCGCGGGCAAAAGCTGAATATCGGGAAGCGAGCTGCCGTTTTCCCACTTGCTCACGGCCTGCGCGCTCACGTGGAGGGCTTTTGCAAGCTGCTCCTGCGTCATGCTTTTGGAGAGGCGCAGCGTTTTGATCTTGCTGCCGATGTCGATGTTCATAAAGGCAAAACTCCGTTTCTATAAAGTGCGGACGTCCTTGATGAGTTCAGTATAGCCGATTGCAGGAAAACGCGCAATGGAGGGGGAGTTTCGCGCGCTCAAACGGCGGTTGAGCACAAAAAGGACGGAAGATGCTTTTCTTCCGCCCTTTTTATGCAGTTCCAGTCGAATCAGTCGCCGACGCCGGGGTTCAGAACCTTGCCGACGTTCCACAGGTGCGCGACCTGCTGCGCGGCGGCCAGACGTTCCTCGGGGGACTCGTAGCTTGCGTGCGCGGTCTGCGCGCCGCAGTCGACACAGGTGACATAAACGCACCAGCCCTGCTCATCCTCCACCGTACCGGTGCCGCGGCAGTAGGGGCAGTCCTGCAATTCGATCTCATAAATCGGGTCCATGGTATCATCCTTTCCTACCGCGCAAAATTGACAGTTTGCGCGGAAATAACCTAATGACCGTAGTATAGCAGGGAAACGGGCGCTTTACAAGCAAGAAAATAGCAAAAATGGGGCGCTCGCAAGCGCCCCGCTTTTTACACGTTTGACGACGGAACAGGAAGCTGGTACTTTTCCACGTAGGATTCGTACGTCTGCTGGAAGCTGCCGTCAGCAGTCTTGGCCTGGCGCAGCGTTTCGTGCAGGTTGAGGTTATGCGCACGGGCGTCGATGACGCAGCCGGCGATGTTGGAGCAGTGGTCGGATGTGCGCTCAAGGTCGGTCAGAAGATCGGAGAGGATAAAGCCAGCCTCAATGCTGCAATGGCCCTGCTGCATGCGCAGGATGTGGCGCGTGCGCATCTGCTCTTTGAGCGTGTCGATGACCTGCTCGAGCGGCTCGACCTGTTGGGCGAGCGCGACGTCCTGCGAGGAGAAGGACTTGAGCGAGAGCGAAAGGATCTCGCGGATGGCGGAGGTGAGAATGGCGAGCTCGTTGAGGGCGCTGCCGGAGAACGTGAGGCCCTTTTGCTCCATCTCCTCAGCGGAGGAGAGAATGTTGACCGCGTGGTCAGAAATGCGCTCAAAGTCGCCGATGGTCTTGAGTAACTCGGTCGCCTCCTCGCTCTCGTCGCGGCCCATTTTCTGCGTGCTGAGCTTGACGAGGTAGGTGCCGAGGATATCTTCATAGTGGTCGCAAAGCTCCTCATCGTCGCGGATGCTCTGGGCGAGCTCAGGCGTGTTGTGGTCAAGGGCGGTGAGAGCGTTGTTCAGCGCGCGCACGGCGCAGTCCGCCATTTCGCGGGCGACGGCGCGGCTCTGGCGAAGGGCGAGGGACGGGGTGGGGAGAAGACGCTCGTCGAGCTCGGTCGTCTTTTCACCCTGCGTCTGAGGATCGTCGGGGACGGTGCGGCAGGCGAGCTTTTCAAGAAGGCCGCCCGCGGGCAGGAGCATGGCGGTGCAGAGGACGTTGAAGACCGAGTGTGTGACGGCGATGCCCGCCATGGTGGCGGATTCATCCAGCAGCGCGGGCGCAAAAGCCGCGCGCACAATGCAGAAGACCGTCAGCAGCACGACAACGCCGATGACATTGAAGAGAAGGTGAACGACCGCGGCGCGGCGGGCGTTTTTGTTCGTGCCGATGGACGACAGCATGGCCGTGACGGTCGTGCCGATGTTCTGGCCCATGATGATGGGAATGGCCGCAGCATAGCTCACAGAACCTGTGACGGCGAGCGCCTGCAAAATACCGACGGACGCGGAGCTCGACTGGATGATGGCCGTGAGCAGCGCGCCGGCGAGCACGCCGAGGAGGGGATTCTGAAAGGCAACAAAGAGATTCGTGAACGCGGGGACGTCCTTGAGGCCCGCGACCGCGCCGCTCATCGTCTCCATGCCGAACATGAGCGTGGCAAAGCCGAGCAGGATCATGCCGGTGTCCTTTTTCTTGTTGTCCTTGCAGAACATGTAGTAGATGATGCCGATGAGCGCAAGGACGGGAGTGAAGGATGAGGGCTTTAAGAGCTTGATCCAGAAGTTGCCGGAGTCGATGCCGCCAAGGCTCAAAAGCCAGGCCGTGACGGTCGTGCCGACGTTGGCGCCCATGATGACGTTGATGGCCTGACGCAGCGTCATCAGGCCCGAGTTGACAAAGCCGACCACCATGACCGTGGTGGCGGACGAGCTCTGGATGATGGCCGTGATGCCAAGGCCCGTTAAAAATCCGGCGAATACGCTGCCGGTCATCTTGTCGAGAAGAGAGCGGAGCTTGCCGCCCGCGCGGCGCTCGAGCGCCTGGCCCATCAGGTTCATGCCGAAGAGGAACAGGCACAGCCCGCCGATCATCGTGAGCACATTGAAAATATCCATATTTTCTATCTTTCCTTTTTTCTTTTTTGAGACTCTATCTATAACCAAAATACAGTTTACGCGAGAAATGTCAAAACTGCCAGAGGAGAATTGTAAAATCTATGTAAAATACACAGCAGCGACGGAATGCGGCGTGATTTGTGTCATGTTGCACAGTTTTTTTCCGCATGAACTGGAAAAAAGTGCAGACACTAAGCGCAGCATTCGCCGCGGCGTCTGCCTCCGCGGCAAAAAGCAACTTGAAATGTCGGAGGAATCGTATGAAAAAAGACTTTATCGACACCAATGAATTCACAAAGCAGGAACTGCTCGACATCATCGACTTGTCGCTCGCCATCAAAAAGGCCATTAAGGCGGGCTACTATCCGCCCCTGATGCGCAACATGACGCTCGGCATGATCTTCCAGCAGTCCTCTACGCGCACGCGCGTCTCGTTTGAGACCGCGATGAGCCAGATGGGCGGGCACGCGCAGTATTTAGGCCCCGGTATGATCCAGCTCGGCGGGCATGAGACCATCGGCGACACGGGCAAGGTACTCTCAAAGCTTGTCGATGTCGTGATGGCGCGCGTCATCGAGCACAAGACGATCGAAGAGCTCGCAAAAAGCTGCACCATCCCCGTCATCAACGGCATGTCGGACTACAACCACCCCACGCAGGAGATCGGCGACCTCTGCACGATCGTGGAGAACCTTCCGCAGGGGAAAAAGTTAGAGGACTGCAAGGTCGTGTTCGTGGGCGACGCGACGCAGGTGTGCGCGTCGCTCGGCTTTATCACGACGAAGCTCGGCATGCACTTTGTCCAGTACGGCCCCCAGGGCCACCAGCTGAATGAGCAGCACAAGGAGATCATGAAGAAGAACTGCGCGCTCTCCGGCGGCAGCTACCTTGTCACCGATGACCGCGAGAGCGTACGCGGCGCGGACTTCATCTATACCGATGTGTGGTACGGTCTCTACGAAAACGAGATGCCGAAGGAAGAGCGCGTGCGCGTCTTCCACGACTATCAGGTCAACCGCGAGCTGATGCAGCTGGGGAACCTCGGCTGTAAATTCATGCACTGCCTGCCCGCGACGCGCGGCGAAGACGTGACCGACGAGGTCGCCGACAGCGACGCCTCCCTCTGCTGGGAGGAGGCAGGCAACCGCCTGACGGCCATGCGCGGCCTTCTTGTCTACTTTACACGCTGCCGCAAGGAGCCGAGCGGTCTTCAGATCGCGGCGGCGAAGGAGGAGCTTGACAAAGTGCTCTGCGACAAGCTCGGCTGCGTCGAGGCCTACTGCGGCGTTTCGAAAGCGGAAAAGAGCTGAGATAAGCCATGGAGAAGAATCAATTCCGGCTCGCAGATGTCATTTTGTCAGTCATCTGCGTGGTGTTTGTCGCCGAGGCGGCGGCGCCGGTCGCGTCGATCGGCAACAGCCAGTATTTCTGGTGGATCTTTATGATATTGGCGTTTCTGCTGCCCTACGGCCTCATCGCCGCCGAGCTCGGCACAGCCTACGCGGGAGACGGCGGGCTCTATGACTGGATCCACGCGGCGTATCCGAACGGCAAGTGGGCGGCGCGTGCCTCGTGGTACTACTGGATCAATTTTCCACTGTGGATGGCGTCGCTCGCGGTGATGTGTCCCGAGCTCATCACGTTCATCACGGGGCGGAGCCTCGGAACATTCGGCTCGCTCGTGGTCGAGCTGCTGTTCATCTGGATCGTCACGCTCATCGCGTGCTATCCCGTGTGCGACAGCATCATTATCCTGAACGTGAGCGCTGTCATCAAGATCGTGCTGGCGCTGCTGGTCGGCGGGCTCGGCGTGTGGTATATCAGCCGTTACGGCTTTGTCAACGACATGTCGGCGCGGACATTTCTGCCGTCGTTCGACTTAAACAGCCTTTCGTATATCTCTGTTATCATCTTCAACTTCCTCGGCTTTGAGGTCGTGTGCACGTACGCAAACAATATGAGCGACCCGAAAAAGCAGATCCCGCAGTCTATCGTGACCGGCGGCATCGTCATCGCGGCCATCTACCTCTTCTCGGCGTTCGGCATCGGCGCGGCAGTGGATGTGCGTGAGATCAGCGTGGATTCGGGGCTTATCGACGCGGTGTCGCTCATTCTGGGCGGCAGCGGCGGCGTGCTCGTGGGCGTGGTGGCGCTTTTGTTCCTCGTGACGCTGTTCGGCAACATGATCTCGTGGTCGATGGGCGTCAATTCGACGGCGGCGCTGGCGGCGGACCACAACGACATGCCGCGGGTGTTCGCCAAGCGCTGGGCAAAGAACGACATGCCCGTCGGCGCGGCGGTCACGTCGGGCGTCGTCGCCTCGTGCGTGTGTGTTTTGGGCGTGCTCATCGAGATGGCGTCGCCGGACTCGTCACTCTTCTGGAGCTTTTTCGCGCTGAATCTCGTGATGCTGCTTTTGAGCTATCTTCCCGTGTTTCCGGCGTTTTTGAAGCTGCGGCGCGAGGATGCGAAGACGCCGCGCCCGTTCCGCGTGCCGGGGTCTGACACGGCGCTCAAATGGATCGCCTACGTGCCGATGGTGCTCATCGTCATTTCGATCATTTTCACTGCGATCCCGCTCTCGTTTGACGCAGAGACGCTTGCGAGCTTTCTGCCCATTACGATCGGGTCGATCCTCAGCGTGGCGATCGGCGAGGTGCTGATCGCGCTGCGCGGGAAAAACGCACGCAGCTAAGTATGGTTTCATCATAAGGAGACAAAGCTATGGCAAAACGAATCATCGGCACAACGCCGAAGCAGGACGGGTATCGCATGCCCGCCGAATTTGAGCCCCAGCAGGGCGTGTGGATGCTCTGGCCCGAGCGCAACGACAACTGGCGCGACGGCGGCAAGCCCGCGCAGAAGGCCTTTGCGGATGTTGCCAAGGCCATCGCAAGATTTGAAAAGGTCACGGTCGGCGCATCCGTGCGCCAGTATCAGAACGCGCGCGCCAAGCTCCCCGAAAATATCCGCGTCGTGGAGCTCGAGAGCGACGACGCGTGGGTGCGCGACTGCGGGCCGACGTTCCTTGTGAACGACAAGGGCGGTCTTCGCGCGGTGGACTGGGAGTTCAACGCCTGGGGCGGGCTCGTCGACGGGCTGTATTTCCCCTGGGACAAGGACGACCAGATCGCGCGCAAGATCTGCGAGATCGCGGATGTGGACAGCTACCGCACAGAGGGCTTCGTGCTCGAGGGCGGCTCTATCCACGTCGACGGCGAGGGCACGGTGCTGACGACTGAAATGTGCCTGCTCTCTGAGGGCCGCAACCCCGACAAGTCGAAAGAAGAGATCGAGCAGATGATCTGCGACTACCTCGGGTGCGAGAAGGTGCTGTGGATCAAGGACGGCATCGACCCCGACGAGACGAACGGGCACATTGACGACGTCGCGTGCTTCGTCGCACCCGGCGAGGTCGCCTGCATCTGGACGGAGGACAAGAACCATCCGTTTTATGAGCAGGCGCAGGCGGCTTACAAATTCCTGAGCGAGACGACGGACGCCAAGGGTCGCAAATTAAAGGTTCACAAGCTCTGTCTGACGAAAAAGCCGTGCTTACTCGAGGGCGCGGATACCATCGACGCCGTGGAGGGCACTATCCCACGTGAGGACGGCGAGGTCAGCATCGCGTCGTATATGAACTTTTTGATCGTCAACGGCGCGGTCATCTTGCCGCAGTACGGCGACGAAAACGACGCAGTCGCCATCGAACAGGTGCAGAAAATGTTCCCCGACCGCGAGGTCGTGGGCGTGCAGACGAAGGAGGTCGCCTTCGGCGGCGGCAATATCCACTGCATCACCCAGCAGCAGCCTGCGGTGAAGAAGTAAAAAAGAGTGCCGTCCGTGCAATAAATGTACGGGCGGCGTTTTTATGGTGCTTATGCAGTTTGCTCGCGGGCGATGCGGATGAATTCCGAGAGCACGCTCCACGGATACGAGCGGCTCAAGTACCCAAAGCAGATGGGATAGGAAGCCTCTGGGCAGAGCGGGAGAATGTGCAGGTGCGCAAGCTGCGCGGGCGAGAGCGCTGTGTGCAGCAGATTTTCCGGGCAGAAGCATGCGCCGATGCCCTGCTCGCAGAGCGCGAGCAGCGTTTCGACGTTTTCCGACGTCGCTTTGCTGACGGGCGAGACGCCCGAGGAGCGCAGAAGTCCGCGCCCGATGCGCCCGCCGATGTCCTCCGCGGAGCCGAGGACAAAGGGGCAGCCGCGCAGGGAGCTCAAATTTCCCGAGGCGATCTCGCCGAGGGCATCTACAACGAGGTCGGCGTGCTCTACACCTCGATTTTTTTGATCCCGATGCGCATTGTGATGTGGTCGGTCGGCACGACGTACTTTGTCGCGGGCGAGACGGTGGAAAAGAAAAAGCTCATCAAAAACGTGCTGACGCACCCCTGCCTTGTTGCCATCTATTTGGGACTCCTCTGCATGGTGACGCAGGTGCAGTTGCCATCCGTGATCCTGAACAACGTGAAGTACATCGGGAACTGCAACTCCATGCTGACGCTGCCGCTGTTGGCGTATGCGGTGGGATAAAAACGAGTTTTCTTTTTGATCGCTTCGTGCTAAGATAGCGATACTGTGTTAAAAAGGATAGGGAGGACTTGGATGGCTGCGATCGTTTTATTCTGCCTTGCGCTGCTCGTGTGCATCGTATTGGGGACGAATATCCTCTACGCGCTCTTGGCGGGGCTTGTGATTTTCACGCTGTACGGCAAAAAGCAGGGCTTTTCGTGGAAAGAACTCGGGAAGATGATCTGCTCGGGCGTGAAGACGTCGGCAAGCGTGCTGCTCGTCTTTCCGCTGATCGGCATTCTGACGGCGTTCTGGCGTGCGTGCGGCACGCTGCCGTTCATCATCTGCTGCGCTGTCGACCTCATTCGGCCGGAAATTCTGCTGCTGATGGCGTTT
>ERZ779869.3401-NODE-3401-length-12362-cov-5.321037_pt1 | contig 12362 bp, 10 predicted proteins | sample MGYA00511557_ERZ779869 | MGnify/ENA primary metagenome ERZ779869 (study PRJEB29588, sample SAMEA2154620) | human gut metagenome | biome: human gut; feature: human-associated habitat; material: faeces | place: Denmark | collected 2008/2010 ...
CTGCCATGTCCATCCGTGACCTGAGCATTTTCGATGCTCCACGTCAGCTCGCTCGAGCCGTTGGCCCACTTCGTGTAATTGCCATACGGATACAGCTGGATCTCATCGCCGTAGTAGACCTTCGCGACATACTTGTTGCCAGTGCTATCCTTTTCGCCGCTCTGCGGCAGGCCGTGGATCGCAAGATCTGGGCTGGCGCCGTCGCGCTGCTTGGTGTACTGGCCGTTCCCATAGGTGATGGCGTAGTTCTTCGAGAGCGCGTCGAGCGCCTAAATTGCAACGCCGCCGACCTGATCAAGGGAATCGTTGCTGTAGTTGGACTTGCCGCCCGTCGGGTTATAGAGGAATTCCGGCGCGATCTGCACGTCGCGGAGCGAGGTGTCCGGCGTGCCGTCGTTCGTCTCAGCGGCAAGACCGTCATAGGTCGCCGTCATGGTCGGGAACGCATCGTACTGCGTCGTCTTGCGGGAATCCGCCTTGATGGTCAGCGGAGCCTTGTTGATGACAAACGGTGCGGAGACCTCATGCGCGGTGTAGTTCTGCGTCTCGTTCACGTGCAGCGTGACGGTGTACGTACCGGCATCGACCGGCGCCTGCTCGTCAACATTGCCGTCCGCCGGGGTGTTGCCGCAGGCGCACAGAGCAAAGACCATGCACAGAGCAAGAACGAGTGCGAGAATCTTCTTCATGTTTTTTCCTCCATAAAAATTTTTGGATAACATCCGTACGATTTCGTACAGCATACATTATAGCACGTACTCCGTTATCAAATCAAGGCCATAATTGACGAAAACTGTTAATTTCTATGACTATTCCGTAAAAATTACGCTTTTATTTCGACGCCATCTTCGCCGCGGTGTCCAGCGCGATCTCGATCATCTGCGTCAGCGACTCCTGCCTGTCCTCCGGGCTGAGCGCTTCGGGGCGGTAGAGGTGGTCGGAAACGGTGCAGATGCAGAGCGCGCGCTTTCCGGCGTAGGCGGCGTTCATGTAAAGTCCCGCGGCCTCCATCTCGACGCCGAGCACACCCATGCGCTTCCATGCGTCGTTGCGGTTCCAGCCGTCGGCGGAATAGAAGTTATCCGAGGAGAGGAGATTGCCGACCTTCATGTCCACGCCGTGATCCCGCGCGGCTTCGACCGCGGTGGAGAGCAGGGTGTAGTCCGCGATGGGGGCGAAGGTGCCGCCAAGGTTGAACTGCTGGCCGTAGTTGGAGTTAGTGCAGGCCCCCTGACCGGCGATGATGTCCATCAGCTTCAGATCGTCGCTCAGCGCGCCGGCGGAGCCGATGCGGATGATGTTGTCCACATCGTAGAAATTGAACAGCTCCCAGCTGTAAATACTGATGGCGGGGATACCCATGCCGGAGGCCATCACCGTCACGGGGACGCCCTTCCATGTGCCGGTATGTCCCTGAACACCGCGGACGTTGTTGACGAGGCGGGCGTTGGTCAGGAAGTTCTCCGCGATAAACTTTGCGCGCAGCGGATCGCCGGGCATGAGAACGGTTTTTGCAATGTCTTCTTTCTTTGCGTTGTTGTGGGCGGTCGGTATTGCCATAAAAATCCTCCTTGAATTAAATTTGCTTTTTGTTTAATTATAACGCGAAAAGCGCAAAAGTCAAATTGAAACCTGCGCCGCCATGTGTTAAAATAGGTCGAAAGAAAACGCTACAGAGAAAGGCGAAAGGATAGAGTCATGGATATAATGGTAATCGGCATCGCCGGCGGCACCGGCAGCGGCAAGACCACCATCACCAAAAAGCTCGTCCAGCGCTTCGGCGGGGACGTATCAGTGATTTACCACGACAATTATTATAAGGCGCACCACAATATGCCCTACGAGGAGCGGGCAAAGCTCAACTATGACCACCCGGATTCCTTCGACACCGATATACTCATCGAGGATCTCAAGCAGCTTCGCGCGGGGCACAGCATCAAGTGTCCGGTCTACGACTACTCCATTCACGACCGCACCGACAGGACGATAACCGTCCGCCCCGCGAGAGTTATTATAGTAGAAGGCATACTGATATTCCAGAGCCGCGAGCTGTGCGATCTTATGGATATCAAGATTTTCGTCGACACCGACGCGGACGTGCGCATCCTGCGCCGCATCGTGCGCGACGTGCGTGACCGTGGCCGCAGCCTTGACAGCGTGGTGAACCAGTATCTCACCACCGTCAAGCCCATGCACGAGCAGTTTGTGGAACCGAGCAAGCGCAATGCGGACATCATCATTCCGGAGGGCGGCTACAATCAGGTCGCGCTCGAAATGGTAGTGGAGCGCGTGCGGGCGCATCTCGGCGCGAAGTGAGGAGAAGAGATGGCAAAGCTATATTTCAAGTACGGCGCCATGGGCTCGTCGAAGTCCGCGCAGGCGCTGATAACGCAGTTTAACTACGAGGAGCTGGGCATGACGGTCTGGCTCATAAAGCCCAGCACCGACACGCGCGACGGCGCGGACATCATCCGCAGCCGCATCGGGCTTCAGCGCAGCGCGCAGATAATCACGCCGGAGCAGAACGTCGCGGATGAGTATCACGCCGCCGGGAAGTACGACGTCATCATCGCCGACGAGGCGCAGTTTTTCACGCCGGAGCAGATAGACCAGCTCCGCGGTATCGTCGATAACGAGGACGTCCCCGTTTTGTGCTTCGGCCTGCGGACGGACTTCCTGACCCGCTGCTTCCCCGGCTCGAAGCGGCTTCTGGAGCTGGCGGACTCGATAACCGAGATAAAGACCGTCTGCGCCTGCGGACGCAAGGCGACGGTGAACGCCCGCATCGGCGAGGACGGGCGCATCATAACGAAGGGCGATCAGGTGTTCCTCGGCGGCAACGACAGCTATGTCGCCATGTGCCATAAGTGCTGGGCGGACAAGATAAGAGCCCAGCAGAGCGAAGAGACATAATATCAGGTTCGGGTGCAACGCGCCCGATGCATGCCCCCCCCGCGGTGAATTATCACTGCGGGGGGGGCATGCGTTTTGGGGCAGTTTATTTGGCTCCTACTTGGCGCCCCTTCTAGGGGAGCTGGCGGCCGTAAGGCCGACTGAGGGGTCGCCAGACTGGGACTTTTGCCAATAGGCAAAAGACACGGCATATAAAGAAAACCACTGTCATTCCCACGACCGGTGCGCACACCGGTCGTGGGAATCCGCATCCCCTATGCACCTACAACACCGCCACAAGGAGAACGGATTGCCGCGTCGCTTCGCTCCTCGCAATGACAATGTGATTTTACTACGCTCTTTCTTTTCCCCTCTGCTCCGGTCTCAGCTCCGGCGACCCCTTCGGCGCTATCGCGCCACTTACCCTAGCAGGGGCGGCGCTTCGCGGCAAAGATTTCACATCCGCCGCCTAACGCAACGCCAAATAACGCGCACTGCGTTTTCCCAGAATTTCTTCGCATTAATCGGCTGATTTTGTATAAATGTGTTTGTAATTTTCGCGGCACTGTATTATAATGAAGTATCAAACGTTTTTTCGGCTTTGGTATTACACATTTAGGGAGGTAGGGACTGTTGGAGACTCCATACGCAATAGAGATGCTTCACATCACCAAGCGATTCCCCGGCATCGTCGCCAACGACGATATCACGCTTCAGCTCAGGAAGGGCGAGATCCACGCTCTGCTCGGCGAAAACGGTGCGGGCAAATCGACTCTGATGAGCGTGCTTTTCGGCCTGTATCAGGCTGAGGAGGGCATCATCAAAAAAGACGGCGTCGAGGTTCAGATCAAGGACCCGAACGACGCTAACGCCCTCGGCATCGGCATGGTGCATCAGCACTTCAAGCTGGTCGAGTGCTTCTCCGTGCTCGACAACATCATTCTCGGCGTTGAGCCGAACAAGCACGGCTTCCTGCAGAAGCAGGAGGCGCGGGAAAAGGTTATGGCGCTGTCCGAAAAATACGGCCTCGCCATCGATCCGGACGCACTTATCGAGGACATCACCGTCGGTATGCAGCAGCGCACCGAGATACTTAAGATGCTCTACCGCGACAACGAGATACTCATCTTCGACGAGCCGACCGCCGTGCTCACGCCGCAGGAGATCGACGAACTGATGCAGATAATGAAGAACCTCTCCGCCGAAGGCAAGAGCATACTCTTCATTTCCCACAAGCTCAACGAGATCATGTCCGTCGCGGACAGAGTCACCGTTCTGCGCAAGGGCAAATGCATCGGCACCGTCAACGTCAAGGACACGACCAAAGAAGAACTCAGCCGCATGATGGTCGGCCGCGACGTCGAATTCGTCGTACATAAGGACGAGGCCAAGCCCGGCGACGTTGTGCTCAGCGTCAAGGAGATGACCGTCGCCTCCAAGGTGCACCACAACAACGCCGTCAAGGGCGTGTCGTTCGACGTGCACGCGGGCGAGATCGTCTGCATCGCCGGTATTGACGGCAACGGCCAGACCGAGCTCGTCTACGGCATCACCGGACTTGAGCCGGTGAAGTCCGGACACGTCGAGCTCTGCGGCCACGATATCACGCATCTTCCCATCCGCAAGCGCTCGCTTCTGGGCATGAGCCACATTCCGGAGGACAGGCACAAGCACGGCCTTGTGCTCGACTACCCGCTTGAATACAACATGATCCTTCAGCGCTACTTTGAGCCGGAGTTCACCGGCAAGGGCGGCTTCCTGAAGCGCCCCGCCATCCGCGCTTATGCCGACAGGCTCATCGAGCAGTACGACGTGCGTTCCGGTCAGGGCGCGGTCACGATTGCGAGAAGCATGTCCGGCGGCAACCAGCAGAAAGCCATCGTCGCCAGAGAGCTCGACAAGAAGCCGAAGCTCCTCGTAGCCGTTCAGCCGACGCGCGGGCTGGACGTCGGCGCGATAGAGTATATTCACCGGCAGCTAGTCGCCACGCGCGACGCGGGCGGCGCAGTGTTGCTCGTCTCGCTGGAGCTGGACGAAGTCATGAACGTTTCCGACCGTATTCTGGTCATGTACGAGGGCGAGATCGTCGGCGAGCTTGACCCGAAGAAGACCACGGTGGAAGAGCTTGGCCTGTACATGGCAGGCGCGAAGAGGGAGGGCAAAAAAGCATGAAGCGTATTATGAAAAACAGCGCGGTGCAGTCTCTGCTCGCATCCCTCGCATGTATCATCGTCGGCCTGCTGATCGGCTACATAGTCCTGCTGTTCATCAATCCCGCCGGCGCGTGGGACGCGATACTCACCGTTATCAAGAACTTTTTCTATTACCCCAGCAAGCCCGCCGCGCTCAAGTATTTCGGCAGCACGCTGGTGAAAACCGTGCCGCTGATGCTGTGCGGTCTGTCCGTTCTGTTCGCGTATAAGGTCGGCCTGTTCAATATCGGTGCCGCCGGCCAGTACGTCGCCGGCGCGGGCGCGGCACTGTATCTGGCGTTGGCGCTGAATCAGCCGTGGTACGTCTGCGTCATCGGCGCAATGCTCGCCGGCGCGGTGCTCGGCGCAATCTCCGGCGCGCTGAAATCCTACTGCAACGTCAACGAGGTCATCTCCTGCATCATGCTCAACTGGATAAGCCTCTATGTTGTCAACATGATCCTCACGACCGTCAAGGAGACCACCAGCCCCTACACCTTCACTCTTTCCAGCACCAATCCCGCCGCGCTGATACCGAGCCTCGGCCTCGGAAAGCTCTTCAGCAACAACCAGTATGTCACGATCGCGCTGCCGATAGCTATCCTCGTGTCCATACTCATCTGGGTTCTCCTCGAGAAGACCAAGTTCGGCTACGAGCTGCGCGCGACCGGCAGCAATAAAAACGCCGCGAAATACTGCGGCATGAACGAGAAGAGAAATATCATCCTCACGATGGTCATCGCGGGCGCGCTCGCTGGTCTCGGCGCGGCGCTGCTGTTCCTCACCGGATTTGAGCAGTGGCAGTGCAGCCAGTCCTCCGTGCCGACCATGGGCTTCAACGGCATCGCCGCCGCCTTCCTCGGCGGTCTGAACCCCATCGGCAACATCTTCTCCTCCTACTTCATACAGCACATCACGAACGGCGGCGCATACGTCGACAAGACTATGTACTGCGCCCAGATCTCCGACCTGATATCGGCCATCATCATCTATCTGTGCGGCTTCGTCGCCTTCTTCAAGTACTTCATCAACAACTGCATCGACCGCAGCGAGGAGCGCAAAGCGCATAAAAAGGCCGCGGAGGACGCCGCCGAAAAAGCCGGCGCTATCAAGGAAGGAGGTAGCAAGTAATGGTACTTCTGCTTCAATACACGCTTATTTTTGCTTCCGTTCTTGTCCTCGTCGCGCTGGGCGGCTGTTTCTCGGAGCACTCCGGCGTTATCAACATTGGCCTTGAAGGCATCATGGTCATGGGCGCGCTCGGCGGTGCGCTGGTGATGAAGTTCCTGCCCGAAACCGTGCCCGCCGTAGTGATGATAATCGTCACCGTCGTCATGGCGATCGTCTTCGGCATGATATATTCGACGCTGCTCGGCCTCGCCTGCATCAATTTCAAGGCGGATCAGACCATCGTCGGTACCGCCATGAACATGCTCGGCACCGCCGCCGCGACGGTCATCGTCAAGGCGATGAACACCGCCGAAAGCCCCGACAACGTCTCCTCGACCATACAGTATATCAACGCGAAAAAGGCGTTTCTTGTGAACATCGGCAGCTTTGAGTTCAACTGGTTCATGCTGCTGGCCGTCATCGCGCTGGTGTGCAGCTTCATCACGCTGTACCGGACGCGCTTCGGTCTGCGCCTGATGGCCTGCGGCGAGCATCCGCAGGCGGCGGACAGCGTCGGCATAAACGTCTATAAGATGCGCTGGGCGGGCGTGCTGATCTCCGGTCTGCTGGGCGGCCTCGGCGGCATAGTGTATATCACCGCAGGCGTCAGCGAGTGGAAATTTGAAAACGGTGTGGCCGGCTTCGGCTTCCTGTCGTTGGCTGTCATGATATTCGGCCAGTGGAAGCCCATCCGTATCGCGCTCGCGGCGCTGCTGTTCGGTATGTTCCGCGCGCTGTCGAACGTCTATACCGGCTTCGATTTCCTGACCGCGCTCAATATCCCCAGCACGGTATACAACATGCTCCCGTATATCATTTCGCTCATCGTGCTGGCCTTCACCTCCAAGAAGTCCCGCGCGCCGAAGGCGGAGGGCATCCCCTACGACAAGGGTTCGCGCTGACCCGCGTATATGTGAAATTGAACACCCACGCTGTTTTTGCAGCGTGGGTGTTTTTGTGTTTTCGAGCACGTTTTGTGCGCCCTGTCTTTTCTCTTCTACTCGTGTCGTTACTCTGGCGCCCCCTTTCCCCAGTGTGCGCACTGGGGACTTCCCCTAGAAGGGGCACCGCTTCGCGGCAAAGATTTCGGATTGGCGCGGCGGATGCTTCGCAGCCACTTGGCGCCCCTTCTAGGGGAGCTGTTGGCGTTAGCCGACTGAGGGGTCGCCAGTCTTGGACCGCTGCCATTGGGCAAAAGAAACGCTGCACTATAAATCACATCGTAGGGGACGGTCTCTGTGCCGTCCCGCTAAATTTTTTCAATCACCCCTGCCGAAACCGCTAGGCATTCAAATCACGTAAAAAATCATCCAGCTTGAACGAACTATCTTTCTCCGCAATATATTTCGCAGCGACTTCAATATTTTTGCGGCATATTTCCACCTGCTCTTCGTGGCTTGAATTCACAAACGCCTCATAATCTATGCGGGTTCTTACATCCGCATATTTTTTCTTGAGATTTACAATCCGCCTTTCTCGATGTGGGGCATTGCACGGTACTTGCTCAGACACGCACAGAGGAATAACTCCTATGTTTTCCAGTTCCGTGGAATATTCCCGAACATCTCTCATCTTTTTGTTGAAAGCATTGAGTATATCTATAATCGTGCTTGCGGCCGGTGAATGTGCTTCCACAGAGAAAAACACGCTGTTTACTTTATCGCACAATCGTAGTGGTTCATTGGCTTGGCGTTTTACCAGTCTGCCGTTCTTGTAGAAATGCATTATTTCAATTCTGCAATTTGTCTGCATATCTTCACGGTAATGATACATGTTCAAATTAGACCATGACACAACATGCCGAAGCGTTCCGAACCTTGTTATATCAATGCTTTCCGCATCGGAGTCCGTCTCTTCGTAGTCCAAAACAAGCGTATTCAGGTTCTTCAAAGCATACAGAGCTTCCAGTCCGCGTTCCGTCGGGATACCGCCTGTAATGACCAGTAATTCGATATTTTCAAAGAGATTCAACACCTCCAGTTCAGAGAGGCTCACGGAAATATTGGGTTCTTTTCTAAAGTGAAGCTTTATTTCCTCAATATCGTCATCGTCAAATACGCTGACTTCTAGAACCACCTTGGTCTGTCCTGCTATGGTTTTTTCAGTTTTTCGCATGGCAACACCTCAACAAAATTTCTATACATTCACTTATTCAGTCTGCGTTCTTTCTTGGTCATCATGCCGTCAAGTACGCCAAAGTTCGCGTCCAATTCGTCGCGCATCTTGGACGGCATGTGCTGCCGTATCTCTGAGTATGTTTTCGCTCCGCACTGGAAAAAGGCAATGGTTCCTCGCTCCCTCAGCGCAACCTTGACTAATCTGTTCAGCTCTTTCTTTGATACATGTCGCTTGGAAAAGCATAGCCAATATACCTGATTAGAATCGTTAACCGACACCTTTGTACTAATTATATCCCACTGGACGATCTCATCCCATCGAACAAGGTATTTTTTTAATCGTATATACATTGTTATGCCACTTTCCGAAACAGAGAAGCGAAATGATGGAGTATCGAATAGCAGCACTTCAACACCGGCTATTATTCCAACCGCAACAATAGTGTAAAATATTAATAACTCGTTGCAGAAGACCTCATCACGTTCTGCGTCGGTGCATATCAAGAGTACAACCACGAACACCTACGCAAGTAATAGCGTAAAGAGTCCCAACCAAGTCCCTTTTGTCACCCACTCTGATACTTTATATTTCTTCATCGTTCTTCTCCCGTTGCACTCCATACAGCCTTGTCATCCCCATTATCCCTCACATCGAGAGTACCAAATACTGCCGCGCGTGTCAACAATTTTAGCCCCCGCGGGCAAAAACTCCCCGCCGCGAAGCGCTTCGCGGTGGGGAGCTGCATCATATTCAATTATTCCACAGGACGCCGCGCTTATAATCCTCAAAGAACCTGACGAAGGTATCGAACAGCTCCTTGGTCTCGCCGTGCAGACCAGTCTCCCGATGGTAATATGCGCAGACGCTCTCCGCGTCAGGCAGGTACGGCAGCGGGAAGATATCAATATTCCTCATATAATCGCGCTGAAGCTCCGGCGCGAGCATATCCCAGAACAGCTTTGAATAGATAAACACGCCGAGCCCGCCGTTCGCAAGTTGGAACGCGTTTTCGATATTCGTCAGCTCGCAGATGAACTGCGGGTTGATATCATAATACTTCAGGTAGCTCGCCAGCGCGCGCCCGCCGGAGGACTGGCGCGGTATCTTTATAAACGGCGCGCTCTCAAAATAGCTGAGGTCTGCGCCCTCGGCAAACTCCGCGCGCACCAGCTCGTAATTTTCACCGGCAAGCTCGCGCATTATCTGCTTCGGCACGACCAAAAGCTGATCCTTCTGGCACAGCGGCACGATCTCATAATTATCCGGCGTACTGCCCAGCGTCCCGATGACGAGGTCGACCCCGTCGTGCGACACGGCCTTTTGCAGCACCTCCGGCGATTCCTCGCTGAAGCGCACATAGGTGTCCTCATGCTCATGGAGATAGTGCGGCAGCACATGCGGCAGAATCGCGCGCGCGACCGTGTGCTCGATGCCGACATGCACGGCGTGCGAGCCGGCGAGGCTCTTGCTGGAGTTCTCCTCATACTGCCGCTTCAGCTGAAGTATGCCCTTCGCGGTCTGCAAAAACTGCCTGCCGTCCTGAGTAAGCACAAGGGGGCGGCTGCGGACGAACAGCGAGGTGTCCAGCTCCTCCTCAAGCTTCGCTATCTGCTTGCTCAGCGACTGCTGCGATATGAACAGGTGCTTCGCCGCCTCCGAAAAGCTCTTCTCCTCGGCAACGGCTATAAAGCTTTTGAGTATCGTAAAATCCATTTTCATTCCCCGACCGCCGGTTTCTTACGCTCCGGCGGTCTTTTTCATCCGTTTTCGGGACGAGTATATCACTCCGCCTGTCAATAGTCAAACTCGCACCTGTGCATATTTAAGGGCGCGGAATCGCCCGAAAAACGGTATGTTTCTGCATAAATCAGCGCAAAATTCGTTAAAAATTCATCATTATTCAAAACTTCCGGTGCAGTCCTATCTCTTTTGCACAAAGCGCCCCCGAAAAAGTTTGCTTTTTTAATGCAAATAGTAAATTCAGCAATTTACTATTGCAAAGTTAAACTTTTGGTTGTATTATATACGCACACGAGGGCGTAATGCAGGGCATGGGCTGCTAAATAATTATACATCTCTCCGCGCCTGAGCGACATATTACGGAGGTAAACAAAATGAAAAAATTTATTGCTATGCTGTTTGTTGTATGTATAGTCTTCTCGCTGTGCGCCTGCGGAAGCAGCGGCGGCAGCGGCGAAAGTCTGACCTTTGCTACCGGCGGTGAATCCGGCACCTATTACGCCTTCGGCAGCGTTCTGGCTCAGTACGTCTCCAACAATACCGACATCAAAATCACCGCGGTCGTCGGCAACGGCTCTCAGGCCAACGTTGAAGACCTCGACTCCGGCGCCGTGCAGCTCGGCTTCTGCCAGTCCGACGTTATGAGCTACGCCTACTCCGGCACCAACCTCTTCGCCGAGTCCGGCGCAGTCGACAGCTTCTCCGTCGCGGCGGCGCTGTACATGGAGCAGGTCCAGATCGTCACCACCAACCCCGACATCAAGACCGTTGAGGATCTCAAGGGCAAGACCGTTTCCATCGGCGCTCTCGGCTCCGGCGTTTACTTCAACGCAGTCGACGTGCTCGGCGTGTACGGCATAGACGCAGAGAAGGACATCACCCCCGTTTACCAGAGCTTCGGCGACAGCGCTGAGAGCCTGAAGGACGGCAAGATCGACGCGGCATTCATCGTCGCCGGCGCACCCACCACCGCCATCACCGACCTTGCGACCGCCAGCAGCGTCTACCTCGTCAGCATCGACGACGAGCACATGGACACCCTGCTCGCCTCCTCCCCCTACTACGCGCGCAGCACCATCTCCGCTGACACCTACGGCACTCCAGACGACGTCCAGACCGTCGCCGTTGCAGCAGTCGTCCTCGTCCGCGACGATGTCTCCGCGGATGCGGTCTACAAGTTCGTTTCCACCATCTTTGAAAACTCCGGCAGCATCCAGCACGGCAAGGCCGAGGAGCTGAGCGTTGAGTTCGGTTCTTCCATCACCGCCGTTCCCTACCACCCCGGCGCAGCGAAGTACTTCGCCGAGAAGGGCATCGAGGTTGCCACCAAGTAATTTAAATCAGGCAAGTTAAATTTAAAGAATCGCTGCGGCGTCCGCAAGGATGCCGCAGCATGAATAATTTATATCCACGTAAAAAACACGTTAATTTTGAAAGGAGCGGATCACATGTCTATTTTCAAGAAAAATCCCGGAGGGAGCGCGGCGGAAGCTCAGGCCGAAGCCCAGCGCGAAGAAGGATCCGCTCTTGACGCAGAGACCCTGATGCGTAAGTTCGACAAGGAGTCGAACACCCGTATATGGGAGGGCACGCCCGCAATAATCGTGCGGATCATAGTGGTCGCGTTTTCGCTCTACTGCATTTGGTCTACGCTGTTCAGCGTGGCGGCGCTCGAGAAGCGGCTGACCATGTTCATGGCGCTCGTCACCATAATGGGCTACCTGACCTACCCCGCCAGCCGTCACCATGTACGCCACAATTATATTCCGTGGTACGATTTCGTGCTGATGGCCGTCGGCGCGGGCTGCTTCCTGTTCTTCTGCCTGAAGTACGACTCGCTCGTAAAGGTCCTGACCAGTGCGTCCAAAATGACCCCGACCTTCACGATAATCGGCATCGTCGGCCTGCTGTGCCTGATGGAGCTGTGCCGCCGCTGCGTCGGCATCCCGATCCTCTGCGTCGCGGGCGTGCTGCTCGTCTACACCTTCAGCACCGGCATGGGCGTCGAGCGCGTGCTCTACACCCTGTTCTACACCACCGGCGGCGTCCTCGGCACTCCCGTACAGGTCTGCGCAAAGTACATCGTTGTGTTCATCATCTTCGGCGCGTTCCTTGAGCGCACCGGCATCGCCGAGTTCTTCATCAAGCTTGCAAATTCCCTCGTCGGCGGCTTCTCCGGCGGCCCCGCCAAGGTCGCGGTCATCTCCTCGGCGCTGTGCGGCATGGTCTCCGGCTCTTCCGTCGGCAACA
>ERZ779869.3406-NODE-3406-length-12343-cov-2.963949_pt1 | contig 12343 bp, 11 predicted proteins | sample MGYA00511557_ERZ779869 | MGnify/ENA primary metagenome ERZ779869 (study PRJEB29588, sample SAMEA2154620) | human gut metagenome | biome: human gut; feature: human-associated habitat; material: faeces | place: Denmark | collected 2008/2010 ...
AGTAAATATAAAAGGCAATGAAGTACAAACAATAGGTGAAAGAGAGATAAGCTCTGGAAGAATGAAATATTTGATTTTTTCAAAAACCGGAAATCAATATGGTTTTATAAACAATGAGATATATTTGAATCAAGTTAAAATATGTTCAAATTTAAAATTAGAAGAAATAGAATACAAAAACAAAATCCTTGCAATAACATTATATTTACAAGGAAATACCACATATATGACAAATGCATATAGTGTTATAAAATAATTAAAATATTTGAAAAATTTTTCAAGAAAGGAAAAAATGTTAGTAGAATTACTAGCTGGTACAAAAGTAAAATGGCATTTGGAAAACGTCAACCAATTGGGGTTGAACTTGTAAAAAGAGGGATAGTTACAGAAAACGATGTTCAAACAGCATTAATAGAACAAAAAAAATCTCCTAATAAAAAAATTGGTGAAATACTTAAAGAAATGAATGTATGTGATCAACGTACTTTAATCCAAGCAATAGGTGATATTCTTGGGGTAAAGGGAGTAATATTAACTAAAGAATCTGTTCAAATAGACATACTTGACTATATATCTATTGAAATGGCTAAAAGATATCATGTTGTACCATTTGGATTAGAAAATGGTAAAATAAAAGTATGTTTTTCAGATGTAACAAATAGAAGAAATTTTGAAGCAGTAAAAATGTTAATGCTTAATAGAGGTTTAGTAATAGATCCATATGTTTCATTTATATCTTCAATAGATGATATTTTAGATGATTTAGGTGGCTCTGTAGCAACAGATAACATGAAGGCTATGGGAGAAGAATCTAATATAACAGAATTAGTAGATTCAATAATAAAAACAGCAATGAAAAAAAGAACAAGTGATATTCACATAGAACCTCAAAAAGATGAAATAAGAGTAAGATACAGAATAGATGGTGAGCTTTTTGTTGCAACAACAATAGCAATTGAGAAATTACCTCAAATTGTAGGAAGATTAAAGGCAATATCAAATATGCATCAAGAAATTCAAGAATCACAAGATGGTAGAATTTTGTTATATGATGATTATAATATCCGTGTATCTTCACAAAGAAATGTATATGGTGAAAAATTCGTATTAAGATTATTAAAGAAAAATAATTCAATACAAAGTATATTTGATTTGGGATATCCAGGAACACCAGAAGATCTAGATAAAAGTATCAACAAAAGAAACAGTATAACATTAATAGCAGCACCTACTGGTGAAGGTAAAACAACATCATTATATAGTATGTTAGATTATTTAAATAAGCCAAATATAAATGTAACAACAATTGAAGATCCCGTAGAAATTCGTATTCCAGGATTAAACCAAATTGAGGTTGATCCAAAATCAACATTCTCAGACAACTTAAGAACAATATTAAGACAAGACCCTGATATCATATTAGTAGGAGAGATAAGAGATAAAGAAACAGCAGAAATTGCTATGCAAGCTGGACAAACAGGTCACTATGTATTATCAACAATACATACAATAGATGCAGTAGAGGTTATAACAAGATTAAGGAAAATAGGAATTTCTGATTATGATATTTCAAGTACATTGGCAACAGCAATTTCTCAAAGATTGGTAAGAAAAATTTGTCCTAATTGTAGAAAAGAAAGACCATTTAATGACCAAGAAAAGAAAATTATTACATCAATAGGCGAGAAATATGGAATTAAATATGATTTAGATAATGCTGTTACATATGATGCAGTTGGATGTGCAAAGTGTAACCATTCAGGATATGCAGGAAGAATTGCTTGTTTTGAAATTCTTAACTTAGATGAAGAAACAAAAGAATTAATAATGAATGGGGCATCAAGTATTGAAATAAGAAAATGTGCTTTAAAAGGTACATATAGACCATTACTTGTTGATGGTATTAACAAAGTTGTAAAAGGTATAACAACTTTAGATGAATTAAATAGGAAATTAAGAGTATTTTAATACTCTATAGGAGGAAATTATGATAGATGTAGATAAAATTATTAGAGCTGCTATACAAAAAGGAGCATCTGATATTCACTTAGTAACAGGGCAACACCCAATGTTTAGAATTTCAAAGGCTTTGATACCTTATGAAGAAGTTGACAAATTAAAAGATGAAGAAATGTTTGAAATTAGTGATTTCATAATAAATGGAAATGTAGATAAAGCCAAAATGTATGATGAAACAAGAAAATTAGATACATCATATGTATGTGATGGAATACGTCTAAGAGTAAACGCTTCATATGCGAATGAAATTCCAGTATTTACAATGAGAATTATAAAGAACGAATTACCTCCATTTGAAGCATTAGGTGTACCAGATGTAGTTAGAAGAATGACATATCAACCACAAGGATTAATATTAGTTACTGGTAAAACAAACTCTGGTAAATCTACAACATTAAGTGCATTAATAGCACATATTAATGAAACACAAAATAAAAAGATATTAACACTGGAAAGCCCTATCGAATATATGCATACATCAAAAAACTCTTTAATAATTCAAAAAGAGGTTGGAAGTGGAAGAGATTGTTTAACATATCATGATGGTGTAAAGAATGCATTAAGAGAGGACTGTGATATCCTAGTAATAGGGGAGATTAGAGACAAAATAACAATGGAAGCAGCCATAGAAATGGCAGAATCAGGTCACTTGGTAATAGGAACATTACATACAAAATCTTGTGCTGAAACAATAGACAGAATGATAAACTTCTATGAAGTACGTGATCAAGCACAAATTAAATATTTATTATCATCATTATTAAAATTGGTTGTATCACAGAGATTATTACCTGGAAAAGATGATAAAATGGTATTGATACCAGAAGTTATGGTTGTAGACAATGTAGTATCAGGTGTTATAAGAAGAGATAAAATAAGTGTTTCTGAAATTGAGGACGCAATACAAAGTGGAACAGAAAATGGTAGTGTAAGCTTAATAACATCATTATCACAATTATTTATAGATGATAAATTAACACTTGAACAAGCAAAAGGACAAATCGAAGAAAAGAATATAGAAGTATTGAATAGAACTATTATGCAATTAAGAATAAAAAAAGGTAAAAGCATGTATATGAATAACTAGAGGGAGGCGAAAAAATGCCAGTATATAAATATAGAGGTGTAACGGAGAAAGGACAAGTTATCAGTAATAGAATTGAAATGGATAGTAAGCAAAAAGTTATTGATAAATTAAAAGAAAATGTAGATACGATCATCGTTATTCCAAATGATAAGCTTCTTGAGGTTGTAGACAGACGCACTACAATGCCGGAAGCCCTGAAGAAAGCAGATGAGGTTCTTCAGCAGGGTATTCAGGGTATCACTGACCTGATCAATGTTCCATCCCTGATTAACCTTGACTTTGCAGATATCCAGACGGTTATGAAGGACAAGGGTATTGCACATATCGGTATCGGTGCAGGACGCGGTGATGATAAGGCTCTTGAGGCTGTAAAGCAGGCTGTTGCAAGTCCGCTGCTTGAGACTACGATCCAGGGTGCATCAAACGTGATCGTCAATGTATCCGGTGATATTACGCTGATGGATGCATCTGATGCGGCTGATTATGTTCAGGAGCTGGCAGGCGAGAGTGCAAGTATTATCTTTGGTGCGATGTATGATGATACAAAATCTGACGAATGTACGATCACAGTTATTGCTACCGGCTTACATAATGTAGGCGGAAGTGCTTCTAAGTTAAAAGCAAGACTGGAAGGACAGCAGAAGGTTGGATCCATTCTTCCGTCCGGCGGAGAATCTCATGTGAGATCTACACTGGATCATGAGAGAAGAGCAGGTTCCACAGTAAGACCGCAGGGAGGAACAATGCCGACACTGCAGCCGAGAACACCTTCAAGCAATGTAAAAGAGCAGTCGATCAAGATTCCTGATTTCTTCAAAAAGTAAGCAGGGAAAGACAATCGCTGGATTCTGAAAGACAGAATGAATAGATTTTAGAAAAGAACTGGTTAAAGCCGGTTCTTTTTTGTTGCACAAAATGCAATTTACAGAGTGCAGGAACAACGGGCTGTTAAGCAGGATGTTGTCGAAATATATTCTGATCTTTCTGTCAGTGTCCGACAAACTTCTGCTTTGGTGCAGGCATATAATGAGTCATGCATACAAAGGAGAAGGAAGGTGGAATATGCACTACGAATTGTATATTGATTTGTTGTTTCTGGAAAATTTCATGATGGACAGTCTGTTGCTTCTTGTACTGAATCGGGTTCTGAAATGCAAAAGTAACTGGCAGAGAATCTTTCTGGGCGGAGGGCTTGGAAGCGGGATGATGTGCCTTGGAATAGTCGTGGGGATCCCCGGAGTCTTTCAACTTATTTTTTTTCATGGAATTGTCAGCAGTTGTATGCTTATAACCGGTCTCCGTATCAGAACGAAAGCTCAATTTATAAAGGCCTACATATTATTATACCTATGTGCGGTTTTTATGGGAGGCATGATGACAGCATTCCGGCCGTATTTAAGGTATATCAGCCTTTTTTATGGGACGGCAGTGGGAACGGCATTTCTCTTTGTGAAATGCTGGAAACTGTTAAGAAAAATAAGCGGAAAAGAACAGGTGCGGTGTGAGGTGACGCTGTATTTGAACGAGAGAAAGATGAGCGTCATGGCACTGATGGATACGGGAAATCTTTTATGCGATCCGGTCAGTGGTGATCCGGTCAGTATTCTCGACCATGAATTCTATGAAAAGTTCAGAGAACAACAGCAGAAAGAAGGATCTGTCCTGAGGGATACGGAACCGAAAATGCGGTACATCCCTTATCAGAGTATCAGTGGAACCGGTGTAATAAAAATCTTCCGAATCGAGAAAATGTGTGTCAGCATGGACGGGGAAAAATGGATTGAAAAACCGTTGATCGGAATCAGTGAAGGAACGATTTCAGAGAAGCAGGAATACCAGTTGATCCTGAACCATGATTATCTGAATATTTAGGAGGAAAATGAAAATGATAGTAAAAGTAGCAGTGCCGGAGAAATTTAAACTGAAAGTAGTGCCTGATTTCAGGACGCTGATCTTCGGAGGGCAGAAAGAGATTCATTACATAGGAGGAACAGATGTTCTTCCACCGCCGCTTGAAAATGAAAAAGAAGAGGAAGTGATCGGACGGCTGGGAACAGAAGATGATCAGGAGGCGAAAAAGCTTCTGATTGAGCATAATCTGAGACTGGTCGTTTATATTGCAAAAAAATTCGACAATACAGGAGTAGGGGTTGAAGACCTCATCTCCATTGGAACGATTGGTCTGATCAAGGCGATCAATACATTCAATCCAACCAAAAAGATCAAACTTGCAACCTATGCATCCAGATGTATTGAAAATGAAATCCTGATGTATCTTCGCAGAAACAGCAAGACAAAGCTGGAGGTTTCCATAGATGAACCACTGAATGTGGACTGGGATGGAAATGAGCTCCTTTTATCTGACATTCTGGGGACGGATGAAGATACAATCTATAAAGATCTTGAAAATGAGGCAGAGAGAAAAATTTTGTTCCGGGCTTTGAACAAACTGTCCGGTCGGGAGAAAATGATCGTGCGGATGCGTTTCGGCCTGGATCATCCGGAAGGAAAAGAAATGACGCAGAAGGAAGTGGCAGATCTTCTGGGAATTTCCCAGTCGTATATTTCCCGGCTGGAAAAGAAAATCATGACAAGGCTCAGACGGGAAATGATCCGGTATGAATAACGTTCATCGAGTTATTAACATAAGTATTAAAATTTACTAAAATTTTAATACTTATGTTAATAACGTTCATCGATTTACTAAAATTTAAAGAGTACCGCTATATTTTTCGTGCATATTAAATAAATAAGTGCTACAATAAAAGAAAAAAGCGGAAGGGTTGGTGGACTTATGAAACTTACTTTTGTAGGAGCAGCCCACGAAGTTACTGGGAGCTGTCATTTCCTTCAGACTGCAGGGAAAAATATTCTGATTGATTGTGGAATGGAGCAGGGACCGGATCTGTATGAGAATCCGGGGCTTCCGATTCCGGCGAATGAAGTGGATTATGTGTTCCTGACGCATGCACATATAGATCATTCGGGGATGCTGCCAAGACTTGCAAAAGATGGATTTAAAGGTCAGATCTTTACCACGTATGCAACGGCTGACCTGTGTAATATCATGCTGCGTGACAGTGCACATATCCAGGAGTTTGAGGCTGAATGGAGAAACCGGAAGGGAAAGCGTACAGGACAGCCGGAGTATGAGCCGGTTTATGTAATGCAGGATGCACTGGACGCGATTGAACTTCTTGTGCCATGTCAGTATGGCGAGCGGATCAGGATCTGTGAAGGCGTTGAGATCCGGTTTACCGATGTGGGGCATCTGCTGGGATCAGCCAGTATTGAAGTGTGGGCGACAGAAGATGGCGTGACAAAAAAGATTGTATTTTCAGGTGATATAGGGAATACGGATCAGCCGATCATCAAAGATCCGGCCTATACGGAGAATGCAGATTATATCGTCATGGAATCCACCTATGGAAATCGGGTACATGCACAGGAAAAGCCGGATTATCTTGGCGATTTTACAAGGATTCTGAAAGAGACCTTTGACCGGAAGGGAAATGTAGTGATCCCGTCATTTGCGGTAGGAAGAACGCAGGAGATGCTGTATTTTATCCGTGAGATCAAAGAAAAGGGACTGCTGAGTGAGTATCCTGATTTTGAAGTTTATCTGGACAGTCCGCTGGCAATCGAGGCGACAACGGTATTTACTAAAAATATGCGGGAATGCTTTGATGAGGAGGCACTTGCTCTTGTGAATGCAGGGATCAATCCACTGGTATTTCCGGGACTGCATACTGCAATATCCAGTGAAGATTCTAAGATGATCAATTTTATAGAAAAGCCGAAAGTAATCATTTCCGCTTCAGGAATGTGCGATGCAGGAAGAATCCGGCATCATTTGAAGCATAATCTCTGGAGAGAAGAGTGTACGATCTTATTTGTCGGATATCAGGCAAACGGAACGCTGGGTCGGCGGCTGCTGGAGGGCGAGAAAAATGTGAAGCTGTTTGGAGAGTCGATCGAGGTACATGCAAGGATTGAAAGCCTTCATGGTGTCAGTGGGCATGCGGATATGAATGGTCTGCTGAAATGGGTAAAGGCATTTGATCCACCGATACAGCGAGTTTTTGTTGTACATGGTGAAGATACAGTAACTGAGGAGTTCGCAAAGACTGTGGAAGAGACATTTGATTATCAGGCGTTTGCACCATTTCCGTGTGCAGAAGTGGATCTTCTGAAAAATGAGATCCTCAGTGAGGGCGTGAAGATCCCTGTGAAAGCAAAGAAACCGGCACAGAAGAAAGCGGATGCAGCGTATGACCGGCTTACGCTGGCTGGTAAAAGGCTTATGGATATCATTTACAGCAATGCAGGACTTTCCAATAAAGATAAAGCAAAATTTGAAGCACAGATCAATAATCTTGCGGATAAGTGGGAACTGTAAGAGAATCCTGCAAAAGAGACAGAACTGTGAGAAAGTTCTGAAGAAAAGGCAGTCAGACAGATTGTCAAGGAGTAAAACTTTATTAAATTTTTCCCCGGACAGAATATCTTTGATTCAGATGGAGAATGATTCTAAGTAGAAAATGACTTAGGAGGATTCTTACGATGATGAATAAGGTGGAACTGTGCGGAGTGAATACGTCAAAGCTCCCGCTTCTCAGGGAAGATGAGAAGGAGGAGCTTTTTCGTCGGATTCAGAAAGGCGATGAAAAAGCGAGAGAAGAATATATTAAAGGAAATCTGCGACTGGTTCTGAGTGTGATCAAGAGATTTGACAGCAGCAGTGAAAGTGCAGATGATTTATTCCAGATCGGATGTGTGGGTCTGATGAAGGCAGTGGATAATTTTGATCCGGAGCGGCTGGTAAGATTTTCAACTTATGCAGTCCCGATGATCGTAGGTGAGATCCGGAGATATTTAAGAGATAACAGCAGCATCCGTGTGAGCCGTTCTTTGAGGGATACGGCTTATAAAGCTATTTATGCAAAGGAAGGATATGTACGCCGCTATATGAAAGAACCGACGGTGCAGGAAATTGCAGATGAGATCGGGATTGCCAAGGAGGATGTGGTTTTTGCCCTGGATGCGGTACAGACTCCGATGAGTCTTCATGAACCGGTATACAATGACGGAGGGGATGCATTGTATGTGATGGATCAGGTCAGTGATAAGAAAAACCGGGAAGAAAACTGGGTAGAGGAACTTTCGCTGGAGGCTGCGATGGAACGGCTCAATGAGCGGGAACGGTATATTATCAGTCTGCGGTTTTTTGAAGGGAAGACTCAGACGGAGGTGGCAGGACAGATCGGGATTTCTCAGGCACAGGTCAGCAGACTTGAGAAAAACGCCCTGAAGACGATGCGGCAGTATCTGCTGGGGGATTGAAAAATATGCCGATAAATGCGTTGTCAATACTTGCTTTTTAGAATGTATCATACTATGATAAGTGAGAAAGAAATACAATACAGAATGTCCTTACAGGATGAAGGATGGCAGGGAGGCAGCAGGGATGAAAGCATGTATTTTTGATCTCGACGGAACATTGACTGATACATTGGATTCACTGGAATATTCTGTGAATGAGACGATGAAGCAGATTCATATGCCACAGATCACGAAAGAGCAGTGCAGAGATTTTGTCGGAAACGGAGCGAAGGTTCTCATAGAGAAGGCGTTGAAAGCCGGGGGAGATGAGGCTCTGGACAGGCTCGATGAGGCGATGGAAGTCTATGGCAGAGTGTTCGATGAGAACTGTACTTATAAGGTTGTTCCTTATAAGGGAATTGAAAGGATGCTCGAGACATTGAAAAAGCAGGGGATCAGGCTTGCAGTGCTTTCAAATAAGCCGGACCGCCAGGTCGGTCATGTGATTAAGGAGATTTTTGGAGAAGGGCTTTTTGACTGGATCCAGGGGCAGAAAGAGGGCGTTCCGAGAAAACCGGATCCCAGTGCGGCACTTGACATTGCGGACAGACTGGGAGCTGAGATCGCAGAGACAGCGTATATCGGAGATTCGGAAGTGGATCTTGCAACGGGAAAGGCAGCCGGCATGAAGACGATCCTGGTATCCTGGGGATTCCGTGGAAGAAAAGCACTGGAAGAAGACGGGGCAGACTGTATCGTAGATTCGGTTGATGAAATACTTGAGATAATGAGATAGCAGGAGGACGAGAAGATGGGTGAATATAGTGAAGAATGTCTGCGTACTTTTCTGAAGGATCAGGGACAACTGTTCGATGAACCGGTAGCAGAGACACTGGAAGAGGCAGAAGCATTTCTGGAAGACTGCATGGCAGTTATTGTGGATTCACTGGAGGAGGTACGCGAGTATTTTGAGGAGAGCGGAGCAGATGTGGATCATATGACTGAGGAAGAGATGGAGGAAGCATCGGAGGTCTTTGTACTCCCGGATGGAACATATCTGATTGTGGAAGGGTAGGCTTTCCGTCAGAAAAAGAACAGTTATGATAGGAAAGACAGAAAAGCCACGGTTATTGAACTGTGGCTTTTTCGACCGCCTGCGTGACCGCGTTAAGGATTAACTGGGATGTGTAAGGGGCCTCTTCCGGAAAAGAAATATTCTCCAGGGACTGAGTTCGGCAGATCTGATCTGCGATATCTTCCAGTGCAGGCTGAACCAGTGGGAACATAGTTGTTACGGTTTCATCAAGATTGGAAAAGCGGATGCTGCTGATTTCTGAATCTGTGACAGCAACTTCGACTTCCAGGTTTGTATTATTCAGTGTGAGTGTGGAAGTATAGACTCCCGGAGTGTACTGCTTTTTCTCTCCTGATGCAGCAGATTTCCCGGATGGCCGGAACATGACGATCAGAAGAATGATCAGCAGGATAGCAAGTGCAGCGAAGATTGCTGTGTAGATAATTTCTTTCATGTGTAGGACAACGATGCGTGTTCTGGAACTCATGGAAAACCCTCCTGATAGATTCTGGTAGCTGTTTGCCGAATGATCCTGAAGTTCAGAATTTCCGGTATCTGTCTGTTCCCGGCAGTTGGGGGAACAGCAAGTTCTTTCTATCATTGTATGACGTGGAAAAGAGATTTATACGTGACAAATATCTGTGGATGGAGTAAAATAAATAGCAACGTTTTCAAAAGTAGAAAGGAGTCGTGAAGATGTTTATTATTGCAGGACTGGGGAATCCGACCAGGGAGTATGAAGGGACAAGGCATAATGTCGGATTTGATGTAATAGACAGACTGGCTGCGAGATATAATATAGATGTAGATGTAAAGAAGCACCGGGCTTTGATCGGGAAGGGAATGATCGCAGGGCAGAAAGTGATTCTTGCAAAGCCACAGACGTATATGAATCTGAGCGGAGAGAGTATCCGCAGTATCCTGGATTATTATAAAGTTGATCCTGAGACAGAACTGATCGTGATCTATGACGATATCAGTCTGGATGTAGGAAAATTGAGGATTCGTGCGAAAGGCAGTGCGGGAGGGCATAACGGAATCAAAAATATTATCGCCCATGTAGGCGGACCGGTTTTCCCGCGGATCAAAGTGGGCGTTGGAGAAAAGCCTCCGAAGTATGATCTGGCAGATTATGTCCTGGGGCATTTTTCAAAGGCAGAGCAGGAACTGATGGAGGAAGGATATGAGGATGCGGTCAAAGCGGTAGAGATGATCGTATCAGGCGATATCAGTGGTGCGATGAACGAGTATAATCGTAAGAAGAAGGAAGAATGATATGCTGGCTTTTTTGGAACCGTTGGAAGAACTGGCGGATTATCAGGAAATAGTTCGAAAGAGGGGAAAGGCAGAAGGAATTCTTCAGATTGCGGGCTGCGTCAGTTCGCAGAAGACGCATCTGATGTATGCATTGGGCGATGGCTTTGAGTACAGAGTCATCGTTTTTTCCAGTGAGGAAAAAGCAAAGCAGGCGTATGAAGAATACAAAATGCTGGAGGAGAATACCTTTCTGTATCCTGCAAAGGATCTTTTATTTTATCATGCGGATATCAAGGGTGCTGCCCTGACCGGAAAAAGAATGGAAGTTCTGAAAAAACTGACAGAAAAGAAGAACCGGGAGCCGGTTACGGTGATCACTACGGCAGATGCTTTTTTAGATGGACTTCCGTCAAAAGAAAAATTGTGGGAAAGCCGTATTGAAATAGAAGCGGGGGCTGTCATTGATTTTCAGAAACTGCAGGAAGAGCTGGTCCATCTTGGGTATGAGCGGGAAAGCCAGATCGAGGGACCGGGACAGTTTGCAGTCAGAGGAGGGATCTTGGATGTCTATCCGCTGACAGAAGAGATTCCGGTCAGGATCGAACTGTGGGGGGATGAAATTGATTCCATCAGAAGCTTTGATGTGGAAAGCCAGAGATCCGTGGAAAATATGGAGCAGGTCGTCATTTATCCGGCAACGGAGAATGTGGAAAAAGAAGAGCAGGCAGTTTCGTTTGCAGAGTATTTTCCAAAAGAAAAAAGTCTGTTCTTCTTTGATGAACCGGTCAGATTGCAGGAGACGCTGGAGGCGGTAGAAAAAGAATATTTCCACAGCTTTGAGAGCAGGAAAAATGCAGGGATGACGGAAGAGGCAGATGAGATCCGGGTCTTTCAGACGAAGGAGATTATAGAAAAATTTAATACCAGATACGGGATCGGTCTTACCACGCTGGAGACAAGATGTGGTGGTTTTAAAGTGCGTGATGTCTACAGTATTCAGGCAGCCGGCGTCAATCCTTATAATAACAGTTTTGAAATGCTCACGCAGGATCTGAAAAAGCTGAAGCGGCAGGGCTACCGGGTAATTCTCGTTTCAGGATCCAGGACGAGAGCGAAGCGTCTTGCGGAGGATCTGAGAGATTATGACCTGAGCAGTTTTTACAGTGAAGATATGGTGCGGACGGTCAGACCGGGAGAGATCATGGTCGTTTATGGATGCGTGGCAGAGGGATATGAGTATCCCATGTTGAAATTTATGGTGATCTCAGAGTCGGACATTTTTGGAAAACGAAAGAAAAAAAGACGCAGGAAAGTTTACGAAGGACAGAAAATCCAGGAATTTGCAGAACTGAAGCCGGGAGACTACGTGGTGCATGAGAACCATGGACTTGGAGTCTATCAGGGAATTGAAAAAGTAGAAGTAGACAAAGTGACCCGGGATTATATGAAAATTTCCTATGCAGACGGAGGAATCCTTTATATTCTTGCAACGCAGATGGATCTGATCCAGAAATATGCCGGGGCAGATGCGAAACCGCCAAAGCTGAATAAACTTGGAACACCTCAGTGGAATAAGACGAAGA
>ERZ779869.3421-NODE-3421-length-12283-cov-7.001799_pt1 | contig 12283 bp, 10 predicted proteins | sample MGYA00511557_ERZ779869 | MGnify/ENA primary metagenome ERZ779869 (study PRJEB29588, sample SAMEA2154620) | human gut metagenome | biome: human gut; feature: human-associated habitat; material: faeces | place: Denmark | collected 2008/2010 ...
TATATGGTTAGTAGGCGTCGTTTTAGGAACGATATTTTTATTAATGATTAAATGGAGATAAGTTGTAGAATATGTATCGTCAACAATCATTAATTACTTTAGACCAATTCTATGAATGGAAACCTTTTTCTAAACTCGAAGCCTTATTGAGCTTCATTGATTACACGCTTTTGGATGAATATTTCAAACCCGACTCTCACAGACGCGGTCCGAAAGGCTATTCCAAAAAGCAACTGTTCAACACACTTATATCCATGCAGATTGAACAGTTCTCAGATATCAAATCACTTGTTACACGTTTGAAATCTGATCTGGTTTTCCAACGTAGCCTCGGGTATGATTATTTTGAAAATACACCGAGTGAAGCTACTCTAAACCGTTTTATTAAGACCTTGGCTGAATCTGATATTTTAGAGAAAACCTTCTGAAGAATGGTTTCTAAGGCCAGACAGCTTGGTCTCATCGACGGCACCAATGTTGCGATTGATGCAAGTAAGCTTACCGATTACGAACATGCGGTGATTTAAAAGATAATTACAATCTGGATAACATCAGGGTTGCAAAAATAGCTCGGACAAAAGTCTTTATGGATTTATCCTATATTGCCCTTATCGCATCAAGATTATCTGATGCAGTCAACGAGAATAAATCCAAAGCAGCATAGGCTGCAAAAATAAAAGAAACCGGAGGTATTCATAGTTCAGTAAAAATAAAAAACTAAGTTCCTGTTGACAGGTACTTTTTACGCTTTTTTAATGGCAAAGCCAAGAAGGTTATCCACAATTGGCAAAAATGAATTATGAAATATCCTCATCTATTAAATTGAATTTTATTGCCTATAACAAATATCACACTATAGCGAATTATCTAAAATCAATGTACGATATATTTTTGAAAATATATAAAAACAAAGGAGATTACACCATGACCAATTTACAGAACCAGATTGAGAACTATTTAGAATATTGTGGCACCCAAAAGTGCTTAGACGTAAAGACGTTAAAAGCATACCGTATTGACCTACGGCAATTCTCTGAACAAATTTCCATAACAGAAACCGCAGAAGTCACTTCTGTTATCCTTGAAACATATGTGGCACACCTACACCGACAATATGCCCCGAAAACCGTAAAACGGAAGATTGCTTCTTTAAAAGCCCTTTTTCACTATTTTGAATATAAGGAAATCATTAACCAGAATCCATTTAGCAAATTACAGATGAGATTTCGTGAGCCAATTATACTACCCAAAACAATTCCGCTACATACAATCGAAACATTGCTAAATACTGTTTACAAACAATACTGCAATGCTCCTAGCAGTTTCAAAAAAAGAAATTCCCTGCGAGATATAGCGGTTATAGAGCTACTTTTTGCAACAGGAATTAGAATCTCTGAGCTCTGTACAATACAGTCTCAAAATATAGACTTACAAAATCATGTTATTATAATTAAGGGTAAAGGAGCCAAAGAACGTCTTATACATATATGTGATGACCATGTTATCTTAGCACTGGATAAATATCGTTGCGAATACGATAATGAAATTAGCTCATGCGGTTACTTCTTTGTAAACAGTATCGGAAATCACTTGTCTGATCAGTCTGTAAGGGAAATGATTAACAAATACTGCCAAATTGCAGATATTCAGCAACATATCACTCCACATATGTTCCGTCATTCTTTTGCTACATTACTATTAGAAGAAGATGTTGACATCCGATATATCCAAACCATGCTAGGACACAGTTCAATAAACGTAACAGAAATATATACACATGTTACTATGTCAAAGCAGAAAGATATTCTTGAATCCAAACATCCTCGTAAGAATATGAATGTGTCCAGCCAGTTATAGCCGTTCCAAACAGTCTTGAAAATACCTACTTCAAGACTGTTTTATCGGTTAACCTATAATAATCCAATATCTATACCCACTTTATTACACCATTCTTTATTATATATTGTATCTAAATATCTTTCCCCTCTATCCGGGAAAAGCCTAACTATTTTTTTCGTCTGTAAATCCTCTGAATATCCACCATAATTTTGTATGGCATAAGCTACCGCTCCACTTGATGCACCTACCATAATTCCTTTTAACAATAGGTTCCTGCACTCTGATATGGCATCTGATTCATCAATAATTATAAAATCATCATATTTAGCATGTTGTAAATTCTGAGGAACAAATCCGGTTCCGATACCCGAAATATGTTTCTGTCTATTACTCTTTTCAAAAATTTGCGAACCCGCAATATCAACTGCAATAATTCTGCAATTAGGAAAGTGCTCTTTTATTTTTCGAGATGTTCCTGCCAAAGTTCCACAAGTGCTAACTGCAACAAACACATAGTTGATTTCTTCCATTTCATTACACAGTTCTTCCCCTAAAGAAAAATATGCCTTCCAGACATATCTGTTTTGATATTGGTTTGTCCAATATACATTTTTATGTTTGCTAATATAATCTTTTACAATCTGTATTCTATCCAGCACGTAATTCCCATTTTCATCCGATTTAGTGGCAATAACAATCTGAGCCCCTAATAATTCTATGATTTTTCTATTTATTTCTGTTATGTTAGGATCAACTACGCATATAAAAGGATTTCCCTTTATTTTACACATTCCCGCCAAAGCAATTCCAAAATTACCAGATGATGATTCTATAATAACTGTATCATTTTTTATTATTCCATCTTTATATGCACTTTCTATTAAATATCTTGCTGCCCTATCTTTAACACTGCCAAACAAATTATTGCCTTCTAATTTTGCATAGTATTCAATTTTATCGTTTACTTTTAAAAGCGGTGTATTGCCGATTAAATCTGTAATATTTTGTATTTTCATATAATCCTCCGAGGATAATAAGAAATTATCCTCGGAAGAGTGGTAATTGAAAATTATCTTCTGATTTTTTTGAGGAGAATGAAAATAATGAATAAATTATCTTTTGAAAATTTTAATGGCAAAGCACAAATATATGCCCAAACAAGATCGTCATATTCCAATAATTATTTAAATATATTTTGTAAACATTTAGTCTCTCAGACAGATTCCTGTGTAGCTGATATTGCCGCCGGAACTGGAATAAACACAAAGCTTATTTCGAAGTATTGTAGACTTGTATATGCAATAGAACCCAATAAAGACATGCTGAACCAATGCCGTAAAAACTGTCAGGAAATAGAGAATATAAAATTTATTGAAAAAACTTCTGAAGAGACGGGTCTGCCTAATAAAAGTGTTAATATAATTACAATTGCTCAAGCCTTTCAGCTTTTGGATTTAGAAAAGACCAAAAAGGAGTGCCAACGAATTTTAAAAAAATCCGGAAAAGTTATTTTGATATGGAATAGCAAAGAATCAAAAAATGATTTTTTTTATGAAACTGAAAAAGTATTATTACAGTTTTGTCCGTTATATAAACGCAGCATACACGTAATGGATTTTAAACAAAGTTCCTTTTCGAATTTTTTCTCTAAGCCACCAGAATTTTACAAATTTATAGATGATGGAGTGCATTTTTTGACCAAAACCGAATTTATAGGCAGAGCTTTATGCGCATCATATTCACTGCCCAAAAGCAACAACAACTACAACGCATATATAGATGCACTAGATCATGTTTATGATAAATTTTCAGTAAATGGTTTAGTATATGCACCATTAAGTACTATTATCTATGTCGGGGAGATATAAGATGAATTTCGGAGAATTTAATAATAAATTTGCCAATATATATAATCCTATACTTCGTTTTGAAGATAAATCTTTGCCTTTATGTGCAGCCGAAACTTCCATATCTGATTTTGTGAGATATCCTTTGCTATCTTTTGTACAGGAAAAATATATCTTAGGTAGTGTCATAAATTATACGGAAGCAAATTTTATAGGAAGTCGCTCTCTTTTTGAAGTTTATGGGTTGCTAACAGAATTATGCGAAGAACTGTTCCATTGTTCATATGCTGATGGTCGAACCCTTACAGGTGTAAATACGATTTCAACCTTATTAATGAGTTTATTTGAAATCGGGGACAGTATTTATATAACCAGTCCGGAATATGGCGGGCATAGTTCTATGCCTAAAATATGCAAAAGGTTAGGGATTCATGTTATAGAAATGCCTTACGATATCGAAAATATGGATTTTTGTTATGATGAGATTAATAAAAAAATAAAAGAAAAAAATATAAAGGGAATTTTAGTTTGCTTATCTGATATGCTGTTTCAACCAGATCTATCGCAAATAGACTTATCATCAGGAACAATATTGATTTACGATGCAACTCAGGTTTTAGGATTAATTGCGGCTGAAAAGCTACCTAATTTTTTCGATACACTGCCAAAAGATCTGCCTTTTATTTTAACTGGATCTACACATAAAACTTTACCAGGACCAACTAACGGAATCGTACTGACTAATTCTAAGGATTTAATGCATCAACTTGATACAAAGATAAACCCTGATTACCTTAGAAATATACAAATGCATCAAATTCTTTCGCTCATATTTTGCCTTGAGGAATTCTCAATTTACGGAAAAGAATATATGAATGCAGTAGTGGAATCTTCAAATGCATTAGCAAAGCTGCTCAGGGATAAAAATTTTGATGTGATAAACCGAAATAGTGTATACTCTAATACACATCAAATTTTTATACATTTACCGCATGAAAGTACACATGCTTTTTATATGGAATGTCAATTATATAATATAACATTAAACGAAAGATATCGAAAAATATACAAAGATAGTGGTATTCGATTGGGAGTACAACAGATCGCGCGATATGGTTGGAAAAATAAAGAGTTAGAAATAATTTCTGAGATATTTGAAATGATCAATCAGGACTGTTTGGCAAAAACACATTCGCATTATCAAGAAATTTCTAATCTAATAGCACAACTTGCTAAAGACAAACATTTAAAATTTACACTTGACATTTCTAATTTTTTGGAATTCTTTGTGAGATAGCTGTTAAGCTATCTCACATGATAAAAAGTCGCATTTCTACTAATTTATTGAAATATAATTCATCATTTTTTTCGCTGGAATATTGTATATTTAATAAGTATTCTTTTATCTGACAGGAATAATTATAGATATATGCAATCTTTTTTTTGTTACAAAAATCGCATATTTCAATCACATTATTCAAATCATTAGCACATGCTTGCCTTTTGAATATTCTTAACAAAATAATCCCCAGCTGTGATATATTTTTCAAGCTTATATCTCTAGCTTTTAATGAAAAATCAAGTGCTCTTTGATAGTAAGACAAACTTTCTTTATAATCTTCTTCATTAAAATCAATTATTATTTTATGTCTAAGAGACTCGGCTATTTCAAAATAATAATCATATTTAATCCTTAATCCTTTTTTTTCTAAATTCAGTAAAGCTGTATGTAATATCTCTAACGAATATTTATAATCATTCATAATTATTCTTTGATATAATGCATACTGACGACTTGACATAATTTCTTCTTTTTTGTCCATCCCTGCTTCATACAAAAAACTTATTTGATTTTCAAATGCCTTTTCATAATCATAATCTTTATCGTCTAAAAATAATTTAATAAGTATTAAGGACTGGTAAGCACGCATAAAATAATCCGGATTTATTTTACTACTCTTTTTGATGATTGTTTCAAAACATTTTGAAGCAATATTCATAGAGTGTATATCACCTAAATGACGGTAACAATGGCCAATGGCCCACTGGCATTTTATATTTTGGGCTTCGTTGATGTTTGATTTTTGGAGTTTCATATATGAATCAATAGCTAATTCAAAATCACCATAAAAGTGAGACATATCAGCAATATCAAAATTAAAATCAAACTCTAACTGTGAATTTATTGTTCTAAGATTAATATCAGAAATCCACGTTCGTGATTTATTAATATATTGCTTTGCTGTTTCATATTCTCCAATCTCAAGTAATGAATGTATGTAGCAATATAGTAAATTTACTCGAACGTTTTTATTATCATAATGTATATTTAGCTTATTAAAATCTTCTAATATTTCAAATAAATAGATTAAAAAATAATATTCTTTTTCAAGCAAATAACCTGAAAGGTGCTCTATTAATTCTGCTTCTTCCATCACTTTAATGTTAGAGAGCAAAAGAAAAATAAATTTATATTTGTTTTCCTTTTCGCTTTTTTCCAGCATTTTATAAATAAACACACATTTTTGAAATCGTTTGCTTTCATATAATTCGCGTATTCTCATAGCAAAAAAACTTTGCATGGATATTTCTTCTGTTTGAGGTGCAAACTCAATAAGTCCATTTTCAACTAATTTAAGAATATTTTTTTTCGTACAATATTCACAATACTTACCCACCTGATACATGGATATAGTCACCTTAGCGATGGAGTAATAAGCAATCAGACTTAGCAACTCTCTCTCCTCAAAATCAAGTTTATCACATATTTTTTTAATAAAAATATCTGATTCTGTATCATCGGATAAATTACCTGTTAGTTTAAATTGTTTAATAAAACAGTTAATTAATATTGGTAATCCTCCGGTTTTTTGAATGATATTTCTGCATATATCATCTGAAATATTTATATTCTTTTTTAATGCAATTTCTTTTACTTCCTTATCGGTAAATTTACTCATTTCCACAGGCTTATAGGATTCCATAAGAGCTTCAGTAGTTATTATAAATATTATATTATCGTCTGTCCTTATTAATGCATTAATATCTTCCTCCATGTTAAGATATAATTGTAAGTTAACATTATTTATTAAAAGGATAACTGTTTTTGACTTTGTTACTTTATGTAACTCTTTAACTAAATCAGGATTATTTAATTCATTAACAGCTCCAATTTTTTCTCTGATACTTTGTTTTATATTTTTGCCAGCTTCTACGTCAATATATAAAGGATATACAGACGAACCAATTAAAAGCTTTTTTTCGTTATTGATTATATCAATCAATTTATACAAGAAAAATTTTTTGCCAATTCCAGGACGTCCGGTTATATAAATAATTTTCTGACCATTGTTAATTGAATCTATAACTGTTCGGGTTTCAAGAATGCGATCTACAAATGATGTAAGATCACGTTCTTGTAAATGATTATTGACATATGGTAACAAAAACTTGTCATAAAAAGTACACAATGTCGCAATCAACGTTACATCAGCCAATATCAGCGAAAAGTATACTGACATTTCAATATTTTTATAAAAAAATAAAATTGTAAACAAGAAGAGAAGCGCAACAAATATGACGACAATTGATAACCATACGAAAAAATATTTTCTTTTTTTCATTTTCTATATTCTTCCAGAATTTTATTTATTATTTGTGAAGTGGAAATGTTAGTTGAACGTTGAAAATAAACACTCTCAACACCTAGCCTACTTAAAGCGTCAAAATATCCATGCTCTATATCCCACTCTTTTCCATCTATTCCATGAAATATAACATTGAAATAATATTTGTTCCATTCTAAGACTCTGTCTGTCGTTGTTTGAATCACAACCTTATCAATATATTTTATTGATTCTAATAGCGTCATGCGTTCTTCGACAGAAAAAATTGGAAGCTTGCCTTTATTTGCATATGCAAGTTGATCTTCACATACAGCAACAATTAAATAATCACAATACGATTTTGCTTTTTTCAAAAACTCTAAGTGACCTACATGTAGTAAATCAAATACTCCATTTGTATATCCTATTTTATATTTTTTCATTAATTATATCCATCCTTTTTACTTTGCTTAGGCACAGAATGTTATGAAAATGTTTTGCCTAAGTCAATTTTCCCTTATACAATTCTTCTTATTTGGAACCCAGTATACTACAAATTACGTGGAAGTGAGTGGGCTGTCCAGCTTGCAGGATGATTGAATCCTTATATGCGTGATCCACCTTTTCAAGCACAAATAAGTGTGGCTTTGATACCCACAGGACTTTTGTAGTGGCCTGTATCACTTCCGCAAATTTCAAAAGCGTGACTAGCTATAAGAGTCACCGTTTTTCGACCTACACGAAAGGTCTGAAAGATTTGTTACATTGGCTCATCTCTCATGACTGTAAGGATGTCAGTATGGAATCCACCAGTAAATACTGAATTTCTGTTTACAACGTTTTAGGAAAAACAATTGTTCGTTTATCCTTGCCAATCACAAATATGTTAAGGATATCCGTGAAAAAACTGACTTGCTTTAAATCAAGTGAAAAGAACCACTTGCAGAACTGTTTCACGTTTTCCAATATCCAGATGAGAAACATTGTTTCGGACATCTTCGACAAATCTGCGCAGGTGATGTTAGATAAGATTTTGGAAAATTCCGCAGATACTTTCTTTGATTTCACCCCTCTTGTGTTTAAAAGTTGAAAAAGAAACTCCATCAGCTTGTGATACTATTGATGATTATATTATACCGGAATAGGCGGGCAAACTTAAGATTACAAGGGCTCATTATAAAGACCTTAACTCCCAGAAGACAGATCTTGAAGAACTCATTCTTGCGCTCGCCGCTCCTATCAGCAGGAACTTGACATTCTCAAAACCGCTTCTGGTATCAGCAACATTTTCACCGCCGTTGGAATTATTTATGAGATTGGTACCGATATAGAGACATTTCCATTGGTGAAACACTTGTACTCATGAGCAGGTCTTATATCAACCAACAATGAAAGTGCAGTGAATAAAAAAATTGTCTGGGTTTCCAAAGCCGGATGCTACATTAAGCCGCTGCTCGTGCAGTGCACCAATGCTGTTGTTACCAATAAAAAACATCCTAAGATTCGTAACTGCTATCTCCGTCTCAAAAACATCGCGACTACAGGAAAGCAGTCATTGCAACAGCAAGAATGCTTCTGACTGCATTATATCACATGCTGAAGAATGGGTAAAACTATAATGCGGAACTTTATCGGAAATTCGCTCTACCACCAGTTAGTCATGAAATTACAGTAGCACAGACAATCATTATAGCAAGGAATCAAGGCCATAAGATGAAGTAAGCAGCTGGCATAACCTTAACATTTTCAATATTCAATTTTTAAAGTAGCCACTGAACGAGGGCTTGATTGTCGTGTACTTAAGACAATGGATACTCTCTACTTCTCATTTTCAATCTTTTCATTTCCCCAACATAATTTAGCAGATAATTTTCAATTACCACTCTTCCGAGGATAATTTCTTATTATCTATGACCAATTGTACCACACTTTATACCAAAAATCATCTGTTTCTAAATTAAATAATTGTATCCCTCCTATCTGCTTGAATTTTTTATCAATACGAAGCTTGCATGAATATAGCTCCACCTTTACAAACCCCAAAAATCTTTCATTAAATTTTGAAAATTTGCATACTATAAGACCTTATACGAAAAAAGGTGTACAAATTCCTATACACCTTTTTCGATTTTCATACAAGAAATATGATAGCGGAACCGCCAATGCATCTGCTATTCTCATAAAATTTTCTAAAGACATTGTTCTATTTCCCCGCTCAATTCTTTTTATTGAATCAACTGATAACTCTGCTTTCTCTGTCAATTCAAATTGTGTTAAATTTCTTTGTTTCCGATATATTCTGACGTTATCAGCAATTATATATTTGAAGAAATTTCATAATTCATAGACCTTGATTTTGCTGATGTTGCGGAGCATATAAAAAACAACTTACCCCCCGATCCGATATATATTTTGACAATAAATATCCACATTGAAAGCTTCCTGTATAATTTAAATAGGTCAAGAGAATGACGAAAAAAAATACCTCAAGTAAAATTAGATTATTACTGACCTGCCAGTTGGTAAAATCTAACGAATATAAGAGGTATCTACAATGAATAATAAAGGCTCAAAGAAGAAAAATCAAGTTTTATCAGTAAATATTTTTGAATAGCAGGAGATTATTGCAAAAGCTGAGGCTATTAAGGCAGAGTTAAAAGCATCTACCTGGCATGAGTTGGAAACCAAAGGTAAGTTTGACAAAAACGATAAGCTTTCATTCGTCAGTGATGACATGCTGATATTAGGATGCGATATTGGCAGCGAGACACATTATGTGAGGGCAATTGATACTAGAGGAAGAGAACTCAGTAAGTCCGCTTTTGGCTTTAGTAATACGGCAGAGGGCTTTGAAAGCATGTTAGACTGGAGCACTAAGCTTGCAGCTGCAAATGATAAGAAACAGATTGTCTTAGGGCTGGGGCCTACCGGTCATTACTGGTTCTGTCTGACAATCTGGCTGGTTGCAAAGGGAATCAGTGTTGTGCAGGTGAATCCATATGCAGTAAAACAGACAAAAGAGGTGGAAGACATTGTAAGACCCAATCAGTCAATACCACAGGCAGCATAAGTACTACTTAAGATAGCATTACAATTCCAGACCCTTGCCGGGATTCAGAGTTTATCTGGATTCGGGCAGGGTTCTGGAAAAGAAATCCGTAAACCGGATGGAGTGTGAAGAGCACTACATTAGCACCAAGACCAACTGATAAAGCAGGGGAGGCGTCCACTGAAAAGAGTCCCTGTAGCAAAGGAAGGTCAGTAACAATCAAAACAAACAAGAGCTGTAGCTGGCAGTAGTTCTCTCCGTAGGGCATGACCCTGTTTGAAAGCTTAGCCGGCACTCAGTGTATGAGCAGATGGGACGAAGGAAGTTGGCACATGATGCCATTAGACACAGAAGGTTCATCATCATAGTAGAACAGAGGAATTATAGCCTTTATAAAGCAATGGATGCTTTATTTGGTGTACCTGTTTTCAGCTATTCAGTACTTGATACAATGAATGTTCATGCACTTTAGCACTTGTTATGAGGTAACTGTTTAAAGAAAAAGTCCAAAAATCAATGATTTGGGGCTTGAAATTAATGAAAGGATGGGTTATAGCTATGCAGATTAGTGGATATTCCAGTGCCGCAATGTTGGCATATCGTTCTTCTGGTATGAAGCAAAAAGCAGGCACAGTGAAAATGCAGGATTTTTCTCAGATGGTACAGAACACAAGCGCACAGGCAACAAGCCAAACAGATAAGACAGCGGCGACAAAAGAAGTCTCCGAAGTTGATGAGATGGCAGCGTTCAAGTAGGAAATCTATGAGAAACTGGCTGAAATTGATAAAATGAACTCCTCGGCTATTTTGTCCAATTCTGTACATATCACAGAAGATGGATTCAAAAGAATGAAGGAAGATCCAGAATACCGTAAGGAAATTATGGATTGGCTTCGTGCAGATGCAAGAGCTTCTCATGGGGTTCCTATTGCTGCCCATGTTACAACAACAATTACAGGGTCTGGAGCAACCAGCTATGGTATGAATGTTTTTGATAATGATAGTGCGGCGACAAAAGCATCCAAACAGCAATGGGCTGATAAGAAAGCAGAAGGTTCGTTTTATCATTCTGATCGTACCTATGCTGACCGTAGAGCTGCACAGCGTAAGCGGGACAGCGAGTATGTGGCAAGTGAACGCCAAAAGCGGGAACTTATGCAGAAGATGATACTGGAAAAGCATATCGACCAAAAGGCACAGCGACAATTACTCGATCAGAAAGCTCTTGCACAGAATGTAGTTGACCAGAAGTATGTTCAAGATTACTTGCTGGGAATGCAAGAAAGTAAAAGCTGGAACATTTGAGTATAAATAAATTCATTTATACTTTTATGGTCTATTCAGAGCCATGTAAAGATTATCAAATGAGCGTCGAATGCTTGCATTCGTAAGAGCAATTGATAATCTTTATAGGGCGAAGTCACCACATGAGCAAAAGAAAAGCCTCGCAGAGGCGGTTTTGCGAATGGGGTTCTGAATAGTTACCTTTTATGTAATAATTATGGAAAGGAGATACCGCTACAGGGGGGATTGGTAGTAAACCGTGATCCAAAGACAGGGTTAAATTATTTGTCGATAAAGGGAAATGAGGCACAAGGAGTTTCGGTAATCATAACATCCGATAAAGATATAGAGACGCTGAATAAATTAGCTGATGAATTTCAAAAATATCCGGTAAGTTCACAGCTGTCTACGGCAGAATTATATGCTTTACTTGAGATATCAGGAAATCTGAAACGTGAAAAAGATGGTTTTACATTTTTGACTCCGAATGGAATTACATATATTCCGTATGACGGTGATTCTAGCAAAGCATGGGAAATTGATATGTCGGGTTCCTGTTATGCTACTGCCAGAAAATGTTTAGCGGCAGAAAATGATTGTGCAGACATAAGTACATGGACGAAAATTTTGAAAGGAATAAAGATATATTATGGTGATAA
>ERZ779869.3427-NODE-3427-length-12269-cov-6.729163_pt1 | contig 12269 bp, 14 predicted proteins | sample MGYA00511557_ERZ779869 | MGnify/ENA primary metagenome ERZ779869 (study PRJEB29588, sample SAMEA2154620) | human gut metagenome | biome: human gut; feature: human-associated habitat; material: faeces | place: Denmark | collected 2008/2010 ...
TCCAACTCAACGAAAAGGAAAAACCGGAAATGGGTAATTTAAAAAAACAATCAACGCAAGCTCAAACAGGAGGACAAAAATGACAATTTCAAAGATGTATGGGACGGCAGTGGAAATATATGTAAAGTATGGTAGAGTACTATGGCCATTAAGTACACATTACGCCAAAATTTTTAAATTTTAAACATGAGAAATTATAGAAATTACTCTACCATACAGTACAGCACAGTACAGTACAGTACAGTACAGCATGCTCCCTTTTATAAGAAGAGTTCAAGAAAAACTTGATCTAATTGATCTTAGGCTAACTAACTCCTCCCATTTTTAGACATGATATTCAAGAAAAAGAGCATGATTTTATTTCACACGAACATTCCGAGACTAACTTTTCTGCAACTTGTACCAGCAGAAATATAAGGGGAAGATTTCTCTTTACATTACCGCGAAAAAGAATGTATTTATTCGATTATAAAAAATAATTTAATAATCTGAATGTCAATATAAAGACAAATTTATTATGATATATTTATTATTGTAACAAGATCGTTTGCAAGAGAAAGAAAGCTTGAAAAATGATGACATGGCTTGAAAGGAGCTACAGGGAGATTTGTTCAGAATCTTGTTGCGTGATATTGCTTCTCCGCAACATGCGATGGTAAAACTTATCGGTACAGTTGGTTTGCAGAGTTTTGAAGACAGGTTGCTGGCGAATTTTTGCGCAAATAACGGTCGTAGCTCCTATCCAGCTCGTCTGAAGCCCACGTTGCATTATCCCAAATACGCGAGCGGCATGAATGATGAAGCTGTTTTTGATGAATGGCTTGAAAATCATTACTGACAATATTTTTCGTGGATGATTTATTTTGAGTATAAATATTTGACCGATCTGTCGGCAATGTCGCGATGGTACAAAAAAACTAGCCCGGAACGGCGCAGAAAAAATGCTCGCAGAAAGTCTGAAGGCGGGCCTGAATGAAGGTTTCATCAAAAAGTCGGAACTGACCCGGTTGAATGTTGATAGCACCGTTCTGGAAAAGGTCGTCCGCTATCCAACAGATACCCTGCCTTACGGCCGATTGCATGAACTTCTAGTAAAATCCGCACGTAAAATGGTATTGAGTTGCGGGAAACCCACGAACAGATCAAGAAACGTACTTCAGCCCAAATATTTACGCGAAATCAAATCGACTCAGACGGGCAAAAAAACGACGAAACAAACTGAAAACTTTCCTGAGTCGGGTTCTTCGGGACATTAAACGAAAAATGATCGATACAGACATGGAACTGCAGAAACTGCTCGAACAAGTTTAGAAAAGGAAGAGAACGAGAAGGAAAGAACCTTTCCTTAAAGGTTTTTTCCTTCTTACATCTGACCTTTGCATAACCAACTAATTATTGGCCGTGACTTGACTCATTTCAATATCCATCCAGGATAACGAGTAGTTTTACGCGGTATCTCCAGTCATGGAGAAAAGTTTTTGACCATTGGTGAATACCATAATGAAATCTTATGATTATTGCGTCTAACTATAAGCACTCAACATTACAATGACCTTGGTTTGACTCAAAACAAAAGCGGATTATGTGGGAAGGACTTTTTGAGTAATGAGTTTTTGTCGATTTGTATTTGAATGCAAGGATTTGCTACGCAAAGGTTCCCGAACCGCCCGTCGAGCCGGGATGATATATGAACAGCTCAGTGGGTCCCAGAAACAGGCGCAAGACTGGGAAACGCGTTGTGAACTGGTACATTTCGCATACAAAAACATTCCTTTCTATCGGAATTTTTACAGGCAGAAAGGATTTCATCCCGACCAGTTGAACAAAGAAACCGACTGGGGACAGGTACCGGTGTTGGAAAAAACAATGATTCGAACTGAGTGCAGCCGCTTTATCCTGCCTGGAGTCAATAGAAAGTATTTAGTAACTGCTACAACCGGAGGTTCTACTGGTCAACCTTTGAAACTTTATAAAGATCGCCGCGTACATTATGAAGTTTTGCATTGGCGAGCGTTGGCATGGTACGGGTGTCACCCTGCAGACAATATTGGTATCGTCAATCGTAGAGTGCCGGTAACTTACCTACAATGGCTAAAAAACCGTGCGCTATGGTGGCCGACACGGCGTTGTTACCTAGATGCATCAAATGTCACAAAAGAAACAATGCTACGGTTCTTGAGAGAAATCAATCGCTTGAATGTCGTTTATCTGACAGGATACTGCGGCAGCCTTGAGCATATAGCTGATTATGCTTTGGCACATAATATCAGTACACCAACGCTAAAAATGGTTTGGACGACCACTTCACCTCTGCGTTCGGATGTTCGCAAGCGCATGGAGAATGCATTTGGTTGCCCTGTGATGGATCAGTACGGTAGTTGCGAGTTGCCGAATATTGCAGTTCAAAAAAAAGGGGAATGCACATTGACTGTCAACAGCGACTATGTTCATGTTGATCTCATCGATGAAAATGCTCAACTAATAGAGGAGCCACAAGTTTTCGGTGATATTCTTATTACAGATCTTAAGACAACGATATTTCCACTGATAAAATATCGTCTTGGAGATCGTTCAGCTTGGGCAGATCATTTTTCAACTTCTCCAGATGGTTTCCCTAAATTACAACCGGTGCAGGGGCGAATTACCGATGCAATACAGTTTGCAGACGGCAATTTCATTGATGGAGCTTATTTGACTACAATCTGTGATGCTTATTCCGATACAGTTGCCTCCTATCAGATTTATCAAGATCGCAAATACCGCCTTACACTAAGGATTGTTTTGAAAGCAGGGCGTGATTCACAACATCCAGATATCAAAAAGATTGTTGATAACTTGGAAAAGAAGATTGCGAAACGTGCACCATTGTTGGTCAAGTTCTGTGATTACATTCCAGATGACAGAGGGAAAAGACGTTACATTATTAGTGAAATTGCATTACGGAAAAAACAATGAAAATTTTACATTTCGGTTCTCTCTCTCCTCATGCGGGCGGCCCAGCGATGAGTACAGCCTCTTCCATTCGGGGAATAAAGGCTCTGGGCCACATCGCGGAAATCGTGTGTTCCGCGCCATACCAGGAAGAATCCGTAGACAAAACAATCTTACTGCATAAAGTCAGGTTTTCACCATATCATCCTTTCCTTACGCAACGAGCACTCCAGCAACTCGGAGAATTTGATCTATATCACATCCAGGGATGCTGGTTGTACGGTGGGCATGTACTGTCTGCTTTTGCTCGAAAAACTAGAAAACCATATGTCATCACGTTGCGAGGAATGCTTTATCCGCAGGCATTGGCTAAGTCTGCCTTAAAAAAACATCTTGCCATGTTGTTTTATCAGGCAAATGATCTGGAACATGCAGCATGTATTCAGGCAACCTGTCAGGAGGAAGCCATTTTCTATCATAATCTTGGGTTCCATAATCCGGTTGCCATCATTCCCAATGCGATTGAATTGCCGGAAGAGCTTCCACCTGCAGTTCAACCTAAAAATATTTTTCGGATTGGCTATTTAGGCAGACTTCATCCTCGTAAAAATGTTGAGCGTTTGCTCTATGTGTTAGCGGATCCTCAGATGCAACAGACAAAGAGTGAATTACTGATTATCGGCTCAGGGGATCAGCAATATGAAGCCTTTCTGCGTTCAGAAGTCATGCGGTTGCATTTAGACAATGTTCGTTTTGCCGGTTTTCTACAAGGAAAATCAAAACGTGAAGCACTGAGGTCTTTGTCAGTATTAGTTGTTCCAAGTGATTTTGAAAATTTTGGAAATATTGTTCCTGAATGCTTGGAGCAGGGGGTTCCTGTTGTGGCTTCACGTGGTATGCCGTGGCAGGAATTAGAGACATTTCATTGTGGTAGGTGGTGTCAAAACGATGTGAAAAAACTGACACAGGTATTGGCAGAAATCCAACAACTGTTTCCGGAAGAACGAGAAGAAATGGGACGTCGAGGTCAAAAGTTATTGCAGGAACGTTATGCGTTACCCAAAATTGCAAAAGAAATTGAACATATGTATCAGTGGGTTCTTGGTCAGGCAGAAAAACCGGATTTTATTGTAACATGTTGAACTCATTATATAGCAGATGTTGCCGAATCATGGCAAAACACCCGAGGATACTCTTTGGAGAAATATTGCTATTTGCGTTGGTGATCCGTTTGATTTTCTGGTATGGAAATCCAGTAGTCGGTCGTGATGAATTATATTATTTCGGGAAAGCTATTGGAGGTCAGTATTTTTCAAGTTTATGTGTCTCACCAGGGAATCATCCTCCTCTTCCAGAAGCATTATTAAAGACAACGTATCAGCTTTTTTCGATTAGTACTCCTGTAGGCATGATGATCTCCGCACGAACATTATCTCTTTGTATAAGTATTTTGGGGATCGCGCCATATTATTTTATCGGGCAGATATTGTTTTCAAGGAAGCTGTACAGTTTCCTTCTGATGTTTTTTGCTGCGGTAATGCCAATTTGGGTTGAACTTAGTGTGACTTTTCTGCGAGAGTCGTTTACTATACCGATTGCGGCGTACGTACTGTGGGGGCTCCTCTGCTATTTGACTTCACCCAACATGTGGAAATGTGCGCTGTTAGGGCTTGGGGTTGCAACGGGCGCAATGTGCCGCTATGAATTTGTTGAATGGCTATTATTCTGCGTATTGGGAATCGCCATCACGATTATTGCAGGAAGAAGAAAGTTGCTTGATGCATTGTTTGATCTTTTAGGGCTAGGAATTACATTTTCTGGGCTTTATCTACTAATGCCGATTCTTTTGGGGCAAGATTGGAATTCTCAGATCATCATTTTGACATCCGCATTTCAGAGGCTTTACCAATGAGTTTCATCTGGGATGTTTGTGACTCAGTCCAACGGGCTAATTTTGCTTCATTACTAGCTTTGGAAGTTCTTGGCATATTGGCTTGGATATTCTTTTTCAGAAAAAAAATCAAAAGCCAAGTATCGTGGTGGATTTTATTATTTATCTTTGTGCTACTAGTAATGGTTAGGATGTGCAGTGGAATTTCCGGACGCCGGTATTATGTACAAACAACTGTCGTCATGATTTGTTTTATCCCGCAATGCTTTCGCTTTATTCATGAACGTATTCGTTCTCCAAGATATCGAAATTTTTTTTGGCTCGCAGCTTTAGGATTCGGAGCTGGAATTGCTTGCGGCCATGCATTTCTTGCGCATCCGATGCATCCGATCATTAAGGAGTTCACCCCGATATTGCAGACAGAATATCAAAAAAATCAGCCAATAGGCAGTATTGCAATGTTTGCCGGAAATACAAAGAGAGAGAAACAGATCCTTTTTTACGCTCAGTTACCGCTTACCGCACAATGGATGCCAATTGAACATCCAAGATGGACAGGAGCTCAATATTTCCGGGAATACGCCTACAAATACAACGAAGCTCTACCTTCCCAAATGGATCTTTATTGGCTATTAAAAAATTCTCAACCGGAAGATGTGCAAAAGACGTTGGATTATATGAAAGAAAAACACGCTTTTAAATTAGTATCTTCCTATCATTCTCAAACCTCAGGCAATGTTATTTTATTCCACTTACAACGCAATGTCATAAATGAAAAATGAAAAAAATAGGCATCATCACCATTTGGCAAACCAACAATTATGGTGCGGAGCTACAAGCATACGCACTTGTTCGAAAATTACTGAATTTAGGGTATGATTGTGAAAATATTGATTTCCCGTTTTATAAAAATCCCGATTTTTATAAATTTCGTTGTCGTCGCTCTGAATACTCAATCGGCTGGAAGAATTGCCTGAAAGAAATTCTTCTGCCTTGTCTTCGCTGGTTGCGTGGCAGAAAGAATTGTCAACTCGAGCAGAAACGAGTCCAACGGTTTCAGGATTTCTATCGGTTGACACGCCACTCAAAAAAACGTTATCTTTCGGTACAGGAATTATATGCGGATCCGCCGCGATACGATGCTTATATGACGGGAAGTGATCAGGTCTGGAATCCGCGGATCCCGATTGCACACGGGCCGTTCTTTCTGGATTTTGCTCCTCCGGATGCTCCGCGGATCGCTTATGCGTCAAGTTTTGGAGAGGAGAAGCTTCCCCCACAGGCGGAACGTTTTTTCCGGCAATGGCTGACGGCGTATTCTCATATTTCGGTTCGGGAACAAAGCGGTGTTGAACTAATCCGGAAATTGACGGGCAAGGAGGCGATTCATGTGTTGGATCCAACTCTTCTACTTACGGTAGACGAGTGGGAGAAAATAGCTTCACCAATTGAATCCTCTGAACCATATCTGCTTTTATATGACTTGCTTCCATCGGAAGCGATTCTGACATTTGCCCGAAAACTGGCGACACGAAATAACTGGAAAATATACCGGCTTTGTCGGGAGTGTGGTCAAACGGCAGAATCTGGAATCAGGCAATTTCCTGCGGCCGGACCTCAAGATTTTCTGGGGCTTTTCCGAAACAGCAGTTATGTGGTGACGAATTCGTTTCATGGGACTGTGTTTTCCATTTTATTTGAAAAAGAATTTCGGGTATTGATTCCTGAAAGAATGAAGAATCATGGACGGATTTCCAGTCTAGCCAGGATGCTGCAACTGGAATCCAATATTTTGCTTGAAAATCACAAGGGAATCGATATCGATTTCGATCGCGAAGCGGAGAGGATGACGGATTTCAAACCGATTCGGGAATTGTTGAAAAATCATCGTCAGCATTCGGAGAATTTTTTAAGAAAGGCTCTTGGGATATGAAAGAATCTGGCACTGTATTTCCGCCCTCAAATTGTACTGGATGCGGCGCCTGCTTAAATGCTTGTAGGGCACAAGCAATCGAAATGATTCCTGATGAAGAAGGTTTTTTATTTCCTCACATCGACAAAGAAAAATGTTTCCAATGTGGAAAGTGCGTTAGAATCTGCCCCATCAATTCGCGTGCAGTGCGTAATGGAGATGATGCAGAAGTATTTGCCGCATGGAATTTGAATGAGGAAATTCGAGAAGAGAGTTCTTCAGGAGGAGCGTTTTCTGCTTTGGCAACATCGATATTGAAAGCCGATGGCGTTGTATTTGGCGCAGCTTATGATCCGTTTCCCAAAGTAAAACACATTATGATTGAAAAAGAAACGGAATTGTTTAGACTGCGTGGTTCTAAATACGTTCAAAGTGATACAGCATGGAGTTTCAGGCGAGCTTGTGAAATGTTACAACAAGGGCGATTGGTACTTTTCGTTGGTGCGCCCTGTCAAATTCACGGGTTGAAAAATTATCTTGGCAAAGAATATGAAAATTTATTAACTTGTGATTTTATTTGCCATGGGGTTCCTTCTCCGTCTTTTTTCAAGAGTTATGCTGTTTTTTTATGTGGCAAGGATATTTCCGATGCTTCTTATCTGAATTTCCGTTGTAAACGATCTGGCTGGTATGATGCATTGCGGACTGTTGAATTTAACTCTCGAAAGCAACTCTGGGTTAGGGGTAAAAGAGATTATTATTTCCGAGGATTCAATTTAAATCTATCTTTACGAGAGTCTTGTTATCAATGTACTGAAGTTGGTCTTGCAAGATTGAGTGATATCACGTTAGGTGATTTTTGGGGGATTGGGCGTATTGAGAAATTGCCTCAGCGAAAGGAGATTCCTCGCGGAATCTCGCTTATAATTGTTCATAATAAAAAAGCTAGAAATTTTCTGTTCAGTTGCTCTGGTTCATTACAAATACACAGAAGAACTTTACAAGAGGCTCTTCGGGCTAATCAACCTCTTATCAAGCCGCCGCTGCGACCAAGTGGGAGAGATGCCTTTTATGCCGATTTTAAAAATCTTAAATTCAATGATTTTTACCATAAATATTTGCATGGTTCAATAAAAATGAATCTAACTGCAGTGGGACGAGAATATTTGCCGCGTTTTATTATTTTGTGGATTCGTAAATTGATAAGGAACATATGAATAACTCCCAAGTCACACTTTTGCAGCCATATCGCGATAGCGTACGATGGTCAAATAAGATACTTCGTGGCGTATGGATTTTATTTTCTTTTTTATTTTTTCGGCTGTTTCCGGGACCGTTCTTTCGCTATTGGCGTAATTTTATTTTGGTTTTGTGGGGCGCAAAACTCGGAAAACATTGTTCGATCAATGCAAGAGTTACTATTTATCAACCATGGCAATTGGAATTGGATGATTATGTCGCGATTGATAGAAATGTACGTGTTTACAATTGTGCTAAAATTAAAGTTGGCTCCAAAGTTGCCATTTCACAAAATGCATTCCTGTGCACAGCGGGTCATGATTACACAAAGCAGACACATCCTCTTATAACTGCACCAATTACGATTTTCTCACAGGCTTGGATTGCGGCAGACGCTTTCATCGGCATGGGGGTTACGATTGGTGAAGGGGCAGTAGTCGGCGCCCGTGCCTGTGTCTTCAAGGATGTGGAGCCATGGACTGTTGTGGGGGGTAACCCTGCCCGTTTCATCAAAAAACGCGAATTAACTCAATAGAAAATAATGGTTTCTGCAGTTATTCTTACGTTCAACGAGGAACGTAATATTGTCGAATGCATTCGCACGTTACGTTCATGGTGTTCTGATATCGTTGTCTTTGATTCCTTCAGTACTGACCGTACCGTCGAGCTTGCTCTAAACGAAGGTGCGAGGATCTTTCAACGAGAATTCGACAATTATGCTGCTCAGCGAAATGCGGCATTACAGACGGTCAAATATCCCGGGGAATGGGTGTTGATGGTGGATGCCGATGAGCGCTTTGATACAGAAATTGGGAAAAAAATCATTCAATTGATCACAGATCCTTTGTACTCTGACTGTTCTATTTTTCATTTTCAGCGTAAGGATATTTTTCTTGGTCGCTGGCTAAAACATAATATCGGAGTATCTACTTGGTGCGGTAGGCTACTGAAGCGTGCTGATGTTTGGCTAGAACGTGACATCAACGAAGAATACCATTGTTCCGGGCGGAAAGGATATTGGGCAGGGGAAAGGTTTCTCCATTATCCATTCAGCAATGGGGTGAGCTGGTGGTTTGCGCGGCACAATCGCTATTCGGATATGGAATCGGTGCGATTATTGGAGGAACGCTCCAATGCAATTTGCTGGCATGATTTGATTTACGGAGATCGGATCCAGCGAAGAAAAAATCTCAAACAACTGCTTTACAGAGTGCCCGGGCGGCCGTTCTGGATGTTTTTCGGACTTTACATTTGTAAGCTTGGTTTCTTGGATGGGCGTGCAGGTTTCCATTATTCACTCCTTCGCTCCATTTATGAATATATGATCGATTTGAAAATCATGGAACTGAATCGGAGAAAAGCGGGGAAAGACTTCTGATCATGAAAATTCTTCTGATCTATCACTTCTTCCATCCGGATCCCGTCATCAGCGCCCGGTTGTTTTCTGATCTTGCGGAGGAACTGGTACAGGCAGGATGCCTGGTGACGGTATTCACGGGAAACAGGCTGATCCGATCGGATGAAAAGCTGCCTCCGAAGGAAGTCTGGAATGAAGTAGAGATCCAACGTTTTTCCCGGCCGAATTTCTCACAGGGAAGCAATTTCGGACGACTGTTCAATTCCGCCGTTCTTCAAATAAAATGGTTGTCGGCATTCTGGAAACAACGTAAAAATTTCGATGCCGTCATCATTGGAACAGATCCTCAGTTTTCCTACATAATGTTCCCATTGATGCGGCTGATGAATCGGCAGGTTCGGTTGATACACTGGGCGTTTGACATTTATCCCGAAGCGATCCTCGTCAATTCTCCGCGCTGGATGAAGCTGCTCGCCAGTCTGACGAAGCCGTTTATTCCTCTGGCGTATCGCACCGTTGACGATATGGTCGATATTGGACCGTGTATGCAGAAACTTCTACGGAAATATCATCACCGCGCCAGAGTGGTGACACTAACCCCCTGGGCATTGGCGGAACCGGAATCACCCCCGCCGGTCTCCCCGGCAATCAGGGAAAAGCTCTTCGGCAAGGCGAAAATCGGCTTACTTTACTCCGGTACTGTCGGCTACGCACATGATATCACTCCTTTCATCAGACTTGCCCGCGAGTGTCGAAGAATCGGCATTGACGTGGCATTCTGTTTCGCGGGATACGGAAATCAATATCGGGAGCAGACCGCTCAGATTACGCGGGAAGACACCAATATCCGTCTGGCCGGTTTCGCTTCTGAAGCGGAACTGGAAGAGCGGCTGGCCGCAGCAGACATTCACATGATTTCCCTGCGACCGGGCTGGGAAGGGATTGTGGTTCCCTCCAAATTCTTTGGTGCCCTCGCCATTGGCCGGCCGGTGCTCTTTTCCGGCACTTCGGACAGCGATATCGCAAACTGGTGTCGGAAATATGAAATCGGATATGAATTGGACGACAATTTTACCAATACTTTGAAAAAACTTCTTGAGACTCCGGAACTTTTATCCCAGCTCCAGCAGAAGGCTTTTAACATTTACAACGAACATTTTTCAAAAGCGGTTGTTGTTCGCGGCTGGAAAAATCTGTTGGAAACGGGGAAATAAATCAAGCATCAGAAAAGAGGTCCCACAGGTTCTCCAGAATGCTTGCTTGTTGTATTCCACCAATTCTGCAGAAAATGTCTTCTTTTCTCCGAAAACGAAACCAGAACCAAATGGGGGGATGGAAATAAAATGCTGAAAAACATTTCACCCTTGCTTTCTCCGGAACTTCTGAAAATTCTCTGCGAAATGGGACATGGCGATACGATCGTATTTGCCGATGCCAATTTTCCATCCCATTCCCTGGGGCCGCAGGTCATTCGGGCCGACGGCATAAAAATACCGGATCTGCTGCAGGCGGTCATGCCGCTGTTTGAACTGGATACTTACGTTTCGTCGCCATTCGTGATGATGCAGACCGTCGAAGGTGACACGCTGGACATGGACTATGTTTCGGTCTGCAGCAAATGTCTGAAGCACTCTCCGGCTTTTCTGGAACGTTTCGCTTTTTACGAACAGGCCGGCAAGGCTTACTGCATCGTCCATACAGGAGAAACCAGAAAATATGGCAATGTCATTTTACAAAAAGGCGTGATTTCCGCATGAGAAAAAAAGTGTTCGTTTCCGGTTGCTACGATATGCTTCACTCCGGGCATGTCGCCTTTTTTGAGGAGGCGGCCAAACTTGGCGATCTCTATGTCGGACTGGGTTCCGACAAGACGATCTTTGAGTTAAAAGGACGTAAAACGATCAATAAAGATGCGGAACGGCTGTACATGGTCAAGGCACTGCGTTGCGTCAAAGATGCCTGGATCAGTTCCGGCAGCGGAATCATGGATTTTGAGAAAGAAGTTCGCGAGCTTCAACCGGACATTTTCTTTGTCAACACCGATGGTTATACGCCGGAAAAGAAGGCGTTCTGCGAGGAACTCGGTATTGAACTTGTGGTTAGCCACCGGGTGCCGGAAGCGGGACTGCCGGCACGTTCGACCACGGCACTGCGTCAGGAGTGCCGGATCCCTTATCGGGTGGAACTCTGTGGAGGCTGGCTCGATCAACCGAGCGTCAACTCGCTCTGTCCGGGTTCGGTGATCGTAATGTCGATTGAGCCGACGATGGAATTCAACGACAAAAGCGGGATGGCGACAAGTTCGCGAAAGAAAGCGATCGATTTATGGCAGACGCAGATTCCCGCCGGTAATCGTGAGGAGCTGGCCAAGTTGCTTTTCTGTGTCGATAATCCGCCTGGGACCAAAACGATCAGCGGTTCGCAAGATCAGCTGGGATTGCTGCTTCCCGGCCTCAACAAATTGAATTATGACAACGGATACTGGCCGGTCTCGATTGAGTCGATCACCGATGACGCCATACTCAATTACATCGCCGAACATCTCTATCTGGTGGCTTTGCCGCCGCGTCCCGCGGGGTATGATGTTCTGGGCAATACCAACATCAATTATGACAGCGCCAGAAAGCTGGCGGATGCCACGGAGTGCTGCTGGCAGGCGATGAAAGCCGGAGACACCAAAACCTGGGGAGATGCGACCCGGCGTTGTTTTGAGGCACAAATTGAGATGTATCCGGCGATGCAGACAAAAGATATGCGTATGGCAATCGAAGAGTACCGCAATCTGGCCTGTGGCTGGAAGGTCACCGGTTGTGGCGGCGGCGGTTACTGGATACTGGTTTCAGAAAAGCCGATCCCCAACGCAATCAAAGTTTCCCCCTGCCACCTAAATTAAAATTATTAGTACAACTGTTTCAGAACTTTTTAGGATTCCACACCGT
>ERZ779869.3429-NODE-3429-length-12262-cov-3.204637_pt1 | contig 12262 bp, 12 predicted proteins | sample MGYA00511557_ERZ779869 | MGnify/ENA primary metagenome ERZ779869 (study PRJEB29588, sample SAMEA2154620) | human gut metagenome | biome: human gut; feature: human-associated habitat; material: faeces | place: Denmark | collected 2008/2010 ...
CATGTCTCCACCCAGCTGCCCTACGCCATGACCGCCGCCGCCATCTCGGCGGGCTGCTATCTGCTCTGCGGTGCAGCACAGGCTGTCCTCGGCGATGCCGCCAACACCCTGACCTCCTTCGTGCTGCTGGCCTGTGCCATCGTCATCGAACTCGTCGTGCTCAGCATCGTCAGGGCACGGATGGGCCATACTGGGAAGGAAGAAGTCACAAAATCTTAACGGAATCGTAGATTTTTGTCTTCCCCTCCGGCGCAAATCATGGTATACTTATTAAAAGAGTAAATTTTTTGAGCTATTTGCTCACTGGAGGAGAACCCCATGCTGGAAGAAGTCTTTCAGGACGTCTATACAAAATTCAAGCTGCATTTTTATCAGAATGTATTTCAGCGCTTTGCCACCCGCGAAGCCACGCTGACTACGGTGGAGTCCTTCTGCATGGAGGGCATCATGGCGATGGGGGAGCCCACCATTGCAGAGTTTTCCCGCATGATGGGCATCTCCACCCCCAACGCGGCTTATAAAATCGGCAGCCTCGTCAAAAAGGGCTATGTGGAGAAGATCCAGTCCACCACCGACCGCCGCGAATACTTCCTGCGCCCCACCCAGAAATACATCGATTACTACAGCATCAGCTATTCTTACCTGCACACGGTCATCGAGCGTGTACGCAAGCGCTTCCCGGCTGAGGACTGCGACAAGATGGAGCAGATGCTCTCGGTCATCAGCACCGAGCTGATGCCGGAGCTGGATATGCTGGCCAAGTGCCGCCACCCTGAGGCTCCGGCAGAAGATACCACCCACTGACAAGCACAAAAGGCCCTCCCAGGCAAACCCGGGAGGGCCTTGTTGTTTGCAGGGAGCTTACCCTCTTACAGCACCATAAACAGGGTGCCGGCGGCGACGAGGGCGCAGCCCACCATACTTTTGGCGGTAAAGGGCTCGTGGAGGAACACAAAGGCCAGCACCAGGGTGATCACCACGCTGAGCTTGTCGATGGACACCACCTGAGAGGCCCGGCCAAGCTGCAGGGCCCGGTAGTAGCACAGCCAGGACGCCCCGGTGGCCAGCCCCGATAGGATGAGGAAGAGCCAACTCCGGCGGCTGATCTCCCCCATGCCCCCCTGGGCCCGGGTGAGGAACACCATGCCCCAGCTCATGGCCAGCACCACCACGGTGCGGATGGCGGTGGCCAGAGTGGAGTTGACCCCCTCGATGCCCACCTTGGCCAGGATCGAGGTAAGGGCCGCAAACAGGGCCGAGCCCAGTGCAAATACAAACCACATAAACAGACCTCCGTTTTTGCTGCCCAAAGCGAAGTGCGGCCGCCCCGACGGAACGGGACAGCCGCAGCTTCATGGGAATGTAACAGACAGAGCTTGTCAGGATGTTGAGCTTATGCCTTCTCCTGTGCAGCGTTTGCAGCAGCACGCTTGTTGATCTTGCTCTGGTTATAGACAGAGTAGACGATGACCAGGATAGCGACCGTTGCAAAGACCATTGCGATGGGAGAAGTGGTGATGGCGAAGAAGTTGCCGCGCTGGATGTTCATATAGCGCACGAAGTTCTTCTCGCACATGGGTCCCAGAATGAGGGCCAGCAGGATGGGAGAAAGCGGGAACTCGTACTTGTTCATCAGCCAGCCGATGATGCCAAAGGCGACACAGACGCCCACATCAAAGGCATTCTTGTTGATGGAGAAAGCACCCAGCAGGGAGATGACGAGGATGATGGGGTAGAGCATCTTCTTCTCGACGGAGACGATCTTTGCAAAGAAGCGGACGCCCAGGCAGCCGACGACCAGCATGCAGAGGTTTGCCAGCATCAGAGCTGCGAAGACGCGGTAGACGGTGGGCAGCTCAGTGACGTACATCATGGGGCCGGGGGTGATTCCCTTCATGATGAAGGCACCCAGCAGGATGGCGGTGACGGAGTCACCGGGGACGCCCAGAGACAGCAGGGGGATCATAGCGCCGCCGGAGCAGCCGTTGTTGGCGGACTCGGTAGCAGCAACGCCGTTGGGGATGCCGGTGCCGTACAGCTCGGGGTGCTTACTTGCAGACTTGCTGGCGCCGTAGGAGACGAAGACTGCGATGTCGCCGCCTGCGCCGGGGATGGCGCCGATGAAGGTGCCGATGAGGCCGCCGGAGAGGATGTTGGGCCAGATCCGCTTGATGGTCTTCCAATCGGGCAGGACGTTGGTGATCTTCTCGTTGGACTTCTGCTCATGCTCTTCGCCGCGGATGATGCGCTCAACGCCGGCGATGACTTCAGAGACAGCGAACAGACCGATCAGAGTGGGGATGAACTGGAAGCCATCCAGCAGGCCGGTCTGCTTGGTGGTGATGAAGCGGGGGATGCCGTTGGTGGGGTCGAGGCCGACGGTGCAGAGCAGCATACCGAAGAAGGCGCTGATGAGGCCCTTGGCCACAGACTTGCCGGAAATTGCGACGATGACCGACAGGCCGAAGACGGCCAGCATGAACATCTCGCCGGGGCCGAAGTTCATGGCCATATCAGCGACCAGCGGAGACAGGAAGGTCATGACCAGTGCGCCGATGACGCCGCCGCAGAAGGAGGCGAACATGGCAACGGACAGTGCCTTGCCAGCCTGACCTTTCTTACACATGGGGTAGCCGTCCAGCAGGGTGGCGGCTGCGGCGGGCGTGCCGGGGGCGTGGATGAGGATAGCGGAAATGGAACCGCCGTACATACCGCCGCAGTAGATGCCCAGCAGCAGGCCGATGGACGGGATGAGGTCCATGCCGAAGGAGAAGGGGATGAGCAGCGCCACGCCCATGGTGGCGGTCATGCCCGGGATAGCGCCCAGCAGAACGCCGCCCAGTGCGCCGATGAAGGTCATCAGAAGGACCTCGGGGTTGGACCAGACAGTAGCATAGCTGGAAAGAAGCAGACTAAAATCCATAACTGTGCTCCCTCCTTATATCATGTCCACGAGGGTGCGCAGGAAGTTCAGCGGACCCAGCGGAATATTGACGGTAAGCACCTTGTAGAACACCAGCCACATCAGCAGCGGCACCAGAACGCTCACAAGGACCATCTGCACCCAGTTGCGCTTGCCGATGAGGAACATGATGATCATCGAGAGCACCACAGCGCACAGGATGTAGCCGCAGCTCTTGAACAGAGCAGCGAACAGCACACAGAGGAGCATAACAAGGTAAGCAGCGGCCACGCCCTTATCCTTGAGGGGATTCAGGGTGCCGACTTCGACAGCAACGGGGTCGGTGGGCTTCATGGTACCCATCAGCTTGAAGATGGACTGGATGAGCAGGACCACCGAGAAGATGAGCATACCCACGATCATGACGCGGGGGAAGGTAGAAGCCTGCACATAGGTGTTGGCCACCTCAGGGAAATTATCGGTCTGGAGCCACGCCCAGATGCCGATCGCGAGGAAAATGATGGAGCCTACCAGATTGGAGAAGGCCATCGTTTTCATTTTGTCTTTGTTCAAAAGGGGTTCCTCCTCTCTATATCTTCTCATAAAAAAGGGCAGGCATGAACTGCCTGCCCCAGCAAATACTCAGAGAGACAAATCAGAGGCCGACAGCGTCCATAGCAGCTGCGACATCGACAGCAGCCTGCTTCAGGTAGTCAGCATAGCCCTGTGCATCCAGATAGGAGATCGCCTGACCGTTGTTGTTCATGAAGGTCACGAAGTCAGGGTCCTCGATGGCAGCGGCGCAGGCCTCTTCCAGGCGGGTCATGATGGCATCATCAACGCCCAGAGGAGCGGCCATACCGCGCTGGGTGTAGTAGGTGATGTCGTAGCCCTGCTCCTTACAGGTAGGAACATCGGGGAAGACGGGGTTGCGCTCTTCGTCCATGACGCCCAGGCAGATCAGGTCGCCGGACTCGATGAAGCTGCGAGCTTCGGCCAGAGAGACGGTAACGCCCTGAATGAAGCCGCCGGCTGCGTTCTGGACAGCGGTAGCAGCGCCTTCCTGATAGGTGATCATCTGGATGTCGATGCCGGTAGCGCTCATCAGGTAGCCGCCAGCGATGTGCCAGACAGAAGCGTTGGAAGAACCGCCCATCTGCACCTCACCGGGGTGAGCCTTGCAGTAATCAATGAAACCGGGCAGGTCGGTGATGCCGTTGTCAGCAGCCCACTTTGCGCCGACGGTGATGGCAGCTGCGTCGGTGTTGACGCGGCACAGGGGAGCGTAATTCTCCCAGGTCAGTTCACTGGTGCCCAGCTTCTTATAGGTAGCCAGCTCGAAGGTGATCATACCGATGGTGTAGCCGTCGGTGTTGGCATCTGCGATAGCCTGATGGCCCAGGATGCCGCCGCCGCCAGTCTGGTTATCGACAGTCAGGGTGACGCCCAGGTTCTTGCCCATAGCCTCGCAGAATGCGCGCAGGCAGGAGTCCGTGCCGCCGCCTGCAGACCAGGGGCAGATGACGGAAATACCCTTGGTGGGGTAGTCGGTGGACTTGCCGCCGGCAGCGGTGCTGGCAGCAGTGGAAGCTGCAGTAGAGGTGGCAGTGCTGCTGGAAGAACCGCCGCAGGCGGTCAGGACGCCAGCTGCACCCACAGCAGCAGAAGCTGCGAGGAAGTCACGACGAGAGATCTTTTTCATTTCTTGTTACCTCCGATTCACGTTGCGTTTATCCGTATTATGGTAGCGCCGTGCTTTGCTCACGGCAACATTCCTTCCGCATACGGGTCGCCTTTGGATATTATGATAACGCATATTTTCTCATCCCGCAATTAGATTCAAGCACAAATTTTTCAGGCAATGTTTGTACAAAGTGACCCGTCTGATTGGTTTTTGGAGCTTTCTGCAAGCTCGTTTTTCGATTTTTAGCTCTTGTATCCAAGATTCTTTGCCGATGTATTTTTGATGCATACAGTCATTCTGAAAATCCATCTGTTCATCGTCCAGATTTCGTTGTATAATGTATTGTAACATTATAAAGATACAGCAGCCAGCCGCCCGCGCGGCCCGTTCGGAGGCGACGTTTTCATGCTTTACCGCATCTGGCCCCTTCTCAAGGAAGTATATCATTACGAAAAGCATTCTACGCTGGACTCAGACTACCTGCGCCAGGTGCTGACGCTGGCGGTCGTCGTGCTTTTTGCGCTGAATTTCAGCTGCAACGGCCTCGACAAGCCCGTCGTCTTCGTCCTCACCGGGCTCACCAGCCTTGTGCTGCTGATGGTGGAGTGGCTGCTGCCCCGGGCGAAAAACGAAAAGCATCTGGTCATGTTCTCAAACACGGCCCTTATCTTCATAGGCCTGCTGCTTCTGGTCTGGAACGAGAACGACGGCTTCCAGAACCTGTGGTTCTTCCTGATGCCGGCTACTCTTTTCGTGCAGTCGGGGCTGCCCATCGGCCTGCCGTTCTGCACGGCCTACGGCCTCGCGGCCACCTGTTTTTTGTGGCTGGGTCCCCTCGTCGGCAGCACACTCTACCGCCGGGACTATGCGCTTTTCTACCCCGCAGCCTACTGGTCGTTCTGTCTGCTGATGATAACAGCGGACATCTTTTACAAACACTACCGCATCCAGCAGGAGCAGAGCGAAAAAGAGATGGAACGTGAGGTCCATGCCACCATCTGCGAGGCCCGGCAGCTGATGGTGAGCTCTGTGGCCGCCATCAGCCAGATGATAGACGAAAAAGACCGCTACACCAGCGAGCACTCCCACCGGGTGGCCGAATATGCCCGCCTCATCGGGGCGCATATGGGCTTCGCCGGCAAGGAGCTGGACAGCCTCTACCGGAGCGCCCTGCTCCATGACATCGGAAAGATCGCCGTGCCGGACGCCATCCTCAACAAACCCTCCCGGCTGACGGACGAGGAGTTCGACATCATGAAGCAGCACACCGTCTGGGGCCGAAAAATTCTCGAGGGGCTGGAATTTCTGCCTCAGGCCGACTGCGGTGCCAGCTACCACCACGAGCGGTTCGACGGCAAAGGCTACCCCGCCGGGCTGAAAGGCGGGCAGCTACCGGAGATGGTCTGGATCATCAGCGTCGCCGATGCGCTGGACGCCATGGGCTCCGACCGGTGCTACCGCGGCCACTGCGACAGGGACTACATCATCGGAGAGTTCCGGAAATTGAGCGGGACGCAGTTCGAGCCTGCGGCGGTCAAGGCCGTGGTGGAGCTGCTGGAAAGCGGAGAGATAGCGGTGCAGTGACGCGCCAAAAGGATGTTTTATGAACAAGGATACGCTTGAACGACTGCGCGAGACGGTACTCGTCCCCCATGGCGACCCGCAGCTGGTCCTCTACACCAAGCTCGTCGTGGGTCTGCTCTGGCTGGTACATCTGCCGCTGGGGTTTCTGTACGGTGCGCCGCTGCCGTTTTATCTTCTGCTGGGCGGCATGATGCTTCTGGACGGCGTCAACCTCTTTCTGTCCCGCCGCAGTGCCAGCCGGGCGTGGGAGCTGGGTGCAGCGCTGGCGTTTCTGGTCGGCAGCGCCCTGCTTTTCCAGAAGGCTTATGTGGGGTATTTCAGCTGGTTTTTCCTGCTGATATTCTCCTTTTCCTGCACCTTCGCGCTGGGCCTCGTGGACGGCACTTTTATCAACCTTCTGAGCTTTCTCTGGGTGATGGCCTGCCTGCACGGCGGACTCATCCCCGACCCCGTCGCCCTCTACGGCGAGAGCTTCGTGCGCCGTTTCCCGTTCCTTTACATCTGCATCCTCGGGGTGGCCTACATCATCATGTTCTCCATCCAGCGCTACTGGGTGGACAAGGCCAAACGCCATCTTTTATTGCAGCAGCGCATCGACGCGGAGAAGGGCAAACTCTCGGAGATGTCGCTGAAGGTCATCACGGCCATGTACAGCGCCCTCAGCTCCAAGATCCCCGAAATCGACCTCCACTGCCAGCAGACTGCGGAGCTGACGCAGGAGATGGCCCGCCGGATGGGTCTGGATGAGGCCGCCTGCCGGGACGGCTACTATGCGGGCCTGCTGCACGAGGTCGGCACCGTGGGCCTGCCCGATGATGTAGTATTGCAGCGGAACATCACCGAGGAGCAGTACCAGCTCTACGAATCCAATGCGCATGAACAGTTTTTCCTTTGTATTTGTCAGATTTCGGGGAAGTCTTTTATCATTGTAGTATAGCACACTTCGGCTTTTCTGCGCAAGATGAGGCCAAGCTTGACAGCCCCCGAAGCGGCCCTTTATAATCGGAGCAGACACGAAACGCACCCACTGGGATGTTTTCCCAAAAAATCTACTCAAACTTCACAAAAATTCCTAATTGATAGGGTATGATAGACTTAAACGCAGTATACAGTTCCGCCGGGCTGGCTCTGAGCAGCCTCCGGCGCTTGGGAGATAGAAGCTTTTAGGAGGAATGCCTTATGGCAAAAATTCTTATCGTTGACGACGAGCCCCGCATCCGGGAGCTCATCCGGGAGAATTTACAGTATTCGGGCTACACCTGCGAGGAGGCAGGGGACGGCTCCGCCGCCCTGTCGCTGCTCACCGGCGGCGGCTACGATTTGGTCATCCTCGATTTGATGATGCCCTTCATGGACGGCATGACCTGCCTGCGGGAGATGCGCACCCGCCGCATCAACACCCCCGTCATCATCCTGACGGCCCGCGGCGAGGAGTACGACAAGCTTGCCGGCCTCGAGGGCGGCGCTGACGACTATGTGGTCAAACCCTTTTCCCCCCGGGAGCTGGTGGCCCGTGTCAAGGCCGTGCTCAACCGCACCATGCCCCGCACCGAGGCTTCTGACAGCACCATGACCTTTGGGGAGCTGTCCATCGACACGGCCAGCCACACCGTCAAGGTGTCGGGCGAGGAAGTGAGCCTCACACCCAAGGAGTTCGACCTGCTGGTCTTTCTGGCCTCCAACAAGGGAATCGCCCTCAGCCGCGAGAAGATTCTGCAGAAGGTGTGGAACTATGACTACTTCGGCGAGGACCGCACCGTGGACACCCACGTCAAGATGCTGCGCGGCCATCTGGGCAAGTGCCGCGGCTACATCGCCACTGTCTGGGGCATCGGCTACAAGTTCGACCCCGACGCGGCGCGTTAAGCGGAGGCTCTGCTCTTCATGCGGCAAACGAGCAAAACACGGCGCACCATCGGCATCCGGGGCCAGCTCATGGGCTTTCTGTGCTTCATCTGCCTTTTGCTGGTGGGGCTGTTCTGGTTTCTGAGCACCCAGCTGCTGGAGCCCCTCTACACCACCCATATCCAGAAGCAGCTCACCGAGCAGGCTGAGGCCATCGTGGCCCGGATGGACGAGGCCATCGGGAAGGGCGAGACCATCTCCTACTGGGCCTTCGGCAGCCGGCTGTACGTCAACAACACCTTCTTCAACGCGCTGCAGGACGACATCTTCGAGCTGGGCGGGATGAGCAGCTTCTGCATCGACATCTCCGACACCACCCTGCGGCAGATCTTCAAGGTGGATAACCTGTCCTACTGCAACCTTCACCGCACCCGCCCCACCGACACTGCCGACGAGCAGACCGCCTACACCACGGCCCGCGCCATGCGGCAGCTCTGCCGGGAGAGCGGCGGCACAGTGGTGCGGAAGATAAACCCGCCCACGCCCTCCGGCTCCGTCCAGCTGATGGTGGGCCGGATGACCTCCGACGGAAATTACACTGTGCTGGTGACTACCAGCCTGATGCATGTGGCCGAGGCCGGCAAGGTGCTCAGCACCGTCCTGCCGCTGGCTGCGGCCCTCATTTTCGCGTTCTCGATGTCGGCGGCATGGTTGTTCAGCGAGTGGTTCACAAAGCCTCTGCGGGCTCTCTCCGGGGCTGCGCGGCAGGTGGCACAGGGCAACTACGCCGTCCATGTGGACTCGGTGCGGAACGACGAGCTGGGCGACCTGGCCCAGGAGTTCAACCACATGGCAAAAGAGGTCCAGCACGCCTCCCAGATGCAGCGCGACCTGCTGGCCAACGTCTCCCACGACCTGCGCACCCCGCTGACCCTCATCAAGGGCTACGCCGAGACGGTGCGCGACCTGACCGGCGATGACAAGGCCCACCGCGACGAACAAATGAACATCATCGTGGACGAGACCGACCGCCTGACCGCGCTGGTGTCCAGCGTGATGGAGCTGAGCAAGGTGACCAGCGGCACCTACAAGTGCGAGCGGGTGCACTTTGACATGGGGCAGCTGTGCGACGAGGTGAGCGAGCGCTACGACGCAGTCTGCGCCCAGAACGGCTGGCAATTGCAGCTGGAGCTGCCGGAAGAGGAGTTGCCAGTCTACGCCGACCCGGACATGATGCAGCGCGCGCTGCACAACCTGCTGGGCAACGCCATGCACCACATCGGCAAAGACGGCATCTTCATCCTGCGGGCCCAGCGCTGCACCGAGGGCGTACGGATCGAGGTGGAGGATCACGGCCCCGGCATTGCCGCCGACGACCTGCCCTATATCTTCGACCGGTACTACCGCTCCCGCTCCGACGCCGGAAAGCAGGGCACCGGCCTTGGCCTTTCCATCACAAAGGCGATCTTCCAGCAGCACGGCTTCCGCTTTGGCGTGCAGAGCGCCATTGGCATGGGCACCACATTCTGGTTCGTCATGAACGATCTGCCCGCCAACGAAAAGAAAACGGTGGAAGACAGAGGCGGTGAAAATCCCGGGGAAAAGATGATAGAATAAGATATCGTCAAAAGCAGGAGGAGCCTTCATGAAGCAATTTTGGAAAAGAGCGGCGGTCGCCATCGTCAGTTTGGCACTGCTGGCCGGGATGCCCCCCGCGGCAGGAGCCGCTTCGGATGAAGTGGAAGCTGCACTCGCCTCCATGACTCTGCGGGAAAAGGTAGGCCAGCTGTTTGCCGTGCGGCCGGAAGCGCTGGATTTTGAGCAGCGCTCCGGCGGCATGAAGCTGACCTGCTCCATGCGGGAGCATCTGCGCTCCTACCCGGTGGGCGGTATCGTGCTGTTTGCCACCAATATTTCCAGCCAGTCCCAGATGACCGCACTGATCCGGGATTTTCAGCGTTCCGCCGGGAACAGCCTTCTGGTCGCGGTGGATGAAGAGGGCGGCCCGGTGGCACGTCTGGCAAACAGCTCTGCCTTCGACCTGCCGAAATTCCCGAGTGCTTCCGCCATCGGCACCACCGGCGATCCCGAGCAGGCCAGGACCATGGGACGCACCATCGGCGGCTACCTGAAGCATTACGGCTTCAATCTGGACCTTGCCCCCGTCGCCGATGTCAACTCCAACCCCCTGAACCCGGTCATCGGCCGCCGCGCCTTTTCCTCCGACCCGGACGTCACCGCCGGGATGGTCCGTGCTGCGGTGCAGGGCTTCCATGAAGCCGGGATGCTCTGCACGCTGAAACATTTCCCCGGACACGGAGACACCCTTGAGGATAGCCATGCCGGGACTGCCACCAGCACAAAGACATGGGAAGAGATGAAAGCGGTGGAACTGCTGCCCTTTGAGGCCGGCATTGCGGCCGGAGCCGATGTGGTCATGGCCGCACACATCACAACCCCCAACGCCACCGAGGACGGCCTGCCGGCCTCGCTTTCCTACACGATGCTGACCGAACGTCTGCGCGGCGAGCTTGGCTTTACCGGCGTGATCTGCACGGACGGGCTGGGCATGAAAGCCATCACCGACCATTATTCTCTGGCAGAGCCTGCCATTGCCGCTCTGGATGCCGGTGCCGATCTCCTTCTGCTCCCTGCCGACCTGCAGGAAGCCTTTGACGGTGTCGTTGCCGCCGTGGAGTCCGGCCGGATCTCCGAGGAACGGCTTGACGAGAGCGTCCGTCGCATCCTGACCCTGAAGGAAAAGGCCGGTCTTTCGCTCCGGGCCAGTACACCGGCCGACACATTGCTGGACCGGCTCTCCCGGCTCTGGAACTGAGTTCTCCCAGAAAAGCCAAAACGGCCTGCTGCTCAGCTGCAGCAGGCCGTTTTTCTGTTACGGGCCGATTACGAATTGGAATCTGCTGTGTGATAAATCCCAAATGTATTATCCGGTGCGGGCATTTCCACCCGGGAGGCACGATCATTCACAGCCCACATCATCCAGCCCATTGCAGCCAGTGCCGCCAGAATGATGAGCCATTTGACAAAATTCGGCAGTTTTTTCATAGAAGATCCTTCAAATCCGTTTTATACTTTATTTTATATTTTCCGCTTTTATTCCGGTCTGCAAAGCTTCCGTGCACATCTGAGCAGCTCTTCGGCCTGCTGGCTGTCCAGCTGCTTCACCCATGCACCGCGCGCTGCTGCGCCCTCGCCGGTGCTGCCCGCTTCCGCAAAGCAGGCAAGATCCGAGTCGGTGCGGCTCTGCCAGGGCGAAAAGCCTTCCGGTGCAATGTGGGCTCCCAGACGGCAGTCCAGCACGGCAGTCTTTCCGGTGGGCCTCCATGGCCTGCCCAGAAACACCGTGCCCGCCGGGCAGTCGTCCGAAACAAAGTCGCAGTCCCAGAACACAAACCCAAGGCCATCGGCACGGCCCGAGGGAGCCGTGACATAGCTGACGGGCAGGTGATTGTTCACGGTGCGGATGGTGCACTGCTCAAACAGGGCGTCCGCACCGCCAAAGATAAAATCAATGTCCCCGGCGATCTCGCAGGCGTGGTAATATTGCGCACTTGCCCGGCGGGGTGCCAGCACCCGCGGGCCAAGGAATCCGTCCTTCTCCCGCTCCTTCTCCGGCAGAGGGGCGCAGAACAACGTATCCTGATTGCCCAGCAGCCGCACGCGTTCAAACGCCGCCCGGGCGCTGTCCACATAGGCTGCGATGGCCTGCCCGGCCTTTGCGCCGGGGCCTGCGTCGTTCTCGATGGTCATATCCTCCACCCGCAGCTTCTCCCCGCTGAAAAAGGCGGTGTAGCTGCGGAAGGTGTGGGTGGGACGCCCGTCCGGGTGCGGCAGCTTGCCGCCATCGTTCCATACCAGCCGGGTGGCATCCATGCCCGCGCCCGCAAGGGTGATATCCTTTTTCTCACAAACCAGCTTTTCCCGGTAAATACCCGGCGCGATGCGGATGACCGCAGGGCAGTCGTAGGGCACAGCCAGTACCGCCTCGGAAATGGTGGTAAACTGTCCGCTGCCGTCGGGTGCAACGTTGATGGTAAGCATAAGCCGCCTCCTGCGCCCGGCACTGCCGGGCTGAAAAATATGCTTCCAGTATACCCCTCCTTCCCGCAAATTGCAACGGAAACTCTGCCGCCGTTATCCGCTCTTTTCCAACCGGAGCACGGCGGCGGTGATATCATCCGGGCGGCCGGTCTTTTGTGCGCGGATTCGGGCGGTCTGCACCAGCG
>ERZ779869.3437-NODE-3437-length-12238-cov-5.492818_pt1 | contig 12238 bp, 7 predicted proteins | sample MGYA00511557_ERZ779869 | MGnify/ENA primary metagenome ERZ779869 (study PRJEB29588, sample SAMEA2154620) | human gut metagenome | biome: human gut; feature: human-associated habitat; material: faeces | place: Denmark | collected 2008/2010 ...
CGCCCGATTTGCAGGCGAGCGCATCGTCGAGCGTGCGCTGCATGTAGCGCGAGGCGCGTTCGAGGTCGTTGCGCTCGAAGAGCCGCAGCGCGAGGTTGTAGAGCGAGAAGTAGGAGCGCGTTCCGGCTTGCAGGTCGGCGATGGCCGAGCGCGTGTAGTACTCGACGGCGCGCTCTTCCTGTCCTGCCTGTTCGGCGATCTGCCCCATGTCGTAATAGAGCACCGCCGTGTTCCAGGGGGCGAGTTCCTTGTGCCGGAGGGGTTCCAGCTCGGCATAAGCTTCGTCGTAGCGGCCGTTGTCGGCCAGTTCGAGCGCCCGTTCCCGAATGCGGGTGAATGCAGGAAGGGATTCGACGCCGATGCGGATGTGCCGGATGCGGCGCAACGAATCGAGCCATGCCCGGTGTTCGCCGGGATCGGTGGCTTCGGCCTGCCGCCGCCATACGATCGCATTGTACCGCGCATACCAGTTCCGGTATTCGAGCGTCGTCATTCCGGCCGTATCGATCTGCCGGAAGAGCGTCTCGGCCTGGTCGGTCAGTCCGCGCCCCATCAGGACGTCGGTCTCGGCCAGTGCGGCGATCCGTTCGAAGTTGTGCGATTCCCTGCTGCGGGCGAATGCGTAGAGGCTGTCGACGAAACGGGCGGCCGAGTCGAGTTCGTAGGTGACGAAGACCTGTTGCAGGTCGAGCAGTGCCCGAACGCGCTCTTCGTCGCTGCGTGCGGCCGTCAGGTTGCGACGGAGCGACGCGATGCGCCGCTGCCGTCCGGCGTCGTACTCCCCGCCGCGGAGCATCGCTTCGTCCAGCTCGTTCAGGGCGCGGAGCGTCTGCGGCGCATAGCCGTAGTCGACGGTCGGGGAGCAGGAGACGGCGAGAAGGCCGTACAGACATGCGGCCGTCAGAAGCGATAGGGTGCAGTGCGGTCGGATCATGGCGGAGTTCGGGGTTCCGAAGTTTGGGTTCCGACAAAAATACGAATAAGCGAGGGCAATGTCAAATTTTATTCGAACATTGCCGAGACGGAGTATCTAAGACGCAGCCGAAGATACGAAAAGTCGGGTGCAGAAGCAAATGACGATGCGATGCTGTCGGGATGAAATCGTTGAGATGAAGTTGGAATACGGGAAAATAAAGATGGAATCGCCTATTCGGGACACGGCTTTTCGTCGTGATTGTCGGAGACATCCGGTGGGGATGCCGCGTGTTCTGCGGAAGGGGCCGTACCGTGCGGATGTTCGGTTCCGCTGCGGGGCGGCGCCCTGTTTTTGTCAGCGGCGCTTGGCGGGAAATGGAAAAAATTTTATCTTTGTTTAGATTTATGCGAAAAACTCGGTCTGAACGACAGTCCGGCGTTAAAGAGTTTTAGGGATGCACGACAGGGCCATATGGAATAATTTCGAGCGGTTGTATATCGATTATCAGCCGCGGTTGATCGCCTATGCGCTGCGGTTCGTGGGCGATTCCGTCGAAGCGCAGGACTTGGTGCAGGATTGTTTCGTGAGACTGTGGGACGACTATGCCGAATTGGAGGAGGACGAGGCGCCGATGCTGCTCTTCACCATGATGCGGCATCGCTGTCTGAATTTTTTGAAGCACAAACGTATCGTCAGGGAGTATGCCGACCGTCAGATCTCCCGAATACGTCCCGACCGGAGGGGGGAAGAACGTCTCTATAATCTCTGTTTTTCCTATAACGAGGCCGAATACCCTTATCTTTATCAGGAGTTGGAGCGCGAGATCCAGCGTATCACGGATTCGCTTCCTCAGCGCTGCCGCGAGGTTTTCATCCTCAGCCGTTTTCAGGGGATGAAGAACCGGGAGATCGCCGAGCGGCTGCATATTTCGTTGCAGGCCGTCGAAAAGCATATCCAGAAGGCGCTCCGGATTTTTTCCGAGATGCTCGGCCGCGAGAATTCCCTCTATACGATTCTGATTCTGCTGTGGATGATGAACGCGAACCGCTGAGGCGGCGCGGTCGCCGAACTCCGTCCGATCCCGCAGGGTTCACGCCTGCTTCGGTCGGCGTTCGGAGTCGTCCTTTCATTTTTTTCAGGTCGCGGTCGGCAGCCGCGGCGGCTTGCCGTATCGGGCTTGCGCTCCGTGAATCCCGACCTGTTTCCGGCAGAAAATTTCACAGCTTCTTTCGGGGGGGGGGAAGTTCTAACAGCGGATTTTTCCCCTGAACTTTTGATCCCGAAGGGCTTTCGCTGAGGCGTGTGCCGAACCGGACTCGTCCGGATTCCGTACGTGCCTCGTCGTTCGCGCGACCGTTCCGGCGTGCGTCGGCTTCTCTTTTTTTATTCTTTATGTCGTGCGGTCGCGAAGATTGGGAACTGCCGGGACGGGCGGCGAACGGGCGTCGTAATAAAAATAGGTGCAGCCGGCGCGAACGAGCGGACGAAATGCCGGAGGAGCGTTTTTTTTCGATAAGGCAGGTTGGGTAAAGGCTCTTTGAGTTGTTATAAGATTTAGAACGAGCAACGAAAATACGGGCCATGAACGAACGGATCAGAGAGATCGCCCTCCGGTTTTTCGAGGGGACGATCACGGCGGAAGAGGAGTGCGAACTGTATGGATTTCTCAACGGAAATCCGCAGGGCCTCGCGCAGATGAGGGAGTGGGAGAGCTGTTGGAAGCGCGACCATGTTCCGCCGGCCGACGTGCTCGATTCGCTCGATTCGCTGAGGCGGAAGATTCGGCGGCGGCGTCCGCTGCGCCGTCTGTGGCTGCGTATCTCGGCTGCGGCCGCGGTGCTGGCGCTCGTCTCGACGCTCGTGCTGCATCTCCTTCCGGCAGAAAGGCCCGAACAGCTTTTTACGGTCGAGGCGCCGCAGGGCACGCACAGCCGTATCTCGCTGCCCGACGGTACGCAGGTGTGGCTCAATGCGGGATCGGCGTTGAGCTACGGATCGAGTTTCAACGAAACCTCGCGCGAGGTCTCCCTCTCGGGCGAAGCCTATTTCGAGGTGGCGCGCCATGCGGCACTGCCGTTCCGTGTCGAAGCGCGCGGTTGTACGTTCACCGTTCTCGGCACGAAGTTCGACATCTCGGCCTATGCCGAAGATCCCGCCGTGACGGCTGCGCTGCTGGAAGGGGCGCTGCGTTTCGAGTCGGAGGACAAGCAGGAGGCGATGACGCCGGGCGATCTGGTCACTTACGACTGTGCGACAGCGACCGTGCGTCGGGAGCAGGTCGACGTGCGGCAGTACCGGGCATGGATCGACGGGGTGATCCGTTACGACGCCATTACGTTGCCGTCGCTGCTCAGGAGGCTGGCCCGCGAGTACGACGTGGAGATCGATCTGCGCACGCGCAGGTTCGACGATACGACGTTCCGCATCTCGCTCTCGTCCGCCCAAAATATCAAATCGGTCATGCGGGCGCTGTGCGACATCCTGCCCATTTCGGTCTCGTGCGAAGGCTGCCGCTATGTGGTGGACGCCCTGCCGCAGTGATGCCGCCGCTCCGATCCAACTGAAACCTGATTCACTAACTAACCTTAATCCTTAAACTTTATGCATTTACATCTACGATTCAGACGGATCGTCGCATTGGTCGCGGGGCTGTTGCTGACCCTGTCGATCCATGCGCAGGTCATTACCAAGTCGTTTCGGGGCGTTCCCCTGAAAACGGTGTTGGAGGAGGTCGAAAAGCAGACCGGCTACTCGTTCCTTTTCGAAAGCAAAGAGGTCGATGTCGACAAACCCGTCACGGCCTCATTCAAAAATGCAACGATCCAGACCGTGCTCGACAAAGTCCTGGACGGATCGCTGCGTTACACGATCAACGACAAGCTGGTGACCATTTCGCAGCGGCCCCGGCAGGGTGCGACCGTGGCGAAGGACGGTTCGGTGACACTCTCCGGTACGGTCATCTCCTCGTCGGACAACCAGCCCATCGTGGGGGCCAACGTCTATGTCGAGGGGACGACGCTCGGCGTGACGACCGACATCGACGGCAACTATTCGCTTACCGTGCCGGCCTCGACACGGCAGGTGACCTTCTCGTTCCTCGGCTACGACATGAAGAAGATCGCGGTCAAGGACAGCGAACTTTTCAAGCTGGTGACGCTCGTCGACGCCTCGAACGAATTGGAGGATGTCGTGGTCGTCGGCTTCGGCGTGCAGAAGAAGGAGTCGCTGGTGGGTGCCGTCCAGTCGGTCAAGCCCAGCGAGTTGCAGGTGTCGTCGAGCAACCTTTCGACCTCGTTCGCAGGTAAGATCGCCGGCGTGATCGCCGTGCAGAAGACCGGCGAGCCGGGCGCCGACGGGGCGAACTTCTGGATCCGCGGCATCTCGACCTTCGGTTCGGGACAGTCGCCGCTGCTGATTCTCGACGGCGTGGAGATCACCAGCCAGATGCTCAACAACATCCCGCCCGAGACGATCGAATCGTTTTCGGTGCTGAAAGACGCCACGGCCACGGCCCTCTACGGCTCGCGCGGCGCCAACGGCGTGATGATCATCACCACCAAGAGCGGCCGCGACTCGGAGAAGATGACCATCAACCTGCGCGCCGAGGTCGGCATGTCGGCGCCGACGCGCGTGCCCGAAATCGCCGACGGCGTCACCTTCATGGAGACCTACAACGAGGCCAGTCTCACGCGCGGACGTTCGCCGCGTTACAGCGACCAGAAGATCATGGGTACGCGGCTGGGGCTCGATCCGTATGTCTATCCCAACGTCGACTGGTACGACATGCTCTTCAAGGACGCTTCGTTCAACCAGAATTTCAACTTCAACATGACGGGCGGTTCCAAGAAGCTCGACTATTTCCTCAACGCCACGGCCTATAACGAGAACGGCATCGTCCGCAAGCCCGATATTTCGAAATACGACACGAACATCAACGCGCAGAAGTACCTCTTCCAGGCCAACGTCTCGGCCGACGCCACGCCGACGACGCGCGTGTCGCTGAAAATGAACACCCAGCTGCACTACCGCCATGCGCCGATCGAGGACGTCTCCGACCTCTTCAAGTATGCGCTGACGGCCATGCCCAGCGAATTCCCGGCCACGCTGCCCGGCGAATCGTCCGACACCTTCACGCGCTTCGGCGTGACCGACGCCTGGAACGGCAGTCTGTTCACCAATCCCTATGCCCAGCTGTGCCGCGGGTACGGCGACCAGTTCCGCGGCCATTTCACCTCGGCGCTGACCGTGGATCAGGATCTCGGGTTCATCACCAAGGGCTTGAGCGCGACGGGAATGGCGACCTTCTACAACCGCGTCTATTCGGCCGTCTACCGCTCGTTCACGCCGTTCCTGTACAAGCTGACCGATTACAGCATCGACGATGCGGGCAATTACAGCTACGTGAGCGAATCGGCCAACACGGGCACGACCTATCTGGGCACCTCGCGCGGCAAGGACGGCTACCGCGAGCTGGCCTTTCAGGTGAAGTTGGACTATAACCGCACCTTTAACGAGAAACACGACGTGGGCGCCACGCTGGTCTACCACCAGAAGGAGCGCATGATGCACATCTCCGACTCGGAGGAGTACGCCGTGCTGCCCTATCGCCAGCAGGGTCTGGCCGGCCGCGTCACCTACGGATTCGACAAGCGCTATCTGGTGGAGGCCAATTTCGGCTACAACGGCTCGGAGAACTTCGCGCCGGGCAAGCGCTTCGGCTTCTTCCCCTCGGTGGCCGCAGGGTGGGTCGTTTCGAACGAACCCTTCTGGCGCGCCATCAAGGATAAGGTGAATCTGCTGAAATTCCGCGTTTCGTACGGTCTGGTCGGCAACGACGTCATCTCGTCGGAGTATGCCGACCGCTTCCCCTATCTGACCACCGTCGATATGGATCAGAAGTACGACGTCTACATCGGCACGAACCATATTCGGAAATACGGGCCCATCTTGTCGGTCTACGGCAATCCCGACGCTACGTGGGAGGAGAGCCGCAAACTCGACGTGGGCGTGGAGATCGGCCTGTTCGACAGCCTGAACATCATCTTCGACTGGTTCAAGGAGAAGCGTTCGGGCATCTTCATGCAGCGCGCGTCGCTTCCCTCCTCGTTCGGCATGTCGAACATCACGCCCTGGGCCAATATCGGCAAGGTCGACAACCGGGGCGTCGACATCTCGGTCGACTACAACAAGGCCTTCTCGAAGGATCTGATCCTTTCGCTGCGCGGTTCGTTCACCTACGCGCACAACGAGGTGGTCGAGATGGACGAACCCGCCTACAAATGGGACTACCTCTCGAAGGTGGGCCATCCGATCAACTCGATCAACTGCCTGATCGCCGAAGGACTGTTCCAGGACGAGGAGGAGATCGCCTCGTCGCCCTCGCAGGCCGCCTATGCGACGGAGTTCCCCCTCAAACCCGGCGACATCAAGTTCAAAGACCTCAACGGCGACCGTGTGATCGACGACAACGACAAGTGCTGGTACGGCAACCCGACCGTGCCCGAAATCATCTACGGATTCGGATTTTCGCTCAAATACAAGGGCTTCGACTGTTCGGCCTTCTTCCAGGGACAGGGCAAGGTGTCGATCATCATGTACGACTCCCATCCGTTCGGCACCAAGGCGACGCCGGGCGGCGGCCTGATGCAGTGGATGGCCGACGAGCACTGGCGCGAAGAGGCGCCCGATCCCAACGCCCGTTATCCGCGTCTGTCGCCCGAGTGGAATACCAACAACACGCAGGCCAACTCGCTCTACGTGCGCAACGGCCGGATGCTGCGTCTGAAAAATGCCGAGATCGGCTATACCTACAAGTTCATGCGCGTCTATGTGTCGGGCACCAACCTGCTCACCTTCTCTCCGTTCAAGTATTGGGATCCCGAAAAGGGATCGGGCAACGGCCTGAGCTACCCGCTGCAACGCACGTGCAACCTCGGTTTCCAATTCACCTTCTAACCCTACAACCATTCGACAGATCATGAAAAAGATAATCAGCATACTCGCATTCACCTCATTGCTGTGCTGCTCGTGCGACTACCTCGACGTCGTGCCCGAAGGCAAGGCGACCGAGGAGGACATCTGGAAAACGACCGAGCAGGCCGACAAGTTCCGCTACTACTTGCAGACCTACATGCCCAATCTGATCGGCTACGACTGGTCGCCCGACCAGTTCGCCGGCGACGATTTCATAACGGGTGCGCGCGGCACGACCTACTACTTTTCGAGCAAGAGCCTCCTCTACAACGAGGAGACGTCGAGCAACACCTATTTCGGCCGCTGGGAGCCGAGCAGCGTGAGCGGCGGTACCAACTACGACATCTACCGGGGTATCCGCTACTGCTACTACATGCTCGACAACGTTTATAAAGTGCCGGTCATCTCGCCCGAGAACGCCGACCGTTATGCCGGTGAGGCGTGGTTCCTGATCGGCTACTACCACCAGTGTCTGCTCGAATACTACGGGCCGGTCATCGTGGTGAAGAAATTCATTCCGATCGATGCGCCCGAAGAGGAGATTTTCGTACCCCGCACGCCCTACGACGATTGCGTGAAGTTCATCGCCGACTGCTACGACAAGGCGGCCGGACTGCTGCCCGAGACGGTCGTGCCGGCCGAACTGGGTATGCCGACGAAGATGGCGGCGCTCAGCTACAAGGCGCGCCTGCTGCTCTACGCCGCCTCGCCGCTGGTCAACGGCAATCCCGATTACGTGGGATTCAACAATCCCGACGGTACGCCGCTGATGAACACCACCTACGACAGGGAGAAATGGAAGCTGGCGATGGATGCAGCCGAGGCGGCGATCCAGCTCTCGGAGAAGTCCGGCCAAAACGGCGGCAAGCAGAATTACTACCTCTACACGAATATCGATTCGACGCTCGATGAATTCGAACAGGGCGTGAAGAACTACCACGGCGCCTTCGTCGATCAGCTGTGGAACGGCGAGGAGTTCATCATGGCCAAAGGTGCGGAAACGGGCATTCAGAACATACAGCGTTACGGCGGACCGCGTTCGATCGCGGGCGACATGTCGAAAGGCTGGAAGACGACGTGCGTGCCGACGATGGAGGCCGTCGAGATGTACTACACCAAGAACGGACTGCCGCTCGAAGACGACCCGCTGACCAAGGACGCCGACCTCTACCGCGTCGCGCCGGGCGACAGCACGGCGCTGCTGCACCGCAACCGCGAACCCCGCTTCTACGCCTGCATCGGCTTCGACCGCGGGACGTTCGAGATCGACGGTACGACCATCACGCTCAAACTGCGCGGCGGCGAGCTGCACGGCAGCACGTTGAAGGAGACCGACGAGTATCAGAGCTGCACGGGATACGTCTGCCAGAAATGGATCAGCCGGACGAGTTACTACGACAAGTCGCTGAACACCTATACCTACACCCGCTATGCCTATCCCTATCTGCGGCTGGCGGAGCTCTATCTGAGTTACGCCGAGGCCGATTTCGAGTACAACGGATCGCTGAGCGGCAAGTCGCTGGAATACATCAATCGGGTGCGCAGACGTTGCGGCCTGCCCGATTTCGAGGATTCGTGGGCGCTCGCGGGCGGTATTCCCTCGGGCCAGAAACTGCGCAAGGTGCTGCATCAGGAGCGTTCGATCGAGTTCCTGTTCGAAGGCCGCCGCTTCCACGATCTGCGCCGCTGGAAGGAGGCGCCCGAGGTGATGAACAAGCAGCCGCGTTCGTGGAACCGCGACGCCAAGACGCAGGACGACTTCTATCAGGTGATCCAGGCCGCTCAGGGAGGCCGCGTGCGCGTGTTCGAATCGCCGAAGAGCTACTGGCTGGCCATTCCGCTGAACCAGATCAACAAGAATCCGCAGCTGGTGCAGAACCCGGGCTATTGAAAAACAGGATGATAACGCACATTAAATGGTGAAAAGATGAAAAGACTATTGATATATGCCCTCTGCATCGGGTGGGCCGCGACGACGGTCGGATGCAGCGATGACGACGAACGACCTGTCGCTTTCGAGGTGTCGCAGGATACGCTGCTGCTCGACAGCGATGCGGGGACGGTACATGTGATCGTTTCGGCTCCGGGAGCGTGGACGATCACCGATATTCCCGAATGGGTGACGGTGGTTCCGACCGAGGCGGACGGCTCGCGCGAAATCACGATCGACTATTCGGAGAATCTGGACGCCCTGCGTGAAGCCGACTTGAAGGTGACGTGCAACGGCGAGTTCCGCTACATCGGCATCGGACAGGAGGGTAAGAATCTCGCCGCGGCGCCTACGAACGTACGGCTCTATGCCAAGAGCACCTCGTCGCTGACCTTCGCGTGGGACGATACGAACGCCGCACGCACCTACACGGTGCAGTGTGCGGACGCACCTTCGGAGGATGCCGAGCTGATGGCGCAGTATACCTACACGTGGACGACCAAATCGACCTCCGACAAGTGGCCCTACGACTATCCTACGCGCATGACCTTCCTCGGCCTGAGAAGGGCGGCGACCGTTCGGTGGGTTCGGAGGAGAATCTGATCCGCCCGGGCAAGACCTACTACTTCCGCGTGCGCGGCGGCGGTGCGAACGACGAGGCCAAGTGGTCGGAGTGGATTTCGGCGACGCCCGAGACGCGCACTGCACCTGCGGGCGAGATCTTCTACGAAGGGTTCGACCGGGCCTGCGTGGGCGGCGGCGACTGGCTCAATCAGGCTGCGTGCGCCCGCACGAAGAACGACAATACGCAGACGAGTATTTGGAAACTGCAATGGGATACGGCCGTGAAAGCTGCCGTGACGACTTACGGCAACTACTACACGGCGGCCAATTTCAACGCCGAAGTCTACAAGTGGATCGGCTATACCCGCATTTGGGATCGGGGCACCGGCAAGGGCGACATACAGCCCTGTCCGGGCTACACGAAGTGCGGCAACGGCAGCAACGTGGGCGCGTTCCGCATCCTCGCGCTGGGCGCAGAGAAGCTGAGCGCGGAGGGCGACGCCGTGACGCTGACGTTCAAGGCGACGCCGTGGAGCGAGGTAACTACCGGTGCGGGGTACACGATGGACAACAAGCTGGTAGACGTCTATGTGAACGATGCATTCGTGGCTGCCGATGTCCGCATCACCGATTCCGATGCCGCCGACGGCGATCCGGCCGTGTTGACGGATATGGTGTGGAAAGAGGTCGTGGTGGAGATTCCCAATCTCAAACCGGAAGATACGATCACGATCATGGGTAAGACGAACGAGGCGAAGGCCGGCAAGGGGCGTTTCTTCATCGACGATGTGTCGATCGTGAAGAAATAGCGGCAGTCGCCCGATAAGTACGAGGGAGTCCGTTTTGAAGCGGGCTCCCTCGTTTCGTCGCATGGCTGCGGGCGGATCGCAAGGCGGCGTCCGGACACCGGTCGTATTTTTCCCGCATCGCATCGTGCACGCCGTATCTGCGCATTGCGGCCGGGTGTTGAAAATTTTAACGGATGACGGCTGTGGAGGGTGTCGCTCCCTGCCGACATGAAAAATCATGTCTTGTGGAGATTACACCCCGCCGCGCGAGGTAAGCGGCCGGGGAGGGGCGAAAATAAATCGCGGGTCAGGTCTCGGCCTTTGTCGTCTTGGAAAAATTGCGGATATGGTGCGGACACGAAAAGCAAAATTCTGTCTGAATCGACGCGGTGGGGAAAGTGTGGAGAACATCCTCGAAATAGGAATCGCTTAATTCGCCATTATCAGCGAATTAAGCGATTCGTCCTGTACCCGGAGCCGGGGTCGAACCGGCACGATATTGCTATCATTGGTGTTTGAGACCAACGCGTCTACCGATTCCGCCATCCGGGCAAGGCCGTTCTTTCGTGAAAGAATCGGGTGTGCAAATGTAGGGATTTATTCTCAATTTGCAAATTCTGAACCGATAAAAATGGCTGTCGCGGTTTTTCCGCAGTCGTTACGGCCGCATCGCAGGGATACGGAGGTGCCGTATTGCGTCGGTAAGGGGCGTTCGGCGGTGCTTTCCGCATACAGGCTGAGAGTGGCGGAGATGTCGTGCGGCCTCGGAGGATTGCCGGCGGACGGTCAGGAGGATGCGAAGTGCTTGCGCAGGCGTTGCGTCCTGGCCGCACCGATCAGCTCGATGAGTTCCTCGTCGGAGGCGTTGCGGATGCGTGCGACGGTGCGGAAATGCCCGAGTAGCGTCTCGACGGTGCGGGGGCCGATACCGGCGATGCCTTTGAGTTCGCTTCTGAGAAAGTCGTTGCTGCGTTTCTGGCGGTGGAAGGTGATGCCGAAGCGGTGCGCCTCGTCGCGGATATGGCACACCACTTTGAGCGGTTCGCCCGTGCGGCTGAGGTAGTAGGGCATCGGATCGCCCGGGTAGTAGATCTCTTCGAGCCGTTTGCGGTGTTCGGGCGAGGCGTCGTGCCACGCTTCGACCGCTGCGGCCGTTTCCGGGTCGAGCCTGCCTTCGAGATAGGCGGCCAGCGTACCTTCGTCTGGTTTGAAATCCGTCATTTTTTCGTCGTTCTGTATAGTAATACAATCCGCGGCGGCGGATTGCTAAGCGGAGAAACGATTTTTTTGGAATTTTTTTCAGGAAAGGCGCTGGCCCAGCAGCAGCACGAGCAGAGGCCAGTACTCCTTCAGCTCCTCGCGGAGCGTTCTGACGGTCTGTCCGATGCGGTAGTTCACCGTCTGGGGCGATACGCCCAGCGCGGAGGCTATCTCCTTGTGGGTCATTCCTTCGAGACGGTGCATCCGGAATGTCTCCTGAAATTCGGGCGGCATTTTTCTCAATGCTGCGGCCAGTCTGTCGGCCAGTTCGTTTTCGAGGTAGAAATCCGGGTCGTCGAATTGGGCCTCGTATTGTTCGGCCAGCCGGCGGATGATCTTGCTGCGGATCGTGTCGCGCGCCACGCTGTTCAGCGACTTGTTCTTGACGATGGTGAAGAGCAGCGACTTGAGGGGCATTTCGGGCAGCAGCTTATCGCGGCTTTCCCATACCCACATGAGCGTATCCTGCACCAGTTCCTCGGCCCGGTCCACGGCGACGAACCGCGAGGCGTAGGCGCACAGGGGCTTGTAATAACGCCGGAAGAGTGCGTCGAAACACGCCTCGTCGCCCCTGCGAAGCAAATCGACAACTCTCCGGTTGTCCTGTATTTCGGCGGCTGTCATCCGTTCGTCTGCTGCGTTTGCCCGGCCGCGCCCGTGTCGGACAGGAGGCGGTCTGCGTCCGCAAATGTAATATTTAATCGCGTATCTGCAAACATGCGCAGGGCTTTTCGCACCCTTCGGGGGCCTCTGCCCGCATCGCGGGGCCTCCTGCCGGGGACCGTGCCGCGTCCGGAAGGAACGCGG
>ERZ779869.3440-NODE-3440-length-12233-cov-3.895303_pt1 | contig 12233 bp, 11 predicted proteins | sample MGYA00511557_ERZ779869 | MGnify/ENA primary metagenome ERZ779869 (study PRJEB29588, sample SAMEA2154620) | human gut metagenome | biome: human gut; feature: human-associated habitat; material: faeces | place: Denmark | collected 2008/2010 ...
CCTCAACCGTGATGTACTGCACCTCTTCCCCTCGCGTTAGCTCCTGCCTGCTGTCGCGAAACAGGCGGCGCTGGATTTTCAGAAACTTGACCCGGCAGTCCTCCCAGCCCAGAAAACGGAAAAACCCATTCAGGGCGGCCAGTGCCCCATTGACTGTGGCAGGGGCGCGCCCCTGGGCCAGTAAGCACTCCTTCCAGCCCGTCACCGCCTCCCGGACCACAGACCGCTCCCCAAGCCAGAGCGTGAACCTCTGGATATGCCGCATATATTTTTCCGCAGTAGCCGGGGCGCGTTCTTCTGTTTGAAGATAGTGCTCATAGGCTGCTATTTGCTCTGTGGTGATTTTACGGTATTCCATAGTCAAACCTCCTGCAACTCATGGATCATGGCATTATTTTACCTTACAGGAAGTTCGCTATGCAGATTCAGGATGAGCTTCTTTTATATGGCAGAACGCTGCTGTGCCAGGTTGGTAACATGGATCAGGCCCTTTTCCTCCCGCTTGCGGGCGTATGCAACGATCTGTCCGGAACCGCCCAGAAAGTGAAAGGCATAGGCGATCAGATGATCGCAGGTATCCACCATACGCTGGTTGGTTTTGAGAATGGCGAGCCGTTTTGGAATATGTTCGTTCTCCCAAGGATAGTAGGTTGCATCGAACCCCGGCGGAGAGGCCACAGGCCGAAGCGCCGGATGATAAGGCAGTACAAGGGTCAGCGTCACCTCCGGGTGACGCTTTTTTGCTTCTTTCACAGCCTTAGCGGCCAAGGCGTCAAAGCGGCCATAGCGGCCTACAAAGAAATCAGTGACACCGTATTGCCTGATATGCCGCTCCACGGCTTCGGCCAGCAGGGGCAGCAGCTCCTCTCCGGCATCCCGGTGCCCAATAAAAAAGCAGGATTGATCCATGTTCCCTCCATCCAGTTGCCATTACCAGCCCTTTGATTGCTTGATTATATCATTGTATTGCTATAAATAGCAACCTCTTTCCCTAAATATTTCCGAAAGAACATGGTACGCTTTTGGAAAGAAAAGAGGTGCGCTATGGAAACGGAGTATCGGGAGCAGTTCATACGGTTCGGTCTGAAGGTGCAGTATTACCGCAAGCTGCGGGGAATGACGCAGGAAGCCTTTGCGGACGAGATCGGAAAATCATGGTCCTTTGTAGCCAAAATCGAGAGCCCCACCCGGCCATTCGGCGTCTCTATGGAAACTCTGTTCAAGATCGCGGAGGTGCTGGAGGTCCCCACAGAAAAGCTGTTTGAAGATTAAAATATCTCACGGTGAGACGCCATTCCGACAGAATTTGCGTCTCACCGTGAGATTTATTTTATTCCCCGTAATACAGGGGGCGTCCAATAGAGGTAAAGCCCTCCAGGCCGGTGATGACCACATTGTTGGCTCCACTGGCGCAGTGGACGATCAACAGATTGCCGTTTTCATCCCGGCCGCCTACGATTCCTACATGGGAGTCCTCTGGGTAAAATACCAGGTCGCCGGGCTGGACCTCATCCCATTGGAGCGGGTCGCAGTAGGTGTGCTGGGCGTGGGCCCCACCGCCGTGGCCGATGACATATTCACCGTTGCTGACATTATAGAAAGTCCAGTCCACAAAACCGGAACAGTCCAGCCCGTACGGCCGGTAGGTGCCGGTGGTGGAACTGCCGTCCGCCCACACCTTGGAGAGCTGGCCCCAGCGGGAGTCCCAGCCGATCACCAAGGATTTTCCTCCCCAAAAGTAGTTGACCTTGCCCACCAGCTTGCAGGCCGTCTCCACCACCGCCCGGCGCTCCGTGGAAAGATCCTCCGGGAGATTTTGCAGAAGTTCCACTGCGTCTGCCTGGGTGATAGCAAGATCCCCCAGCAGCCCATCCAGTGCGTCCAGCTCCTCCAGCAGCTCGGTCAAGGTTTTGTTTTGGAACTCCGAGAAGGAATAGATTGTCCGCATATCATCGGCGGTTTTGGGAGTAATGGTGATATGAAGGATCGTTTCTGTGGAGTCCTCCCCTTCCACCGTCTCCGTCTCGGTGGTGATTTGACACATATCCCAAAAGACAGCACGCAGACGCTCTATCCGGTCTGGGGTCAGCGCGGCTACATCCACACCATCGTCCCCTCCAGCGGTTTTGACAGCAAAGACGGCCATCACCTCTTTCCAGGCCGGGGGTTGTCCCTGTATGTCAATGCTGTCATAGTCTCCCGTTTGCAGTGTTTCCAGCTCATCCGCAAGTTCAACATTGATTTGCGCAATCGCTGCATTTAATGGAACGGCGTCTCTGGATGGCTCATTGGAAAAGAATATCCCAAACGGAGAGGCCAGAAGTGCCGCAATCAAGGCCATGACCGCCAGCGCCGCTACCAAAACCACGCCGCCTACCAAAGATACCAACGCACTGACAAGTGCCGCCACCGCTTTTGTCACTGCAACAGCGGCCTTTCTGGAAAGTTCCGCGGCAGCCTTAGCCGTCTGCTTGGATTTTTGCAGCATACTCCGCTGGGCGGCGGTCTGTGCCTTCCGGCGAGCACGCTCCATTACTTGCTTGGCTGCGGGCGTCCCTGCGGTCTTTCGGGCAGTTGTTTTGACCGCATTCGTTGATACCTGGGCGGATTTGTCCATAGCTTTTCGTGTCTTGGGTGTAAACGCCCCACCGGGCGGCTTTTCTTTGGGCCCGGAGGAGCGCCGGGGGCGCTCCTTGATGGATGGATTGATGGATTGATTTCCGGGAGAGCGTTCCTTTTTTGTGGTGTATGTATTTTGGGGAGTACCGCCATAATGAGGGACTTCCCGGAATTGGCCGTTCTTTGGATGATCGGCTCTGACGGAGCGTTCCAACTTCTCAACGGCCTGTTGTTTCATCCGGGTCTCCGGGGTAAGCTGCGATCTATTGTGTAAGCTGTCCGGGGTATTGGGATGAATGGTTTTCCCATCTCTCAATGTATCATTGGCAGATGGAACCATATCCGTTTTCTCCTTGGGATGGCGGCCGCCTTCTTTGATTTGTTCCTTCCGGGACTTGGGACGGTACGCCGGGTGCAGCAGTCGATCAACTGCCTTTTCGGCTCGGTATCCCACTTCTTCCACAGCGTCCATCCCCGCCTGGACACTCTGTTCAGCCGCCTGGGTATCCGGTGTTGCGGTGCTGCTATTGTCCCGTTGACGCTCCACCAGCCTACGGCGGAATTTGGCGGTCATTTGCCGCAGGGGGACATTTGGTTTCCGGTCTTTACCGGGACGCTTGATTTTATCATCAGAACTGCGCTCTTTTAACTTCGGCATGATTCACCTCCCATTTTGCGTCTCACGGTGAGACGCGATTTTCTCTTTGCCCAGTACCTCCGCAATACCCGCCATCAGATAATCGGCACAGGGCAGTGCAATCGAGTTGCCCAGGGCGCGATACCGTTGGGTGGAGCTGATGGGCTTGCCGTCTGCGCCATACTCCGTCCAGCCTTCCGGCAATCCCATCATGCGCTCGGTCTCCCGTTCCGTAGGGAAACGGATGCAGCCCCCAAAAGGATCATCCTCAAACCAGAAGGCAAAGGGCGTGACCACCCCAGCTAAAACAGTGGGAAAAGGGTCAGTTGGAAACCCAAAGCTGTCTCGGAACTGGACGTGTTCTTGTTTTTTGGATGCTCCCCGCATACGGAACAGTTGAAAGGGGCGGAGGATGGGTACACGCCCCCCTGTTTCAAGAAAAGGGCCTCGATTTCCGGCGGAGGCGGACAACCTGCCCGCTGGGCCAGTTTCAGAAAGTAGGAACATTGGGCGGGGCTTAAACAGTATTTCGTGAGCTCGCTGCCCTCCAAAATCTGCCACGAGAAAGATACGTTGCCGTCGTGCCAGGCGGGGGCTTGCCCAATATTGGGCGTCCATAAGCCGCCAGGCCAGATCGGGACATCTCCCTCGCACCATTCCGGCATTTGCCCATCGACCAGAGGGAGGAACTGAAAACGGGGCGTCTTGGAAGGATCGGAGCACGGCCAGAAAATCCAGCCGGTCATTTGATGAAAGAGCTCCCATGACGTTTTCCCAAAGAGCGATAATTGGAAATTGACCTCCAGTGGCACACCTCATTTCTTTAATAATTCGGATCGCATGATGAAACAGACTTGATTTCGCTCCAGCCAAACCGGAACGATCTCCAATTTGAGACAAGTTTTGGCATGGGGAGCCAAAGGTAAGAATGTGGACGGCGGGGATTTGCCCGCCGTCCATCTTTGTTATATCCCCCAGGTGCTCCATCTCCGGGAAATGCCGCCGGGTAATGGAGATGGGGGCTTTTTCAATTTCGCTGGCCCAGAGTGGCACGATCCCGTGGCGGCTGGCCGCCAGGGGGAATACTCCGATCCCGTCAAACAAACTGCCCAGGGTCAGCGGTGGCTCGTTTTGCGTCTCACGGTGAGACGCGATTTCCGGCGCCATATCAGTTTTCTCCCGGCGTGGTGGACATAAGCCGATAGAGCTCGGTATCCTTGGGAATGGAGTTGTTGAATGGGACCAGGGAGCCTCCCATCTTCAACAGGCCGTGTCCGGGCTCCGCATTGGTGATGTAGCCCATCTGTGTATCGGAGATATGAAGGAGCTTGCCCAACTCCGCCCGGTCGGTGGCCGCCTGATTGAACAGCAGGAGAAATTCAGAGTTTGCCAGCATGAGCCGGGCCGTTTCGGACTTTAAGCACTCCTCCACATTCTGGGTCGCCGCCGTCATAATACCTGCGTACTTTCTGAACCGTTTCCAGGCACGGTACAGAAACTCGCCGGAATAATGGTACTTGAAATACAGATACACTTCGTCCAGGAACACCCAGGTGTACTTGCCGCGTTTTCGGTTTTCCATGACACGGTTCTGGATGGCCTCCAGCGTGACCACCAGGGCGGTAGGACGGAGCTGTTCTCCCATTTCATAGAGGTCCAGTGTGATGATCCGGCTGTTCATATCAACATTTCCGGGATGGGCAAAGACATTCAAGCTGCCCTCGGTAATAAGCTCGGCGGCCAGGGCGATTTCGCGGGCCTCCGGGTCTACCTGTTTCAATACCTCGTTGCGCCAGTCGGTCAAGAGCGGCATAGGGGCCTTGCCCCGGCTATGGAAATAGTTCTGATAGACATTGGCGGTACAGCGGTCAATGATGGATTTATGGCTGCCGCTGACCCGTCCAACCCCCATTTGTTGCTCCAAAATACTGGTGATAAGCTCCGATTTCATGGCAATGGGGTTTTCTCCATCGCCGTATCCGTCCGCTACCTCCATGGGGTTGATGTGATGGGGACTGCTCGGGGAGATTTCCACCACTGTGCCGCCCAGGGACCGGGTGATGGGGCCATACTCGCGCTCGGCGTCGATGATGATAATATCATCATTGGTAGCCAGGGCCACATTTTCAATCGTGGACTTCATAGCCACCGATTTGCCGGAGCCGGAAACGCCCAGGTAAAAGGCATGGGGAGAAATGAGCCGCTTGCGTTCACATATCAGCAGGTTCTTGGAAATGGCGTTGACACCGTAAGGCAGGCCGCCGGGGTCCTGGATCTCCTGGACCCGGAAGGGCATGAGTACGGCGGCGCTCTCGGTGGTCAGCGTGCGCAGGGCCTTCACCCGGCGCAGGCCATAGGGCAAAACCGTGTTCAGCCCGTCCTCTTGTTGATAGCGCAGGGTGGAAAATTGGCAAAGGTGCTCCCGGCCAATAGAAAGCAGTGCCTCGGTGTCCGCGTCCAGCTGCTCCAGGCTGTCCGCAATATGGACCAGTGTAACAACAGCGAAAATCATCCGTTGATCTCGCTCCGTGAGGTCGGAGAGAAATTCCTTGGTCTCTCCCCGGAGCTGTTCCAGCTCATAGGGAATGGATGCGGTAAAGTTGTTCTTGTCGTTCTGCCGCTGCTGCCAGCGTGTAATATCCGTCTCAATGCCCAGAATACGGCTCTGTACCTCCCGCACGGCCTCATCGGTGGGAATGGGCAGAATATCAATAGAGAGCATGAGGTTTCGCGGGAAGTCGGACAGGTCGGCAATCATCTCGTCTTTGATGTAACTGGCATAGTCCTTCAGAAACAACACCCGGCCCACCTTGTCACCCATCTCAAAGTGTCCGGCCTTGAAGGCAAGCCCATCCGGGCAAATGAGGTCCCGGAAGTCGAGCCCACGGCGGATGGCCGCTGTCTGGTCAAAGGTAAAATATTGCTCCTCTCCGGGACGGAAAAAGTCATGGAGGATACGGAGTCTGTCGTGGGTGGTAAGAGGCTTGGCCCCGGAGTCCAGCCGTCCAAAGCTCTTGGACAGATTGGCGTCCACCCGCCGGAAATAGGTCCGGGTCTCCTCGATTTTCCGCTGCGGAATGGAAAGGGTGATGTATTTCTCCTGAACCAGATTGTTGCTTTCGGCGGCCCGTCTGGTCAGAATTTGATTGGATTCCCGACGATAGCGGTCCAGCTCGTCCCCGCGCTCTTTCATCAGGATTTGCCGCTGGAAGTCCACAGGATTGATCCGGCGATTGATGATGGTGATTTTTGCGGCGGCGTCGGTAGGCAGGGAGTTGAGCACCGCGCAGTAGGAAAGGAAAATGGACCGGCGCTCCTCCTCTGACGCGGCAGCATAGTTAATATCTGCAAAGCGCCAGGTACGGCTATGTTTCCGGCCAGTATGCCAAATTCCGTCCGAATAGACGCACCGAATGGGAATGGATTGCTGGACGCTGCGGGGGATTACGAAACGGTCTTTTTCACTCTTGTTGGCAGCCAGCAGGGATTTAATCAAAGTCGTCACGCTCCTTTCTCCCCAGGCAGACATAGTAGAAGTTTTCTGATACAAAGCGCCGGGGCTTGGCACAAAGAATTTGAGACTTGATGACAGCCCATAGGAATTGTTCCAGGGTCATGCCATTGAAATGGAAAAAACCGGCCACAGCCACCGGCGCAGCGGCAAGGATACAGAACCAGCCTGCCGTCTCTTTTCCAATTTTGGAGTTAAGGCACAGGTAGACAAACACAGATAATCCCACAGCTACTACCGAACAGAAAAACTGCCGTGCGGACAATCCGAAAAAGATCGTCTCCTGGTGCTTGCGCACCTCCTTTGGAATTTTGATTTCGATAACATATCACCTCGTATTCCTGCAAAAAGTTGACTATTTTAATCGAAAACGGTATAATATAGACATAAAATAAGCGATAAAATTTGACAATGTGAGGAGGCTCTGTCATGGAAGTTTTCATAACTGCCGGAAAGCAGTTGTTCATTGTACTGCTTATTCTTGTGTCGCTCCCGTTGGCCTGCAAACTGCTATGGTGGCTCCGTCTCTTGCCTTTGGCGGTATATTTTGTTGCTACAAAGCTCTTTTTCCCTGCATGGGCAGCAGACCACAGAATCCTGTGTCTGAGCCTCTTTGCCGGATGTATTCTGTTTGCGATCCTGGCATGGGGGCACCGTATTTACCGCAGGAAACAGGAACAGCAGTTTTGGGAAACGCAGATATTATCTGACCCTTCCACCCATTATTGGCCATTCCCAGGTGAGACAAGTAAAACGGAATAATCGCGTATATGTCATAAGCGGGACAGGTGTTTCCTGTCCCGCTTTTTTATGTTATAGACCCAGCATTTCCTTTACGATCCGATCCGCGCCTTTGACAAGTCCGGTAAGGATCAGCATATTGAAAATGAGCTGTCCGACATATTGCCATACCATACTCACAGCGGAAAGGGATGCGTCTGCCGCTGGTGTGGAGCTGGACAGGAAAGCTGAATAGATCAGGCAGGCCAGAACCACTACCGCCCCCTCCATACACACGCCGATATAGCTTTTCAAAAATGCTTTTCCGCTGGCAGAGGTTCCTTCCCCGGCAAAAGACGCCAATGGAAGGGGGGCCAGGGCGGTGTAGAGATAGAGCCGGAAAAACCGTCCATAGACCGTAAGCAGTAGGATAAAGGACATGATAGTGATAAAAAGGCTGGATAATAGAGATACCAGCCATAGAGGGATACTCTCCAAAAGGCCCAGGCTTTCCACCACAGTCACGATCTCCGTAGGCAGCGTAGCCGCCGTAGAAATAGAGCCGCCCACACTGCCCATAACGGTATTGACAACCCCTCCACAGATGGCAAATATGGCTGTCATCAGTTCCATGCAGCTCCCCACCGCCAGCTTTGCCAAAATAAATCTTATAAAGTGACGCAGGGCAAATTCCGGGCGTTGAAAGTCCCGGAAACTGGCCGCACTCTGGAAAATTCCAATGGCAAAAAACAGGACCAGCAGACCATATCCAACCCCCACCAGGGCGTTATGGATGCCGAGGATAGAGTTCCATATATCGCCGCCCTTGAAAGTCTCCGGCGTCTGGGTCAGAAGGGTCCATATCTCGGCCAGTTTGTCGTTCCACCCGGAAAGTGCGTCCTCCAGAATATTAACGACCCAGTTATCGCTGATAAAGCTGCACCTCCTTTGGGGAATTGCGTCTCACGGTGAGACACAATTCCCCATTTTCTTTTGCATGGCTCATGCCACGCCGATGGTGGTCAGGATCTCCTTGGCAAAGGCAATCAGCAGCCCGCCAAACAGACACAGGAACCCCTGGGTGCGCTGGGAGGCGTCGTGGCTCTGGATGCTCATGCCAACCTGCACCACGCCCCAGCCCAGGATGATGATGCCCAGGGCACGAATGATGGAGAAGATAAAGTCGGAAAGATTGTTGACGATACTGAGCGGATCGTCTGCGGCCATAGCGGGGACTGTCAGGAGAGAAATGGTCAGTACCAAAACCGCCCAAATGCACTGGATGCGGCGTCCGTTTTTCTTCGTCAGGGATCGCTTGTTCATGTTAAGATTCCTCCATTTCATCAATGATTTCAATGTCGTCCAAAGATGTAAAGATAAAGTCCAGATCCTCCTCGGCATACAGGCAGCGGGGACTATGGATATATGGCGCGGCCCCGCCGTCCGCGGTGAGCTTGATATTGGGGTGTCGCATAAGGTCATATTTTTCATCAATGACCGGAGCCTCACCCCGCAGGAGCACCAGGGCATAGCGGTTGTCCAGCATACGCACCTCGTCCGGGGTCAAGAGTTCCCGCCCTGCCTGTTGGAAGTTTTGGGAATAGGAGCCGTTGCGCCCCCGGCTTTGGCTTGAAGTTCTGGTTTCGATGGTCTCCTTGCCCAGCAGCTCCGACACATACTTGTGGGTGCTTTGCTCGTTGCCTCCCAGGTACACAAAAGCGTCAGCATTGCCGATGATCCCCTCCCAGGAGTCTTTGAACAGCTCTTTAAGCTGACTGATATTTTGCAGGATAATGGTGGCCATGACATTTCTGGATCTCATGGTAGCCTGTAAACGGGCATAGCCGTCAGGGAGTGCCACATTTGCAAATTCATCAAACATGAGCCGGACTGGAATAGGCAGGCTGCCCCCATGTACCTTGTCCGCCTGAAAGTAAAGCTCCTGAAATGCCTGGGTGTAAAGCATACCAACCAAAAAGTTGAGAGACACATCGTTGCTGTCAGGAATGACGCAGAAGATAGCCTGCTTGCGTTCCCCCAGTTTTTCCAGCTCCATCGTGTCCGTGCTGGTGATCCGCTGCACCTCCGGCAAGGAGAACGGAGCCAGCCGCACGGCAGCGGTAATCAAAATGCTCATAGCCGTCTCACTGGGAGCCTGCTTGAACACCTTATATTGCCGCAGGGCGATATGGCTGGGGTTTTCCTCCTCCAGCGCCTCAAACAGAAGATCCAACGGGGATTGATAATCGCCGTCGCCCTCTTTCGCCGTACCGTATTCCAGCATGGTGAGCATCATTTCCATGGTCTGCTCCTCTGGCGGAGCCTCATGGAGAAGATACAGCATAAGGGCACAGTCTAAAGCTGTCTCGGATTATAGTGATAGGTAATCCTTTGAAGTAATCGCCGGATTTTCCCCCACTCCACACCGGACATGCGACTTTCACCGCATCCGGCGTTCCATCGATTGTGTTATCGGGCATTTAATCAATCACCAATAGAAAGTTGTTCAGATTGCCGCCAATTTCGCGGCGGTGCGCAGGTTGTTGATTTTGGTCAGTTGTTTTCTTGTTACAGTCATTTGCTTGCAGATGCTTTTGAGAGCGGCAGCGTCCTGGTCAGTCAGCAATGGCAGATACCGCCTGTGGAGCAGCACCAGATTGCTGTATCGCTCCTGACCGCCTTGCTCCTTTGGAACCTTCATGTGACACACGACACTGTCCGGCTGCAAGAACCATTCGCCGCTGACAGCGCACTTGCCCTTCTGGGCAGACAGCAGGGAGAGCCTACAATCGGCGTATTCCAGGCTGTGGCCTTGTGGCGGATGTTCCCGCAGATACGCAAACAGGGTCGTATCCATCTCCAGGTTGTCGTGTATCTTTTTCCGTCCCGCCGGAGAGAAGCAGCAGACGGCGGCGCTGATTCCGATTGCGGTTTTATACTTGATGAACGCAATGGGGTAGATTGGCCGGTTGATACCGGACACATACCGCACCATTTGAGAAGCACCGAAACGCTCCTTTTCGCTGTCCGTCATAGCGCCGCCCTCCCGGACGAGCTGACAGCCGGTTTCTGTGTTTAAACGGTTTGTCAGCACTGTCATGACTCTGCGGTGGATTTTCCGGCAGTCCAGACTGATACAGGTAGCAATCCTGTAGTAGTTCTGGATGCCCAGCACCATTTCGTCAAACAGACCAATTTCGTCCGGCTGCGTTCGCCCTTGGGCTGGTTTTGCAATGCGCTTTGCCTGCTCCACGAGCTTGCTTTCTTCCAACTGTAGCTTTTTGTCACAGATGTGGGATTTTACGACATACTTTTCACCCTTGCGGTACACCATGATTTTGAAGCCAAGAAACTCGGAGTATCGCTTTCGGACATTGACAATGCGTGTTTTCTCTGGGGAGACCTCCAGTTTCAACCGTTCGGTAATCCACCTTGTGACAGCCTCCATGGTCTTCTCCGCGTCCTCTCGGTTCCGGCAGAAGATACGGAAGTCATCCGCATAGCGCACAATGAACATTTCTTTGAGATTGCTGTTCCGCATTTTCTGGTAGCCCTTGCTCTTGTCAAAGACCTCAGAGGTGCGGATGGTGCGCCATGTTCCGTAGCGGTTCGCCACGGGGTGTTCCGTCCATTGGCTGTCGATCCAGTGATCCAACTCATTGAGCACCACATTTGCCAACAGCGGGGAAATGATCCCGCCCTGGGGCGTTCCCTTTGTCGGGTAAACGGTGCTGCCGTCCGGCATACGGATGGGAGCCTTCAGGATGCGCCTGATGACAAACAGAAGCTGTTTGTCCTGGATGCCCAGCGTCCAGAGCTGCTTGATAAGTTTGCTGTGGTTCACATTGTCAAAGAATCCTTTGATGTCAAACTCCAAAACATAGTGCAAATGCGCCCGTTGCAGCAGGGAGTAAGTACGGGAAATTGCGTGTTCCACTGACCGATTCGGGCGGAACCCATAGCTGTTGTTGCTGAACTTTGCCTCACAGATGGGTTCCAGGATTTGTTTGATGCATTGCTGCACCAATCTGTCCCAGATGCAAGGAATACCCAGCGGCCTGGTTTTGCCGTTTGGTTTTGGGATGTCCTTCCGGCGCACTGGTTTGGGACGGTAGCCGTGTTCGCTGCCTGTGACGATTTTTCTGACCTTACCGATGACCTCAGCCGGTGGAAGCCGTCCAATGTCACCGATATTCTGCTTGTCTGTTCCTGCTGTGTAGCTGCCTGTGTTGGTCTTGATGTTTCTGTAGGCCAGCATGATGTTGTCCGGGCTTAATACCAGTTCCATCAGGCCGGTGAAAGTTTCTCCGGCCTTGCTTTTGGCGTACAGTTCGTCAAATATTCGCTGCATCCCGTAATACTCGGCGTGCCGCTGGGCGTCCATACACAGGACTTTTTTCCTTTCTTTTGGCATAAGGCATCACCTCCAGTTTGGAAAAGTGACCCTTTTGGTCTTAATCGAATCCTTATGATTGGATTGAATAATGCCTGTTTCCACAATTCGACTTGTGACCATTCCTCCATCCCCATTACAGGGACTTCTTCGGTTCGATCACTACTTTTCAGCAGCGGTTCACCCGCTTATTGTTCTTCGACGGGTTCTTCCTGGCGAAAGCCGCTGCCTTTCCTCGTTCCGGTAATTCTATCTGTGCATCTATACCTTTAGGTCTCCGCTATGAGCCTGCCGGCTGGGATGTGCCTGTAACACAACATGGTCGTTCGTAGGGCGAATTTCTACTGAACCAC
>ERZ779869.3445-NODE-3445-length-12213-cov-16.568432_pt1 | contig 12213 bp, 8 predicted proteins | sample MGYA00511557_ERZ779869 | MGnify/ENA primary metagenome ERZ779869 (study PRJEB29588, sample SAMEA2154620) | human gut metagenome | biome: human gut; feature: human-associated habitat; material: faeces | place: Denmark | collected 2008/2010 ...
CGGCACCCCTCCCGTCAGATACCTACCCTGTGTAGTCCCTTGTAAACTGTACTTTACAAGCATACAACATCTATTCAAAAAATCACCTTATAAGCAACTTCCCCAATATATATATCTATAGATGGTGTCCTTTGGGGTTATATAAGACGACCATTGAGAGCCAGAAGTTTCACTCCACGCTCCCCACGAGGGGGAGCGACAACAAGCTGCACATACAATATCGGGACAGTCGGTTATTTCAATCCACGCTCCCCACGAGGGGGAGCGACCTGACCGCCGCCACCCCTGGACAAATAATCAAGGTATTTCAATCCACGCTCCCCACGAGGGGGAGCGACAAAGACTTGCGCACAACGCACGGCATGACCCAAATTTCAATCCACGCTCCCCACGAGGGGGAGCGACCCGAGCCCACACCAGAAGAAAAGATTGCAACGCTTGAAATTTCAATCCACGCTCCCCACGAGGGGGAGCGACGTCTATAAATGCCGCGTTAAGCTGGTCGGGGTTATTTCAATCCACGCTCCCCACGAGGGGGAGCGACGGTGACAAGGTGACGGTAATAGGAGTGAGACGATATTTCAATCCACGCTCCCCACGAGGGGGAGCGACCCGAAGTTTGACAAAAGCAACTACTCAAAGGCAAAATTTCAATCCACGCTCCCCACGAGGGGGAGCGACTACTGACTTACGCATATGGGACGGGGCGGCATGATTTCAATCCACGCTCCCCACGAGGGGGAGCGACGCAAGGCACAACCGGAACGCCAATGGCAACCTATATTTCAATCCACGCTCCCCACGAGGGGGAGCGACGATGCAGACGGAAATGACATTGTAAAGGATGTCGCAGTATTTCAATCCACGCTCCCCACGAGGGGGAGCGACTGCATAAGCTGCTGCCTTGCTTGCTGTATAGCTATTTCAATCCACGCTCCCCACGAGGGGGAGCGACAAACTCGCCAATACCTTCAAATACTTTTGATGGAATTTCAATCCACGCTCCCCACGAGGGGGAGCGACTGCGACAAAAAAGCCGGAGGTGATAGGCCGATGAATTTCAATCCACGCTCCCCACGAGGGGGAGCGACGCTGAACGTTGGAGATAAACTGATCTGCAAAGCAATTTCAATCCACGCTCCCCACGAGGGGGAGCGACGTGTACGGGCAGCACATTCAGATTCTATCCGGCAGGATTTCAATCCACGCTCCCCACGAGGGGGAGCGACTTTTAATAGTGCCATCCGGCAACGGATGTGGGTTATTTCAATCCACGCTCCCCACGAGGGGGAGCGACGCTAATTAACGATTTGTCCGACCAGATTTGTGAAATTTCAATCCACGCTCCCCACGAGGGGGAGCGACGCTAATTAACGATTTGTCCGACCAGATTTGTGAAATTTCAATCCACGCTCCCCACGAGGGGGAGCGACCATTTTTATCGCCTCCTTATGCCATATTTTCGCAAATTTCAATCCACGCTCCCCACGAGGGGGAGCGACGCCCATTAATGGGATTGACTGCCCAAAAACGGTATATTTCAATCCACGCTCCCCACGAGGGGGAGCGACTCCATTGTCTTTCTCCTTCGTAATTTTTTGGTATATATTTCAATCCACGCTCCCCACGAGGGGGAGCGACGTGCCCCATTTTGCCCTTGCCGAAGCTGTACCTATTTCAATCCACGCTCCCCACGAGGGGGAGCGACGGCACCAAGACCGTTGTTAAATGTAAAGAAGGTACAATTTCAATCCACGCTCCCCACGAGGGGGAGCGACTCGATTTATCCGGTATATTTGGAGCAATATAATAATTTCAATCCACGCTCCCCACGAGGGGGAGCGACTTATCAATGGGTTTAGGTCGCGTGCGGAACGCCCATTTCAATCCACGCTCCCCACGAGGGGGAGCGACAGATACATTATACAAAGTATTAGCAGCTAATGCAATTTCAATCCACGCTCCCCACGAGGGGGAGCGACGCGACTCTCGGGAGTTCTACATCTTGTCCTTGCGATTTCAATCCACGCTCCCCACGAGGGGGAGCGACATGTCGATTTTCCTTCAACAACGCCTTTGGCAAATTTCAATCCACGCTCCCCACGAGGGGGAGCGACTTCTGTATACTCCTCCATAATCTCTTTCAAAGATTTTATTTCAATCCACGCTCCCCACGAGGGGGAGCGACCTTTTTTTTTATTACGGAGTAACATCCGCTATAAATTTCAATCCACGCTCCCCACGAGGGGGAGCGACATATACTTGGGCTTATAACGATGTCTGAAATACGCATTTCAATCCACGCTCCCCACGAGGGGGAGCGACTATCAGCCGCTAATGAAAAGATTGGTATGATAATATTTCAATCCACGCTCCCCACGAGGGGGAGCGACTCTTCCAAATTCTTCTTCATTTCTTCATATGATACAATTTCAATCCACGCTCCCCACGAGGGGGAGCGACTTCATCCGGCGCAGATAAAACGGTTACAATTTTAATTTCAATCCACGCTCCCCACGAGGGGGAGCGACATTCGGTGATGATTCTTATGAACTTTGGGCTGGTATTTCAATCCACGCTCCCCACGAGGGGGAGCGACGGCAACATAAGAAGTTCCAAGCTTGCCGGAATGATTTCAATCCACGCTCCCCACGAGGGGGAGCGACATTATCTTCAGTCGTCTTTATAGCAAGTACGCCAATTTCAATCCACGCTCCCCACGAGGGGGAGCGACTTGACAGCATAGGGACGGACTTGCTGGGAGGTGGATAAGATTTCAATCCACGCTCCCCACGAGGGGGAGCGACATGCACACGCACCCGCTGAGGCACGGGGAGGGAGAATTTCAATCCACGCTCCCCACGAGGGGGAGCGACTATAGGCGTATATATTGGTGGCAATATGGTGATTATTTCAATCCACGCTCCCCACGAGGGGGAGCGACGGTATAACCAAAACGAATCTGTTGCAGTTGGCGTGGGATTTCAATCCACGCTCCCCACGAGGGGGAGCGACCAAATGCCAATATTAAAGGGCAATCTTGCAAATATTTCAATCCACGCTCCCCACGAGGGGGAGCGACGGATAAGATGCACACATTTGAGCTAATCGAGATATTTCAATCCACGCTCCCCACGAGGGGGAGCGACTTGTTGCATCACCCAGCATTATCATTGTTTCGGTATTTCAATCCACGCTCCCCACGAGGGGGAGCGACTGCGCTATCTTTCTTAAATCTTCCCATTTGTCAATTTCAATCCACGCTCCCCACGAGGGGGAGCGACGATGCCTTATTTCAAGGAGAGCTTATACATAGATATTTCAATCCACGCTCCCCACGAGGGGGAGCGACAGCAACCGCAATGTCCTCAGTCGGTATTGAGGCTATTTCAATCCACGCTCCCCACGAGGGGGAGCGACTATGTTGATTTTCCTTCAACAACGCCTTTGGCAAATTTCAATCCACGCTCCCCACGAGGGGGAGCGACTGTTGCCGAGCAAGATGCTAAGACGGCAATGGAAATTTCAATCCACGCTCCCCACGAGGGGGAGCGACACTGCCAATAGCTTGTTTTTTAGTGGCGCAAAAATTTCAATCCACGCTCCCCACGAGGGGGAGCGACTTAATAGCTTCTGGTACAAATCAGGAGTCGGAGATTTCAATCCACGCTCCCCACGAGGGGGAGCGACTTGCCTACACTCGCCACAATCAACACAATCAACAATTTCAATCCACGCTCCCCACGAGGGGGAGCGACCGCCGCCATTGTCTTACTTATCAGGTCAACGCACCGATTTCAATCCACGCTCCCCACGAGGGGGAGCGACACCGCGACTTGCTGACAACGGCAGAGCAGCGTATTTCAATCCACGCTCCCCACGAGGGGGAGCGACCCGCAGGGCGCAAAGCTGATTCTCCGGTCGGGACAAATTTCAATCCACGCTCCCCACGAGGGGGAGCGACGCCATGATGAGCGCAGAGACGTGGATGAGCGGCAAGATTTCAATCCACGCTCCCCACGAGGGGGAGCGACTTGGCCGCAGGGAGTTCAAACCCCAGCGCCTTGCATTTCAATCCACGCTCCCCACGAGGGGGAGCGACAGCGGAAAAGTGCATTTGTATACAGCATTTCCGCGAATTTGCTGAATATTATCCATTGCGGCACGGTGACGCGCGCTGTATCGCGCCGCAGGATTGCATTATTCAGGCTTTTTTCGGTGCGAAGAAGCGGTGTTTTTATGTACGCTTATGCTTCGCACTAAAGAATAAAGGTGTCCGTGGGTAAATATGAGCTTTTCGCGCCAAAGTGCTCTATCTTATTCTCGAAATTCTTTCCGAGATAATAGAACCTTAGACTATCTTTCTCTTTATCCATTATGGCACACAATCGTGCTTTTAGCATACGGCATTGTGCGGAATCGAGCATACATTCAAACACCGAATTCTGCACGCGCTGACCGTAGTCTACGCATTGCTTGGCTATCTGGCGCAGCCTCCGCTTGCCGTCGGCATCTTCTGTATTAACATCATATGTTATCAGCACAAGCATTTTCACTCCCCCGTAGCTTTATTTCCACAGAAACGGCGGATAGTCGTCCAAGTCGCCGCGAAGATAACGTCCGAGCAGCTGCGCCTGAATATACGGTATCAGGCCCCATTTAAGCTTTTCACCAAGGTACGGATGCTTCAGTTCTTCCCTTTTCTTATCCTGCCAAGCCTTTATGAAGCTCCTTCTGCCATCATCGGTAAGCAACACCGCGCCGCTGTCCTGCATCACAAAATCCGTCTTTTTCACCATGCGGTTGTTTATCAGCTTCAGCACAAATCTGTCCGCCATGCACGGCCGCAGTTCTTCCATTAAGTCAAGCGCAAGCGATTCCCGCCCCGGCCTGTCCCTGTGCAAAAAGCCAACGTATGGGTCAAGTCCGCTGCTTTCAAGCGCCGATGCACAATCGTGCGCAAGCAGGCTGTATGCAAAGGACAGCATTGCGTTCACCCGGTCAAGCGGAGGCCGTCTGCTCCTTGAATTGAAGTAAAACACATCCTTCGCGTTGAGTATCATTTCGTCAAACGCGCCGAAGTATGTATTCGCGCCGTTGCCCTCTATCCCGCGCAGGCTTTCCATATTTTCCGCCGAAATCGCCTGCGGCAGGAGTGCCTTTATGCTTTGCGATGCCTCCTCCAGCTTTGCATCATCAACGCGCATGCCGTGGTCTCTACGCGTGCGCTCTATGCTCCACCTTGAGTTATACAGCTTTGCAAATATCATCGTCCGCGCAATTTTGCAGCTTGCGTGCATATCGTCCGCCGTTCTGTATTGAGTGCGCCGCAGCAGCACATTCCCGCTTATTTCGCCGGATACCCGCGCAAGGAACCGCCCGTTCGGCGTGCAGAGTGCGAACCCCACACCGCGCTTGGCGCATGCACCCATAAGCGCTGGTGATGCGCCGGCATATGAAAACGATACTATGCCCTGCAATGTGTGCAGCGGATATCTGGCAACCTCCTGCTTGTCCCGCATTGCAACCACGTTTTCACCTTCAAGCGACAGGTATATGTCCTCCGAAAGCACATAAAACGTATTAAGGAACCTTTTCATGTGATCTCCTCCATCGCCGCCTTAATATATGCACCGACCGAGCGCTTTTTCATGAGCGAAGGCAAGCATAATTCATTCAGCGAACATGCCGCGCAGGACTTTGTCGGCTTTACCTTCGGCGTATAGCCGCGGCTATACATATCATGCATTTCTGCTATCGCCTCAAGCACCTCCTTGCGCAGTTCGTCCGTGAAGGTTATTTCCATGCGCCGCCTCGGCATGCCGTAAAACAATGCACCGCGCTCTATTTTACAGCACAGCATATGCTCAAGGCACATAGCCTGCGCGCAAAGCTGCAATGTGTCCCCCGTGTCCGTCCTGAATTCGCCGCGCTTGTATTCCACGGGATACGGCTGCCACAGCCCTTCTTTACCGCGCATTGGTACTCCGATGCTGCCTTTATGGAACTCCAATGCGTCGCATTGACCGGATATGCCAAGTTCTGCCGAGTGTACATATACACCGCGCCGTATAATAACATCGCCGCGGCTTTCGTTAAATTCCGCGTCATGCACATGTTCGTGCATCAGCTCGCCGTCCACCGTGCGGTAGTTCTCCGCCCACAGCTTTTCTATGTGTATCAGCGCCCATTGCCTTCGGCAGAACCTGAAATGCTGTAGCCCCGATATCTGGAGATAATCCTCCTCACGATAGTCGGTTATATTCTTATGCATTCAACGCCCGAGGGGAGCGCTGCTTCATCAACCGAAACATTGTAATCCGAATACGCGCGCGGCGTATCCACTCCTTCTCTGCGCTCAGCCTTTACCAAATCGAAAAGCTTATATGCCGACGCGTTGCCAAGCTCCGAATCATGCTTGAACACAATAAGTTCCCTTGTGGCCATTTTCCCGCGCGCAGCTGCATGGTCAACTTCAAACATATTCATTATCGCCTGCCACAGCAGTTCAAGATCCTCCTCAGAAAAGCCGGTGGTCTTGCGCGCAAGGTTGGCAGAAACGTAGCCTTCCGCCCTATATAGCGCATAAGGAACAATATATTTGCGGCCCATCTCCGTGCCCTTCTTTTCGGCGTCCGCCTCCGTTGTTATGGCAACGCGGGTTATTGTCACTTCCTGCGGCATTATCGGATCCACGCTTTTTGCAAAGCTTAGCTGCACGGGGCCGCGCACCTGGCCGCAGTTCAGCTTGTCCTTCACAAATGTTGTCATCACGGCGCCGAACGTACGGATATCATAGAAGTTTTTGCACATGAAGTCCCGTATTTCAATATCCAGATTCTCTTTCTTTTTCTTCGCGTCCGCAACCTTTGCCGGCTCTATTCCAAGATAGTCGTATGCTTCGCGGTCGCTCCTGTTCAGCGGCACGTTATCCTTTATATATATGCGGTAGCCGCTTTCGCCTTCCTTTATCGTTTCCACATAGTTGCGTATTTTGCGCTTCAGGCAAACGTCCGTCACCAGCCCGTAACCGGTTTCCGGATCTATGCGCGGCATGTTTCCGGAATCGGGATCGCCGTTGGGATTGCCGTTCTCCACGTCAAACAGTATCACGAAATCGTAACGGTTCTTAATAGCTTCCATTGTTATCTGTCCTCCTTTTTAGTATAAAACCATTGCTTTTGATGATAATAGCCAAGATCGAACGAACATTGTTCCTGCGATGTATGCTTTATCGGGTACGTTTCGTCAAATACATCTTTTAGTTTACCAACTTCCATGTCGAACCACCTTGCTCTATCTTTATTAAGTCTGTAGAGTTTGCGAAGATGGCTTTGATACAGCCCATTCAGCAGTTTGAATGTCCGTGCCGGAGTAGACATGGCGGAAATATAATATTTATCCACAATCGTGGCATTTATTTCCGGGTTGACCTCCTTCTGCACCTTTTCATAATAGGCGAACAGCCTTCCGAGCGTATATGGTATGTTTGTGCTTTGTTCATTAAGGCTCACCGTCAATACCTCCTTTGGACAGCCCTTATTTGTGTTTTTCAGATAATATGCCTTGATTATCGCCGCGCGGCCGCGGGTTATGTTCCGTTCGGCCCTTATGCGCAGCATTGCCCCGTTCAAAAGCGCCGCCGGGTACGCTGTGCCTGAGAATATTGCCCGCGCCGTGGACTTTGCAAGCACGGAGCTTGGTTTTTTATTCTGAGATTTCGGGTTCACGGTCTCGTTCAGCATGGCCCATATTGGCAAAGTATCGAATTTATCGAACTTGCTTTTAACTATCTCCATGCGCTCGTAATGCTCGTTCACGTTGCGTATAAAGCTGCCGAACTCATTGCGCAGGAAAAAGCTTACCGATAGCCGCGCTGCGTTCGGCGCAAGCCCGAGCACATAATACGGTCGTTTCGGGTCTATTTTCAGCTCATTGCAATACTTGCCTTCCGTTATTCGCTTTACCGCCGCGTAAAGGTCGGCGTCGCTCAGTCCGGTGTTGTTATCGTCCCCGAACATCCACATATTGGTCAGCCCGTTATACTGTTCCTCCGCTCCTTCAGCCCAGCATACAACGGTAGTATCGCCTATGCGGTGCACGTTTTCCTTATCGGACAGCAGATAATTCAGCGCAGATGTGTACGCAAACGCCGCGTACTTGCCGACAGGCGCATTGTAGTTCTGCTCCTTTCCGTATGAGCAGAATGCAGACGCGTTGAATGATACCAGCGCCGCGCCGCTCGACTGCGCATCCGCAACGCCTTTTATTGCCGGATGCGTTGGCATAATAACGTCCTCTTTACCGGTAACAAGGCACTGCATCCGTTCTCCGTCGCTATTGTCGTAATATCTCTGCCATGCGGCCTTTATTTTCGCATCCTCGGCAGCAAGGCGACCGTTTACATAGAACGTTACATTGCCACCTTTGTACAATTCATTCAGATTTTCGACTATCAGCGGATGCTCGGCAGCCGACGCGGGCTCCCACCCATCAAAGAAATTGAGTATCGCCCTTGCCGCCGCGGTGTCTATACCGTCAAGCAGCTCACGGTGAAAGCCTTTGCATGCTTCAAAGCATTCCTTAGCGCGTTCAGGTTTACCCTTGCCATCTATACCCAGCATATATGCGGAATTATCCCAAAGAAAATTCGACGCAATGCCGGAGGAACGTTTCACAGCCGCGGGCAATATTCTATCCATCGGCACGGACAGCGTCTTTTTGCCGGAAACCACTTCCTTGAACTGAGGAACAATGCCAAGCAGCGTGCCGTCCTCGTCAATCTCCAGCAGATAGCTTATCTTCACCGTGCTCCAGCCTTCGCGCGCTATTTTGCCCTGCTCCGCCAAATCTTCATATAATTTAGTCAGCGCCTGAAGTATCATGACTTCACCCCCTCGCTGCCTATCGGCGGAACGGTTATGACCCCGTCCTTCATGCTCGCCCTGAAGAACATCGGCCTGATTCCGCCGTCGTTTGAATAATCCATATCCAGCAGCATCCAGCCAAGGTCTCTTTCGCCTTTCAGCTCATCGGGGCAAGACGGCATCTCCTCGCAAAGGCCAAACCGTGCAGGAAATTCACGCGTACCCAAATACGGCTGATGATAGCACTGGCCTTTCTCCGCGCGCCGCTTTACCATCTGCTGAAACTTTGCAGGATTATCGCTTGCGCTGGCCTGCTCGGTCATGTCGAAATGCGCCTCTATCACATAGTGCACATCCTTCAGCACCATCGCCGCGCGCTGCTGTATGCTTTCAGACGTTGCAATGTACGCTTCGCCGCTGCCTTTTTCCATTATTGTTTTAAGCTTGCGGCCGCTCACAACGTCCTTTACCTCGTTACGCCTTATATTTGTAAAGCGTATAGGCGCACACACATAGATTTTGTCTATGTGCCATCTCAGCCCCGGGTGCCACAGTATTGCTTCAACTATGCCCCGCGCTGCCGACGGAGTCATCACGTCGTAACTCACGCGCTCCGTTTTAAGCTCGGGCCTGCTGAAGCATGCATAGTTGCCCCATACTTCTATCCTTACAGACAAGATATCACTCCTTTCGCTGTTTTATATTATAAAATTTATATTGCTGCTCTCCTCTATCCTCAGCCCCATCTTTTCATCATAAGTGCCCGTGTTTATCAGCACGGCGTTTTCATCGTCTATCATTTCTATGCAGCCCGAATAATAGAGCGTTTCAAACTGGTTTTCGTATATTGTCACTCCGTAGCGGCCCGCCTCCCTGAATAGCTTACGGGACTTTTCGCCGCTTCTCAGCCGCGCAATGCTCTCCACGCCTTTGCCAAGCGGTATGTATACCGTCCGCGTGTTCTGGTCAATTATGCGGAACTTCTCGGCAATCGTTTTGAACGGCATCATGCCGTAAACCTTGTCCTTTTCAAACGCCTCCACCACGCGCGCCTTGTCCGTCCCGTCGCCGAGATAAGCCCTGTATGTGTTGAAATACTTGCGCACAACCTCCGGCGAACCTATGTCCTCCTCCCCACGCATGGCGCTGTTAGCCGCAGATATGTTCATTTTCAGCATTCTCGGCGCGCGGTGTTCGCCCGTGAATACGGCAACTATGCTCTCCTCGCGGTTACGCTTGCCTTCGCGGTTGCATCGCCCCGCCGCCTGAAGTATGGAGTCAAGCCCGGCCATTTCCCTATATACCGTCGGGAAGTCTATGTCCACACCCGCCTCTATAAGCGACGTTGAAACAACCCTGCATACCTCGCCGTCCGTTAGCCTTTGCCTGATAATGTCTATGGTTTTTTGCCTGTGTTCGGGGTACATCAGCGTGGACAGGTGAAACCTGCCTTCATTAGGCAGCTTATTAAACACGGCCTGCGCCGCCTTGCGCGAATTGACTATGCATAGCACCTGCTCATGCCCGCCAAGCCGCGCCGCCAGCGCCACATCATCCAGCTCACCTGCCTGTTCAAATGTGACCCGTTTGAACTGCTCATATGTCCGCCTAACTTCCGGACATATCTCTTTTATGGCAATGTTTGGCGCGTATTTTGCAATATAATCGTCCACCACCGGCTGTGTTGCCGTGCATAACACGGCGGTGGAGTTGAAATGCGCACACAGCGTGCTTATTGCCGCAACGCAAGGCAGCAGATTTTCGCTTGGCATCATCTGCGCTTCGTCAAATATAATTACGCTGTTTGTTACATTGTGCAGCTTTCGGCATTTTGAGGAGCGGTTGGCATAAAACGATTCAAAGAACTGCACCGCCGTGGTCACCACCACTGGTGCATCCCAGTTTTCCGCCGCAAGCGCGCTTTTGTAGTCAGCCGAATCGAAGCTTTTATCTTCCTTATCGAATACTATGCCGCTGTGATGCTCCAGCACGTTTTTATCATGCAGTATTCCCCTGAATACCTTGGCGTTTTGGTCGATTATAGATGTGTAAGGGATAACGTATATTATGCGCTGCATGTTATGTTTCACTGCATGCTTCAGCGCAAACGCAAGCGACGCCGTGGTTTTGCCGCTGCCGGTTGGCGCGCTCAGCGTATATATTCCCCTTGGCCCTTCGCCCGCAGCAAGGCATGCAGAAAGTATTTCCCAGCGTTTTTTGTTCAGCTCACTCTGCGGGTTAGCCCACGGAGCAATATGCTTTTCAAAATATGCCAACAGCGTTGCCATATCATCGTATTCTTCGCGTGCCGCCTTTCCGCCGGACATGAAGTTTTCAGTGTCCAAATAGTCTGCGTCAACAAGGCATGAATACAGCATTTTTATCCATACGGATTCATAGAACCTGTCCCCGTAGAAATTCGGCCTTGGCAGTGCTGTAATGGGTCTATCCATACCAAGCGGCTCTTCTATGCCGCCGCTCATGGCCTTTTTCATTCGGCCGAAAAACGTGCCGTCCTCCGGCATGTCCATTTTAGCATTACCCACGTCCGGTAATCCGCCGTGATGCCCCGCAATGCATACCGCTTCATGCACGGCGTTAACCCTGAAGCATTCATATGCGCCCGCCGTTGAATGGTCAACTGCCGGCCCGCCGCGCAGCCTTCGCTGAAAGCCCTGAGTGTTTTTGCCGTCATCATGCCGCATCGCTTCAAGCTTGGCGTGTTCTTCCGCGCCAAACTGCGCCGCAAACTTTGCGCACAGTTCCGCCGTGCCGCGCTCATGTTCATCAACCGTTTGTTCTCTTCCATCTTCCGCAATATGCGCCAGAAATACCGTTTCATCCATATGCTGTTATCTCCCGGCCTATGCGGCCATACTCCGCTTGTTCAACTGTGCCTTAGAGTTCAAATACTGTGCCTGTGTTATATTGTTATTATATCAACATTATTTATTGTTAGCAATGCCAATCTTTATTATATTCCCGCCATTTTGATAAATTCTGATATTTATTTTGCCAATGTTATACGGACGTAATTGGGCAAATATATAAAGATCCCCCCGCATAGCGGGGGGATCTTTATTTGGTGCCGGAAGTGGGACTCGTTCGGCGATACTGGGGCAGTATCGCCGCCAGCCCGGGGAACTCAAAAAGTATTCACTGGATACTTTTTGCCCTTCGGGACGTTCCCTTCGAGTCCCGCTTATCTCTTATCAACCTCAAAAAAAGAGTCCGTGGCTGAACACGAACTCCGTATCTGGTGCAGCAATGCAATCCAAATCCGAACCGTTATTGTTGCTGATAGCTTCCTGCAATTCCGCGAAGGTGATGGTTTTCGTGCCCTCCT
>ERZ779869.3457-NODE-3457-length-12196-cov-8.258628_pt1 | contig 12196 bp, 8 predicted proteins | sample MGYA00511557_ERZ779869 | MGnify/ENA primary metagenome ERZ779869 (study PRJEB29588, sample SAMEA2154620) | human gut metagenome | biome: human gut; feature: human-associated habitat; material: faeces | place: Denmark | collected 2008/2010 ...
TACGTCAGTTCCCTGCTTGCATATCACCATCTTGGATATGAGCGACTTATCTCCCACCGCAAATCCGGTTCTGAGCCCCGGAGATATGGTCTTCGAGAAGCTTCCGAGCAGCAGGCTCACGCCCGCGCCCGCGCCCGTGATTTTCTGCTGCACGATGGGGCTCGGGTCGTAGCGCTGCATCTTTTCCATGATGGCGTCGAATTCCGCCTCGTTGTTCGCCACGGCGTAGCGGTCGGCAGCCTTGAGACCGAACTTTTCTCCGCAGTGCGGCTTGACGACGACGGGATAGCTCTCCGGCGTGCCGTCGTACTCGCGCGGCACAGGAATACCAAGCTCCAGCGCGCGCTGATGCACGGTCTCTTTGTCGTTGAGCGCGTCGAGCGTCTCCTTCGGCGCGATGAGGAAGTTCGCCAGCGCGGCAAACTCCTCCCGACGGGCGGCGACGGTGTTGAGCGTCACCGCGCCGACGCAAAATAGCACCGGATGCTCATACTCTTTGAGTTCGCTCAGCAGCTTTTCGGCGTAATCCGCATCCGCGCACGCGCCGTCGATCCAGCGGAAATCATCGCAGGACTTCGACACCGACACTGCGGGTGCGCTCTTGACGTCCGCCCTTGTCTGCGTCACGACCACGCGGTAGCCCGCGCGGTGCAGCGCACGCACCGCCGCGATGGACGAGCGGTATTTTCCATCCGTCACAAGCGCTGTTTTCATCTTATCATCACCGCCGTTTTTCTTTTGTTCTGCCTGCCATGATACCAAACTCCCCCGCAAATTGCAAGAGCGCGCGATCCATCGCCTGTATTTCATAAAATACAGTTTATCATTGAAAAAAGCGATGAAACGCCTTGCTTTTTTCGTCCTCTCATATTATTCTTTTCAAAGTAGAACGACATTCCGGAGGAAACCCGTCTTATGAACGATATCAGCCTCAAGCAGCTTGAAATTTTTGTCGCCGTTGTGGAATACGGCGGCTTCACCCGTGCGGCGGAGGAGCTGTTCTTCAACCAGTCCACCGTGAGCGCGCACATTTCGCTTTTGGAGCAGGCGCTCGGCAAGGAGCTGTTCGTGCGCTCCAACCGCCGCCATGTTCGCTTGACGAAGGAGGGCGAACAGGTCTACCCCATCGCAAGGCGCATTCTGAATGACTGCGCCGCGCTGCGCACGCTGTTTTCCGACGCGGACAGCGCCCCCGTGGTCGCGCTCGGCGCGTCCACCGTGCCGGGGCAATATCTGGTGCCGGGCTACCTCGCCGCGTTTTTGAAGCGCGAGCCGGAGTTCCGTTATTCCCTGCGCCGCGGCGACAGCGAGCAGGTGCACCGGATGCTTAAATCCGGCCAGATCGCCGTCGGCTTTGTCGGCGCGGTCAGCGAGCCGGAAAATGTCGACTACTTCCCTCTCTACGACGACAGGCTCGTGCTCGCCGCGCCGAACAACGAGCACTACCGCATGCTCAGAGAGCGCGGCGTCTACGGCCGCAAGCTGCTGCTTGAAGAGCCGTTCGTCTCGCGCGAAGAGGGCTCTGGCACGGGCACGAGCCTGCAAAACTATCTGCGCACGCTCGGCCTCTCCCACGATATGCTGCATGTCGTGGCGCGCGTGGACGATCCCGAGGCCATCAAGCAGATGGTCTCCGGCGGCGTAGGCGTTGCCGTGCTCTCGGCGCTCGCCGTGGAGCAGGAGGTTCAAAACGGCACGCTGCTCGCCTTCGAGATGGACAAAAGCGCGCTCAAGCGCACGATCTATCTCATCACGCTCAAATCGCAGCAGCTCTCCCGCATGGAGCAAAAGCTCGTCGACTTTTTGAAAAGCCCGCACCGCAGGAAGCGCGCCGAAGCGCAGAACTAAGTCAAAAAAAGGCACGGCAAAAGCCGTGCCTTTCATTTTGTCTTTTACTTCTTGAGGAAGCCGAACAGGCCGTGCTTTTCATACGGCTTGCTCGTCATGGAGACGAAGTCATAGCCGGTCTTGGTGATGGTCTCGCGCAGCTTCGCCTCGTCGATGGGCTCTTCGCTGATGATGTCCGCTTCGCCCTTGGAGTGGGAGGCGGAGACTTTCTTCACGGAGAACGCGTTGCGGATGGCGTCGTTGATGTGCGATTCGCACATGCCGCACATCATGCCGTCGATCTTCACTTTGGTTTCGTACATGTTAAGATCATTTCCTTTCATACGGCGCAGGAGACGCGGGTGGATAAGTCCCGCGTCTCCTGTGCTATTTAATGCTGCTTACTGTGACAAGTGCCGTGCATAGCGCAGTGTGCACAGTTACAGCCACAGGAGTTTCTTCCCCTCTTTCTCTGCCGGATAAGATAGGTGGAGATAGCAATGATTATGGCAAGCAGGATAGCAGAGACGATGATCGTCGACAGGTTTGCGGTAACCCAGTTCAACACGGAAATCACTCCTTTCGCAGGGTATCGGGGTTAAGGGATCAGTGCTTATCGCTCAGCTTGGTAGCTTCCTTGTAGGGCTTGAAGAGCATGTAGATCATACCGGCGAGGACAACGATGGCCGCGATCAGGCCGATGACGTTCAGGCTGCCGGTGAAGGCGTTGCCGAACTGGTTGATCATCAGGGCAATGAGGTAAGCAAAGCCGCACTGATAGCCGATGGCAAACCATGTCCACTTGGCGTTGTTCATCTCACGCTTGATGGCGCCGATGGCCGCGAAGCACGGAGCGCACAGCAGGTTGAACACCAGGAAGGAATAACCGGTGATGCCGGTGAAGGCCGCCGCGATATTCTGGTAAACGGTCAGCTCACCGCCGCCGTAGAGGATACCGAGCGTACCGACGATGTTCTCCTTGGCGACAAGGCCGGTGATGGAGGCGACGGTCGCCTGCCAGTTGCCCCAGCCGAGCGGGATGAAGATCCAGGCGATCAGGTTGCCGATCTTAGCAAGGATGGAGGAGTCGATCTGATCCTCAGAAAGCATCTGGAACGTGCCGTCGACCCAGCCAAAGTAGGTGGTGAACCACACGAAGATCGTGGAAAGCAGGATGATGGTACCGGCCTTCTTGATGAACGACCAGCCGCGCTCCCACATGCTGCGCAGCACGTTGCCGAGGGTCGGCCAGTGGTAGGCAGGCAGCTCCATGACGAACGGAGCGGGATCACCGGAGAACATCTTGGTCTTCTTCAGCATGATACCGGAGATGATGATGGCTGCCATACCGATGAAGTAAGCGGAGGTGGAGACCCAGGCACTGCCGCCGAAGAGGGCGCCGGCGATCATGCCGATGAACGGAACCTTGGCGCCGCAGGGGATGAACGTGGTGGTCATGATCGTCATACGGCGGTCACGCTCGTTTTCAATGGTACGGGAGGCCATGACGCCCGGAACGCCGCAGCCCACACCGATGAGCATGGGGATGAAGGACTTACCGGAAAGGCCGAACTTGCGGAAGATACGGTCGAGAACGAAGGCGATACGGGCCATGTAGCCGCAGGCCTCGAGGAAGGCGAGCATCAGGAACAGAACCAGCATCTGAGGCACGAAGCCGAGCACCGCGCCGACACCGGCGACGATACCGTCGAGGATCAGGCCGTTGAGCCAGTCAGCCGTACCGGCGGCGTCAAGCGCATCGCCGATCAGAACGGGCACGCCCGGGACCCATACGCCATAGTCTGCCGGGTCGGGCTCGTCAAAGCCATTCTCTTCAAAGTAGCTGACAGCATCCACATAGGTCATGCCGACGGTGGAATCTTCGTCCGCATCATCGGGGATGGCGTCATAGTAGGCGGTCATCTCGTTGATGGCGAGCGTCTCTTCATCTTCCACGTCAACGGTGGCGGTGTCTTCGGTGGGCTGGAAGGCCTTGAGCTCTTCGAGCGCCGCGTCGGCGTCAAGCTCTTCGTCGCCCGTGTCGATGCCCGCGAAAGCGTTGACAGCCTCGGAGGCGGCGGTGTAATCGTCGCTTGCCTCGCCGTAGGCGGCGGAACCAATGCCCAGCAGGTGCCAGCCATCGCCGAACACGCCGTCGTTTGCCCAGTCGGTCGCGGGCGCGCCCACGGCGACCATGGCGATGTAGTAAACAAGGAACATCACGACCGCGAAGATGGGCAGGCCCAGCCAGCGGTTGGTGACGACCTTATCGATCTTATCGGAGGTGGAGAGCTTTTCCGTGCTCTTTTTCTTGTAGCAGCCCTTGATGAGCTGTGCGATGTAGATGTAGCGCTCGTTGGTGATGATGCTCTCGGCATCGTCGTCGAGCTCGGTCTCCGCCGCCTTGATGTCCTCTTCGATGTGGTTCATCGTCTCGGTGGGGATGCTGAGCTTTTCGAGCACCTTGTCGTCGCGCTCAAAGATCTTGATCGCGTACCAGCGCTGCTGCTCTTCCGGCATGGAGTGCACGGCCGCCTCTTCGATGTGGGCGATGGCGTGCTCGACAGGGCCGGAGAAGGTGTGCATCGGGACGGTCTTGGTGCCCTTGGCGGCGCGGATGGCAGCCTCGGCAGCGTCCATGACGCCGTCGCCCTTGAGTGCGGAGATCTCGATGATCTCGCAGCCAAGCTCACGGGAGAGCTCCTTGACGTTGATCTCATCACCGTTCTTGCGGACGATATCCATCATGTTGATGGCGATGACCACGGGGATGCCGAGCTCAGTGAGCTGGGTGGTGAGATACAGGTTACGCTCGAGGTTCGTGCCGTCGATGATGTTCAGGATCGCGTCGGGACGCTCGGTGATGAGGTAGTTACGGGCGACGACTTCCTCCAGCGTGTAGGGGGACAGGGAGTAAATACCGGGAAGGTCCATGATGACCACGTCATCGTGCTTCTTGAGCTTACCTTCCTTCTTTTCCACGGTGACGCCGGGCCAGTTGCCGACAAACTGGTTCGAACCGGTCAGGGCGTTAAACAGCGTCGTCTTACCGCAGTTGGGGTTGCCCGCAAGGGCAATTTTGATCTGCTTTTCCATGTTTCTTACTGCTCCTTCTTGTTAAGTTTCCTTAACTTATGTAGAAATAAATTATTCAACTTCGATCATTTCGGTGTCCGCCTTACGCAGCGACAGCTCGTAGCCGCGCACGGTGACTTCCATCGGGTCGCCCAGGGGCGCGACCTTGCGCACGAACACCTCAGTGCCCTTGGTGATGCCCATATCCATGATACGGCGCTTGACGGGGCCCTCGCCATGGAGCTTGACGACTTTGACGGTCTCGCCGATCTTGATTTCACGCAGAGTTTTCATAATCTCTCTCCTTTTATTTGAAAAATTGCTCAAACCATGATTTTTCTTGCCATTTCTTCACTGATGGCAACGCGGGCTTCCTTGACCTTGACGATCACGTTCCCGCCGAGCGACGACACGATACTCACCGTGCCCCCGGCCACAAAGCCGAGATCTTCGAGATGCTTTTTGACTTCAGCACTCCCGCCGACTTTGAGGATGGTATTTTCTTCTCCGGCATTCGCCAGTGTAAGCGGCATCATTATTTATCCCTCCGCATGCTGTTGGTCTGGCACTTTTCTGCCCGCGGCGATCCGCAATTCGCCGACGCAAAGTTAGTGTCATTTAACTTTCGCCCGTAAGTTTAATCTCTCTAACCTATTTTGTCAAGAGGTTTTGTGAACATTTTTTAATGCTTGCATTTTTTGTTAGAGCATGTTAATCTGTGATTGACCTTTAACAATGAAGTTGGTGAAACCGCACATGAAAATCCAAAAGGCATCTGAAGATTATCTCGAATCCATGCTGATGATGAAAGAGCAGCACGGCTATATCCGCTCGGTCGACGTGGCCGACCATCTGGGCGTGACGAAGCCCAGCGTCACCTACGCGACCAAGCGCCTGCGCGAAAACGGATATATCGAGATGGACCGCGACGGCCTCATCACGCTGACAGACCGCGGCATGGCGATCGCAGCAAAGATGCTCGACCGCCACCACACGCTCACAAAATTTCTCATCGCCCTCGGCGTGGACGAAAAGACCGCTGAGGAGGATGCGTGCAAGATCGAGCACGACATCAGCCAGCAGACATACGACGCGATCTGCGAGCACGCAAGGCAGCACCTTTAAATGCAGGATCAACGGCCCCGTACCGAAAAGGTGCGGGGCCGTTTTCTTATATTTATAATATAATTTTGTCGATATCTTCCCTTTTTCTCCCGCCGCGCAGGAACAAATCATCCGGTTTTTCCGTCAAAAAGGAAAAATAAAAAAATTTTACGGTTTCGTGAAGCATTTTGCCGGAAATTGCGTCTATTCAAGTAGAAACACTTTTTCACGAGGAAAGGAGGCGCTGCACGATGGAAGACGCGCAGATCATCGAGCTGTTCTTTGCGCGCTCGGAGGATGCCATCAGCGAGCTGGACAAGAAATACGGCAAGCTCTGCCACAAGCTCGCGGACAACATCCTTGCAAGCGCGCAGGATGCGGAGGAGTGCGTGAACGATGCGTACTTAAGCACCTGGAACGCGATCCCGCCGCAGCGTCCGGAATCGCTTCCGGCGTTTGTCGGCACGCTCGTCCGCCGCTGTTCGATCACGCGCTATCGTGCCAACACGGCAATGAAACGAAACAGCCATTACGATATGTGCATGGAGGAGCTTGAAACGTTCCTCGCTTCGCCCCAGCAGGCGATGGAGGAGCACTATGCGGCCAGAGAGCTCGCCGCCGCGATCGAGCGCTTTCTTGACACGCAGAGCAAGGAAAACCGTGTGCTCTTCATGCGCCGCTACTGGTACGCCGACAGCTTTGCCGAGATCGGCAAGCTCCTCGGCATCACCGAGGGCAACGCCCGCCTGCGCCTGACGCGTATGCGCAAGCAGCTCAAGACCTATCTGACCGAACAGGAGGTGCTGGTATGACGCCCGAGCTTTTTTCCGACGCCATGAACGAGATCGGCGCGAAACCGGAACTCGAAGACGCGCTGATTTCCCGCGCTGCCGACGAACACGGCACGCTTGACGAACGACGCGAACGACTGCGCGTGCAATGGCGGCTCGCCTTCGCGCTGCGTGCCGAATACAACCAGGCCATCAACGAGGCATATCCGGACCAATACCGTCTCGACGCCTCGCAGCTCATGATCGACGCCGCGGCCGCCGTGAACGAAGCCGAAACGTCCGACCTGCCGAAACTCGTCATCGTCGACGATTTCCAGGACGCCACACTCGCCGGCTTCGACTTTCTCACCGCATTGCGCAACCGTGGCGTGCGTCTGTTGCTCGTCGGCAACCCCGACGAGGCGGTGCAGACGTTCCGCGGATCGTACCCTGAATATCTGTTCAACATGGCGCAATCGCGATTGGGCGCGCGACTGGTACGGCTGGAACCGTCCCATATGGCCGAAGGTACGGACCTGGCCGCGGTGGCGAGCCGCGTGAGCCTGACCATCGCCAGCACGGAATCGACCGACGACGCGCTGGCGAACCGCCCCGGCAAAATGCCGGCCATCGCCATACCGGAGACGCGCGACGGCAGTCTTGAAGCCGCGATGTACCGTTCCACCGTCGAAGAACTCGACGACGTGGTGTGGAAAATCAAAACCGAACATCTCGAACACGGCCGCGACTGGAACGACATGGCCGTGATCGCCCACGACAACGCCACCGTGCGCACGTTCGGCGAACGGCTACGCGCCGACGGCGTGCCCGTACGCTATTCGAGCGTGACCCGCCCCCTCAAGGACGAACCGTTCGTGCAGGGCCTGTTCTCCATGATCGAACTGGCCGAACTGAAACGGCAAGGCATCGCCACCTCGTCCATGAACCTCGACACGGCCGGCGCATACGTGCGCTCACGCGTCGCATCGATTATGAACTCGCCGCTGATCACCACCCCCGGCGAACGTCCGGCTCGGCTGTGCGTGGTCGAATCGGCGATGAACGCGCTCGGCTCGCTGGCCACGGTTTTGCATGACGATACAGCCGATCCGACCACGTCCGACACGTCCGGACGCGCGCTGCTGCCACAGCTGATCGACGATTGGAACGATTACGTCGAAACCTTCCACACCGCACGCGTGGCGGCATCGGCGTCGGACGCGGAAAACGCTGCCGACATGGGCCTGCCGGCAATCGACACCGACGACCGGCTGATGACGGGAGAGCGTGCCGCTGAGGACGCGGACGAACCATCCTTCGGCATGAACGCGCTGTACATCCTGCTATTGGAAGGCGACACCGACCGCGTGCTCGACGCGATCGCCTCCGTACTGGGCCGCAAAGACCCCCAAGCGCAAGCCTTCGCACGCCTGTGGAAAACGCTTGACGATACCCTGCGGTCGGAGGCACGCCTGACATCCCACGAACCGCAATACATGCTCGACTGTGCATGGCAGGCGTTCGGCAAAGCCGAAATCTGGCAGAAAACGGCGTTGCGCAACAACGCCGAAGGCCGCGCGGCCAACGACCGGCTCGACACCGCGATGCGCCTATTCAGCTACGCGTCCGGCGGCGAATCGAACGGCGTGACGGCAGCGCACACCATCGACGCGTTCATCGAACAGGTCCGCGCGCTCGCCATCGAAGCCGACTCCCTGGCGCACACCGCGCCGATCGATCAGGCCGTGACGCTCACCACGCCCGCCGGAGCTGCCGGAAAACATTGGAAACTCGTGTTCATGCCTGCGTTCCAACAAGGCCAATGGCCGAACCTCGCGCCGCGCAACACCCTGTTCGGCGGGGAGGAACTCGCCGACATCATGCTGCATGGACGACTGTCCGACGACATCGTCACTTCCGCAGGCCGCGAAAACGCGCAGCTCGCCGCGGTGCTCGCCTCCGAACAGAAAAGCCTCCTTGTGGCGCTCACCCGCGCCGATGAGCGCGTGACGGTAAGCGCGGTCCTCAACGAAGACCATGTGCCGTCCGACTTCCTCTACGGCTACCTGCCGGAATGGTTCGACCGCGACCGGGATGCCGATGCGGAAACACGCGTGTACACGGCGGTCGGCGAGGCCGGCGAATACGCGGGACTGGAGGCCGACCCACGTGGCCTGGTCGCCGCCTCGCGAAGCGTGCTGGCCCATGCGCCGACCGATTCCCCCCAAGCGCGCGATGCCGCGCAAGCCTTGGCGTTGTTGGCATCGCATGGCATCGCCGCCGCGAATCCCGACAATTGGGCGTTCCTTACGGAACATGCGGGAGCCGACGATATGACGGAAATCGACGGCAAGATGGAATCTGACGGGAAAACGGAGCATGCCGACAAGGCGAAGCTTATCGAACAACCGGAATCCATCGAAAAAACGGACGGCCAATCCGACGTGGTCACCCTTTCTCCATCCGCCGTGGACAGTTTGTGGGCGTGCCCGGTGTGCTGGATGCTGGAGAACCGTTTCGCCGGCCCACGCATGGGCAGCGCGGCCACCAGCTTCGGCTCGCTCATCCACGCCGTCGCGCAACAGGCCACCGAAGCCGGCCTCGACCTGCCCCAAAACCACACCGCGGTAAGCGACGAGGACAACATCGACGAAATCACCCAATGGATGATCAGCCGATACAAGACCCTACGTGGCGACCTCAACGCCATCGACGACCCCGAGGAACGGTACAAGGCGCTCGGCAAGGACGCGAAAGCATCGGTCGCATTGCGCAACATCGCCACATATTTCGTCAAGTCGAACCGTACGGGATACCCGTCGAACAACACCGAAACCATCACCGTGGGAACATTGGACCATGCCGAAGCGGAACGGCAGTTCGCCGCGCGATTCGACTTCGACGACATCCTCGACGCCTACAACGCCATCGACGGCAACGCTCCGATCTCCCGCGACGAACTCATCGCCATCATGGGCGCGCTCGTCGACGGCTGGCCGGAAACCGGCATGAGCGACCGGCTCACCGTACGCCTGTCGGGCAGAATCGACCGTCTTGAACACCGCCGTACCGCAGACGGCCGCGAACAGGTACGGCTGATCGACTACAAAACCGGCAAAGTGCCGAACGGACGCTCCCTGTTCGGCGACCTGCAGCTCGTCTGCTACCAGCTGGGCCTCGCATTCCCGGAACACGGCGGAAAACGCGGCGCGCAGGCGATCGCAGCCATGCCGGACATCACCCAAAGCGCCCTGTTCCACGTCATGGAATACGCGGCACCCGCGCCACGCAAAGGGCAAGGCGACGAAGCGTACCACCAGCAGGCGCTGTTCGCCGGCGGAAGCATCAACGCGGGCGATTTCATACCCCGCAAATACGTGCCCAAAATGGCCAGCGTCTTCACCAGCGGCCTCGACGACGTCGAACGGCCGGCGCAGGTCAGCGAAGAACATTGGAAGCAACTTCTGGAATCGCGGTCGAAGATGACGGTATGGTCGCTGACCATGATCTCCCGCGTCTTCTATGCGGCCGCGGCGAGCCGGGCCACCCGCATCACCGCGCGTCCGACCGCGGAACACGTCGGATACTGCAGAACGTACGGCAGTGGGGTCTGCCCGGCCTGCCAAGGCGAGCAGAACACCGTATTCGAAAGGACCGTGGCATGAACGGGAGTAACGGTATGAACGGAAGCATGTCAACGAACGGGGCCACAGCAAAGGGCGATGCGATGGGCACTGTGCCGGCCGCCACGCCGAAATTCACCGACAGTCCGGAACAGGCCGCCGTCATCCAAGCCCCCTCATACGAGGACGTGGTCGTGGTGGCGGGCGCCGGCTCCGGCAAAACCTACACCATGACCCGCCGCATCATCACCCTCATCGACCAGGGCATCAGTCCCGAGAAGATTCTGGGCCTGACCTTCACACGCAAAGCCGCCTCCGAACTGCTTTCGCGCGTCTCCGCTGCCGTGACACGCAACCAAGCCGGACGCGGTACACGCGTCGCCTTCCTCAAACCGGAAGTCTCCACCTATGACGCGTTCTTCCAAACCATCGTGCGCCAATACGGCCTGCTCGTCGGCTTCGACCAAAACACGCAGCCATTGAGCGAAGCCGGAGCGCTGCAGCTCATCCACACCGTGCTCGACAAGCACATGGACCAGCTCATGGCCTTCGACCAAGGCGGCGACGAACTCGGCAAATTCTCCACCATCGCCGGCAACGTGTTCACCCTATCCAACGCCATCGCAGGAGCCATGATCGGCAGCGACTGCACCAGCTTCGACGAAGCCGTGGAACGCGTGCGCGCATGGGATAAGGCGTTCGTGGCGCAAGTGGCCAAAGCGCTTGAAGACGAGGACGTTCCCGATGACGAGCCGAAAGTGGGCAAGGCTCCGAAACAGAAGAAAAAGGAATCCGACACCGCCTTCGAAACCCGCATGCGCGAATACCGCGCCCAATGCCACCAACTCTGCGTCTACAAGACCGCGCAATTGGCCGGCACGGCCCGCAAACGCGACCTGCTACTCGACCTCGTGGCCGACTACCACGCCGAAAAACGCGCCCTCAACATGGCCGAATTCAGCGACTTCACCATCGCCGCATTCCAACTCGTCACCCGATTCCCCTCCATCGGAGCCACCTACCGCAAACGCTACACGCACGTGCTGCTCGACGAATACCAAGACACCTCCACCACGCAGGCGGCCCTCCTGACCGCACTGTTCCACGCCGATTCCACCCATCGCAGCGCGGTGAACGCCGTCGGCGACCCCTTCCAATCGATCTACGCATGGCGAGGAGCCAGCCCCGGCGCATTCCGCATGCTGCAACACGACTTCGGCCACGACGCCACCGACAAGCCCTACACGCTGACCGTCACACGACGTAACTCGCGCATGGTGCTCGAAGCGGCCAACAATCTGACGAAACCATTGCGCCTGCCCGCCAGACGTCGCGGCAGCTCGCTTATGCGCGAAGTGGACGTGCCCCCGCTCGCCAACATCGACAATGCCCCTGAAGGTATGCTTGGCGTGCTCGGCTACGCCACATTCGGCCAGGAAATCGACGCCATCGTACGCTTCGCCAAACAAGCGATCGCACTGCACACGCCAACCGAAAACGAGCTCGCCGACGGAGCCAAAGACAACCGTCCGCACGTGGCGCTCCTGTTCCGCTCCAAAACGCAGATGCCAGCCTACGAGGACGCACTGGAACAAGCCGGCCTCACCACACTCGTCGTCGGCCAGGCCGCACTCCTGGAACGTCCCGAAATCAAAGACATCCTCGCCCTGCTGCACGTCGTATGCGACCACACCGACAGCGCCGCGCTCATGCGGCTGCTCGCCACGCCACGATTCGGCCTGTCCGCCGACGATCTGCAGGCGCTCGCCGGCATCGCCGAACGGCTCAACACCGCGC
>ERZ779869.3462-NODE-3462-length-12173-cov-3.233207_pt1 | contig 12173 bp, 8 predicted proteins | sample MGYA00511557_ERZ779869 | MGnify/ENA primary metagenome ERZ779869 (study PRJEB29588, sample SAMEA2154620) | human gut metagenome | biome: human gut; feature: human-associated habitat; material: faeces | place: Denmark | collected 2008/2010 ...
CACACCGGCCTCGGAGAAGAGGCGGTAGCGCTTGAGCATCTCCACGTAGCGGAAAGCCACCAGCACCTGCATTTCGGCCTTGACGACGGCTTTGTCGCGGTCGGACATGTCGGCGACCTTGTCGATGTTCTCGTACACGAGCCACGCCTTGCGGATGTAGGCGTAGTTGTTGGGGAAATAGTCGTCGGTATAACCGGCGCCGTTATTCTCGTTGTTGGCCAGCATACCCGCCACGACCTGCTTGTCCATGTATCCCCATGTCAGGCGGCAAAGGTCTTCACCGCCCATGATGGCTTCGGTCGTCTCGTAGGGCATGATCGGGGAGTTGTTCCACACCAGTACGGGCAATCCCGAGGAGAGGATCGTGGCGTAGGCCTCAGCGATCGCCCCCTCGGCGTTCTTGGCCGTGCTGAAGACCTCGTCCTGATCCATGCCCGTCACTTCGGGCTTCTCGATGAACCAGTCCTGGCAGGACGTAAGGCCGGCCGCCAGCAACAGGCCGAGAAGCATATAAATGGTCTTTTTCATAAGGCTGCGACTTAAAATTGGATGTTGAAACCGAAGTTATACACGCGCGTGAGCGGATAGATGATGCCTTCGGACGTACTGCCGTCCTGCACCAGCTCGGGGTCGATGCCGTCGACCAGGTCTTTGCCGCCCCAGGTACAGAGGTTGTTGGCATTGACGAATACGCGGATCGAGCCGATATGCGCCTTGCGCATCCAGCGGGCGTTCCGGAACGTATAGGCCACCTCGACGTTCTTGAGCTTGATATGGTCGGTCGAACGGAACCAGAAGGCATTGTTCTGGTTGTTCTGGCTGTTGGCCATGTTCACGGACATGCGCGGAAAGGTGATCTGCTTGCCGGCGGCATGGCGTTCGGGCGTCCAGCGGCCGTTCATATAGCTCAGCGGCGTGCCGTTGCCCTGCGCGAAGGGCGTGATGAGGTAGCCGTTCATGTTGAACGTCCCCTGCGCCGAACCGGTAAGGAGCGCGGATATTTCGAACCCCTTGTAGCCGAAGCTCAGGTTGCTGCTGAACGCGAAGCGCGGGACGTTCGAGAAGCCCGTCGGGGTGATGTCCTTGTCGTCGATGATGCCGTCGCCGTTGACGTCGACGATACGCAGGTCGCCGCCTTGGACACGGTTGCCGTCGATGGCATTGTAGGGATGGTTGGCGACCTCCTCGGGCGTATTGTAAAAGCCTTCGTTGTAATAGGCCTTGTACTGTCCGTAGGCGAAGCCCGTTTCGTTCATCCAGGCGTACATGTAGGAGGGCTCGGCCTTGTAGTCGATCTTGTTGACGGCATAGGAGACCTGTCCGCCCACTTCATACCAGAAATCCGTGCCGACGTTGTCGCGCCACGAGACCTGTATCTCGTAACCCCGGTTGCTCATGCGCCCCACATTCACGGGCGGCAGGGCGTCGCCGCTCAGGCCGATGATGCCCGGCGTGACCCCCAGCTTGGTGAGGATGTTGTTGCGCTTCTCCTCGAACAGGTCGACCGTGACGGAGAGCCGGTCGCGGAACATGCGCACCTCGGCGGCGATGTTGTACGACTCCTTCTTCTCCCACGTGACGTCGGGGTTGCCTGTCGACTGTTCGTATTTGCCGGGGAAGGCCGGGTTATTGACCGAACCGTTCGACGAGCCGAAGAAATACCCGTCGAGCGGGGTGCCGTTCCAGGGGCCGTAGCTGTGGCTGCCCCAGGTGCCGGGCAGGAAAAGGAAGCGGTCGCCGCCGATCTCGCTGTTGCCGGTCTGCCCGTACGAGGCGCGAAACTTGAGCCACGTGAGGATGTCGTTCTTCGGGAAGTAGGGTTCGTTCGACACGACCCAGCCTACCGAAACGGCCGGGAAAAACCCGAACCGCTTGCCGGGCGCGAAGTTCTCGGAACCGTTGTAACCCATGTTGAATTCGGCCAGGTAACGCTGGTCGTAACCGTAGGTGACACGCCCCACCACACCGTAATAGCCGCGGGGGACGTTATACTTCAGTCCGGGCGAGGTGTAGCGTTCGCCGGTGACGAGCGCCATGGCCGTGACGGCGTGCTTGCCGAAATCGCGGCTGAAATCGATGCCGGCCTCGACATAGACCTTGCGGTTTTTGCCCCAGCCGGTCTCCTCGTAGGATTTGGCATTGTGTTCGCCGCCGTAATAGAGCAGCTCGGCCGGATCGGCGGGGTTGCGCGTGATCGAATAGACGGGCAGGTTGGGGGTGACGCGCAGCGTCTTGGTAAAATAATGGTCATACGACAACGCCCCGCGTACGGAAAGCCCTTCGACGAGGTAATCCATCCGGTGGCGGATGCGGATCGAGGTATTCAGGCTGCTCTGGTTGATGCGCGCCTGTGCCTTTTCGAGCATGTAGGCGATCGGGGATTTGCCCCATGCGCCCTTGTTGCTGTCCATGATCGTACCGCCGGCATAATCGGTGATGATGCGGCCGTCGGAGACGCCCGGCGCCGAGAAGGGCGGGGCTTCGTAGATGTTGAGCATCAGATCGCGGTAACGGCCCCACATGTCCACGCTGCTGTTGCGGTCGGTGATGATCTTCGTCTCGCGCACCTGCCCCGAGAGCGAAACATTGATCTCGGTGAGCGGGATGATGTTGAAATCGAAGTTGGTGCGGAAATTATATTTGTGGCTGCCCGAGTTGGAGGCCGCATCGCTGAACCCGAAGTCGTTGGTGAGGCTCTTCTGGTTGGAATACCCCACCGAGGTAAAGAAGGCCACCTTTTCGGTACCGCCGGAGATATTGACGCTGTACTGCTGCTGGGGCGACACCCCGGCGTCGAAAATCCGCTTCATGTAGTCCGTACTGCCGTAGTAGATGGCGGGGCTGTCGAGCAGCGCCTGTTTCTGTTCGGGAGAAAGGTGTCCCATCGCCTCGACCTCGGAGGGCGTATAGTCGCGGTTATGCCGGAATTTCCACAGTTCGTCCTGCGAAAAGACCTTGATGTCGTCGGGCTTGCCGTCGTTGGCGAACGCCTCGTTGCGCAGCACGGCATAGTCGTAGGAATTGACCAGGCTGGGCAGGGTCGTCGGGGAGGTGAAGCCGACATTGGCCGTGAACGAGATTTTCAGGCTGCCTTCGCGGCCGCGCTTGGTCGTCACGATGATGACGCCGTTGGCACCGCGTACGCCGTACACGGCTGTCGCCGAAGCGTCCTTGAGCACGTTGACGTGCTCCACATCGTTCGGGTCGAGCATGTTGAAGGCCGTCATGTCACGCACGATGCCGTCGATGACGATCAGCGGATTCTGGTCGCCGGCATACGTCCCCACGCCGCGCACGCGGATCGTGGACTCCTCGAAGCCGGCCTCGCCGGTCTTCTGGACGGCGGCCATACCGGCGATACGCCCTACAAGGGCATTGGAAATATTGGTCACGGGAGAGCGCATCAGCTCCTTGCCCGACAGCTGCCCGATGGCGCCGGTGACGGTCTCCTTCTTCTGGGTGCCGAAGCCGACCACCACCACATCGTCGATGCTCTGGACATTCTCCGCGAGCACGATGCGGATATCGGTCTGGGTTCCTACGGGCACCTCCCGGGTGGTATAGCCGATAAATGAAACTGTCAACGTCGCATCCTTGGCCGCCATGACCGTGAAACGCCCGTCGAGGTCGGTCACGGAGCCAGTCTGGGTTCCCCTGACGACCACCCCGGCCCCGACGATCGGCATGCCCTGCTGGTCGACGACCGTCCCGGAGACCCTGGCAGGGGAGACGTCCTGCGCACCGGCGCCGAAAGCGACCGGCAGGACGAGCAGCAGAGCCAGCCCGATCTTCGCGAATCTGCGCAGGAGCCCCGGCACATTCAAATAATGGTTCATTTTCATAGGTATTTAGGTTGTAGTTGGTTGATTGCGTCCCGCGGGGAGAATCGCCGCCGCGGGACAGGCCCGCACTGAGGTTCACCGAGAGGGCCGGATCACAAAATCGAAAAGGTCGGAGCGTCTTTTTCTTTCATAGGCTGATAGGTTTGGTTATGCTTCAGGATTTTCGTTACAACAAATTTAGGAAGACGGAACAGGGATATAAAGAACGGATTTATCATTTATTTGTCCGTTTTCATCATCCGCCCTCCTGCGCTTCAATATTCGATCCGGACGACCACCGAGCGCGTGAAGTCCGGAAGCGATACGTCGGCACGGCGGGACGCGCGCACCCACTCGTCCCGCCAGGGGTCGTAGATCCGCACTTTCTTCACCCTGCGCCCGCCGAGCAGCGGTGTGAAGTCGACCTGCAGGCCGGACAGCCGCTGCGCCGGAATGCGTTCGGAGAGCTCGTGCCGCCACGTACTCACCGTATCGCGGCACCAGGCAAGCAGCGTGTGTTCGCCCCGCAGCACATAGACCCGCAGCCCCGCCGTATCGCGGCGCACGGGGTCGAACGAGGAAACGGTGATTGCCTCGGGCGTGTCGTCGATGATCAGATCGACGCCCGTGATCGTCTCGAGCGTGCGAATGTTGCGGCCCTCGCGTCCGATGATTCTGCCCTTCATCTCATCGTTCGGCAGCGGCACGACGGAGACCGTCGCTTCCGCCACATGGTCTGCCGCGCAGCGCTGGATGGCAGTGGTGATAATCTCACGTGCCAGAGCGTCGGCATCGTCCTTGTACTGCTGCTCGATCTCCTTGATCTTGACAGCGGTTTCGTGGCGCACGTCCGCTTCCACGCCCTTGAGGATATAGGCTTTCGCCTCTTCCTGCGTCAAGCCGGAGATTTTCTCCAGCATCTCCATCTGACTGCGCTTTAAGCTGGCGACCTCCTCCTGCTGGTTCTGGATGCTGACGGCTTTCTTTGCCAGCTCCTCTTCTTTCTTCTCGTGAAGGTCCAGCTTCTTGTCGAGCGATTCTTCCTTCTGCTGGAGCCTGCGTTCCTGCTTCTGGATTTCGCTCCGGCGTTCTTTTACTTCCTTCTCGTACTCGGTACGCGATTTATGGATTTCTTCCTTTGCTTCGAGCAGCATCTCGCGCTTCTTGTTCTCGCCGCCCTTGATTGACTCGTTGATGATGCGGCGAGCCTCTTCTTCGGCGCTTCCGATTTCCTTCTCCGCGACCTTCTTGCGATAGGTCATGCCGATGAAGAAACAGACCGCGCCGACCACGACCAGTGCGATGCAAAGGATGAGGCTTAACGTATTGAATTCCATAAGTTGCGAACCCACCTCCTTTTCACAGTATTGGGTGGTTTCCGGCTGCCCGGAATGAATAAGTCAAACCGCCGAACGGCTCCCCTGCGCCAGACAGGCGGCTATACGAATTCCAATTATCTATTGTACTGTTTATGGGATACGGTGTCAAGAAAGAATTTAGACAGATAAAGCGGAAGCCCCAAAAACGCGCAAAAGGCTCCCCGTGGGGAGCCTTTTGGGAAGGATATTCACTCTATGAGACCGCTGCAGGCGACCGACATCTCCAGCACCACCTCATCTGTGCCCGCCGGGAACGCACACATCTGCACCAGGGTAAGATACGGCGTGGGGTCTGCGCCTTCGTTTATCGCGGCGCGCAAGCCGTCCGGATCGTTGCAGGTATATACCGCGCCGGAAAGCCGGTCGTCTCCCAGCATCACAACCGTACCGTTCTGGAAGTCGATATAATAGCGCGCCTGCGGCAGCTCGTCCATCGGCGTCAGGTCCTCGATGCCGAGAATGACCTCGAGCTTTTTTGCCGCCTGTCCCTGCATGTGGTAGGAAAGCCAGCCGTCTTCTTCCTTCTGATAGACGATCATGTCGCTGCTGGCGAACGAATACGCCGGTTCTTCGGCAGGCGTTTCGTCTGCCCAACTGGGCTCCGCGTAATACGTGCCGAGGGAAATGCTTGTAATGACGTCGTTTTCTACCAGGAAGGTCAGTCTGACATGCCCCGCCTCCACGCCATAGGCAAAGATTTCGCCATCGTAGCCGTTGATGCCGGGCTCCGCGTCGGGGTACGCCTCCAGCAGCTGCTGCACGGAGCTTCCGTTTTTCAGACCATTTGGCAGCGCCCAGTCGCTCGTGCCGAACGTCATGATTTCGTCCAGGACGAAGCCATCACCCACGTCGGCAAAGCTGAGCTTCACGTCGCTAATGTAATCCGGGTCGTTTGTGAAATTATACCGCCAGGTGACATAGCGGTAATCGCCCTTGTCGGTGCAGACGTAGAACTCGTCGCTTTCTTCCTTGGGTGTCCCCAGAATCGAGCGTACGTCCTGGGACGGCATACCGAGCTTCACGGGTCCGAGCGTCGTATCCAGCAGCGCCTGCTGCACCGAGACGCCGTCCTTCTGTCCTTCTGTATCGGTCGCCGCAGGTTCGCGCGCACCGGCTGTGTTTTCCTCCGCCTCGGCGGCAGGCTCTTCGGCAGCGGCTTCCTCTGTCATATCCGGCGCACCGGCTTTCGCGTCTTCTGCGGGCGCCTCCTGCGTTGTCGTTTCCATGGTCATTGTCGCCGTCTCAGGCGCGCTGCTTTTTGCCTGAAAAATTGGAAGCCGCGCCGCAAGCCCGATCACCAGCGCGCAGCAGGCGGCAAGCGCCGCCCATTTGATCCACACAGCCGGCTGCTTCCGCTCTGCCTGCGCAGGCGCATCGGCACGCTGAATCAGATCGTCTCCCACATAACCGATGGCGCGGAACAGCTTTTCCTGTCGGTCCTGCCTTGTCATACGGCAACGCCCTCCTTCTGCAAGAATTTTCGCAGCTGCTCGCGCGTGCGGAACAGAATGGATTTGACGGTGTTCTCCTTCAGCGAGTAGCGCTCTGCAATCTGCGAGATCGACTCTGCATACCAGTACCGGCGCAGAAACAGACTGCACTGCTTTTCCGGTATGGTGCGCAGAAACCGGTCAATTGCCTGCCCCAGCTCGCGCTCGTCCATCGTCGGCTCAACGCTGCCGCCTGCCGGGACGCACTCCGACAGCTCGTCGAGCGCCGCCGGAAAGCTGCTTCCTCCGCGTTTTTCCGCGCGCGCGGCTTTGTAGCGGTCGAGCGAGAGATTGCGCGTGATGCGTCCCAAAAACGCCGAGAGAACCGAAGGCCGCTGCGGCGGCATCGCGTTCCAGGCGCGCAGCCACGTGTCCGACACGCATTCCTCGCTGTCTTCCATGCTCTTCAAAATATTGTGGGCAATCGCACGGCAGTAGCCGCCGTACTTCGTATCCGTCTCCTGTATCGCCTGTTCCAGCCTTGCCCAATACAGGTCAATAATCTGGGAATCTTCCATAGCGCCCTCCTTCTGTCTGTCTACTCTTCCAGACGAGAAAATTTCCGCCCGGTTGCACGGTTTTCATTTTTTCCAGTATACCATAGGCAAATCGTTTTCGGAATGGTATAATACAGGTAAATCATTTCAAAGGTGGAGCATGGGTATGGAATTTCGTGTGTTGGCAGTGGGCGACGTGGTGGGCGCGCCGGGTCTTCGGTTTTTGCAGCAGAAGCTGCGCGGAATCAAGCGGCTCTACGGCGCCGATTTCTGCGTGGTCAACGGGGAAAACGCCAATGTCGTCGGCATCACGCCGCAGCAGGCGGACGCGATCTTTGACGCGGGTGCGGACGTGATCACGCTCGGAAACCACACCTGGAACCGGCGGGAAATTCTCCCGTATCTGGACGAGTGCGGCTACATCCTCCGTCCGGCAAACTTCCTGCCGAGCCTGCCCGGTCGCGGCTGGGGCATTTTTGAGACGAAGGCAGGACCGGTCGCGGTCGTCAATCTGATCGGCAGATGCTCCATGGACTTTGGTCCCGACAATCCGTTCCGCGTGATTGACAAAATCCTGCGCGACATCGGAGACATTCCCGTGCTGATCGACTTCCACGCCGAAGCCACAAGCGAAAAGCTGGCGATGGGCTACTATCTGGACGGAAAAATCTCCGCCCTCTGGGGCACGCACACGCATGTCCCCACCGCAGACGAGCAGGTTCTGCCGAACGGCACGGGCTATCAGACCGACCTCGGCATGACAGGTCCCGCGATTTCCGTTCTGGGCGTGAAGCCCGAGCAGTCCATCGCGCTGTTCCGGGGCGAACTGAAATCCCGCTATGAGCCGGCGGGCGGACCGTGCAGGCTCTGCGGCGCGGTCTTTACGATCGACGCAAAAACCCGGCGCTGCACAGGCGTCGAGCGCGTGATGGTGGATTAGCGCAGACATTTAGAGAAATTGACGAAGGTGCAAGATGCGCCTTCGTCTTTTTTGTCGGAACTGCGGGCTTTCTTTTTTTGCGAGACGTGCTATAATTTAGTCAGCTAAACAATTAGCGTATCAGTTCATTAGCGTATCAGAATACCGGCGGCGTACGCTGCCCATCGAAAAGAAAAGGAGGAAGCTATGAAGAATTTCACCATGAAGCGGGTACTTGCCGGCGTCCTTTGCGCCGCGGGCGTGATCGCCTCCGCGCTTACCACAGCCTCTGCCTGCACCACGATCTATGCGGGCGCAAATCTCACACAAGAAAACACGCGCTTTATCGCCCGCAGTGAGGACTACGGCTCGGACATGAACAAGCTCTGGTTCGTCAGCGAATCCGGCGCTTACAGCGGCACTTACCGCGGCTGCCCGGAATACGGACCGTTTACCTATGAGCTGTCCCACCCCAGCTACCGCTTCACGTACTTCAAAAACGACAACGTCTACGACGGCGTCTGCCCCGAGTGCGGCGAGGAAAATGCGCAGCATGCCTCCTATACCGAGTTCGGTACAAATGAAAAGGGCGTGTCCGTCTCCGCCACGGAAACGATCTCCGGAAACGACGCCGTTCTGTCCGTCGACCCCTACCGCAACGCCGGTTGGGCGCAGGAAAACGGCAAACCCGCCGGCATTGAAGAGGGCGACATTCCCACGGTCCTGCTCAGCGAGGCAGCGTCGGCAAAAGACGCGCTCAAGCTGCTTCTGAACATCTACGACACCTATGGCTGCGCCGACGGTGCGGGGCTTTTCATCACCGATCAGAACGAGAGTTGGTACATTGAAAACTGCTCCGGCACGCAGTATGCGGCAATCCGGCTGAACGATGATCTGCTGTTCCTGGAGCCCAACATGGCGGTCATCGGAAGCGTCGATCTGGACGATACCGAAAACGTGATTGCCTCGCCGAAGCTCATCGAGACGGCAAAGGCAGCCGGAACGTTCCAAGGCAGCGAGATTGACAACGTGATTGACTACCGCGCCAGCTACGCCGGAAGACTCGACTCTGCCGACAAGCGTCTGGTCGAAGGTCTCAACTATCTCAACAGCGCCTACCGCTACGACGCGGACGCCTTAGTCACCGACAACAGCCGCTTTACGATTTCCAATCTTGACAAGACCGGCGCGATTGTCCCGCTCTACACGAACATCTCCGCCGACCGGACGCTGGATGTCGACGATATTCTGAACTACTACAAGCTCAGCACCATCGCAAAGTCCGGCAATCAGGAGATTGAAATCTTCCAGATGTTCAAAGACCGCCCTGCCGAATACGCAACGGTCGGCTGGGTCGCAGTCGGCGATCTGGCGTGCAATGTGTTTGTGCCGTATTATCCGATGCTGATCGATTCCATGTATGAGGGCTACCAGGCAGGCACGCCGACCGTGCAGTTTACCACCGAACAGCCGACCGGCGGTCTGTTCTACCCCTATTCCAAGCGCTCTTACAACCGCGAAACCGGCGAGATCACCACGACCGACGGCTACCGGATTCTGCCCGAGGGCTGGGAGAAATCCTACTACTGGAGCTTTGAAATTCTCAACGACTACGTGCGCTACTTTGAATCTGCCGACGGCTCGAAGCTCGTCAGCGACGCGGACCGGCAGTATGTCAAGGCGAAGCTGAACGACTTGCAGCAGGAATTCTACAGCGATTTCGTTTCCATGCAGACGCTGCAGTCGTCTTCGAACGCCCGCAAGCTTGCCACCGAGAACGGCGCGGCAATGGCAAAGAAGGCACAGCAGACCGCGCAGGCGCTGATTGCCTATCTGCAGGGCTCCGAGGCGCTCACGCGCGCCGACGCAGTCTACAGTCTCTGGCTGCGCTCCGGCTCTCCGAAGGCGAAGACCTCCGCGTTCTCAAAGCAGCCCACATCATAAACAAAGACAAAATCTGCAAAATCATAATTCTCGGCGACGAAGCCCAAATTAAAGCCGACTTTGCAAAAAACGGCTGGGACCTGAGCGGAATTGAATTAATCAACCCTGCAACATCCCCTCGTCTGGAAGAATACGCGTCTTTATTGTTTGAGCTCCGCAAATCTAAGGGAATGACCGAAGAAGAAGCCAAAAAAACGGCATTGATACCCAACTACTTCGGAACGCTGATGATTAAGTCCGGCCATGCCGACGGTATGGTCTCCGGCGCCAATCACTCTACGGCCGACACCGTCCGTCCCGCACTGCAAATAATCAAATCGGCCCATAAAGACCGTGCCGTTTCCTCCTTTTTGGTAATGGTCTCCAACGACAAACCTTATGTCTTCTCCGACTGCGCCATCACAATCAACCCTTCGGCCAAAGAGCTGGCGGACATTGCTCTGGAAACATCGCTTTCTGCTGAAAAATTCGGAATTGAGCCCAAAGTCGCCATGCTGTCTTTCTCAACCTACGGTTCCGGCAAAGGCGAACAGGTGGACAAAGTCGTAGAAGCAACCAAGCTTGCTAAAGAAGCATTGCAAAGCGATGAATTCAAAAATATGAAAATTGAGCTTGACGGTGAGCTCCAGGCTGACGCGGCTTTGGATATGGTCGTTGCCCGGAAAAAAGCACCGGCCAGTCACGTGGCCGGCAATGCCAACGTCTTGATTTTCCCGAACCTTGAAGCCGGAAACATCGGCTATAAACTATTGCAGCGCCTCGGCGGCTGTGAAGCTTACGGTCCTATGCTCCAAGGATTGAATGCTCCCGTCAATGACCTTTCTCGCGGCGCTTTCGCAGAAGACATTGTCGGCGTCATAGCCATCACCGCCCTTCAGGCTGTCAAATAACCACAACTAAGGAACTACGCAGAATGACCAAAATTTTAGTACTGAACTCCGGTTCTTCCACTCTCAAATACCAATTGTTTAACGTCGACGGCAGCGATTATAAAGTCGTCGCCAAAGGCAATGCCGAACGCATCGGCCGCGACGCTTCTTTCGTCAGCATCAAATACGCCGACGGAAAAAAGAAAGAGGTTTCTGTTAACCTGCCGGATCATAACACCGCTCTGAACGAAGTTCTAAAACTGCTTCTTGACGGCGTTATCGGCAATTTGAACGAAATTCATGCTATCGGACACCGTATTGTTCAAGGAGGCTCCATATTCAAGTCGTCAGCCTTGGTAAATGACGAAGTTATCAGCCAGATTGAAGAATTGGCAACTTTGGCCCCGCTCCATAACGGTCCTGCCGCTTTGGTTATCCGCGCCGTAAAAAAAGAGCTTCCCAACGTACCGCAGGTTGTTGCTTTTGATACCGCATTTCATCAGACCATGCCGGTTGAAGCTTATACTTACGCCTTGCCGGAAGAACAGCGTACCAAATACAAAATCCGTCGTTACGGCGCTCATGGAACGTCGCACAAATTTGTTGCCGAACAAGCTGCCGAAATTATCGGCAAAAACAGCAAAATCATTACTTGCCACATCGGCAGCGGCGCATCCATTACCGCAGTCAAAGACGGCATCTGCGTCGATACTTCCATGGGCCTGACGCCCTTGGCCGGTATCGTAATGGATACCCGTTGCGGCGACATCGACCCTTACGTTCCGCTATACATTATGAAAACGCAAAACCTCAGCATCGACCAGGTAAACGAAATGCTTAATAAGAAAAGCGGCAAATATGGTCTTGGCGGCTACAGCGATTCCCGCGATTTCGAAGCCGCTTATCTCAGAGGCGAACCTGCAGTCGTAGACGGAATGAAATGCTACATCTACAGCATTGTCAAATTTATCGGCGCATACATTGCCGCCATGGGCGGGGTTGACGCCCTCGTCTTTACCGCCGGCGTTGGTGAAAACTCCGGTTTGGTTCGTAAACTGATTTTGGAAAAATTGAGCTACCTCGGCATCGAAATCAATAACGGAGTCAATAACGCCACTCATGGCGATTTTGCCGAAATCACTCAGCCCGGTTCAAAGGTTCGCGCCTTTGTAATCCCCACCAACGAAGAGCTGGTTATCGCCAAAGACACCGTCGCTTTGACCAAATAGCTTGTTGCTGACTATCCTCAAGCCG